>OFFO01001541.1_pt1 | contig 12396 bp, 10 predicted proteins | sample 1521441 | NCBI WGS metagenome assembly OFFO01 (sample SAMEA3504097, study PRJEB24116) | mouse gut metagenome | biome: mouse gut; feature: mouse-associated habitat; material: faeces | place: Denmark | collected 2011
CCTCCAAACCACCCCCACCCCCTTCAAAGACTTTCGTATGGGTCTACACAGGGTTGGGGGGATGCAAGGGCCGTCTTCGGAGGCGTTACGTCCCCCGGCTGACTCCCCAAAAGATGTGGAGATGGCAAGCGCCGTGCGTTGGCGTTTGGTTGTGCCAGAGTGGTGATGGATGTATTTGTTATGTGATGTGAGAGAGATGAGGGCACATCTTTACATTCAATCTTTATATTTTTGGGGGGCGGTATTGAGAAGAGTAGAAAAGAGTGATGTTTTGCATTGTTAAAAGCTCTGCCCGGCATTTCCTGCGGCAGAGCTTTGTTGTTTGGAAAGGCTCTATTCTGGCAATTGATTGAGCATTTCCTCTGGGGTTTCACCATAATGCGGAGGGGTTTTTTGCATTGTGGAGACTGTTGTCTCAACTGTGTTGAAAACTTTTGAAATTCCGGGGTAGTAAAAAACAGTCAAGTATTTCTATGACAGAGCCTTTGGTAAAAAGTCTTTGGAAAAGGGCACTTTTTACGGGGCCTGTTTGGTGGGGGCTTCTACAATAGGCTTGGTTTATTCGGCGGCTTCTTTTTGGAGGCGGGCAAGCAGCGTGTCCATGTTGGCGATGCGGTTTACCTTCCAGCTTTTCCCGTTGGAGATCATCCCGAGGTCGACCTTGTAATCTCGGCCATTGCCGTAATCGTGGATGGTGACGGGGAGGACGGCGGCATTTTTGCTCTTGCGGGAAGCCCCGCGGGGCTTCAGTTCCTTGCGCCCTGTGGACACGTCCCCGAACAGCGGGGCGAGGAGCCCTTTGGGTTTGGCGGCGGCAGGCTTTCCCGCAAAGAAGCCGGATTCGATGCCCGAGCGGACGAAGGTCCCGGTTTCCTGCACGAGAAGGTTCTTGATTTGTTTGGCCATGGACGGGTCCTGCACCGAGGCCACCATGAGCGCGAGCATGGGCGGCAGGCCGGAGGTATTGACTTTTCCCGCCCGTTGCAGGCTGGCGATGAGAGCCGAGGCACTTTGATCGAGCAGGGCGTCAACGTCGACATGGCGCTCGAAAGAGGGCAGATCGGCCTCGTCGATGGAGCGCTGTATTTGGGTGAGCACGGCTTCCGGCGTCTGAGGCGCGGCGCAGGCTGAAACGGGCCGCACGCACAGGGCGCACAGCGCGAACATCAGAGCAACGAAGAGACAGCGGATCATTGGGCGGCTCCTGCGGCCTTTTCCGCAGCTTCAAACTGGGCGGCCAGATTCTGGAAGAGGCTGGCGGCTTGCCCGGCGGCCGTGAGTTTTTCCGGGTGATGGCGGACGCGGCGCTCGATCCACTCCGCGATATAGATGAGGGAGGCGTTATCCAGTGTTCGGGCGTCGGGCGTCCTCTTGAGCTGGCGGATAAAGGCTTCGCGGCTGCGTTCGCGGGCGATGACGGATTCCTGATACTGGCGGCCCTTGGCTTCCGTCTGCTGGCGCAGCGTGTTGTAGCGCGCGTAGTCACCGTTGGAGCGGGCTTCGTCGGCAGCGAAGGTCACTTCGGAATATTGGGCGTTGGCGCTCACCACCGCGTCGGCGGCGGCGTGGACGGCTTCCATCTGGCGCAGGAAATCCGGCATGGAGGCGATAGCCTGCAACGCCCCGGAAACGCCCCGGAATTGGCGGGCGTACAGTCGGTAGAATTCGTTGCGCTGAGCGGGGGTGAGGCTGCCGCCGTCCGGGAGCGGCCCGCTGGCCGTCCGTGTGACCGCCTCCATGAAGCGGTCGATATACAGCTTGTAGAGGGCATCCAGCATACCGGGGGTGAAGACGTGATCAAGCGCGGCGGCGCGCCCGGCGGGCAGGTCGTCCCCGATCCACGCAAGGCCGTTCATGCCCAGCCCGTAACGGAGGTTGGCTCCTTGCAGGCTTGAGGTGAGCCGTCCCCCCCGTCCCGCAGGGGTGCCCGGCACATAATGCGTCACCATCCATCCGGCCAGATCGTCGATGAAGGCGATACGGACAACCGCATCATCCTGCCGCCCGGCGTCCGAGGGAGGCGTCTCTTCCGGCCCGGCGTAGGGGCCTCGCATTTCGGCGCCGCCTTCCTGCACGGGCCGCTCCTGTGCAAGGGCTTCTTCCAGTTCGGCGGACGTTTCGATGGGCGAACGGTATTTCGGCGGCGCACCGGGGATGCTTCCCCCGGCCACGGCGCCCACTTCCGGCGGTGGCGGCGGCGTGGAAAACTTGTCCACGAGGTCCGAAACCAGCTCAAGGCCGTTTTTTTCGAGGACGGCGATACGGCGGGTCATTTCATCCCGGGCCGAGGGATCGCGGGCCAGCCAGAACCAACCCACCACGCCCATCAGCGCGACAAGAATGAAGAGCGCCAGCCCGTAGTGGCTGCGGCGCGGCTCCTCATCCCCTTTTCCCGCTGTGTCCGTTCGATAGCGGTTCGGCTTGCTCATGCCTCCCTCCCGGTGCGCCCCCGCACGCGGGGGGTGGTAATGCGGCCATGCGGGGCCGCGAAAAGACGGAGCCTGCGGCACGGAAAACGCCATGCAGGTCACTTGATGGGAGGAGACTATCCCATTTCGCGTGAGCTGTGAAGCACCGCCATGTCTTTCTTCTGTGGGAAAAGGTGTACGCTTTTGGCGTGGTTGCCACTTGCCGTGCCTTCTCGGGCGTGTGAGGCCCGGCCTGAGGGGAAGGTGCCTCTCTTGACTTCTCAAGAATCATTCCCATTCAAAAGAGGCAGGGGCCGGATTGCCCCGCCCCTTGCGGACGCAGGGGAGCGATTACCCTAAAAGGAGCGAAAGAGTATGGCATGTCAGTGCAACGAAAAGAAAAGCGGCAAGGGCCAAAGCCCCGATTGCATGGCCAGCAAGAGCACGGTGGTCAAGACGCCCGAGGGCGACGAAGTGGAAGTGCATTTCAATATGGGGACGGGAGAAGTGACGTACCAGCCCAAAAAGGAATGTGCCTGCGGCGGGGACGGGTCTTCGCCGGACGACGGCAAGGCCGAATAGCGTCAGGGAAAGAAAAGCCTTCCGGTGGAATACGCCGGAAGGCTTTGTGCTGTCGCCTTCCGCGGACGGAAAGGCTTTCGGGGGGGAGTCCGGCAGGGGGTGCGGGACGCTCCCGCCGGACTCCGCACTTTTCTTCTTTAGAGAATCTGCTTCAGGAACTGCTGGAGGCGGGGGTGTTTCGGATTCGAGAAGATTTCGGAAGGCGGGGCCACTTCGAGTATCTGCCCCTGATCCATAAAGACGATGCGGTCGGCCACTTCTCGGGCGAAGCCCATTTCGTGGGTGACGCAAACCATCGTCATGCCTTCCCGCGCCAGCGTGACCATGACGTCGAGCACTTCACCGATCATTTCCGGGTCGAGAGCGGAGGTGGGCTCGTCGAAGAGCATGATGTTGGGCTGCATGGCCAGCGCGCGGGCGATGGCGACGCGCTGCTGCTGGCCGCCGGAGAGCATGCTCGGGTAGACGTTGACCTTTTCCGAGAGGCCCACTTTCTTCAGAAGCTGGAGGGCGCGCTCCTCGGCGTCATGGCGCGAGAGATGGCGCAGCTTCATGGGGGCCATGGTCAGGTTCTGGAGCACGGTCTTGTGCGGGAAAAGGTTGAAGCTCTGGAACACCATGCCGAGGTCCTGCCGGATGGTGTTGATGTCGTTTTCCGGCGCATTGATGTCCTGCCCTTCGACCGTGATGATCCCCTTGTCGATGACCTCCAGACGGTTGATCGAGCGGAGCAGGGTGGATTTGCCGGAGCCGGAGGGCCCGATGATGACAACCCGCTCGCCGGGCTGCACGTCGAAGCTCACGTCATGCAGCGCGGTGAGTTGCCCGAAGAACTTCCAGACGTTCTTGATGCTGATGATGGGGCCGTCGCCTTTGGCGGGAGCCTTACTTTCTGTCGCGGTCATAATAGGTGAGCCTCCCTTCCATCATGCTCACGCCTTTGGAGAGCAGCAGGGTGATGATGAGATATACGAGGGCGATGACCGTGTAGGTCTCGAAATAGTCGAAGGTCTGCGAGGCGAACTCGCGACCGCGGCGCAGGAGGTCGGCCACGGCGATAATGGAAACCAGCGAGGTGTCCTTGAGCATGGCGATGCACTCGTTGCCGATGGGGGGCAGGATGGTGCGCATGGCCTGCGGGAGCACGACGAGGGTCATGGTCTGGAAGCGGTTGAAGCCGAGGGAGCGGGCGGCTTCCGTCTGTCCCTTGGGAACGGAGAGGATGCCTGCGCGGAAGACTTCGCCCATGTACGCGCCGTAGCAGAAGCTGATGGCGATGACCGCCGAAACCATCGGCGGCACCTGAATGATGCGCCCGAGGGCGTAGTAGATGTAGAAAAGCTGGACGAGCAACGGCACGCCGCGGATGATTTCCACGTAGGTCGAGGCCACGAGGTTGATGATGGGATTGCGCGAGAGGCGGCCAAGTCCGGTCAGGAGGCCGATGGGCAGGGTGCACAGCAGGGAGAGGATCGTCACCTCAAAGGTAACGACGAGCCCGTCGGGAAGGAATTTGACGATTTCAAGATAGGGATCGGGCCGGGTGGCGCACAGGGTGATCAGCGCCACCACCGCCACGCAGAACGCCAGCGTCCATGCGTTGATCAGCCTGCGGTCGCTCGGATCGGGGATTTGTGCGCCCTCGGTGACCTCAATGCGGATGTTGGGAGCATTGTTCATACGGGTTCCTAGAAATGTCGGGCTCCGGCAAGCGGCGGGGCGTCTCGGCGGGGCCTTGCGGAAGGTGCGGCGAGCCTTCACAGGCGCGCGGAAAAGGGTCCTTACCAAACGGGCGGCAGAGGAGCGGACTCCCCTGCCGGTACCGTAAACCGCTACGGGTTGATATGAAAAGGAGAAAAAACCGGCCTATCTGCCGATCCACGTCTCCACAATCTGCTTGTCGAGGCCCTTTTCCTTGACGGCCTTGATGCCTTCATTGAGCTTCTTCACGAGGTCCTTGTCGGACTGGCGCACGGCGAAACCGTAATATTCCACGTCTTCGGTGATGAAGGCCACGTGCAGCTTGCCCTTGTATTCCTGCTTCTTGTTGGCGTAGAACTTGGCGACCGGGTCGTCGCAGACCACGGCGTCGATGTTGCCCTTGGCGAGGTCCTCAAGGGCAAGGCCCACTTCGTCGTAGGTCTTGACGATGGCCTTGGACTTGGCCTTGGGCAGAGTCTCCACAAGGCCGGTGGTGCCGATCTGACCGCCCACCTTTTTGCCGTCGAGGTCCTTCAGCGACGTGATTTCAACGCCCGCGGGGACGACCACAGCCTGCCGGATTTCGCAGTAGGGATCGGAGAAGCCCATGGCTTTCTTGCGTTTTTCGGTGATGGTGACGGAGGAGGCGATGATGTCGGCCTGCCGGGATTCGAGCGCGGCGAAAATGCCGTCCCACGCCGTGTTGCGGAACTCGACGGTGAGCCCGGCTTCCTTGGCCACGGCTTTCAGGTAGTCGATGGAATAGCCCACCACGTTTTTGTTTTCGTCAAGCATTTCGATGGGAGGCCACGTCGCGTCGGAAGCCACGATCAGGGGTTTTTCCGCGGCATTGGCCAAAGAAGCACACAGGAGCAGAGACAAGAGGGACGCACTGAAAAGACGCATCATACCACAGTTCCTCCAAATGTTGCGGGCAACGTGTTCAATGGCGATAAGACCGTAACGGAAAAACGCTTTCCTTTCCTGCGGCGGCTTTCCGTCCTCCATATTCTAAGCGTTTCCTTTTGCAGGAACTTGCAAAACGTGTCAAGACGAGGACACGCCCTTTCAGGGTTCCTTTCTGCGATTTGTGCAACGTTCCTGTGTCCTTTGACGCATCGTGCCTTTTTAAGGAGGTTTCTTCATGGCTTTTGTGCGCGCAGTGCTGCTTGACCGCGACGGGACGCTCATCGAGGACCGTCATTATCTGGCCGATCCCGCGGGCGTCGTCCTTCTGCCGGGAGTAGGCTCCGCCCTTGCGCGGCTGGCCCGGGACGGGCGGCGGCTTTTTATGGTGTCGAACCAGTCCGGCGTGGGGCGGGGCTATTTCGATGAGGAGGCGGTGCGAGCCTGCCAACGGCGTCTGGAGGAACTGCTCGGCGGCTGCGGTGTGCGCCTCGACGATGCGGTGTGGTGCCCTCACGCGCCCGAGGCGGCCTGCTCCTGCCGCAAGCCTCTGCCCGGCCTTTTCGAGGCGCTGCGGGAACGGCATGGCCTTTCCCCCGAAACGACCGTGATGATTGGCGACAAGCTGGATGATTTGGCCTTTGCCGCCAACGCGGGGCTTGCCGCCGGGATACTCGTGCTCAGCGGCAAGGGCGCGGCAGAGGCGCGGGAGGCGGGCCTGCCGATCCCGGCATCGGGATACGCGGAATGCCCGGGCCTGCCGCGCCGCGTGGTAGCTGCGGACTTCGCGGCGGCGGCGGCGTGGATTGAGAAGGCGTCAGCGGAGGGAGCCTCCTTGCCGGAGGAGGGATGACGCCTGATGTTGCCTTTTCAGCATGGCTCTCTTGCAATCAATTGGTATATTTCCTCTGTGATTTCAGAAAAATGCGGACGAACGTTTCGCATGGTGGAGCCTGTTGCCTCAACAGTGTTGAGACCTTCTGAAATCCGGGGTGCTCAAAAGCAGACGCTCCTTTCCTGTGACAGGGCCTGAGTAAGGCACTCCGGTCGGGCTTTTCCATCTCCGGGAGCGCCCTCCAAGCTGCCCGATCCGGGCGGCGGTTCCGCTCCATCCTCCTGTGCGGGGATGCAGTCATGCGGATTTTGTGATGTATGCGCGAGAGGAAGCTTTATCCTTGTGTGGGGGGACGTAGTAGGGCTGGTGCCCGGCGATGGATCGGGGAAGCTGTCTCTCCGCACCCGGAGCGGCCCGTGTGGGGCACACCCCACCTCCGGGCAAAACCACGTCTTTTCCCCGCATACGCGGAGCGGTCCCTTCAGACCATAGGCGTAGCCGTCCTTATTCGGCCTCTCCATCGCGTACGGGGAGCGGCATGAGGAATTTGCTGCGTTTTCAGCGTGGCTACAGCTTTATCCCCACGGATGGGAGAGGGCGTGCGGCGTGCCTTACCGCGTGTGGGGTGCGCTATTTTTTCTTGAGGATGCGGAAGCGGATCAGCATTTCGCGGAAATCCTGCCGCGTGCAGCCGAAAAGCCCGGGGCAGGTGACGACCAGCCCGAGGGACATGAAGGAGTAGAGGACCCCGGAGAAGAGGAAGCGGATGATCCGATGCGCCTCGTCGGGGAAATAGAGGCCGGTGGCCTCGCGGCAGACCCATGCCAGCCCGAGGAGGGAGCCGAGGATCAGCCCTTGCAGGAGCAGGTTGCGGAAAAAGTTGAGGGGGATGAGGCGGGAAGCCATCCAGAAAAGCAGATTGACCATGATGAACTGGGTGATCACGGTTTTGATGGCAAGCCCGGTCGCGCCGAGGCCCATCCCAAGGAGGCTTTCCGGGGCGACCAGCAGCCAGACGAGGACGAAACCGCCGAAATGTTCCACAAAGGCGAGATTGCGCAGGGTTTTGGTGCGGCCCGTGGCGTGAAAGACCGAGCTTGCAAGCTGTCCGTAGGCCTGATGCGCGGGGTAGAGCGCCATGATCTGCACCGGGATGAGCGCGGCCGCGAATTCCGCACCGCCGAAAATATGCACCAATACGGAGGCTTCCACGGCGGTAAAGCAGGAAAACCACGCCGCGATGCCGAAGAGCAGCGGCGCGAAGCGCGTGAGCAGGCGTCCCATGTGCTCGCGGTCGTCCTTGCCCCACGCGATGGCGAGTTCACGCATGATGAGCGGGGTCATGGCCGATACGAAAAGGAAGCACGCCGCGCTGACCCGTTGCGAGAGTGCGAAATAGCCCTGCTGCGTGCTGCCGTCGAACCACTGGAGCACCCATCGTTCCGCCGAAAGCGCCAGAGCTGAAAGCAGGGCCTGCACGAAGAGGGGCATACTGTAGTCGGAAAATTCCCGCGTGTAGGCCAGTCGCTGATCCCGGCTCAACCCCCAGTCGATGTGCGTCCACGAGCGGCGCATGATCAGCAGGCAACCGATGATGATGCCGCCCATCATGGCGTACTGGATGCCGAAAAGCGCCCCCGCGTTCAGGAGGCCGAGCCAGAAGAAGGCGAGGATGAGTCCCGCACCCAGCAGGTTGACCACGCTGCGCAGCAGCTCGCCCGGCACGGTCAGCCCGAGGGCGTCGTTCATGGAGCGCACGACCCGGGTCCCCCAGAGCAGGAAGCCGTAAAAGGCGGCCAGCGGCGCGTACCACAGAGGAACGTCCGGCAGGAGCAGGTCCCCCAGTTCCGGGACGAGCAGGAAAAGGCCCGACAGCATGGTGACGAGGAACACCAGCGCGGACACCCGGCCATAGAAGGCGACGAGCGGCATTTCGTACTGGCGGCGGGAAAGGGCGTTGTAGAAGCACGTGGACGTGCCCATGTCCAGAAAGCCCGTGAGCTGCGTGAAGACGCTGGTGGCGAAATTGAAGTTGCCGTAGGTCTGCGGCCCGAGCGCACGCCGAAGCACCGCCTCCATGATCAGGTAGACCGGCACGGTGGCGATGTTCGCCAACAGCTTGCCCATATAGCGCCGCGCCAGCGAGGGCTGGGCGCGCCGGGGCGTCGGCTGTGCGGGTTCGGCTTGAGAGGTGGGCGTGCGTTCGTTCATGGGCGGGGAAAGGCAAAAGGATTGGCCGCGTTTCCGTTACGCTGTCTTTTGCCGCAACGCAACGCCCCTTGAGGTGATCCGGCGGCAGAAGAGCGCCTATCATACCGTTTTCGTGCATGATTGCAAAAGGTTTCCTTCCCTCGCCCTGCCGTTATTTTTTTCGGGGGCGGAGGTCCGGAGCGGGGAAACGCCGTGTGCCCGCAGCGCGCCCGTCCTTTCCTCCGCCCCGGAGCTTAGGCTTCCAGAATGGCCTGATATGCGAGTTTGGTGGAATAGAGGTCGGCTTTTGAAAGCAGTTCAAAGGGGCTGTGCATAGACAGGACGGCGGGGCCGAGATCAATGGTGTCCATACCGTAGGCGGCGAGATAGAGGGCCACCGTGCCGCCCCCGCCGTGGTCGACCTTGCCGAGTTCGGCCATCTGCCACGGGATGTCCTTGGCGTTCAGCACGCCGCGCAGCCAGCCGATGTATTCGGGATGGGCGTCGTTCGCGCCGTACTTGCCGCGCGAGCCCGTGAACTTGCAGAAGGTGGGGCCATGCCCGATGATCGAGGCGTTGAGCTTTTCGTGCAGTTCCTGCCAGTCGGGATCGGTGGCGGCGTGCACGTCGCCGGAAACCGCCGTGGAGTTCTGGAAGACGTCGCGCACCTTCGCGCCCGGTTCCCATGCCTCGACGAGGTCCTCCATGCAGTATTCGAGAAAACGCCCCTGCGCGCCCGTGGAGCCTTCAGAGCCGATTTCCTCCTTGTCCCAGAAAATGAGGCAGTTGGCGCGGTCGGGATCGGCGGCGTCAAGCAGGGCGGCGAGGGCGGTGAACACGCACACGCGGTCATCCTGCCCGTAGCCGCCGATGAGCGCCTCGTCGAGTCCCACATAGCGGGCTGGCCCGGCGGGAACGGCCTGCAATTCCGCGGACATGAGGTCTTCCTCGCGGATGCCGTACTTGCGGTTGAGCAGGGCCAGAATGTTGGCGCGCACGGGGTCCTTGGCTTCCTTCTTTTCGTCCCCGGCTTCGCCTTCGGGCGCCGGAAGCGGGCTGTGCCCCAGAATGATGTTGAGCTTTTCGGCGTCGAAGGCCTCGGCCACGGTTTTGGTTACTTCCTTCTGGGCCAGATGCGGGAGCAGGTCGGAAATGGTGAAGACCGGATCGCCCGGGTCCTCGCCGAGCGTCACGCGGATGACCGAGCCGTCCTCCTTGACGATGACGCCGTGCAGGGCGAGGGGCCGCGCCAGCCACTGATATTTGCGGATGCCGCCGTAATAGTGGGTCTTGGCCTGACCCACGCCCGCCTGTTCGAGAAGGGGGCGCTGCTTGAAGTCAAGGCGCGGGGCGTCGGTGTGGGCGCTGATCAGACGCACGCCCGCCGAAAGGGGCTTCGCGCCCTTGCGGGCCACGAAAACCGCCTTGCCCCGCCAGGTGCGGAAAACCTTGTCCGCGGTGAAATCTTCGGAGAAGCCCGCCGCCTTGAGTTCTTCCACAACACGCTCGACGGTTTCCCGCTCGGTTTTGGCGTGGCTAAGAAAATCCATGTAACGGGCCGCGAATGCATCCATATCGTCTTTGCGGTCCGCGTAATGCACCCACCCGTTTTTGGTGGCGAAATCCAGTTCGTTTTTCATCGGCGTTTCCTTTGTGGCACGGCCTCCCGCGGGGGAGCGTGCCGAGTCGTTTATGTGTACGTCAGGGGCCGGGCTGTCCGCGCGACGTGGCGCGTCCCTTGTCCTGCGGCAGGTGAGGGCGGGGTTCCCGAAGGGGCCCGCCGTGCGCAGGGCCCGGCTCCTTGGAGTGCCTTTATGAAGTTGCCGCTCACGCAGGAAGGGCGAGCCGTTCCTGTGGCGGACGGGCCTGTGCTTCCGGCCTTGGACGAGATACGTCCGAGCCGCGCCGCGGACGGGAGGCAAGGCCGTTTATGCAAACGAAGGGCGGCATTGCAAGAGACCCCTTCCATCCGCCGTCTTTCCCTGTAATAAAGGATGCTTCCCGCACGGCGCTCCTGATCCGTTTCCGGCGCGTGGGCTTTCAGACGCGCGGGGCCGTCCTTTGAAGCTCTTTTGCGGCGCTACAGCCCCGCTATCGGCGGCATGGCCGCGTTCCCTCCATCCTCCGTTTCCAGCGCCTCTCTGACGACCCGTGCGGCGAGCGGGATTTCCTCATCGGCAAGGGTGCGCGGATCAAGCAGAAAGGCATGGTTTTCCAGTCTGCCTATCAGCGGAGGGACGGTAGCGAGGAGGCGGCGTTTCAGGCGTTCGGCTCCCCCTTCGCGCGGCGTCACGGCCACCAGCGTGGTGGGCAGGGCGTTTTCCGGGAAAGAGCCGCCCCCTACGCGCGATTCGCCGGGCACGAGGCAGATGTCGGCCCGTTCCCGGCAGGCGGCGCGCAGGCGGGAAGCCAGACGCGATGCCCGCCGCCGCAAGGTTTCGGGCGCGGCGCTCATCATGGCCGCCGTGGGCACGCGCCTGCGTGCCGTCTCCTCGTCGAGATACAGGCGCAGGGTCGCTTCAAGCGCGGCGAGGGTCATCTTGTCGATGCGCAGCGCCCGGTTCAGCGGGTTGCGCTTGATCGCCTCAATGATGGCTTTCTTGCCGACGATGATCCCGGCCTGCGGGCCGCCGAGCACCTTGTCCCCGGAGAAAGTAACCACGTCCGCGCCCGCCGCAACCACCGAGCGCACCGTGGGCTCGCCGGGAAGCCCGTTTGCGGAGAAGTCGAGAAAACTTCCGCTGCCGAGGTCTTCAATGAGCGGCAGGCCATACCGATGCGCGATTTCCGCCAGCTCTGCGACGGAAACGTCGCTGTGAAAGCCGACGATCCGGTAGTTGGAGGTATGCACGCGCATGAGGGCGACGGTGTGCTCGTTGATGGCCTTTTCGTAATCCTGCGGGTGCACGCGGTTGGTACAGCCCACCTCGCGCAGGGCCGCGCCGCTGCGCTCCATCACGTCCGGGATGCGGAAGCTGCCTCCTATTTCCACAAGCTGGCCGCGCGCCACCACGACTTCGCCTCCGGCACACAGCGCATCCATCGTGATCAGCACCGCCGCCGCATTGTTGTTGACCACAAGGGCGGCTTCCGCGCCGGTGAGGGTGCAGAGCAGGTCCTCCACATGGCTGTAGCGGCTGCCGCGCTCGCCCGTGGCGAGGTTCAATTCAAGGTTGGAATAACCCCGGCAGGCGTTGAGCACCGCTTCCACCGCCTCGGCGGGCAAGACGGAGCGGCCCATATTGGTATGGATGACCACCCCGGTCGCGTTGAGCACGCGGCGGAAACGCGGGGCGCCCTCACGGGCGGCGAAAGCGGCCAGTCCGGGGAGCAGCACTTCCGGCGAAAGCCGTATCGGGTCCGTGAGCGGCCCTCGCGGATGGCGGCGCGGCAGCCGTCAAGGAAGCGGTTGACCAGCGCGCGCAGCAGGGGCCGGGGCGTCGCCGCGACGAGGGCGGGCTCGGAAGCTTCCAGCGCGTTCAGGCAGGCGTCCACCGCAGGGAGGGCTCGAAAGAGGGCTTGTGTCATGGCGGTTCTCTGGCTTTTGGATGGGGAGGGAGGTTCGTAGGGCCTCTCCCCTCTTTCCTTTTCTTTTTTGGGCTCTGTCATAGGAATCAGTTGATATCTTTCTTCTGTGATTTCAGAAGAAGGCGGATGAGCATTTGCGCCTTATGGAGCCTGTTGCCTCAACAGTGTTGAAAACTTTTTGAAATTCCGGTGCGTTAAAAACTGTTAATCCTTTCTTGTGACAGAGCTACTTTTTTAAGGCAGGCT
>OFFO01001553.1_pt1 | contig 12280 bp, 8 predicted proteins | sample 1521441 | NCBI WGS metagenome assembly OFFO01 (sample SAMEA3504097, study PRJEB24116) | mouse gut metagenome | biome: mouse gut; feature: mouse-associated habitat; material: faeces | place: Denmark | collected 2011
TGCTCCACAAAGGTCTTGAACTGCTCCTCGGTCAGCGGGATGGTGTCGGGCAGCAGCTTCTCGATAAACCCCATGCGCTTGCAGAGGCGGTTCGTCCTGTCCTTGCGCTCCTGCTCTTTCTGCTCCTGGATTAGCCGCTTTTTCTTGTTTTCAAGCTGCTTGATTTCTTCCTCGATGCTTGATCTTCTCAATCCGTCCTGCGTGACGTAGCAACCCAAGGGCGACACTGACCTCACCGTTTCCGGCTATTTTGTGCAGGACACCACCGGCACCGCTACTGAGATAATAGAAATGGTGCTGATGGCCGAGAGCCGCTGCCAGCACCGCTCCGGCCTGCGACCTTCTGCCAGTTCTTCGGCGATAAGCCCAGCCCGGATCACCGCCAAACCCTTCCTGCCATACTGCGGCCTGCCAGAGAACGAAGCTGTGGGGGCAGGGGGTTTTACGGGGGTGCGCTACTTGGCGAGCAGTGCATTTGTTCCCACAAATGCTCAAAATGGACTTTCAGCGTGACCGCTGGAAGTCCATTTTTGCTCGTTGGGGCCGTACCCCAAACCCCGTGAACAGCCCCGTTGCCAGGGCTGGCTGCGCGTTCGGTTCCCGAACGCTATTGTCCCTGCTTCGCAGGGACAGACGGGGCTTACGCCCCTTGTGGAGCCGGAAACGGCAGTCCCTGCTTTTCCGGAAAAAAGAAAAAAAGCGGGGCTGGCCTACATCTCTGTAAGCCAGCCCCGCCAAGATCATCTGTGCTGATCGGTGCGCTGTTCCTCCTTGCGCCGCTCCTCCATAGCCGCCTGTTCCTTCTCCTTTTCCAGAAGGACAGCCGCCACTTTCTGCGCTACAAGGTACTCCTGCATCTCCGTCCTCGTCTTTCGGTACGCTGGGTACGCCGCCCGTTTCTGCTCCAGAAGCCGGGCATACTCGGCGTTCAACTCCTTGACACGGGGGAGCTTTTTCAAGCCGAGCTGTTCAAAAGCCTCCTTCGCCGCCTTGTGCAGTGTGATAGCCTCCCGATGCCCCTCAAGGAACTTTTTGCTGTATCCAGCCTTGCGGTAGGCCACATAGACCTCCCTGGTCTTGGAGTAGTTGATGATGTGTTTTTTCAATGCGGCGATCTCCTGCATCCGCTGTTCCGCCGCCTTGATGGAGTCCCCCAGACCGTTGAATTGGGTGACTGCCGCATCCGCCCTCGCCGCCAGTTCGTCAAAGCTGTCGATCTCGTTCTCCTGCAAAAAGCACATGACCTGTGCCATCTGTTTCAGGTTAAAGAGGGTCGCCCACCGCTGGTATCCGGCGCCCTTCCCCTCGTTCAGCTTCGCTTGAATATCAATGAGAAGGGAAAACTTCTTGTCGTGGACCTGCTGGCTTTTCCCCACAGGCCGCTCCCGGCGTTTCCCGGCAATAGCGTCTTTCAGATCGTCCACCGTGTAGCCCTCGCCCAGCGAACTGAACCGGGCAAAACGGTCCTGCCCCCTGCATCGGATAGATGGCCGCTTGCCCGGTTTGTACTCGCACCCGGCCTCCTTCAGGAAAGAGATCAGTTCTTCAAAGTCCTTTGGTTTTCTCTGTAATGCCGCATCAATGATGGCCCGCAGGTCATCACGGTTGGAAGGCCGCTTGGGGTACTCGGTGCGCTTTTTCCGTTCCCGGTAGGGGCGCGGCTCTATGACAGAAAGCCCATGCTCCAAACACAGACGGTCACTGACCCGTTGTAGAGCCAGCCCGGACAAAAAGAAATCCCTGAACTTCCGGGTGCAGTCCAGGGCGGTGGAATTGAAGATGATGTGGTTGTGGATATGCGCCCGGTCGGTGTGGGTGGCAACGATAAAAGCGTGTTTCCCCTTGGTGAAGCGCATCCCCAGCTCATAGCCGATACGGTTGGCCTCCTCCGGCGTGACCTCGCCCGGTTTGAAGGACTGCCGTATCTGATAGGCGATGACATCATGCTCCTGGCGGCGGCCCGTCATGTGTTCGTACTGCCGCTTTGACAGAAGGAACTGCTCATCCGCTGTCCGAGCGTCGCACTCATAGCTGGAGATATATTTTCCGCCCGCGGTCTTTTCCTCATTCTTGGAATAGTCCGTCCTGTCCGCCAGCGTCTGGGCGATAGTCTTGCCCTTGTTGATGTGGAGCGCGATCAGCCGTGTCGCCGCCATAGTCCACCTCCCTCGTTCATGGTCTTACATTGCCAGTTCCTCCGGGAACCGTGTACTCCGCACCTTTCCGGGGAAGCTGTCCCTCTGCGGGTCGGCTGTCCCCCTGCGGTCGAAAGCGGCGATCTTCTTTTCAAGACCGGCCAGGTCTTTCTCCTTTTCCTTGACGATGGTGGTGCGCTCCTCCAGAGTGCCGGAGATCAGCTCGTCCAGCAGATACTCCACATAGTCCATCTTCTGCAAGGCTTCGCAGAACAGAGGATGCCAGTCCTCGTCCTCCGGCTGCGGCGCATACCGCTCCTTCCAGTCACGGAGCAGATGGAGGTACTCGCACAGTACACGGTAACAGCGGTTCTCCTTTTTGCGGTACTCCTGTGCCGCCGCCAGTTTGGAAATGACAGACGGCCTTTTCTGGGGCTGCCATGTTTGCAGGCCCTCATACCGCACTCCGAAATCCTCCGCCAGCTTCTCGGCGGCTCTCTTGGGGGAGAGGTCGAACAGCTTGCCCACAAAGTCGATCACATCCCCGTCCTCCTGACAGCCGAAGCAGTGAAACCGCTTATCCACCTTCATGCTGGGCGTCCTGTCATCATGGAACGGACAGCAGGCCATGCCGTTCCGCTTGACCTCGATCCCGTAATGCTCCGCCGCCGTCCTTGTTGGTATGGCGTCCTTGATCGCTTCAAATAAATTCATTGTCATGCCCCCTTTCCCGGTATGTAAAAGGGGCGAAAAAAGAAGGAGCGGCATTGCCGTTCCTTCCTGTGCGCTTATCATAAAATTTCATACCATGCCTTGAAATCTGCCGCTTGGTACTGTATAATTAACTCGACAAATCGGAATATGGAGGCAAGCTATGAGTGTAAGTGAACGAGAAAATATTCATACCCTCTTTTTAGGGAAAAATTATCTTGAGCTTTATAAAACGCAGTCAAAGGTACTACAAGCAATGTTATTTGTTGAAACCCAGAAAGAATTTGAGGATTTCTTAAAAAACGAAGAAAGATTAGAAGAAGATATATTCTGGCTTTACTATGAAACAGTACAGGGCGAAAGTTTGTTAATTGGCGGGTATGAAGAAGATGTTACTTCTAAAGTAACTACATTTATGAAAAAGAAACTGCCGGAAACTGCGTTCACAGCTATTCAGGAATATTTACAAGATATTTATGTGGACATTGACGATATGGATAATCTGCAAGAAAAGATGGATATTCTCAATCAGCATTTATCAGAATACGGCTATCATGTTCAGATAGAAAGTGAAGATACATATTGTGCATTAGCCTACTTCTTGATGTTAAAGCAAAAGTAACTATTCCAGTTTGTCGGGCAGTCACTGAAACAGGCGACTGCCCGGTTTGCTATACTTCCATGCCATATTCCCGTGAAAGCAGACCGCTCAGAAGATCAGCCGCCTCGCTCATGCGGTCATGCTCGTTCCCATAGGTCCACTCGGTCACAGTATCGCCGTACATCTGCTCCCGCATCCAGTCAAGCAGGGCCTTCGTCTCGTTCTTCGGAAAATCCATCTTCGCCCACCCTTTCATAGTTTACGAATGGAGAAACGCCCCAAGGCTGCCGGCCCACTCGCCGGCCAGTTCCACCAGGAGCATGGCGGAAAACTGGAGCGCCACACAGACCGCCTCCACGCCGAACAGGATCGCCACATTCAGCCAGTCCCGGACGCACACCTGATAGATGCCGCAGGCCAGGATCATCAGCATGAACAGCCCGACAACATAGGCGGAGAGGTTGGATGCCAGCCTGCCTACAATATGGAATGTATATAGTACCAGCATCAAGGGGAGCGCCAGCAGTTTCAAAGGGAGTTTCAGAAGCCTCATATTTTGTCCCGTCCTTTCCTGTTTCCTGAGTACAGTTTACCGCGCTGGCCCGCTGTCCGGCAAGGATGCTGCCTATGTAAAGGACGCGGAACCGCTCCGCGCCCTTTTGTAAAACTTTTGAAGCCCCCAGCCGCTATCGGATGCTGGCAAGGCGGGCAAGGGACTGTCTGGACAGCTCCCATATCTCGTCCAGCCGGGAGCGCAGGTCCTCAACGTCGGCAGCATAGACGCTCCCGGTCTCGTTCGCCCGTTTCGCATACTGGTTCAGGTTGGTGCTGCACCGCTGGAGCAGGACAATGAGCTGGCGCACATCTGCCAGGTCCAGCCTCACGCAGATACCGTCCAGAGCCATCTTTCGGACATAGGCGCTCATGTTCAGGATGCCGGCCTCCTCCATCTTGGAGCGGATGCGCTCCTTATCTTCAGGGGAGATACGCACCTTCAGTTCTTCCTCTTTCTTCATCCCCGCTCCGGCTCCTTTCCGGGCTTTTTGTCCGGGGGTATCTCCGCCGCCCGTTTTTTCAGGTCCTCCAGGACGGAGGGCCGTTCGCCCTCACCGACCTCCTCACTGACCTCCGCCTCATCCTGGGAGATGCTCTCGTCCATACTGAGGGCGGCGTCCAGCTCCGCAAGTCTCGCGCTCTTTTCGGCAAGCTCCGCCTCCTGGGGGAAGGGCTTTGTCAATTCCACCTGTGCGGCTGCCTGCTGGTTCCACAGGTTCTCCAACTGCTCCTGTCCCCGCTCCAGCCGTCCGGGGATACCGGCCAGGGCGTTGTCCAGCCGGGTCAGGTTGCCCCTGGCGTCCGTCCCCAGGCTGACACGGTGGCTCATCTCGCCCTTCAAGGTGATCTGGAACTGCTTCTCAAAGGTGTTGTAGGAAAGCTCCATCTGAAAGCCCCGGTAGCTGCCGATGGGGATGCCCTCGGTGCTTTTGATCTCCCTGCACAAGGCAAGGATGGCGTCCCCGGCGTCCGCTTTTTCCGCGTAATGTTTGCCGCCGACCTCCATCCCCACAAAGCCCTCCTCCGGGAGCGGGTGGGCCTCCGCCGTCCTCATATCCGCCTCAAAGCCCCGGTTGCGGCTCTGCTGGGCCTCAATCTCGGCGGGGAAGTATTTCAAAAGCTGATCCTCCAGCCGGAAGTGCTTGCTCTGGTAGTCGGCCCGGAGGACTTTCAGCTTCGCCACATCCACATCAAGGTCCATCTTCTCACGGATCAGCGGATTTCCGGCGCACAGGGCCTTGATCTCCGCATAGGAGAGCGCCTGCTCATCCACATCGTCACAGCTTCGGACGGGGGACTTGCTCGTCATGATCTGGCTGATGAATTTCTGCTTGTTCTCCAAAGTCTGGTAGAGGTAGGCGTCAAAGGTCCCCTCCGTCACATACTGGAAAATCTGCACCTGTTTGTTGCGGTTGCCCTGCCGGATGATGCGCCCGTTGCGCTGGGTCATATCGGCGGGGCGCCAGCCCACATCCAGGTGGTGGACCGCCACAAGACGGTCCTGCACATTGGTCCCGGCGCCCATCTTCTGGGTGGAGCCGAGCAGGACGCGCACCTCGCCGGTCCGCACCTTGCCGAACAGCTCCTTCTTCTTCGCCTCGGTGTCGGCGTCATGGATAAAAGCGATCTCCTCACGGGGGACGCCAGCCGCCACCAGCTTGTCCCGGATGTCCTCGTAGACATTGAAAGTCCCGTCCCCCTTGGGCGTGGACAGGTCGCAGAACAGCAACTGGGTCAGACGGTCCGCCTGGCCCTCCTCCCAGATACGGAGGACATTCTGGACGCAGGCGTTCAGCTTGCTGTTGGGGTCATCGGGCAGGAGCGGGTTCATCAGCCGCTGGTCGAGGCCGATCTTGCGCCCGTCCGAGGTGATCTTGAGCATATTATCGACCGAGGGGTCCACGCTACCCCCGTGGACAGCGGCGGCCCGTTCGGACAGGTCGGCCACCATCTCCTTCTGTATCTCCGAGGGCTGCACCACCACGGTCTCAAACTTCGCCTCCGGCACAGGAAGATGGAGCTGGTCGGCGGTCTTGATGTCGGCCACCTCCTTGAACATACTCATCAGCTCCGGGAGGTTGAAGAACTTGGCAAACCTCGTCCGGGCGCGGTAGCCGGTCCCCTCCGGGGCCAGCTCTATGGCCGTGGTGGTCTCGCCAAAGGTGGAGGCCCACTGGTCGAAATGGGTCAGCCCCTTCTGCCGGAGCGTACCATGCTGCAGGTAGCGCATCATGGTGTAAAGCTCTGTCATACTGTTCGACACCGGGGTCCCCGTGGCAAAGACCGTACCCTTCCCGCCAGTCAGTTCATCCATATACTGGCACTTCATGAACATATCCGAGGACTTCTGCGCCTCGGAGGTGGAAAGCCCCGCCACATTCCGCATTTTCGTGTAGAGGAACAAATTTTTGAACGCATGAGCCTCGTCCACAAAAAGCCGGTCCACACCAAGCTGCTCAAAGGTTATCACATCGTCCTTGCGCTCTGTTGCTTGCAGTTTCTCCATCCGGGCCTCTAAAGATTTCCGGGTCTTTTCCAACTGCTTGATGGTGAAGCTCTCGCCCCGCATGGCCTTCATCTCGGAAATGGCGTCGGTGATCTCGTCTATCTGCTCCTGCAAGATGCGCTCCTGCCGCTCGGCGGATATGGGTATCTTCTCGAATTGGCTGTGGCCGATGATAACGGCATCATAGTCGCCGGTCGCTATCCTCGCACAGAACTTCTTGCGGTTGGCCGTCTCAAAGTCTTTTTTCGTGGCGACCAATATCTTCGCGCTGGGGTAGAGCCGCAGGAACTCGCTGGCCCACTGGAGGGTCAGGTGGTTCGGCACGACAAAGAGGGACTTCTGGCACAGCCCCAGCCGCTTCGCCTCCATAGCCGAGGCCGCCATCTCAAAGGTCTTGCCCGCGCCCACTTCGTGGGCAAGCAGGGTGTTCCCGCCGTAAAGCACATGGGCGATGGCCCCCCGCTGGTGTTCCCGCAGGGTGATGTCCGGGTTCATGCCGCCCAGGACGATGTGGCTGCCGTCATACTCACGGGGGCGGGTGCTATTAAACAGCTCGTTGTAGGTCCTGACTAAATCCTCCCGCCGCCTGGGGTCACGCCACACCCAATCCCGGAAAGCGTCCTTGATGGCCTGCTGCTTCTGCTGGGCGAGGGTGGTCTCCTTCTTGTTCAGCACCCGCTTCTGTTTCCCGTCCGCGTCCTCAATGGTGTCGTAGATGCGGACATCCCGGAGGTTCAGGGTGTCCTCCAAAATGCGGTAGGCGCTGGCCCGGTCTGTGCCGTAGGTCATATACGCCATGACATCGTGCCGCCCTGTGGCGTTCTTGCCCGTGACCTGCCACTCCGCGGTGGAGGGTGAATATTTCACCTGTACCGCGTTCCGAAGCCGCCACGGGGTATCAAAGGTCTCCTCCATGAACTGCTGGATATAGTCCTTGTCGATCCAGGTCGCGCCCAGGCGCACATCAATTTCAGATGCGTCCAGGTCTTTGGGCTGTGCCTGTTCCAGGGCCGCCACATTGACGGCGTAGGCGGGGTCGGTGGCCGCCGCCATCCTCGCCACCATCAGCTTGTCCCGGACATTGCCGGAGAGGTAATCGTCTGCGGTATGCCAGCCCCGGAGGGGGTCGTCCGCCACAGCCTCACGGGGGTCGCGGAAGATCACGCCCCGCAGTTCCTCGGTGATGCGCCCGTACTCACCGGGCGTCCCCAGCAGCTCGGACATGAACCGCAGATCGGCCCTGCCCCGCTCCCCGATGGAGACCGCCAGCGCCTCGCTGGGCGTATCCACGCTGGTGATATGGTGTTCCGGGCGGATGGTCCTTTTTGTGAACATATCCGCCTTGCTCTCCAGCCGCCCGTCCTCGTCAATATTCTCAAGGGAGCATAACAGGTAGTAAGAGGAGTCCTCGTCAAACACCCTTGCGTTGGCGCTGGAATTGATGGTCCCAAACTTTGCGTAAAAGGCGTCATAGGCGGCGTTCAGCTCCGCCTGCTTCGCCTGGATGTCCTCATCCGGGTAGTCCTCCAGCTGGTACTGGATCAGTTCGTTCACGATCTGCCGCAGGCCGATCATCCCGGCTGCGCGCCCCTTTGCCGTATCGCTCAGCTCCACGGGCTTCATGACGCTGTTCTCCCGGAAGTAGACCTCCCCGTCCACCAGGGCATAGGAGAAGTTCTTTACATCCGGGTCGGCGGGGATGGCGCCCCGTTCGGCGGCCTCGTCCGCGATGTCCGCCTCGTCCCGCTCCACCGCCTGATAGCTGCCGTGGATATGGGAGACAGCCTCCCGGAGCTGTTCCGCAAGGTCGGCGCCGGGGGTGGGGGCAACGGTACATTCCTCCCGCCCGTACTGTGTGCTTTCGGTGGTCAGCTCGCCCAGCACCATCTCAGGATGGTCTACAAAATAGCTGTTGAGGGTAAGGCCCTCCGGGGTCTGCCCCAGGTGTACCCAATCCGGCTCGATGTCGATGGGACGGTCCCGCTTTTGCAGGAACAGGATGTCCGACACGACCTCCGTCCCGGCGTTGGCCTTGAAAGCGTTGTTGGGCAGACGGACCGCCCCCAGCAGCTCCGCCCGCTGCGCGATATACTTCCGGGCATCGGGGCTTTTGGCGTCCATCGTGTAGCGGCTGGTGACAAGGGCCACCACGCCCCCCGGACGCACCTGGTCGAGGGCTTTTGCGAAGAAATAGTTGTGGATGGAGAAGCCCAGCTTGTTATAGGGCTTGTCGTTCACCTTGTAGTCGCCGAAGGGGACATTCCCGACACAGAGGTCGAAGAAGTCCCGCCTGTCGGTGGTCTGGAAACCAGCCACCTTGATGTCCGCCTCCGGGTACAGCTTCTGGGCGATGCGTCCGGTGATGGAGTCCAGCTCCACACCGTAGAGGCGGCTACCCGCCATGCTGTCAGGAAGCAGACCGAAGAAATTGCCCACGCCCATGCTGGGTTCCAGGATGTTGCCCGTCTGGAATCCCATCTGCTCCACCGCGTCATAGATCGCCCGGATCACGGTGGGGCTGGTGTAATGGGCGTTCAGGGTGGACGCTCTGGCGGCGGCATATTCCTCCGGCGAGAGGGCGGCGTACAGTTCCCTGAACTCGCCTGCCCAGCTATCCTTTTTCTCGTCAAAGGCATCCGCCAGACCGCCCCAGCCCACATAGCGGGATAGGACCTCCTGCTCCTCTGGCGTGGCGTCCCTGCCGTCGAACTCCAGCTCATGCAGGAGGTTGATGGCGTCCATGTTGGCCCGGAACTTCGCTTTGGGTCCGCCCTCGCCCAGATGGTCGTCCGTAATGCGGAAATTGCGGGCGGCGGGCTGTTGGGTCTGCTCCGGCTGTCCGTGTTCCGGCTCCCCGAAATGCAGCCGTTCAACGACCACATCAAAGGGCAGGCCGTTCTTGTCGCCGGGGTAGATGGTCTCGGTGGTGGCGGTGATTTCTGGCTCACTTTTTAACTTCGCCGCGTTTTGCGGCGAAGTTGGCCTTGCATCTAACTTGTGCGCGTTTTGCGCCCAAGTTGAGTCTGGGTGGAGAACCGATTGGACCTGTTCCCGCAATCCGGGGGTATCTTTCAGTTCGGCCCCGTCAATGAACGCATACGCCTCGGCCCATGTCTTGAAGGAGGTGGGATACCCGCCCATCAGGTCGCCCGCCCGGAAGATGAGGGGGTCCAGCGCAGTAGTGGAAAGCGGGTCATAGAAAAATCCTGCCGTCTGCATGGCATCCACGATACGCCGCTGTTCAGGCTCCAATGCGGCAATGGCCGTTTCCGTCTGGCTCTGGTAGTCCGCCGCCCATTTATCAACATCCGCAAAAGAATCTTCTTCCCTCTGTGCGGAAAGGATATGCTCGACCGCATCCCGGTCGGCCTCCGCAAAGCTGAATGTGACATCGCCGTTCTCATGGACGAACCGCGCCGTGGAGATGCCGGCCTCGCCCATCTGCTCCTCCAGGACGGGGGCCTCCTCCGCCGTGACCTTCACCCGGTAATTGGGGGTCGTGACCTCGATCTTCGCACCGGGCAGGAATGCGTTGTTCCTGACATCCGCCCAGAGCATCCGCTCCAGCCTCTCCTTGCTCTCAGCGCGGAGGACGGGATAGGCCAGCGTAGGGTCACGGAGCTGGACATCGAACAGGCCAATCTCCTCCACGATATAAGCCGTGTCCTCCAGATAGACGGTATCGCCCACCTGATAGGTCGGCTCCTGCGGTGCGGCAGGGGTAATATCCTTCCCGGCTCCTTCATGGGCCATGCCCTCCGGCGTTTGCCCCGCTTCTGTGCCGGGAATAGGCTCCTCCATGACCCTCTCGGCCTTGGGGCGGTGTGAGCGGAGCGCCGTCTCCGCCTCCTCAAAGGTAGCGAAACCGCCAGCCGTAGCTATAGCAAAACGGCGCTGTTCATCGTAGCCGTAGTGGTTGTAGAACTGCCCGTTGGGATACTGCTGGATGACGATGGCCTCATCGCCGCTGCGGTAGCTGGCGGCAGTCTGCACTGCTTCTTTCGGCTGGGCGTCCCGGATGTGTCCAGTCCGCAGGCTATGCTCGAACATCTCCCGGTCCATGAACACCTGGTCCCGCCCCGGCTCGTCAGGGTAGACATAGAACACATCCCCATCCGTGATGCTCGTCAGGACGATCTCCTTTGTACCGTCCTCGGAATAGATGGTGAACGGGTCCCCGATGCCATATTTTAGCGGCGGCAGCTTTGCCTCCTCCGTTTTGAGCCAGTCGGCGGCCTCCCGCCTTGCGACATCCTCCTTGACCTGGAGCAGATAGTCCTCAGCCTGCCACTCGCTGGTGAACTCCTCGGAGACGCCCTCCGGGTCAACATATATCTCATCCCGGATGTCATCCCAGACGGCATAGCCGCCCTCGGTCTCGATCAGGAAGAACCGCTCTGGGGCGGCATAGTTGCTGCCGTCCGCCATCCGCGCCGCCTGTGCCAGCATCTCGCTTGTGCGGTCGGGCGGGTCCGGCAGTTCCGGGGCGGCGGTCATGGTCTCATAGGTCTCGTCCAGCAGGGACTGGTGGAGGCGGTCATGGAATTCCGGCACATCGAAATACAGCCGCATGAAGCCCGTGTCCTGGATGGTGAGCGCCGCCTGTTCGATGGCCTTGCCGCCCTCCACATAGGCGGTCTCTTTGTCGTTGTTGTCACAAGCGTTCCGATACGCCGTGTCCCGCAGGAGGGCGTCCCGGATGACAGGGTAATACCGCTCATAGATGTCTGCCGGGGTAGGGGGAAAACCGTGTCCGGGAGCAGGGAGAGGGACGGCGCCGAACTCGGCGTAATTCTTCTCAAGGGCGGCATACCGCTGTTTGTCCGGGCCGCTCAGATACTGGCCGTTCTGGATGAGCGCACCGAGCCGCTTCTCGACCTCGGACCAGCGCAGGCGCACCTCTGCGTTGTGGCTGGCGTCACGGATCACCAGTCCCTGAGGGCGGGTCTGCACACCGCCCCGGCTGCCATCGGAAAATTGCCAGCTCTGCCCACTGTTGGTCCCATACTCGCCTTTCAGATACTCCACACGCTCATCTGGCGTGTTCTCCTGCGAATAAAGGGCAGCGATACGCAGTTTGCCGCCGTCATAGGGGGAACCGTGGCGGAGGATGCGCTCGATCTCCGCGTCAGGAATAGAAAAAGCGGGGGCGGGAGCCTCTGCCGGAGCCTGTTCCTCTTTTTTGGGCATAGCAAAGGCGGAGGGCTTTTCGCTCTCCGCCTGTCGGTCTATCATTGAGATCTGTTCCATCTCGGAGGGGAACAGCCCCTCCAGCGTCAGTTGTTGATAAGTTCCGCCATCACGATCTCCTCCGCCTGCGCTTTCAGTGCGTTCATGTGCCGCACCCAGTCCATCTGCCGGGTCTTTTTGTCCGGCGCCGGGTCCGCCGCCAGCAGTTCCTCCATCAACTGCTTCATCCGGGCGGCGGCCGTCTCCTGCACCTCCCACAGGTGCGGGAACAGTTTCCCGATCAGGGTCAGGTGGTTGTAGAGGAGTTTGTTGTTCTCCTCCAGGTACGCCCTCCGCATCCTGCCGTACTTGCCCAGCGGACGGTCCTCCATTTCCTCCAGCTGGATGTCCGGGATCAGGTAATCCCCTGCCTGTCTGTAAGTCAGCTCTGCCATTGTCCTGTCTCCTTTCCTCGGCCTGTTCGACCTGTTTTGCCCTTTCGTAGGTGCGGATGGCCCGCTCGACCTCACGGAACACCTGGGAAGATACCTCGCTGACCGCCGTACCCAGCACATTGGACGCCGCCTGGGTATTGAAGTCGAA
>OFFO01001568.1_pt1 | contig 12114 bp, 11 predicted proteins | sample 1521441 | NCBI WGS metagenome assembly OFFO01 (sample SAMEA3504097, study PRJEB24116) | mouse gut metagenome | biome: mouse gut; feature: mouse-associated habitat; material: faeces | place: Denmark | collected 2011
GGGAGGGATCGCGCGCGATCCCTCCCGCCGCAAAGGGAGATTAATGGATGGCCTGAATCTTGGGAAGGCTCTTCACGAACTGGAGGCCCATGCGGAGCTGGTTGTCCCGTTCGAGGAATTCCTTGGCGTCGGGCAGGGGTTCGCCGGGCGCGGCGGGCTTTTCGGCCTTGGGCTTGCTCTTGCCCTTCTTGTCGCCGTCGGTTTTTTCGAGATGCTTGTTCAAATCCTGTTCGCGCAGCATCCGCAGGGAGCTGAGCGGCGTGGCCGGTTCTTTGGGCATTTCAAAGGGGATTTCCAGATCGGGCATGATGCCTTCGGCCTGAATGGAGCGGCCCGATGGCGTGTAGTAGAGCGCCACGGTCAGCTTGAGGCCCGAGCCGTCGGAGAGGGGGATGATGTTCTGGACCGAACCCTTCCCGAAGGTGCGTTCGCCCACGAGCAGGGCGCGTTTCTGATCCCCGAGCGCGCCCGCGACGATTTCCGAAGCCGAGGCGGAGCCGGCGTTTACCAGCACGACCAGCGGAGCGTTGACGTCCGTGGCCTGCGCCTTGGCGGTGAATTCGCGCGCGGTTTCCTCCTGCCGCCCGCGCATGGAGACGATGACGCCCTTGCTCAGGAAGACGTCCGAGACGCTTACGGCCTGATCGAGGAGGCCGCCGGGGTTGTTGCGCAGATCAAGGACAATGCCCTTGATCGGCCCCTTGCGCTTGGCCGTTTCCAGCGCGTCCAGCAGTTCCTGCGTGGTGCGCTCGCTGAAGCGGGTGAGGCGTATCCAGTAGTAGCCGGGTTCGAGTTCGCGGGATTTGACGCTCACAAGGGGGATGGCGTCGCGCTTCATGCGCAGGTCCACCGGGTCCTTGGCGTTGCGGTGGAGGATGGTGAGCACGATTTCCGAGCCCTTGGGACCGCGGATGTGCGAAACCGCTTCCTGAAGGGTCATTTCCATGGTGGGCTTGCCGCCCACCGCGAGGATGACGTCGCCGGACTTCATGCCTGCCTTGTCCGCAGGCGTGTCCTCGATGGGGGTGACGACCGTAAGCTGATTGTTTTCCATCGTGATTTCGACGCCGATGCCGAAGAATTCGCCGGACGTGTTTTCCTGCATGTCCTTGAATTCCTCTTTTGAGAGCACGGTGGAGTGAGGATCGAGGGATTCGAGCATCCCCTTGAGCGCGCCGTTGACGAGGTCCGGGCGGGGCGTTTCCTTCACGTAGTAGCGTTCGACGATATCCAGAACCTGACTGAAGCGTTTCAGCGCGTCAAAGCGGCTATCTTCCGCGGCGGCGCCGGCCTGTCCGGGCATGGACGAGCCGAAGGTGAGGAGTGAAAGCAGAAAAAGGGCGGCGGCCCGCGACTTCATACCCATAAGACAGCCTCCGAGACTGAAAACAGTCGGCTGAAGATACCGGGATTCCCCTGAAAAGGCAAACGGTTCAAGCGCGCAGGGGATGTAGCCACAAGGGGAAGAGGCCGCAGGCCGTCCGGCGCAACAGGGAGAAACGCCGGGGTGCGGCGGACGGAAAGCGGCGATCCGTCCTTACCCTAAGCATGGCCGCCGTGATGTAAAGAGCGTAACTGTTGGAAACGTTTCGCCCTGTAGGGAGAAAACAGTTTTTTCCGGGAGGACTCCTATTTTTTTGTTGACAGATCGGGGAAGGCCGGGTAAATACCTCTCCTGCATGGGCAGTTAGCTCAGTTGGTAGAGCATCGCCTTCACACGGCGGGGGTCACAGGTTCAAGTCCTGTACTGCCCACCATGCACGGAGCGGTAGTTAAGTCGGTTATAACGCCGGCCTGTCACGCCGGAGGCCGAGGGTTCAAGTCCCTTCCGCTCCGCCATTTTTTAAGGACATCCTTTGTTGAGGGTGTCCTTTTTTTGTGCCGTTGACGCCGTTGAGACGGGTGCCCCTGTATACACGGTACCTTTTCAGGCTCTGCCGTCCCTTCCGGCCTGTCCCATTCATGATAAAGATCGCCTTTCAGGCAGGTTCCCCTCCATAAGGTTTTTCCCGAAAAGGGAACCGCGGGCATGAACGCCTTCGGGAGATGCCGCCTTTCCTGCCGTTAGGGTTTTGTTGCTTCCCGTTTCTCGGGGCATCCGGGCTGTTCCATGCAAAAAAAGCATAATTTTTTTAGGGGGGAGACATGAAAAAACAGCTCATCCTCGTAGGCGGGGCAATGGGCGTGGGGAAAAGCGCCGTCTGCCGAGAGCTGTTGCGGCAGCTCACGCCGGGCGTCTGGCTGGACGGCGACTGGTGCTGGAACATGAACCCTTTTGTCGTTTCGGAAGAAAACAAACGGATGGTGCTGTCCAATATCACGCATCTGCTCAGAGCCTATCTGAACAATTCGAGTTACCGCTACGTGCTGTTCTGCTGGGTCATGGATCAGCCCCTCCTTTTCGAGGCCGTGCTCGGCCCGCTTCGGGATATCCCCTTTACGTTGCATAGCTTTTCACTCGTCTGCACGGAGCAGGTTCTACGGGAACGGCTGGAACGCGACGTACGGGACGGCATCCGGGAGGCCGACGTCATCCCGCGAAGCCTCCGGCGGCTGCCTGCCTACGCCGCACTGCCGACATGCAAACTGGATGTGACGTCCCTGATGCCCTACGAAGCCGCCTGCGCAATCGCTGCATCCGTAGGAAGGGCGTCTTCCCGAAGAGTGCCGGGTCTCTCCGGGGCCGGCGAAAGCTGGCACGGGGCCTGACGGCACCGGACGTCTTGGAAGAAAAAGGAGGGGCGTTCCGGCAACAGAGAAGGGGAAGGAACCCTCTCTCCAGAAAGGCTTCCTTCCCCCGTTTTCTTTTCCAGCAACCCTTACTTGTAGCTTTCGATCAGCGCGTTGGCGCGGCCCTGCGCCTTCTGGATGCGGACGCGGAGGCTGGCCTTGTAGGCGTCCATGTCCTCAATGGGCCTGCGGGCGACGCCCGTATCCATCGCGGCCTGCGCCACAGCCGGGGGCAGCCACTCCACGAGGCGCGGATCAAAGGGCTTCGGGATCACGTAATCCTGCCCGAAGCTGAAGGTCTGGCCCTCATAGGCGGCGGAGACTTCGGCGGGCACCGGCTCCTTGGCGAGCGCGGCGAGGGCGCGGGCGGCGGCCAGCTTCATGGCCTCGTTGATTTCCGTGGCGTACACGTCCAGCGCCCCGCGGAAAATGTAGGGGAAGCCGGAGAGATTGTTGATCTGGTTCGGGAAGTCGGTGCGGCCCGTACCCATGATGCAGTCGGGGCGGGTTTCCATCGCCACAGGATAGGCGATTTCGGGATCGGGGTTCGCGCAGGCGAAGATGACCGGCTGTTCGGCCATGCCTTGATCATCTCCGGCGTAAGCAGGTCCTTGCGGGACAGGCCGAGGAAGAGGTCCGCACCCTTGAGGGCCTCGGTCATGGTCATGTCTTCGGAGAGGGCGAATTCCGCCTTGTACTTGTTGAGATCGGTACGCCCCTTGTGCAGGATACCCTTGGAATCGAACATGCGGATATGGGCGGGATCGATGCCGAGGGCGGTGTAGAACTTGGCGCAGGCGATGGCCGCCGCGCCCGCCCCGGACACGACCACGATGAAGTCCTCCGCCTTCTTGCCGGTCAGCTCCAGCGCGTTGATGAGCCCGGCGCCCGAAATGATGGCCGTGCCGTGCTGGTCGTCATGGAAAACGGGGATGTTCATTTCCTTCTTGAGCACTTCTTCGATGTAGAAGCACTCGGGGGCCTTGATGTCCTCAAGGTTGATGCCGCCGAAGGTGGGCTCAAGGGCCTTGACGACTTCGATGATCTTGTCGGGATCGGTCAGGGCGAGGTTGATGTCGTAGGCGTTCACATCAGCAAACGCCTTGAAAAGGACGCTCTTGCCCTCCATGACCGGCTTGCCCGCGAGGGGGCCGATGTTGCCGAGGCCGAGGACCGCCGTGCCGTTGGAAACCACGGCTACGAGGTTGCCGCGTCCCGTATAGACGTTGGCGAGGGAGGGATCGTCGGCGATGGCGAGGCAGGCGGCGGCGACGCCCGGCGAATAGGCCAGAGAAAGGTCTTTCTGAGTGAAGCAGGGTTTGACCGGGAGCACTTCGAGTTTGCCCGGGCGGGGAACCTCATGATAGGCGAGAGCCTCTTCCTTCGTGAACAAGGCCATGAGACGACCTCCTGTGGTTTGATTTGAAATATGGTGGAAAAGCGATAACATAAGGAAGAATGAGGGGCAATGGCGGGCTTCCTTCTTTTTCCGAATACTGTTATGCTGAAACGGTATGCCGGGAAAAGCGCCCCTGCGGGGCCTTTCGTGATGCCCGGCCGACAGTCAACGAAAGGATAACATATGCCGCTGATCGAAATCAGGGACGTCCATAAATGGTACGGCGAATTCCACGTTCTCAAGGGCATTTCGGAAAAAGTGGAGAAAGGCGAGGTGCTGGTGATCTGCGGGCCTTCCGGCTCGGGGAAAAGCTCGCTCATCCGCTGCCTGAACCGGCTTGAGCCCATTCAGAAGGGCGACATCATCTTCGAAGGCACGAGCATCTACGCGCCCGAGGTGGACGTGAACGCCCTGCGCGCCGAGGTGGGCATGGTCTTCCAGCAGTTCAACCTCTATCCGCATCTGACCGTGCTCGAAAACGTGACCCTCGCTCCCATCAAGGTGCGGGGCATGGGCAAAAAGGAAGCCACCGATCTGGCGATGGAGCTGCTCGGGCGCGTGGGCATCGCGCGGCAGGCGGCCAAGAGGCCGGGGGAGATTTCCGGCGGCCAGCAGCAGCGCGTGGCCATCGCCCGCTCGCTGGCCATGCAGCCCCGGGCCATGCTTTTTGACGAGCCTACGTCCGCGCTCGACCCCGAAATGATCAACGAAGTGCTCAACTGCATGAAGGACCTCGCCCGCGAAGGCATGACGATGGTCTGCGTCACGCATGAGATGGGCTTTGCCCGCGAGGTGTCCGACCGGGTGATCTTTATGGATCATGGCGTCATCCTCGAAGAGGGCGCGCCGGAACAGTTTTTCACCAACCCGCAGCACGAGCGCACCAAGGCGTTCCTCCGCGAAATCCTGTAAGGGGACCCCATGTCCGCACCCGATCTTGTCCGTCTCGACATTCTGGCCGACGAAGAGCAGTACGACACCGTTACCGGACTGCTCGTCCGCATCGTTTCCTACGGCTGGGAGGAAGACAGCCTCCCCACGGGAGAAACCCGTTTCCGCGTCCACTGCGATAACGCCATCGTGCGTGAAAACCTCTTGAGCGCCCTGCGCGCGTGGCTGCCCGGCCTTGAGGTGGAAGAAAGCGCCGTGCCCCGGCAGGATTGGACCGTGGCGTGGCGCGAATTCTTTACCCCGGTGCGGGCGGGACGTTTCCTCGTCCTTCCGCCGTGGCTCGTGGCCTCCACGCCCGCGGAGGGACGCCAGCCCATCGTCATCGAGCCGAAATCCGCTTTCGGCACCGGGCATCACAATACTACTGTGCTCTGCCTTGAAGCCATCACCGGGCTTCTGGATTCCGGCAGGCTGGCGGCCGGGCAGCGCTTTTTCCGCCTGGAGCTTTACACGCCGGAGGAACTGACCCGCATTATCACCCGCAGCGCCGGCATTCTGGGCATCGCCTGCTGCCTCAACGGGCTTTCCGGCCTCGGATCGGACATCGATCCCGTGGCCGTGGACAACGCCCTTGAGAACGTCGTCATCAACAAGGTGGCCGACGCCTTCCGCATTCTGCCCGGCAGCGCCGAGGCGGGCGAAGGGGAAGCCTTCGATCTGGTCATCGCCAACATTCTGGCCGGGCCCCTGCGCGAGCTGGCCCCGGCGCTCATGGCCCGCATGAAGCCGGGAGGCTGCCTTGTGCTGTCCGGGCTGCTGGACGTGCAAGCCGACGCAGTCGAGGCGGCCTATGCCGCGCTCGGCCCGGCGCGGCGGGTGCAGTCCGGCGACTGGGTGGCGCTGGTCTGGGGATAAGGTCTTTCATCAGGCGGTCTCGTGACGTACCCTTTTTGTCGACAAAAGGGTGAGAAACTGTGGAGAATCTAAGCCACTTTTGTTCATGCACCGACCTTGCTTGCCCTCTCCATCCTGCGAAACATGGGAAAGGGTGCGCTCCCTGTATTCAAAAAAACTTGAGGCTTAAAGAAATACCCAACTGTTTTTCTGACCTTGCGGAAGGACTGACCGACAGGTCCGGCGATTCTTTTACGGAGTTCGCCAACGGCGTCTTGCAAGAGCACAAGTGATTTCGCAAACTGTATCCCGTTTTTTTAGTCGCACGTACTATGCTTCAAAAAAGAATACGGACTGCCGGTAACCACCGACGGTCCGTATTCCTTTTCTGAAGGCTTTGGATGATTTTTGAATAAATGGGCCGAAGATAGGGTTCCCTGCGGCTAGCTGAGGATCGTGACGGCGTATTTCTTCAGATACCCCGAAGGATAATAGCTTTCCTTGGCCTGCCGCAGCCCTTCTTCCCCGGCGTCCTGTTCACGGTTGATCACCGTGAAGGCCCGCGCCGAGTACTTGGCGTAGCAATAGTTGATGGCCTGATAGACGCCCCGGTATTCCGGGCGGCCCTTTTCAAAATGCACGACGATGGTCCGCTCGTCGAGCGGTTCGCCCACAGCGAAGGCGACCATTTGGCCGTCGGCGTAGAGCGCGCCGCCGATGAGACCGGGCAGGGCGTCCCAGTTGCGGAGCACGGAGGTCACCACGTCGCTCTCGGCCAGAAGCGAGGGGGACTTGTCGCACTCCCGCCACTTGCACCAGTCCTGCTGAAGGGCCAGCACTTCCGGCATGGTTTCGCCGGTCAGTTCCCGGTAGTCCTCGCCGTAGGCCTTCATGTAGCCGTTGACGTGGTTTTTTTTCTTGTGCAGCTTGCCGCCCGAGAGCGTGGACAAGGCATCCTGCATGTAGAGGTATTCCCACTGGCCCCGCGTTTCTTCGATGGACACGCGCCCGGGAAGCCGTTCCGCCAGCAGATCGCACAGGGGTTCGGGCACACGGATGAGCTTCGTTCCGGGGCGCAGTTCCGGGAGAGAGGCCCAGTCCACGGCGTTCCAGTCTCCCACCGGGGCCCAGAGGCATTCGCCGGGACCGCCGATCTGCCTTTGCCGTATCCAGCACAGGCCGTGCGCGGTTTTCCAGTCCAGATTGTAGTGCATTCCCCAACCCCAGAGGTTGGTGAAGGTGTAGTCGGCGGCGCGGCGCGGCAGGGCCTCGAAGTAGGGGGCGTAGGCGGCGACGTCGCCAAGCTCGATGGGTGAAAAGGCGTCGGTAAGCATAAAGACCTCGGGTTAGCGGGATGAGGGGTGGCGGGCGGTCAGGGCGAAGCGGGTCCAGCGGCAGCGCAGCGTGACCCAGAGCAGGGAGAGGGACATGACCACCTGCGAAACGAGGGTGGAGAGATAGACCCCCGCGGCGTCCTGCCAGAGGACATGGCCGAAAAGCCACGCGATGGGCAGGCGCACCAGCCAGACGGCCGCGCTGAAGGAAACCAGCGGGTAGACCGTGGCTCCCGCGCCGTTGAGCCCGCCCGCCAGCACGACGCTGGCGACGGTGAACGGCACGGCAAGGATATTGTATGAAAGATAGTTGGCCGTTTCGATCTGTACGGCGGGATCGGGGGCGATGAGCCCGGCCAGCTCCATGCGCCACGGCCAGATGGCCGCCCCGACGAGGCTCATCCCCGCGCAGGCGATGCCGAGTGTGGCGAGGAGCGTGCGTTTGGCCTCGCGCGGGTTGCCCTCGCCGAGCGCGTGCCCCACCAGTACGGAGGCCGTCATGCTGAAGGCCACGGCGGGCAGAAAAAGGATGGATTCCACACGCAGGCCGGTGGTCAGGCCCGCCAGCGCGTTCACCTTGCCGAAGGGAAGCGAGGCGGTGATGACGTAGAGGACCATGTAGCCCGTCTGCCACAGGAAGGAAGTGCCGAAGGCCGGGCCCGCCACTTTGAGCAGGTAGGGAGCGCCCTTCCTGATCCAGCGCCACGCCGGGAAGCTCTCCCGCGCGAACAGCCTGTGCCGCACCAGCAGGAGGAGCATGAGCGCGGCCCCTATGGTGACTGAAACCAGTGTGGAGTAGGCGAGCCCCGCCGCGCCGTAGCGGGGGAAGCCCCACCAGCCGAGGCCGAAGGCCAAATCCCCGAAGACGTTCAGGAGGCAGGCCGTGATCGTCACGTAGAGCGGGATGAGCACCTGTTTGGCGGCCCGGAACACCGCCGCGCCGATGGTCAGGGCGTACTGGCCGGGCAGCCCCCAGATGGTGGCGGTGAGGAACATGACGGCGGTGGGGAGGATGCTCTCGGGCGTCTGGATGATCCGCAGGATGGGGACGCGCCAGAAGGAGGCGGCGGCCGCGATGATCGCGCCGATGCCGATGCAGCCGAGCACCACCAGCCCCACGTAGCGCCGCGCCCGGACCTCCTGCCCCGCGCCGAGCGACTGGCTGATGGAGGCCACCGCCCCGTTGACGGCGGCCATTGCCAGGGCCATAAACATCATATGACACTGAGTTATCAGCCCGATGGAGGCTTGCACCTCGGCCCCGATACGCCCTCCGGCCCAGACGTCGGTGATGCCGATGACGAATTGGCAGAGCAGCATGATGCCTTGCGGCCATGTGAGGTGCCAGATGGTGTGCAGGCGTTCGGTATTGAGTTTCATGACGGTCCGGGGTTCGGGTGAAGCGAAAGCATACGCGCCCTGCGGCGTCACGCAAGGCGCTGAGAGAAAGGGGGCCTTTTTTCAGGGGTACGCTCCCGGGGAGGGGCGGCCCTTCCTTCCGGGAGCGGTGTTGTGTGCAGGCGTGGGAACGCGCCCGGCGTGGGAAAAAACCGACGGTGGTTTTCTCCGCGCCGGAGGCGTTGCCCTGCGGGGCTTCTCCTGTCCGGGGCCTTTGCCGTCCCGTCGCCCGGCGTTCAGCCGCATGGCCGGCGGCCCTCCGCCTCCTGCCTATTCTTCCATCAGCCCGGCGGAGACAAGGGCCTGAAAGAGAACGATGCCCGCCGCCGTGGACAAATTGATGCTGCGGACTTCCCCCCGGATGGGGATACGCACGTGATGCGGCGAGAGGGCGATCACCTCCGGCGGCAGGCCGGACGTTTCCCGGCCAAAGACCAGCGCGTCGTTTTCCGCAAAGGAAAAACGGTGCAGAGGCACGCCGCGCCGGGCGCTCGTCAGTACCAGCCGCCTGCCCTTTCCGGCGCCGTGCAGGTAGGCGTCCAGATCGGGCCAGACCGTCATGTCCACGTGCGGCCAGTAATCAAGGCCAGCGCGCTTGAGATAGCGGTCTTCCAGTTTGAAGCCGAGGGGCTCGATGAGATGCAATGATACCTGCATGGCCGCGCACAGGCGCGCGACGTTGCCCGTATTGGGCGGGATTTCCGGCTGAAAGAGAACGACGTGCATGGGGGCGGCATCCGGGAAAGGGGGCGTTTTCAACAAGACTGGACAGGATATGGACGGATGCTTATTGGACTTCAAAGCCCAGCTTCACGATGGCTTTTTTGACTTCCGCCACATCGACGGGCTGCGTTTCCTTCCATGCGGCTTCGCCGGTGGCGAGGTCCACGGTAACGTCGGTTACGCCGGGAATGGCTTGCAGGGCCTCGGTCACGGCTTGCCTGCAATGGTTGCAGGACATGCCTTTTACGGTAACAGCGGGCATACTCGTTTCCTTTTGACGTAAGAAGGTGGATGAGGGCGCGGTGCGCCGGACTTCCATATCATAAGAGCTTGGCCGATATTGGCAAGCAGAGGAGAGGCATATGGATCGCCAAAAAGAGCTTCTTTTCAATGTGGGCGGGATGCATTGCGCCGCCTGTTCCTCCCGGCTGGAACGGGTTCTGAACGGGATGGACGGCATCGCGTCGGCCTCCGTAAGCCTCGCCGCCAACAGCGCCACGGTGATCCCCGCTCCCGAGCTTTCGGAGGCCGCCCGTGAAGCCCTGATCCGGCAGATTGAGGAGCGGGCCGTGGAAATGGGCTTTACCGCCACGCCCGTGGCCCCGGAAGCCGACATGGTCGACACGTGGCAGGAACAGCAGCGCGAAACCGTCCGGCATCTGGCTGATCTCAAGGCCCGACTCTGGCCCGAATTCGGCTTTACCATCCTGCTCCTGCTGGTTTCGATGGGGCACATGTGGGGGTTGCCCCTGCCCGCCGTCATCGATCCCATGCACTCGCCCGCCTCGGCCCTCAATCATGCCCTGCTCCAGCTTGCGCTCACCCTCCCTGTCATGTGGTCAGGCCGTAACTTCTATCTCGTGGGCCTCCCCAACCTGTGGCGACTGGCCCCCAACATGGACAGCCTCGTGGCGATGGGCACGGGCGCGGCCTTCCTCTACAGCCTGTGGAACACCGTGGAGATAGCGCTCGGTCACACGGGCAAGGTCCATGATCTCTATTACGAATCGGCGGCGGTCCTCATTACCCTCATTTCACTCGGCAAGTATCTTGAAGCCGTCTCCCGCTTCCGCATGTCCGACGCCATCGGCGCGCTCATGAACCTGACCCCGGAAACGGCCCTGCGCCTCGTTTCGCCGGGCCGCTCCGATCAGACGGAGGAGGTGCCGGTGAAGGAGGTCCGGGTGGGGGATTATTTGCAGGTGAAGCCCGGGGGCCGCATCCCTGTTGACGGAACGGTAACAAGTGGCTCCTCCAGCGTGGACGCCTCCATGCTGACGGGCGAATCCATGCCCGTGCCCGTGGCCGAGGGCAGCACCGTGGCGGGGGGGACGATGAACACCACCGGGGCCTTCGTCATGCGGGCCGAGCGCGTGGGCGCGGATACGGCCCTTGCGCGCATCATCACGCTGGTGCGCGAGGCGCAGAGCACCAAAGCGCCCATTGCACGGCTGGCGGACGAGGTCAGCCTTATTTTCGTGCCCACGGTCATGGCTCTGGCCGTCATCGCGGGGCTCGGCTGGCTCTATTGGGGCCATGCGCCCGTTCCCGAAGCCTTCCGCATTTTCGTGGCCGTGCTGGTGGTGGCTTGTCCCTGCGCGCTGGGCCTTGCGACGCCCATTTCCATCATGGTGGCGACGGGCCGGGGCGCGCAGATGGGCGTTCTGGTGAAGAACGGCACGGCGCTTGAGCTTGCCGGGCGGCTGGACGTGCTTGTCTTCGACAAGACCGGCACCCTTACCGAGGGCAAGCCGCGCCTCGTTTCCGTGGAATCGTTCGATCCGCTCTTTGACGAGGAGCGGATATTGAGCCTTGCCGCCTCGCTTGAGGGCGTATCCGAGCATCCGCTGGCTCTGGCCGTGACCGCCGCGGCGGAGGAGCGTTCCTTGCGCCTGTATCCGGTGAGCGATTTTGACAGCGTATCCGGGCAGGGCGTTTCGGGCACGGCGGACCTTGCCAACGAGTCCATACCGCTCCTGCTCGGCAACAGGAAGCTGATGGAGGCGCGGGGAATTGCCCTTGCCGCCGCGCTGGACGTGGATGCCCGGCTGGCCGCCCTCGCGGATTCCGGGGCAACGCCCCTGCTCCTCGCGGTGGAAGGGAAGCTGGCGGGCATGTTGGCCGTGGCCGACACCATCAGGCCCGAGACTTCCGGCGTGATTGCGGAGCTGCGCAAGATGGGCCTGCGGGTCATCATGCTCAGCGGGGACAACCGGCGCACCGCCGAGGCCATTGCGCGCACGGCGGGCATCGACGAAGTGATCGCGGACGTATTGCCCGACGGCAAGGAAAAGGTGATCAGCGACTTGCAGGCGTCCGGCCTGCGTGTGGGCATGGTGGGCGACGGCATCAACGACGCCCCGGCCCTTGCTCGTGCGGATGTGGGCATGGCGATGGGCAACGGCATCGACGTGGCCGTGGAAGCGGGCGACATCGTGCTTCTCGGCAGCGATACCGCCTCCGGCAAGGGCTTGCGCGGCGTGGTTACGGCGCTGGAGCTCAGCCGCGCGGCCCTGCGCAACATCCGGGAGAATCTCGGCTGGGCCTTCGGCTACAATATTCTGTGCATCCCCATTGCCGCCGGGGTGCTCAAGCTCTTCGGAGGCCCCTCCCTCTCGCCCATGATCGCGGGCGCGGCGATGGCCTTCTCGTCCGTGTCGGTGGTGCTCAACGCCCTGCGGCTGCGGGGATTCGGGAAGTAGGAGAGGTGGGGGGATGATGGCGAACCGGGGAGGGGAGGAAGGG
>OFFO01001578.1_pt1 | contig 12057 bp, 10 predicted proteins | sample 1521441 | NCBI WGS metagenome assembly OFFO01 (sample SAMEA3504097, study PRJEB24116) | mouse gut metagenome | biome: mouse gut; feature: mouse-associated habitat; material: faeces | place: Denmark | collected 2011
CCCTCGATGTCGTGGCCGGGGTTGACGGTGCGGCCCTCGGTGTAGTACAGCCGGGGGGTTCCGTCCACGTCCACGTTCTCCAGCACGCACTTCAGCTCGGGCTTCACGTGGTATTGGAAAATTTCGTCCACGCACTGCTGGGCCCGCTGCTCATAGAGCTCCTTCCGCTCCGGGTCCACCCGGAGCATCACCCCGGTGACGTTGAGGATAATCATGGGCCCGCCGAAGGAGCGGCCCTGTCGGGTCTCAGGGATGGTCTTGGGCCCCAGCCCCGTGGGGTCGGCCATGCCGTGGCCCAGATCCCAGTAGAGGTCGTAGGCCCGCCGGGCCCGCTCCAGCCGGACGGCCTCGCCGGTGACGCCGTAGTATTCCGCGTTGGCCAGGGCGTAGAACGCCTCGGAGAAGTAATAGCGGCGCTGGCGCAGGGGCCTGCCGTCCCCGGTGACGGTGAAGTACATCCGCCCGCCCGCGGCGCGGTTGATGCAGTGCTCCTCCATGAAGTCCAGGCAGCTCCGGCTGGCCTCCAGCCACTCCTCCTTCACGCCATAGGTGTGGCACAAAAAGGCGAAAATCCAGCCGCACCGCCCCTGCATCCACACGCTCTTGTCGGTGGAGTAGATCTCCCCCGTCCGGTCCAGGCAGGTGTAAACCCCGCCGTGCTCCCTGTCCATGCCGTGCTCCAGCCAGAAGGCGGCGCAGCGGTCCAGCTCATCCCGCACCCATTGGCGGGTCTGTTCCATTTTTACCCGGTCCATCGGTATCTCCGTCCTTTCCTTTGTGCGCTCCGCGCAAAGCAGATGGTTTTTCTTCCCCGCGGCTTGTTGGATTTCCACAGTCCGCATCCACATTGTACCACTCCGGGCAGGATTTTTCAAGACTTATATTTTTTGAAAATTTCTTCTATTTTTCGCCGAAAGGACGTGACAGCCGCCCCCGGCCTATGGTATCATAGCCTCATCACAGTTTGGAGAACGGAGGTCTCTTCATGAAAAAACACATCGTCTGTATCGGCGACTCCAACACCCACGGCTACTGCGCCGACCCTGCCGACTGCGCCGACGGCGGCATCCGCTTCAACGAGGACGAACGCTGGACCTGCCTGCTGCAAAAGGCTCTGGGGGAGGGCTGTCTGGTCACGGAGGAGGGGCTGAGCGGCCGCACCACCGTGTTCCCCGACCCCCTCCATGAGTCCATGGACGCGCTGGGCGTCCTCTACTCCCTGCTGAAGAGCCACGAGGCGGTGGACCTGCTCATCATCATGCTGGGCACCAACGACACCAAGGAGCGGCTGGGGGCCAACGCCGCCTGCATTGCCATTGGCATGGAACGGCTGGTCCGCAAGGCCCAGAGCGTGGACTGCTGGGGGGAGCGCGCCCCCAACATCCTCATCGTCTGCCCCCCCTCCATCCTGCCGGAGATGGAGGACAGCGAGTGCGGCATCCCTATGGGAAAGGGCTGCCTGGAAAAGTCCCGGGAGCTGCCCGGCTACCTGGAGAAAACCGCCCGGCTGGTGGGCGCCCACTATGTCGACGCGGCGCAGTGTGAGTTTAACCGGGTGGACGGGATGCACCTGACCCGGCGCGGCCACGCCCAGCTGGCCCAGCTTCTGGCCGGCCTGGTCCCCACGCTGTTATGAACCAGATTTTCAACCCGGAAAATTTCTTTTGGAAATGCTTTGACAAAATGGCCGATGTGCTGGGCCTGAGCCTGCTGTGGCTGCTGTGCTCCCTGCCGGTGGTCACCGCGGGCCCCGCCTGCGCCGCGCTGTACGACGCCGCCGCCCGCTGCGTCCGGGGCGGCGAGCCCGGGCCCTACCGCCGGTTTTTCCGCACCTTCCGCCGGGAATTCAAGTCCGCCGCCCTGTGCTGGCTGGCGTGGGGCTCGGCGCTGCTCCTGCTCTACGCGGGCTACCGCATCGCCGCCGTCCTGGCCCGCCAGTCCAGGGCCATGGTGGTGCCGGCCATGGCCTACCTGGTCCTGATGGTCCTCCCCGCGGGGCTGCTGTGCTGGCTGTTCCCGCTGGTCTCCCGGTTTGAGTACACCTTCCGGGCGCTCAACCGCACCGCCTTTCAGTTCTGGTTCGCCCACCTGCCCTCCACCCTGGCCATGACGGCCCTGCTGCTGCTGTGCGAGCACCTGTGCGTCCAGCTGCTCTTCCCCATATTCTTCCTGCCCTGCCTGCTGGCGCTGGCCCACTCCCTCTTCGCGGAGCGGGCGTTCCGCAAGCATTCCCCGCGGGACAGCCAAGATGGGGACGAGCCGGCCTAGGGCTTACCTGAGCATCGTCAACATACCCAGACGGCGGCTCTTTCCCGCGCGTCAAAGGGGGCGGACCCAATTGGGTCCGCCCCCTTCGTCTTCCTCAAGGCAGCGCATCGTACGCTCCCGCGTCCACCGGCCCGCACCACTCGGTGGAACAGCCCTCGCCGGGGGCCTCAAAGGCCACGTGGGAAAACCAGCTGTCCTTGGCCGCGCCGTGCCAGTGCTTCAGCCCGGCGGGAATGGCCACCACATCCCCGGGATTCAGCGCCCGGGCCGTCCTTATACGCCTCCATAGCCATACGGAAAGCCGCACAGGCGTTGGCCAGCCCGCAGTCTGTTTCACCCATGTCATATATGCCCCCTGTCTGTTTACGGACAAAACATCCCGCACGAAACAATGATAAATTTGATGAAGCGCGAGAAGCAGGGGAATCCATTCCGTTTCCAGATAGAGCGTGCTGCCGTCGCCGGCCGGAAATCTTGATACTGCGGCGGCTTAAAGGGCGAATGCTCAGTCCAGCCAGCCCTCCCGGCCCTTGACACCGAAGCGCTCCTCCATCAGGTGGAGCTGCACGTCGGTGATGGTGTTCACCAGGGGCAGGTGGGCGATTTTCATGTAGATCTCCGCCGCCTTCTCCGCTGTCTCAATGAGGCCAAAGGTCTCGTCCAGGTCGCGGCCCGCGCCGTAGATTCCGTGCTGGCTCCACACCACCAGCCGGGCGGTCTTCATCTCCTGCGCCGTGGCCTGGCCGATCTCATTGGTGCCGCACAGCATCCAGGGCAGCACGTTCACCCCTTCGGGGAACACCACAATGCACTCGGTGCACATCTGCCACAGCGTCCGGGTGAAGGAGCGGCTGTCCAGGTCGTGGACATAGGTCATGGCCAGCAGGTTAGCCGGGTGGCAGTGCATGACGATGCGGTTGGCCGGGTCCACGGACAGGCGCGCGGCGTGGCTCATCATGTGGGCGGGGAACTCGGAGGTGAATTTGCCGCCGTCGGCAAAGCCCCACAAAAGCTGGGCGTTCCTGCCGCCGCCGGTGATATGGATGAGGCCCAGGTTGTCCGCCGGATCATACTGCACGTTCTTGAAATATTTGCCCGTCCCCGTCACCAGGAAATACTTCCCGTCCAGCGCCGGGGCCTCAAACCCGGTGGGGATGTCCCGGATCACCGCGCCGACGTCCAGGTACTGGGACACGTCGGCCTCGTCCAGCAGCCAGCTGATATTGCCGCCGTTGCGCTCGTCCCAGCCGTGGGCGTACATATTGGTGCAGGTACGCACCATTTCGATCAAAAAGGGCGCCTCTAAGATGTTTTTCATGGCAATCAACCTCTCTTGCTGAGTACGTCAGCCTCGTATTTCTCAACGGCCCCGAACCACTCCCCGTCGGCGGGCGCACCGCACACGCGGCAGTATTCGTCCCAGACCTCCCCGAAGGGCGCGGTTTTCAGCTCCTCCTGGAGCACCATGAGCTTGGTGAAATCGCCAACCTCCTGGAGCCGCTTTTCCTCCTCCGCCGGCTGGAGCAGGGCGGACAGCAGGGCCTTCTGCAAATTGCGGAACCCGGTGGCCCAGGCCGCCACCCGGTTGATGGACGCGTCGAAGTAGTCCAGGGCGATGTTCACCCGCTCCGCGCCGCAGCGGACGATCTCCCGGCAAATCTCGCGGGTCTCATCGTCGAACAGCACCACGTGGTCAGAATCCCAGCGGATGGGCCGGGTGACGTGAAGGGCGATTTCGGGGAAAAAGGCCAGCAGGGCGGGGATTTTGTCGCTGACCACCTCGGTGGGGTGGTAGTGGCCATTGTCCATCAGCGGGATGCACTTGTCCTTGTTGAACGCGGCGTAGGAGAGGGCAAACTCGGCGCTGCCCGCGGTGTACGCCTCCACCCCAATGCCGAACACCTTGGACTCAATGCAGGGCTTCACCAGCTTGAAGTCGTAGGGCTCGGAGAGGATTTCGTCGATGGACTCCCGATAACGGATGCGCGGCCCCATGCGGTCACCGGGGATGTCCTTGAAGCCGTCCCCCGTCCAGATGTTCATGACGCAGGGCTGGCCCAGTTCCTTCGCCAAGTAGCTGGAAATGCGGATACAGGCTTTGCCGTGCTCAATCCAGAAGCGCCTCGTCTCCTCGTTGGGAGAGGAAAGGGTCAGCGGATCGCATTTGGGGTGGGAGAAGAAGGTGGGGTTGAAGTCCGCGCCCAGTCCCCGCGCTTTGCAAAACTCCACCCACTTGGCGAAGTGCTTCGGCTCCAGCTTGTCCCGGTCGGCCCACTCCCCGTCCTCGAAGATGGCGTAGCTGGCGTGGAGGTTCAGCTTTTTCATGCCGGGGCACAGCTTCAAAACCACGTCCAGGTCGGCCATCAGCTCCTCCGGCGTGCGGGCCCTGCCGGGGTAGTTTCCGGTGGTCTGGATGCCCCCGGTGAGGGGCTTGGAGGGGTCGGTGTCGAACCCCCGCACGTCGTCCCCCTGCCAGCAGTGGAGGGACACAGGGATGGTTTTCAGCCTCGCGATGGCGGCGTCCGCGTCCACCCCCAGGGTGGCGTATTTGTTTTTTGCCTCGATATAGCTCATTTAAATTCCTCCTGTTGTGTGATGTTCCGCGCCCCGTGGCCGGGAGAAAATGCGGGGAAATGCAGCTTTTGGTGGCGTATTCAAGTTCTTTTTGCTTCTTTTTCTTTTAAGAAAAAGAAGCCTCCATCTGAATTTTGAGATTACCCAACGCGGTGGCCTCGATGGGCAGGGCGATGACGGTTTTGCCGGTGGCCTCCTGCGTGAGACGGTTCAGAAGCGCGTTTTTCGCCCCGCCGCCCACGATGTACAGCTTTTCATAGGTTTTCCCCGTGTTTTCCTCCAGCTCCCGGATGGCATCCCGGTAGCTGAGCGCCAGGGAGCGGTAGGCGCAGCGGAAGTAGTCCCCCACGGTTCGGGGCTTCACGGACAACGCCCCGTCAAAGGCGGCCTTCATGCTCTCCGGGGCCAGGAAGCAGGGAGCGTTGGCGTCCACCACGCCCTCAAAGGCGCTGGCCTCGGCTTCCGCCACGATCTCCCCGAAGGGTTTCTCCGGGCACAGCTCATCCCGCAGGCGGTTGACGATCCACATCCCCATGATGTTCTTCTGATAGCGGTTGTAGCCCACGCCGCCCTCGTTGGAGTAGTTGGCGGCCATACTCTTTTTGTCTGTCAGTGGTTTGGGGGTTTTCACGCCTAAAAGGCTCCAGGTGCCGGAGGAGATGTAGGGCTGCGGGGCCCCCGCAAGCTCGAACGAGCTTGTGGGGAGAGCCGGAGCGACAGAGCGGTCGAGCCGGCCCGCGCTGCGGGGCGGGGCGACAGCGGCGTCCGCGACGGCAAGAATCCCCTCCACTGCGGAGGCGGTGTCGTGGGTGGCGCACAGCATGGCCTTGATGCCCTGATACTCCCCGATCACCGTCCCCGGCTTTTGCAACTTTGGAAATAGATGGGCGGGCAGCCCCAGCTTCTCCACCAGTTCCAAGTCAAATTCCCCGGTTGCGGCGCTCACCAGCCCCGTGGTAGTGGCGTTGGTGTACTCCTTGGATTTCGCCCCGGTGAGCTTCCACATCAGGTACTCCGGCACCATGAGGAAGTCCGTGACCCCCTCCAGGCGGCCCCGCGCCAAGTCGTCGCAGAGCTGGTAAATGGTGTTGAAGGGCTGGAACTGGCAGCCGGTGTGGGCGTACAGCTGGGCAAACGGGATTTTTTCATGGACAGCGGGGATGATGCTCTCCGTCCGCCCGTCCCGGTAGGCGTGGCAGGGCCAGACCTCCTCGTCCCCGCGCAGCAGCACATAATCGCACCCCCAGGTGTCGATGGCAAAGCTCTCCATCGGGCCAAACTCGGCCAAAGCCAGGTCGATGCCCGCCTTCACGTGGCCCAGCAGGGCGTCCACGTCCCAGGTGAGGCGGCCGTCCCGCTCCGCCACCCCATTGGGGAAGCGGTAGACCTCTTTGGTTTTGACCTCGCCGTCCTCAAGCCAACCCACGATATGCCGGCCTGATGACGCGCCGATGTCGATAGCCAGATAGCGCCGTTCCATTCACGTCCCCTCCCCCGTTTGCTGCCCCCAGTATACCCCTTCCCCGCGGCAGGGTTAAGGTCCTGGCTTGAAAATTTTCGGACGTTATTTGCAATCCGTTCCCTTGCTGTGATATACTGGGCCTATCACTGTAAGGGGGGGGCTGCGCCTTGCGTCAGGAGCTGCTGGATTATCTGCGGAAAATCACCCCGGAGGAACAGGCCATTCTGGACGGCGGAGACGGCATCCGCCGGGATCTGTACACCTTCTGCCGGGAGTTTGTGGTGGACAGCCGCAAGCTGCTGGAAAAGGGGCGGCTCATTGAGATCCGCCCCCACACCCGCTTCGCCCCTTTCCCCCGCCACCGGCACAACTATGTGGAGATGGTGTACCAATGCGCCGGCTCCGCCGGCCACATCGTCTACCACGCCGGACGCCGGCAGGCCATCACCCTGCGCCGGGGGGACCTGCTGTTCCTCAACCAGAACGTGTCCCACGAGGTGCTGCCCACCCAGGCGGACGACCTGGCGGTGAACTTTATCATCCTGCCCCAGTTTTTCTCCCGACCTGTGTCCATGATCGAGCGGGAAAACGTGCTGCGGGACTTTCTGCTGGCCACCCTGTCCGGCGCGGTGGACGGCTCGGGCTGGCTCCACATCCGGGCGGAGGGGCTGGTGCCGGTGGAAAACCTGCTGGAAAGCATGATCTGGACCCTGGTGGACCGCCGGGGCGGCACCAACACCATTTTGGAAACCAGCATGGGCCTGCTGTTTATCAACCTGTCCATGTACGCCCCCATTGTGGGCCGGAGCGGCCCGGATCAGGGGGAGCAGGCCCTGGTGTTCGCGGCGCTGAAGTACATTGAGGACCGCTATCCAGACGGCACCCTGGCCCAGCTCTCCCAGGAGCTGGGGTGGCCCGGATACGCCGTAAGCCGCCTGTTAAAAAAATATACCGGCTCCAACTTCAAGGAGCTTTTGCAGCAGCGCAAGCTCCAGCAGGCCACCTACCTGCTCTCCCACACCCCCCTGCCCATCGAGACCATCCTGTCCTACATCGGCTACGACAACAGCAGCTATTTCTACCGCCGTTTCCGCCTGCGCTACGGCTGCTCCCCCAAGGAGTACCGGGCCCGGGAGGGGGCCGCCCTGCAAGGCTGACCCGGCGGCGCCGCGGCGCGCAAACAAGCGGCCCTGCCGACGTCCGGCGGGGCCGCTTTCCTGTGCGCTGTCTGCTGCGTCCTTTGCCGCCCGCAGCGGACGGGGCGCCCCGCCGCGTTACGACAGCGCCTGGCCAAAGACCTTTACCAGCTGCTCCTGGTGGAAGGGCTTTTCCACAAAGCCCCTGGTGCCGATTTCCTTGGCCCGCTCGAAGGTGTCGCCATAGGCCAGGGAGGAAATCATCACAATCCTGGCGTCCGGGTCGCTTTTCAGGATGATTTCCGCCGCGTCCAGCCCGTCCATCCCCCGCATGATGATATCCATGGTCACAAGGTCCGGCTTCACCACGCCATACTGCTCAATGGCCTCTTCCCCGCTGCGGCAGTATGCCGCCACTTCATAGTCCGTCCCCTTCAAAACGTCCTCCAGCTGAACCCTGACCAGCCGGGAATCATCCACCACCATAACCCGCTTGCTCATACGATATCCTCCTTCCCGGCGGCACAGTCCCCACCGGAACAGGCCACATGGTGAATCAGCTGCGCGCCCTTGCTGTGCTCGTCGGAATAGGTGAGCACAAATTGCGCCTCCTGCCCCTCCGGCTCATAGCGCCCGTGGTAAAATGTGGGCGTGCCGAAATGGGCCGACACCTGGGTGGCCTGGAACATGGCCCCCGCCACCTTGCCGCACAGCACGTTGAGATACTCTTTGCTGAACTCCTCCAGGTCCTCCGGCGTCACCGTCTCCTCGTGGAAGGAGTTTCCGGCCATGCGGACCAGCAGGCTGGTGTCAGCGCACAGGGTGAGGCTGGTGGAAAAACCCTTGTCAAAGGTGATATGCACGGTGCAAAGGTCCTCCCCCAGGGGCTGCTCCCCCTGGTGCAGCCGCACGCCGGCGGTCCGCTCCGTCACATCCTGGAGAGCCTTGTCCAAAACCCGCTCCAGCTCCTCCCTGGTCATGGCGGTATTCATACCCCAGCCCCCTCTCCGCTCTGTCCAAACTGGGGCCCCTGTTTTTGTCCTTCTCCTTCCAGCACCCGCCGGATGCGGCTGAGCAGGTCGTCCGGGGCGAAGGGCTTTAAAATATAGTCGCTGATCCCCAGGGTGATGCCCTCCAGCACCGAGTCCTTGTCCTCCATGGCGGTGAGCATAATCACCGGGATGTCCGCCCGGTCCTTCATGTCGCGGATCTCCCGTAAGGTCTCAAAGCCGTTTTTCGGCGTCATGCGAATGTCCAGGAGGATCAGGTCCGGCTTCACCCGCTCCAGATACCGCAGCGCCCGCACCCCTGAATTCACCGTGATTACATCATAGTATTTCTCCAGGGTATCCGTTATCCGCAGTAAAATGGTAGCCGCGTCATCCACCGCCAAAATGCGTTTCCTGCCGTCCTTCGCGCCGGTCTCTATCATGTTCACCCTTCCTCCTTTTCAAGCCTTCCCAGCAGCCCGCCCAGAAGCGCCTCGGCATTGTCGTCTTCATACAGCTTGAGCTGCCCCTGGATTTCCCGAAGGCTGTCCTCCACATCCCGGGGCAGCGCGCAGCGCAGCATGGCATCCACCATCCCGGCGCACTCCTTTGACCGGAAATCCTGAAGCTCGCCCAGGGCCGCGCCCACCTGCTCCCTCAGCTCCCGGGGAGACAGGGGGGGCTTTTCCCCCTGGGCCTCGTTCTGCCTCCGCCCCTCCAGGAACTGCCCGATCTGGTCCAGCAGCGCCTCGTGGGCCTCCAGAAGCCGGGGGAAGTGCTGGGCGATAAACGCGGTGTCTCCCTGGGCGGCGGCGTTCTCCTGGGCCCGGGCCAGGTTGGACACCTCCATGGCCCCGATATTGGCGGCGGCGCTTTTAAGCGCGTGGACCTGCGTGCGGTAATCCGGCAGGTTGGAATCCTTCAGTTCCTTCAAAAGCCCGGTCTTGCGCCGGCCGTCCATGTAATACAGCTCCAACAGCTCCACAAAGCCCGCCTCGTCCCCGGTGTAATAGCGCGTGGCCGTGTCCATATCGATCCCCACGATGGGGAAGGCCGACGGGTTCAGGGCGGGGCGGCCCTCCTCCCCGCCGTCCCCGGACTGCCGCCGGTCCTCCGGCACCCAGCGGGCCAGCAGCTGGGCCAGCTCCCCTCGGTCCAGGGGCTTGGCGATGAAGTCCTGGAAGCCGCAGTCCAAAAACTTCTCCCGCATCCCCTCCATGGCGTTGGCGGTGAGGGCGATCATGGCCGGGGCCTTTCCATTCTCCCCGCACTGCCGGCGGATGATCGTCGCCGCCTCAATGCCATCCATCATGGGCATCATATGATCCATGAAAATGATGTCGTAGCGCTTTTGCCGCACCAGCTCAATGGCCTCCGGCCCGCTCTCCGCCTCGTCCAGGTCAAAGGCGTAGCTCTTCAAGAAGCCCCGGGCCACTTTGCGGTTGATGACGTTGTCGTCCACCACCAGCACCTTCACCCCAGGGGCGGTAAACGCCTCCGCCCGTTCCAGCTCCGCCCGGGACACCTCCGGCACCTCCGCAATGGTGCGCCGGTCCACAATCTTCTGGGGGATCGTGATAATAACCGTGGTACCCTCGCCGTAGACGCTCTCCACACGGATCGTTCCGCCCATCAGCTCCACCAGGTGCTTGACAATGGCCAGCCCGAGCCCGGTGCCCTCCACGCTTCGGTTGCGCTTGGAGTCCACCTGGCGGAAGTCCTCAAAGATTTTGTTCAGATCCTCCTTCCGGATGCCGCAGCCGGTATCCTCCACCCGGAAGGTAATCAGCTCCTCGTCCCCGTTAGGGCCCGGCTCGCCGGTGACACAGGCCCGGACATAGCCCTCCTTGGTGAACTTGATGGCGTTGTTGATGATATTAATCAAAATCTGCTTGATCCGCCCCTCGTCGCCGTTGTAGCGGCAAGGGATTGTGTCGTCGCACTCGTACTTCATGATGATCCCGCGCTTGGAGGCCGCCATATCCATCATGCCTACCACCTCGCCCACTACGGTTTTCAGGTGGTAGTCAGTGTACACCAGCTCCATTTTTCCCGCCTCCACCTTGGACAGGTCCAAGATGTCGTTGATGATGGCCAGCAGGTTTTTGGCGGCGGACTGCACATCCTTGGCGTGGGCATAGATGGCCGAGTCCCGGCACTCCTCCATAATGATATCGTTGAGACCGATGATAGCGTTCATGGGTGTGCGTATCTCATGGGACATGTTGGCCAAAAACTCGCTCTTGGCAATGTTGGCCTTTTCCGCCTGCTGGCGCACCCGCTTGATCTCATTGATGTACGCCTTGATGTCGGTCATGTCCAGGATCAAAATGACGCAGCCCTGCTTCTGCCCGTTTTCGTCCATGATCTGTTTGCTGTGGCACTCGTAGTTCTGCCCGTTGATGGAAAAACTCCAGGGAATGTGCTCGTTGAGCATCTCCTCCCGGAAATCCTCCACCACCCGGATATTCTCCCCCAGCTTGTGGGCGGGCAGGCTGGCGAAAATGTTGGCCGCCGCCCGGTTGTAACTCACCAGCCGGTCGTGGTCGTCCAGGGCGATCACGCCGTCCCCCAGGCTTTCCAGCACCTTCTCCGCCGCCAGGTGCCGGAAGTCGTAGTTGCGGCGGCTCCACACCACGATGACCACCATGGACATGGCGATTGCCAGTGTCACCGGCGTCAGATCGAACACGTTGGCCAGCTTGAACACATAGGCCACCAGCACAATGACGGGCAGGGTGGAGATGACCAGGATCGTCTGATACTGGCGGCTGACCTCCCGGTCCGAGCGCAGGCGGATGGCCCGCACCAGGGTGAAAATACAAAGCGCATAGGGGATGATGATGCGAGTAACCATGAACAGCATATACAGCGGCCCGTAGGAAATGCTGACATAGTGGAAGCCGTCCGCAGTGGACAGCCACTCAAACTCCCGGTAAAACAGGCCGTTCCAGTTGAAAAATACCGTGGGCAGAATCAAGAAATTGATAATCCCAAGCACGCGCAGCAGCTTTTTGGGCGGAGTGGCGTAGCAATAGGTGTAGATAAACCAGCAGTAGCACAGCGGCACAAAGGCGGAGCCCACGTTTTCCATCGTCACCGCCGCCACAGCGGCCTCCACGGTGGGAGCGGTCAGCTCCAGCAGGTAGCCTACATTCTGCACCAGCGAGCCGCACATGATAAAAATCAGCAGCTTCTGTTCCCGCGCCCCGTCCCCGTTGAGCAGGAGAATCAGGGCCACAAAAATGAGGCATGTGCCCAGACATTCCAGTATTATGACAAGGTTTACCATTTTGTCCACCCGCCCGTATCCTGATTCATATTCGGGGGCCGCGCGCGGCAGCTTTTGCCGACAATAACAATAGTACATTTTGGCCACGATGTCAAGGAGTACCCCCCCCCATCGCCCTCCCCTCCCGGCGGCAGGCCGGGAGGGAATGGCGCGGCGCCCTTCGGGGAAAAATGCACCCATCAAACAGGGGAGGCGGTTAAAATGCGGGCTGAAGTAATACAGGGGATTCTGATTCCCTTTTGGGGGACCGTTTCGGGGGCGGGGTGCGTACTCTTCATGCGCAGCGGACTGCGCCCTGCCGTCCAGCGGGCGCTCACCGGCTTTGCGGCGGGGGTT
>OFFO01001594.1_pt1 | contig 11872 bp, 11 predicted proteins | sample 1521441 | NCBI WGS metagenome assembly OFFO01 (sample SAMEA3504097, study PRJEB24116) | mouse gut metagenome | biome: mouse gut; feature: mouse-associated habitat; material: faeces | place: Denmark | collected 2011
CTCGCCGCACTATCCCGCCCCACCCGCAGCAGATCTCTGCGAGCCGCCGCCGGCCACGAATTAGGTATTTATACTGATGTCTGCCCCGCCGCGAAATCGTAACTTTGCACTCGAATAATCGGATACGTGACATGGGAAAATATTTCGACATGCTGCTCGAAGACATTCGTGTGCGCGAAGGTCTGAAATCGTGTATGAACTGCGGCGTTTGCACGGGCGTATGCCCCGCCGCCGAGTTCTACGACTACGACCCGCGGCAGATCGTCAACACGGTGCTCACAAGAGACGACGAGCAGATCGAGCGTCTGCTGCGCAGCGAGACGATATGGTACTGCGGCGAGTGTCTGTCGTGCCGTCCGCGCTGCCCGCGCGGCAATACGCCGGCATACGTGATTCAGGGGCTGAGAACGCTGTCGCAAAGGCTGGGCTTCTTCGTCGAGAGCGAGAAGGGGCGCCAACAGCTCGCCATAAAGCGGCTCATAGGCGACAACATCCTCAAAACGGGCTACTGTCTGGTGCCACGCAACATCAAGCCCGAGCTGCATCCCGAGCAGGGTGCCGTATGGGAGTGGATAACCCGCAACGACGAGGAGGTATACGGACGCTTCACGCCCGTATACGGCGCCGAGGGCCAGGGCGCGCTCAGACGCATCGACGAAGAGTCGATGCGGGAGCTGCACCGCATATTCGACGGGAGCGGCGGCCGGGAGTTCTACGATACGATCGAGCGCCACTCCGAGCGCAAGGCGCGCGAAATGGGCTTCGACGGCGCCGACGACGACTACATGATGCAGACCTACACCACCAACTCCGAAAAACACTATTAGACGATGAGACGTTCATCATGGCAGGACTATCAGAAGGAGATAGCCGACGACAAATACTACTACGCCCGCAGCTGCATACGCCAGAATTTCTTTCCCGGCAGCGAGAAGGCCTTTCTGGACATCATACGCAATGACCTCGGCCGCGACGTCAAGGACGACCCTCTGCACACCTCGTGCACGGGCATAGGCTACCACGCCGACGTGGTGCCCTTCGAGACTATAATGACCGTCGTGGCGCGGCAGTTCGCACTCATGGGCGAGGCGGGCTACGAGAATTTCATCTCGTCGTGCATAACCTCGTTCGGCATATACACCGAGATACTGAACACGTGGGAGGAGTTTCCCGAGACCGAGGAGCGCACGCGCGAATACCTCTACAAGGCCACCGGCCGCGAGCTGGTCAAGCCTCGCACGCTCGCGCATACGTCCGACATTGTGTTCCACTTCCGCGACAGCATCGCCGGTAAGATGCGCCGCCCGCTGATAAACGTCTACACGGGACGGCCGCTGCGCGTGGTCGAACACATCGGCTGCCACTACGCCAAGATATTCCCCAAGTCGGGCATCGGCGGTTCGGAGTTTCCCTACGTGCTTGCCGGCATGATCGAGTCGTGGGGCGGCGAGGTGGTCGACTACCCCGAACGCCGCCACTGCTGCGGATTCGGCTTCCGCAACTACCTCGTGCAGGCCAACCGCGGCTATTCGATCGCCAACTCGCAGAAGAAGCTCGAAAGCATGGCACCCTACCGCCCCGACTTCATCGTGGCCAACTGCCCCGGCTGCGCGATGTTCCTCGACAAGTGGCAGTACGCGATAGCCGAAATGGAGGGTACGATATACGGCGCCGACGGCCACGGCATACCGGTGCTGACATACGAGGAGATGGCCGGTCTGGTACTGGGCTACGACCCGTGGCAGTTAGGAATGCAGATGCATCAGGTAGATGTCGAGCCGCTGCTCGACAAGATGGGCGTCGAGTACGACCCTGCGGCCAAGTATCTGGGACGAGACGGAAAATACATAGGCAAACCCGAACGCACGGTCGTCAACAACGGCTGTCAGGGATCGATATACGATATGAAGAGATGAAACCGAAAGTAGTTATAGCAGGAGGCGGCGCTGCGGGCATGGCCGTCTCATTACGATTGGAGCGGCTCGGCGTCGAGCCCGTCATCGTCGAGCGCGAGGAGCGGCTCGGCGGCAAGGTGCGCGGCTGGCACAAGCTGTTCCCGACATTCACGCCGGCGGCCGAGATACTCGACCCGCTCGTCGCCCAGATCGGGCGCCGCGGCATCGAATGCCGCACGGGAGCAGCGGTCGAGGCGCTGTCGGAGCATGGCGTAAAGCTCGCTTCGGGTCAGACGATCGAGGCCGACGCGGTGGTCGTGGCCACGGGCTTCACGTTATTCGACGCTCGCCGCAAGGAGGAGTACGGCTACGGCATATACGACAACGTCGTAACGTCGGCCGATCTGGAACGCATGATGAACGAGGGTGCGGTGCGTCTCGCCGACGGCTCGACGCCGCGGCGCATAGCGCTGCTGCACTGCGTAGGCTCGCGCGACGAGAAGGTATGCCAGCGCCACTGCTCGAAGGTGTGCTGCATAACGGGCGTCAAGCAGGCCATCGAATTGAAGAAGATGTTCCCCGAGGCCGACGTATTCAACTTCTACATGGATATACGCATGTTCGGCGCGGGCTACGAGGAGCTCTACCGCGAGGCTCAGCAGAGCTACAACATACACTTCGTGCGCGGCCGCATATCGGAGGCCAGTCCGATGATAAACGGCCGCATACAGATCAAAGCCGAAGATACGCTTACGGGGCGTCCTCTGAGGATGAGCATCGACATGCTCGTGCTTCTGGCAGGCATGCGCGCCAACGACGACAACGCCGCGCTGGCCGCCTCGGCCGGGCTCGCCATAGCCCCCAACGGCTTCATGCAGTCGGCCGACCCGTTCCTCGGTACGGTGCGTTCGCCTCGCCGCGGCATATTCTACGCCGGCGCCGTGACGGCACCCAAGAGCCTTGCCGACACGCTGGCCGAGGCTTCGCTGACGGCCGACGCCGTAATGGATTATCTCAACTCCGTGCAGCGATGAGCGGTCTTAGATTCGGATACGGCATCAACCGGCCGCGCGCTATCGACATCGACAGCAACGATCTGAGAAAGAGCAACGAGATACTGCGCGAGATGCCCGAGTTGCAGACCTGCATCGGCTGCGGGTCGTGCACGGCCAGCTGCACGGCGGGCAACCTTACCGAGTTCAATTTCAGACGCGTGCACACGCTCGTCCGCCGCGGCGAGTATCGCAGCGCATACGAGGAGATGAACAAGTGCATGCTCTGCGGCAAGTGCCGCCTGGTATGTCCGCGAGGCATCAACACGCGCGGCGTGGCGATGCTCATAAAACGTAAACTGGGAGACTTCTGACATGACATTCTTCGCCCCATTCACAATACCGTTCATCATCGGCGGCGCGATCATGGCCGCCGTGCTGCTTACCAAATACACGCTCTGGGCGGTGCGGCTGCCCAAAGAGGACAAGCGGCTGATACGACGCAACATACTATCATTTAAGAGCCTCGCCGCCTTGTGGGAGGTCGTGCGCGAGTCGCTGCTGCACGTAAGGATATTCCGCGTCAACCCCGTTCTGGGCTACATGCACTCGTCGCTGGCGCTGGGCTGGCTGCTGCTCATAGCGGTGGGCTGGATAGAGACCGTCGCCTATCTCGGCCTGAGGTGGGTGCCGTTGCAGGGACACGTATTCTTCAAGTACTTCATGCCCGTCAACGGCATTACCCAGCACAAGGCGGGCTTCGAGCTGGCTATGGATCTGCTGCTGGCCGTGGTTCTGTCGGGCGTGGCGCTGGCATGGATCAAACGCATGCGCTCGCGCATCATGGGACTGCGACGCACCACGAAGCACGTATTGTTCGACCGCATAGCGCTGTCGGCGCTGTGGTTTGTCTTTCCGCTGCGTTATCTGGCCGAAAGCGTCACGTGCGCAATCTACGGAGGCGGCAGCTTTCTGACCGGCTCCACGGGTTCGCTGCTCGCCTCGCACCTCGATGCCGAGACGCTCGCCGCCGTATACGAGCCGCTGTGGTGGTGCTATTCCATAGCTCTCGGTATCTTCTTCTCGACCATGCCGTTCTCGCGATACATGCACATATTTACCGAGATACCGCTCATATTCCTGCGCCGATACCGCTTGGCGCCGGGCATAGAGCCCAAGTCTTACGACCACTTCGAGGTCGAAGCCTGCTCGCGCTGCGGCATCTGCATCGACCCCTGCCAGTTGCAGAGCGTCCTGGGCATCGACGAGGTGCAGTCGGTATACTTCCTGCGCGACCGCCGCTACAATATGTTGCAGCTGTCGGTAGCCAACAACTGCCTTATGTGCGGCCGCTGCCAGACGAAATGCCCCGTGGGCATCAATCTCAACACGCTGAGGCTCAACTCGCGCTCACGCATGCGCAACATTCCCAACGAGGGGCGCTTCAACTATCTATCGGGCATCGACCGCTCCTCGGGCGAGGGACGCACGGGCTACTTCGCCGGCTGCATGACCATGCTCACGCCGCGCACGCTGTCGGCTATGGATACTATATTCCGCGCCGCGGGCGACGATATATGGCACGCCGACCGTGACGGCGGCGTATGCTGCGGACGCCCGCTCATGCTCTCGGGCGAGACGACGGCAGCACGCAAGATGATCGAATACAACACCGACCTGTTCCGCCGCCACGGCATAACGCGACTGGTGACTTCGTGCCCGATCTGCCTGAGGGTCTTTCGCGAGGAGTATGCACTGGACGGCATCGAGGTCATGCACCACTCGGAGTATATCCGGATGATGATCGCCGAGGGGCGCCTGCAAATGCACCGCACCGACATGCGCTACACCTACCACGACCCGTGCGAGCTTGGACGCGGGTGCGGCATTTACGACCAGCCGCGCGAGGTAATCGCGGCCGTGGGCAAGCTTGTAGAACCCGCGCACAACCGTCGCGACGCCCTATGCTGCGGAGCCTCGCTGGCCAATACGGTCATCGACGACAGCCAGCAGATGCGCATAGCACGCGAGATGACCGGCGAGCTGGAAGCCACCGGCGCCGGGACGATCGTCACGTCGTGTCCGCTTTGCTACAAGACGATAAAACGCGCTGCCGGGACAGAGACGAAAGATATCTCGGAGGTGGTGGCAGAAAATATTTTTCAGCCGTAACAGACTGCACAGCTGAACATTATCGAATACCGGCAAAATAAATATGCAGAATAAATTTGCGTAAACCGATTTTTTGTATTACATTTGCATTGTCGATAACGAAAAAGTCGCCTTCGGGCGTCGAAAGATATATCGCGGGGTAGAGCAGTTGGCAGCTCGTCGGGCTCATAACCCGGAGGCCGGAGGTTCGAGTCCTCCCCCCGCTACCAAAGCGGACATTCGAAAGGATGTCCGCTTATTTTTTGCATCCGTGCACCACGTTCCGCGCAGCGTATATTAGCGGGCTTGACCATGCCGGCGACCTACGCAGCCCCTACTCCGATCGCGCAACGACATGCCGGCGACATATCTACCGTTAAACAAAATTCATTATCTTAGCCCGCGAATGGATCGAATTATGAAAATACTTACCGCAATAATCGTTTTAGGCCTTGCGGGCGTCGCATGCGCACACCGTCATTGCGGAGCACCCGCACCGAGCGCCGGTGCTGCCGTAACGCTGCCCGTGCGCCCCGACTCCGGAGAGGTCGTCATGCGCAGCTTCGCTGGCACGCTGCCTGCGGAAGCGCTCTGCACACTGACCGTATACATGCAGCGGCACAGCGGCGACGGAGTGTTCTGCATCGGCATCCTCGGCCGCGACAACGAGCTGAGTGCGGCAAAAGGCAGATTATATACGCTGCGCGGCCAAGACGATTCGACGATATGGCAGTGCGTCTGCGACGACGGGCAGCAGATATTCTATTTTCTTGCCGGCGACCGGCCCGACCGCATATTCCCCATACGCGACGAATCCGACACCGTCCGCCATTGCCCGCTGGAATCGATACGGTAAGCGTCTACATCTGATAGCCTCGACGCACGGCGACAAAAAAGCAGCCTGCCGGCCTAATGCCGGCAGGCTGCCGTATATATCCGTCGGTCACGAACGACCTTCGGAGATCGTCGTTCCGCAATATCAAAAGACCTCCTCGCCGAACAGCGTAGCCGACGAGCAGCCAGTAATGCGCACCCTTACGTAGTCGCCCGCGCGGTGCGTACCGCGGTCGAAGACGACCATTTTGTTCTGTGACGTGCGCCCCGAAAGCTGCTGCTCGGAGCGCTTAGACGTACACTCCACCAGTATCTCGAACTCCTTGCCTACGTCGCGGCGGTTGCTCTGCTCCGAGAGACTGTTCTGCAACTCGATGATCTCCGAAAGACGGCGTGTCTTTACCTCATCGGGTACGTCGTCCGCCATGTTGCGCTGGGCGAACGTGCCCGGGCGCTCCGAGTACTTGAACATATAGGCGAAGTCGTAGCCCACCTCACGCATAAGCGAGAGCGTTTCGAGATGCTCCTGCTCGGTCTCGCCCGAGAAGCCGGCTATAAGGTCTGTGGTAATGGCGCAGTCGGGCATATAACGGCGTATGGCAGCAACGCGGTCGAGATACCACTCGCGCGTATACTTGCGGTTCATGCGGCGCAGCATCTCGCTCGAACCCGACTGTGCCGGCAGATGTATCGCACGGCATATATTGGGCATCGAGGCCATAGTCTCCAACAGACGGTCGCTTATGTCCTTGGGATGCGAAGTGGCGAAACGCACCCTCAACAGCGGCGATATCTCGGCCACCATACGCAGCAGCGCCGGAAAGTCGACATCGCCCGTACGGTAGGAGTTGACGTTCTGCCCAAGCAGCGTTACCTCGCGGTAGCCGTTGTCGAACAGCTCGCGCGCCTCGCGCACGATCGTTGCCGCGTCGCGGCTGCGCTCCACGCCGCGCGTATACGGCACGACGCAGTAAGAGCAGTAGTTGTTACAGCCGCGCATAATGGCGATGAACGCCCCCACGCCGTTGCGGTCGAGTCTCACGGGAGCTATCTCGGCGTACGTCTCCTCCTGCGACAGCATGACGTTGACGCCCTTGCCGCCCGCCTCGGCCTCGCGCACGAGCTTCGGCAGATCGCGGTAGGCGTCGGGACCGGCGACCACATCGACGCCGTGGCCGCCCTCGATAAGCTGCTCCTTCAATCTCTCGGCCATGCAGCCGATCACGCCCACGACGAGCGACGGACGCTGCTTGCGCAGCCGCCGCATCTCGCTCAGACGCCCCCATATGCGCTGCTCGGCGTTGTCGCGTATCGAGCAGGTGTTTATCAATACGACATCGGCCTCTTCGGCACGGTCGGTATAGATATAGCCGTGCTGCTGCATTATAGAGACGACGATCTCGGAATCGCCGACATTCATCTGACAGCCGTAGGTCTCTATGAACAGTTTGCGGCCTGCGCCCGTGAGCGGACGCAGTGTATTTACGGTCATTGCTGAATCCATAGTTAAAAATAAGTAATTACATATCGTTTACCCTGCCGGCGGCGCAAAGAGCGCAACCGAAGTCCCCCTCCGCGTAAGGGGGGGGGGAACGGGAGAAGAGTCGTTATCGCAGAGCGGCGCAAGCCGCGGTAAAGGGTATCCGATGCGGGACGGCTCCGCGCGGGCGGATCGTCATGCCGGCAGCGGAGACTACCCCGCCGCTACTCCACCTGCAACGCATCGTCCTTGGGAAAGGTCTTGAAGCCCTCGCCGAAGGTATCGTAAGCGTCCGTCACGACAAGAAACGCACGCGGGTCGATCTGCTTGATCTTGCGCTGCACGGCCTTGACCTCGTTGCGGCTGACCACCAGAAATATCATCTCCTTCTCGTCGCGGCTGTACATGCCGTGAGCCTTGATATAGGTGGCGCTGCGGTTAAGCTCGCCGATGATGAACTCGCGGAACTCATCGCTGTGGAAATCGCTTATGACGAACAGCAGCTTGTCGTACGAGGCGCCGTCGATCGTGAATGCCAGCACGCGCGAGTTAACGAAGATGGCGATCAGCGAATAGAGCGACAGCAGCCAGCCCTCGGGCTCGGCATCGCCGCTAACGCCCACGCCGAAGCCGATGACGATAAGGCCGCACAACACCACGAAGGCATCGGCCGCCAGCACACCGTTGGAGAACTTGATTTTAAGGAACCGGTTCAGCAGCATGGCGACGATATCGGTGCCGCCCGTAGTGGCGTTGTTACGCACTACGATACCCACGCCTACGCCCGTCAGCACGCCGCCGAAGATCGTGGCAAGCATCAGATGATCGCTCAGGTCGATCACGCCGCCCAGCAGCAGAGCCGGGTCGAGCGAGGCCAAAGCCTCGGCCGAGGGGTAGCACAGCGACGACATGATGTTCATTATACCCGGCGTGATGAGCGCCGCGAAGAGCGTGCGACCGCCGAACTTGCCGCCGAAGATCAAAATGGCCGACGCCAGAAGCGGGATGTCGAACATATAACCGAACGTACCGACCTGTATGTCGGGGAAGAGGTTGTGCAGCACCAGACCCATGCCGTACACGCCGCCGGGGACGATATTGTAGGGGTTGATGAACAGCGCGAAGCCGGCAGCCACCAGCACGCAGCCGAATACGATCTGGGCTATCGAAAACCACCAGCGCCAGTCGGTCAGCGAATCCTTTACGGGCGAAACGATTTGAGTCCTAACATTCATATATGTCAATCATTTATAATATTAATTCGACACGTGTCCGAAAACGGATTATCAAAGATAAGTATTTTATTCGGTATTTCGACATACGCCCCGCAAAAAAGTTTTCCTCGACGTCATTCGCATTTTTTTCGTACGAACAGACCTCTTTTCGCAAATTATCGTTATATTTGTATTCGTGCCCTCGGCCAAAGGGCGCCTAACATTAAAACTACTCGACATGGGATCTTGGGATATTCTTACATACTACTGCGCTATAACGCTCATGATAATAGCCTATCTCTTGGGCTCGATTCCGAGCGCGGTATGGATCGGTAAAAAGTACTACGGCATAGACATCCGCGAGCACGGCAGCAAGAACGCCGGCACGACCAACATGCTGCGCGTGCTGGGCAAGCGCGCCGCGGCGCCCGTCTTCGCCATCGACTTCTTCAAGGGCTTCGTGGCCGTAATGCTGATCTCGATAATGAACTACGACGACTCGATCAACCAGGCATGGCTGATAAACCTGCGCATCATAGCCGTCTTCGCCGTGGTGCTGGGACACATATTCCCCATATTCGCAGGCTTCAAGGGCGGCAAGGGCGTGGCTACGCTCATAGGCGCCATAACCGGCATCTACCCTCCTATCGTGCTGCTCTGCTTCGGAATATGGTTCCTCGTGCTGATGATCTGGCACTACGTCTCGCTGGCCTCGATCGTGGCGGGATGCTGCTTCCCGATCTTCGTCATGATATTCTCCACGATGACCTACAACCCTGCGGCGCCGCTGCTGTCGATACCGTTCATCGTATTCTCGTGGGTCGTGGCGATACTGCTTATATGGACTCATCGCAAGAACATCGAGCGTCTGAGAGCCGGCACCGAGTCGAAGATATTCATCTGGCAGAAAGAGGAGCATACCGGACAGTAGCCGGCCGCGCGGCGGACGGTATCCATAGGCGGGACTATGACGCTGCCCGACCGTATTCCGTCTCAGGATCGCAACGACCGATTGCGGAGCATCGAAACAATTACCCCTGTCGGAGGAGTCCGGCAGGGGTAATCTCTTTCCAGCTTGGACGGCTTGCGGCCGCGAAGGCTATCGTCTCTCGCGATACAGCTTGTCGAAACAGTGGCGGCATATCGGCTCGTAAGAGTCCTGCGCTCCGAGCATGACCTGCTTGTCGTCGGACGTAAGACGATGCGAGTGGTGTGCCAGATCGCCGCAACGGACGCATATCGCATGCACCTTGGTAACATACTCGGCCGTGGCCATAAGCGACGGCATGGGACCGAAAGGCTTGCCCGTATAGTCCATGTCGAGACCCGCCACGATGACCCTCACGCCGCGGCCGGCCAGCTGACGGCACACTTCGACTATGCTCTGGTCGAAGAACTGCGCTTCGTCGATGCCGACGACCTCGACGTCGGTAGACATCAACAGTATGTTCTGAGGCGATTCGACGGGCGTCGAGTTTATCGCGTTAGCATCGTGCGACACGACCTCCTCCTCCGAGTAGCGCACGTCGATCTTGGGTTTGAATATCTCCACTCTCTGATTGGCGAACTGCGCGCGCTTCATGCGCCGTATCAGCTCCTCGGTCTTGCCCGAGAACATCGAGCCGCAGATCACTTCGATCCAACCTTTCTGCTTGTTGTTTTCCAAAAACATCTTGTATATAACCTATTAAAACCTTGTCTTAAAAACCGGTCGAAACGGCACACCCCCACCCTGACGACACGCATCCGCACCGTCACGGCATCGGTTTGCCGCCCCGAAAACTACAATGCACACTCGTCGATACGTTCGATCCTCGCGCCCAGTGCGTTGAGCCGTCCGTCGATATTGCGGTAGCCGCGGTCGATCTGCTCGATATTCTGGATCGTGCTGGTGCCCTCGGCGCTCATGGCGGCGATAAGCAGAGCCACGCCGGCACGTATGTCGGGCGAGGTCATCTTCGTGGCACGCAGCCGCAGACGGTGGTCGTGACCTATGACCGTAGCGCGGTGCGGGTCGCAGAGGATGATCTGCGCCCCCATATCGATGAGCTTGTCGACGAAGAAGAGGCGGCTCTCGAACATCTTCTGATGAATCAGCACCGCACCTTTGGCCTGCGTGGCCACGACGAGGAATATCGACAGCAGGTCGGGCGTGAGTCCCGGCCACGGAGCATCGGCAATGGTCATTATCGAACCGTCGATGAAGCTCTCGATGCTGTAATGGTCCTGCTGCGGAATATAGATATCGTCGCCGCGCTGCTCGAAGGCTATGCCCATGCGGGCGAACTGAGCCGGGATGATACCCAGATTGTCGTATGATACGTTCTTGATGGTCAGCTCCGAGCGGTTCATGGCAGCCATACCGATGAAGCTGCCCACCTCGATCATGTCGGGCAGCATGGTATGCTCCGTACCGCCCAGCTCCTTCACGCCGTCTATGGTCAGAAGGTTGGAGGCGATGCCCGATATGCGTGCACCCATGCGGTTGAGCATACGGCACAACTGCTGCAAGTAGGGCTCGCACGCAGCATTGTAGATCGTCGTGCGCCCCTCGGCCAGCACGGCCGCCATGACTATATTGGCCGTACCCGTAACCGAAGCCTCGTCCAAAAGCATATAGGTGCCCTTCAACCTGCGGCATCCGACCGAATAGAACTCCTCGCCGGCATCGAAGTCGAACGAGGCGCCCAGCTTCTGGAAGCCGAGGAAGTGGGTATCCAGACGGCGGCGGCCGATCTTGTCGCCTCCGGGCTTGGGCATGTAGCCCACGCCGAAGCGCGCGAGCAGAGGTCCGATCATCATGACCGAACCGCGCAGACGGCGGCAGCGGTTGTGGTAATCGGCACTGCGCAGATAGTCCAGATCGATCGTCTCGGCACAGAACGAGTATGTATCCTGCGACAGACGCTCGACACGCACGCCCATGGCCGCCAGCAGCTCGATGAGCTGCACGACGTCGACTATGTCCGGAACATTGTGCACCACCACCTTTTCGGGTGTCAGCAACGTTGCGCATAATATTTGAAGCGCTTCATTCTTAGCGCCCTGAGGCGTGATCTCGCCGCTGAGACGATGACCGCCTTCCACCTTGAACTGTGCCATAACCGGAAATTTTTATCAAAGGTAATAAAAAATGAAACATCCCCGAAACGTTTTCGCCGGGAAAGTTTTCAACAATCGCCCAATCCCGCCGGGGAGCGAGCGTCAAGGGCAGTCGGCTGCGCCGGCATGCAGCCCGCATAGTCGGAAGCCGCACTTCGCCCCGACGCTGCCGAACGCACTCCGCCCCGGCCGCAACAGATGCGG
>OFFO01001597.1_pt1 | contig 11842 bp, 9 predicted proteins | sample 1521441 | NCBI WGS metagenome assembly OFFO01 (sample SAMEA3504097, study PRJEB24116) | mouse gut metagenome | biome: mouse gut; feature: mouse-associated habitat; material: faeces | place: Denmark | collected 2011
CCTGAATCTGCTTCATGGGAACGCCGTTCGCCAGCAGGAGTGAAGCACAGCTATGCCCTTATGGCATAATAAGGACAAATCGGAAAACCCTTGCGTTGCAAGGGTAAAAGGTGATAGGGAACTATTTCCGCAGAGGGCGGCGTGATCGCACGATCACGCCGTCTTTCTGCGTCCATAGGTAGTTTCGCTGATAACAGGTTCACCAATTTCCGGCATATCCAGATCATCCAGGAAATTGAAGATAATCCTGACCTTCTGAATCCGCGTGGTCCCTTGCTTCTCTGGCGCATAGACGATGATCTTTTTGATAAACTCGTTTACAATGGTCGGTGTCAGCTCCGGGATGTCCACATATTTCTCGACCAAAGCGGCGAACTGGTCAAAGCCGTTGTCCATTTCCTCGCGGGTGGCTACCCAGTCCTCAAGGCCGATAATCTCATTGTTAAGATTGGCCTGCTCCGCTTCATAGCCTTCAGCCATTTTCTGGTAGCGTTCCTGGCTCAAATTACCCAGCACCATGTCTTCGTAGATACGGGTCATAAGCACATCAATATCCGCTAGACGCTTCTTGGCCTGGGCCAAACGCCGCTTGTCCTCCCGGATAGACTTTTCCTGCTCCTCTCTGCGGCAGTGCAGCCAATCCTCTTGAAAGCCCTCTACGTCAGAACGGATCATCTCCGTTACAGCCCGGATACGCTTCAGCACCACATCCCGCAGCACTTCCTCTCGGATAATATGCCCCGAACAAGTCCCACGCCCGCTTCTGTATTTGGCGCAGACGTAGCGATCCTGCCTGCCCTCAAACCTTTTACAAGTGGCGAAGTTGAGCTTACTTCCGCAGTCGGCACAGAATAGAAGTCCGGAAAACAGTCCTTGCCGCTCACCCTTGGTGACGCGGCGCTTGTTCTTCCGCAGCTCCTGTACCCGGTCCCACTGTTCCTGCGGAACAATGGCCTCCTGTGTACCGGGCAGGATGAACATATCCTCTTTGGCGTTGGGAATGCGCTTTTTGAGCTTATAGGACTTGGAATAGGTCTTGAAGTTGCAGACACAACCAGTGTACTCCATCCGTTCCAGGATACCAACCACAGACTGCTCATGCCAGTGACAGGGACGCTCCGGCGCGGGCTTACCTTTACGCATAGCATAGAGGGCCTTGACCGTTGGCACTTGGTCAGCTTCGAGGATTCGGGCAATCCGGCATGGGCCGATTCCAGCAATCGTCAGGTCAAAGATACGCTTGACCACTGGTGCGGCTTCTTCGTCCAAAATCCAGTGGTCCTTGTCCTGCGGGTCAGAGCGGTAGCCATAAGGCGGTTTCCCCATATGTTTGCCGCTGGTGCCGCGGGCTTTCATCACGGAACGGACCTTTTTACTGGTGTCCTTGGCATAAAAATCGTTAAAAAGATTACGAAACGGGGTGAAATCATTGTCTCCACGCTCACTGTCCACCCCATCATTGACGGCAATGAATCGCACATCATAGCTGGGAAAAACGATTTCCGTATAACGACCGACCTGCAAGTAGTCCCGTCCAAAACGGCTCATGTCCTTGACGATCCAAGTGCCTACTAAGCCCTGCTCCACCAGAGAAAGTCCTTCCTGGACCCCAGGCCGGTTGAAGTTCGTCCCGGTATAGCCGTCATCAACCAACACACGGATGTTAGTAAAGCCTCGTTCTGCTGCATATTTGGTTAAAATGGACCTTTGATTTGCAATCGAATTTGACTCGCCGTCAAGGGCATCCTCATTACTTAAACGACAGTACAAAATAGTGATTTTCTGCTGATCCACGTCATTTTCTCCTTTCTTATGTGGGTCAGCTGACAGTACCGTAGTGCATGGATCGATATTAACATAACTTTTTGCATTTGTCATTAGGAAATCGACCCGTTCTCTGAAAAAATGAGGCGCTTGACCTTGTTGGCCAGCGTCTCATTTCCATCACACTCTGTTTTGACGATGTACCAAGTATTTCCGATTTTCCGTTCAACAATGTCACAGAATGGATTCTGGGGCTCGTCCCAAAGACCAGCAGGAGGGAAAACCATAGGCTCATAGCAGGCACAAAGGTCAATAGGTTCATACACATAGCTCTTGAAATATTCGTCAAAATCAATTATCATTCAATTACCTCTCAAATTGTTTTGTATGATGCTCGCTTTGGTACGCTTGTAGGATTTCCGGTGGGATATGATCCACTGTCCGGCGCAGTTCCTCCAGTTCTTGAAGCTGCTGCGACACCTCCAACTGGCGTTTGATGCTCTCCTTGCTGGAATTGACTTGCTTTTTCAATCCAGTGTTCTCAGCCTGGAGCGCTTTATAGGCGGCATCATACTTCCGCATCTGCGTCTGCATCCGCTCTACGCCGGGGATGTACTGCTCCAGCAGGGCCTCAATCTCAGCACTTTTCTTCTTGGCGTTGAGAGGATTGACCTCCCCCAGCAACTTCATCAGCATATCCCGCTGGCGGTTGAGATGTGCCGCCTCCTTGAACAGACGGGGCGGAATGTGTGTCCTGCCAGTTTCGCTGGCACTTTCGCCCCGCTCCAGATCAGGATACTTCCTGACCATGTGTTTCCAAAAACTATCCTGCCACCATGTCAGTTTCTTCTTGTTTCCGACAATATCCTTGGCACTCAACCGCTTGTCCGGTGTCAGCGGGACAAAGGATAGGTGCATATGAGGCGTTTTCTCGTCCATATGAACCACGGCGGAGATAATCGTACTTTTATCCTGATGTTTCGTAATAAAACGAACCGCTTCTTCAAAGAATGTCCGAATTTCAGCCCTTTTCTTCCCTTTGAAAAACTCTGGGCTGGCCGTCACCAGGGCCTCGACCACCCGAACGCTGTCCTTTCGAGTACGGCATCCGGCCTCGGCAATCTGTTTCTCAGCCTCGGCACGGTATTTCCGCTCTGGCTGGACAAGATGGTAATTGAGATGACTGCGACTAACATCCACATCGGGATTACTGGCGTATTTCTCCTTTTTTCGCTCGTTATGGGCCTCAATTTGCCCGATTTCCGGTCCCTTGTACTTGGCAAAGCGGAGAATGGCATACTGCGGCTTCTGCATCGCGCTCACCGCCTACCCTCAAGCTGTGCCGTAAGCCTATCCGCCGCTTCACGCAGCTTATTGGCTTGAATTCGGGCGGTTTCCGTCTGTTCGTCAGTAAAGTCAGGACTGGCCGCTAAAAGCGAGGAAAGCCGCTCAAATTCATTAAGAATCAGACTTGAACTTTCCATAAAGCTGTCAAAGGATGAGGGAGTATCAGTCCCGGCGGTTTCCGGTTCTCCCTGCTTCAAATATGTGTTCACCGATTTGATCTCGCTGGACAGGAACTGCGCGGCGCACTCAGCCTGACGGTTCGGCTCCAAGCGGGCCAGCTTCATCAGCTCACTCCGGGGAGGCTGTTTATCCATTTTTTTGAGAATCTCACTGGCTTTCGGTGTCAGATGTTCGGCCAGATACAGGTGGCGCTCAACAGTCCTGGTCGAAACACCCAGCTTTTCAGCGGTATCTTCCACAAAAGATTTCACTTTGGGTTCGCACGACACATTGTCGCTCGAACGTTGGTGATTGCTCACATGGCCGGGACGGTTCCGGGCAATCGTCTCTGGATGCAGAGTTTCATAGAGTTTCTTCCGGCGGGCAAGCAGACTGCTCACTTCTGTGTTGGTCAGACTTCTGCGGATCACATTCTCGTCGATCTCCGCCAGTTCCGCCCGGATGCTGTCAATACTGCATACAGTACATTCGATTTTAGCCCAATCCAGCAGCTTCGCCGCTTCCAGCCGGTGTAGCCCGGCAATCAGGGTGTGGTTGCTGTCAACTGTGATTGGATTGAGCAGGCCCACGTCGGCTATGCTTTTAGACAGTTCGTCGACATGGGTTGGGTCGGCCTCCCGCCGTCCGGGGTTGATTTTGATTTCACTGATTGGAATACGCAATGATTTGATACCTCCTAAATTGATTTGGCAAATGTTATTTGCGTATTTCAATATACCGGAAAATCGTCTATAGCCTTTAATTCCTGCATAAATGCCCGAAAAAACAAATCAGCCAGGAAATCCTGCAAAAATGCAGTTTCCTGGCTGACCCCAAATTATGATGTTATTTTACAATATTCGACATTCAATCGAGCGAATATATGGTAAGATAAGCAGAAAGGGGTGGATATATGGCAAATATGTTATCGGATACCACGGGACGCCGCATTACCGGGCTTCGTGAACGTGAGGATATGACCCTGGATGAGTTAGCGGCTAAAATCGGCATCAACGCCACTACACTGGGCCGCATAGAGAAGGGCCAGACGCAGAAGATCAACAGTGATGTGCTGGTGGCGCTGGCGCGAGAGTTCAACGTCTCCACTGACTTTCTGCTGGGCCTGACCAGTATCCCGGAGCGCAAAAACTATGACGTAAGTGAGTTGGGCCTCTCAGCACAGTCGGTACGGAACCTTTACACGCAGAGGGTCGATACGGATGTGGTCAACCGCTTGCTGGAACATCCACGATTTGCCACGCTGACTGCTATGATTGCACAATATCTGAACGATACCTTTGCCGCTGGAGCAGCTGTGCAGAACCAAATCTTTGCGTCTATGAGCGAATTGCTGGTGGGTGCAGGGCAACGAGAGGTGGCACAAGCTGTCAACCTCTCTAAAGTCCCAAAAGCCTTTGATCCTCTACTGCTTTATCGTCTTAGTGGTCATGATCCTGCTGAATACCCTGCTGTTTCCCCGCCTGATGCGCCAAGAGATCACGCAGGTGGACTACGGCACCTTCCTCACCATGCTGAAGGTAGCCGTGGCCCAGGTGGAGCAGGACGTCATCTACTTCGTTGACACCTCCGAGGAGCCTGGCCTGTACGCCAGATCACCTTCCATGACCCCAGCCTGGTGGATCGCCTGTGGGAGAGCGGCTGCGTGTTCGACAAGGTGAGGCCAAAGGAGATGAACCCCATCCTCAGCTTCTTCCCGACCTTCAGGGCCGCGAGGCCATCCTAAAGGTTCACGCCGCCAAGGTGAAGCTGGCGGAGAATGTGGACTTTAACACCATCGCCTGTGCCGCCTCCGGGGCCTCCGGTGCGAAGTTGGCCAACATGGTCAACGAGGCCGCCCTGCGGGCCGTACGCCAGGGACGGAGGCTCGCCACCCGGGAGGACCTCCAAGAGAGCATCGAGGTGGTCATTGCCGGGTATCAGAAGAAGAACAAAATCCTCTCCGACCACGAGCGGATGATTGTCTCTTACCACGAAATCGGCCGCGCCTTGGTGGCGGCGCTCCAGACCCACTCCGCCCCGGTGGCGAAGATCACCATCATCCCCCGCTCCCTTTTCAGTCACCTTTGAGCGTAAGGTTGTCCGCACGGGCCGCAAACCAACCCCCCAAAGAAAGCATCACTTTTTCTGCCTTTCCTTCAACCGCTGTAACTCTATATACTCCACAACAGCTTCTCTTCCATGTTCGCTTAAAGAAAGTATATCCTGCACCAGCTTCTCACAAGTACAATCACGAGTGACATATACCATCTCCAAAGGCTTCTTTTCATCATAGGAACACCGCCCGATTAGATAATCAGCAGACACACTATAGTATTTTGCCAGCGTGATAAAATGCCGCAGCGGAAATTCATATTCTCCCGTCTCATACTTGGAATAATGCTGCTGAGAAATTCCCAAAACGGCTGCTATATCACTTTGAGAGTAATCGTGATCTTCCCGCAGTTCCCGAAACAATTCCATCACGCTTTTCAATGTCAGTCCCACCTTTTTCAAGGAACGTATCATACATATATTTCTATGTATTGATTTTACTTATTCAATCATGTATAATACATATAATTCAATGTAAAAAGGGGACGATGGAAGTGACAACATTATCTTTCTGTTGACCACTTGCATTTCCAAGAAAAACAGAGTATCATTGTCTATCATAGAGTTTGAAAGGAGCGTTCAGGTTGAGCAGGCACACAGTAGAAGTTTCGGAAAAGCAAAGCCCGATGGAACGGATTGCGGCTTTTATTGTGGACAAACGCAAAGCCTTTTACCTGTTGTACATCGGAGCAGCTATTTTCTGCGTCTTTTCCAGCGGCTGGGTGGCGGTGAACGACGATCTGACCAGCTACTTGTCTGACACCACCGAGACCCGGCAAGGGTTGACCGTGATGGAGGCGGAGTTTGTCACCTTTGGCACCAGCCGCATTATGGTGGACAATATCTCCTACCGTCAGGCGGAGAGCTTGGCGGAGCAGATAGAGATGATGGAAGGTGTAAAATCGGTGGAGTTCAACGGTTCCAGGGACCACTACACCAACGGCTCCGCCCTGTTTTCCATCACCTACGACGGGACCGCCACTGACCCGGTGAGTCTGGAGGGATTGGATGGTGTCAAAGCCCTTCTGGACGGGTATGACGTCTATATCACCGGCGACACCGGCGACTCCGCCTCTGAAAGTCTGAACGCCGAGATGCAGGTGGTCATGGTGATTGCCGTGGTCATCATCCTGGTGGTGCTGCTGTTCACCTCCCACACCTATATGGAGATCCCGGTGCTACTTATGACCTTTGGCATGGCGGCACTGATGAACAAGGGCACCAACTTTATCTTTGGCGAAATATCCTTTGTCTCCAACTCGGTGGCGGTGGTCCTCCAGCTGGCCCTGGCCATTGACTACGCCATCATCCTCTGCCACCGGTACACCGAGGAGCGGGAGCAGCTGGAGGCCCGGGAGGCGGTGGTGGCCGCCCTGAGCAAGGCCATTCCGGAGATTGCCGGCTCCTCCATGACCACCCTGTCCGGCCTGGGGGCCATGTGCTTCATGCAGTTCGGGATTGGTCAGGATTTGGGCCTGGTGCTGATGAAGTCCATTGTGCTCAGCCTGCTGGCCGTGTTTACCCTGATGCCCGGGCTGCTGCTCAGCTTCAGCAGTTTGATCGACCGCACCCACCACCGGAATTTTGTGCCCAAAATCACCGCCTGGGGCCGGCTGGCGGTGAAAACCCGTTTTGTCATGCCGCCCCTGTTTGTGGTGCTTCTGATTGGCGGTTTTGTGTTCGCCAACCGCTGCCCCTACGCCTACGGGCAGACCGAGCTGACCACCTTCCGCCAGAGCGACGCCCAGATTGCCCAGCAGCGGGTGAACGAAACCTTTGGCCGGGTGAACACCCTGGCGGTTATCGTGCCCAAGGGGGACTATGAGCAGGAGGGCCGGCTGCTCCGGGAACTGGATCGTATGCCCGAGACGGACACGGTGCTGGGCCTGGCCAATGTGGATGCCATGGACGGCTATGTCCTCACAGACCGGCTGACACCCCGGCAGTTTGCCGAGCTGACCGATCTGGATATTGAGGTGGCCCGGCTGCTCTACTCCGCCTACGCCGTGGACCAGGAGGACTACGGACAGGTAGTTTCCGGCCTGGACAGCTACGGCGTACCCTTGATTGATATGTTCCTGTATGTCTATGACATGATGGACGAGGGCTACATCTCTCTGGACGCGGACATGACTGAGACCATTGAGGACCTCCACGTCCAGCTGACCGACGCCCAGCTGCAATTGAAGGGGGAGAACTACAGCCGTCTGGTCTTACAGCTCAACCTGCCCGAGGAGGGGGAGGAGACCTTCACTTTTCTGGACACTCTGCATGAAATTGTGGGCCGTTACTACCCGGAAAATTCCCTCCTGGTGGGCAACTCCACCAGCGATTTTGACCTGTCCGCCTCCTTCGGCAACGACAACATGCTCATCAGCATTTTGACCATCGTATTCGTCATTCTGGTGCTGGTGTTTACCTTCAAATCCGCCGGGCTTCCGGTGCTGTTGATCCTGGTCATCCAGGGCAGTGTCTGGATCAACTTCTCCTTCCCTTACTTACAGAAGGAACCCCTGTTCTTCCTCAGCTATCTGGTGGTCAGCTCCATCCAGATGGGCGCAAATATTGACTACGCCATTGTCATCGCCAACCGCTATGTGGAGCTGAAACAGACCATGTCCCTCAAGGATGCGGTTATCGAGTCGCTGAATGAGGCTTTCCCCACCATTATTACCTCAGGCACTATTTTGGCCTCCGCCGGCGTGGCCATCGGCCTGCTGTCCACCACAGCCTCCATCGCCTCCATCGGCGTGTGTCTGGGCCGGGGCACGTTAATCTCCATCTTCCTGGTGATGGGTATCCTTCCCCAGATTCTGCTGCTGGGCGACACCATCATTGAAAAGACTGCCTTTACCCTGAAGACCCGGCATCCCGTCCAGACCCACACCGGCAGTCTGCTGGTGGACGGCCACGTCCGGGGATACATCTCCGGCATGGTGGACGCCGATTTCAGCGGCATCCTCCATGGCAGCATCAATGCGGCGGTGGCAACGGGGGCTGTCCGGCCGGAGGAGCCGCCCCAACCAGCGGCAATCCCTGCGGGAAAGGGGGCGGATTCTCATGCGTAAACGTGTCGACCGGCTGTTCCCCATCCTTCTGGCGGTCTGGATTCTGACCTCGCTGGTCCTGCCCGCCAGGGCCACGGAGGAAAGCACTGTCACCATCTCCAACGTAGCGGACCTCCAGCGTTTCGGGAAAAACTGCGCTCTGGACACCTGGTCCCAGGGCAAGACTGTTACCCTCACCGCCGACCTGGACCTGAGCGGGGTGGATTTCACCCCCATTCCCACCTTCGGCGGCACCTTTTTAGGCCAGGGACACACCATCTCCGGGCTGTGTCTCACCTCCGCCGGTTCCACCCAGGGGTTGTTCCGCTATATCCAGCCCGGCGGGCTGGTACGGGACTTGACCGTCAAGGGTACGGTGGCCCCCGGGGGTACCCGCTCCACCGTGGGAGGCATCGTGGGCAACAACGCAGGAACCCTGCAAAGCTGTGCCTTTCACGGCGTGGTTCAGGGGGATGCCACCGTGGGCGGCATCGCCGGATACAACAGCATCACCGGTGAGATTACCGGTTGTTCCGTCTCCGGTTCTGTCAGCGGCAAGAATATCACCGGCGGCATTGCGGGCCGGAATTTGGGGTTGCTGCTCAAATGTGAAAGCAGCGCCGGAGTGAATCTGACCCGGAAGGAAACCAATGTGGACCTGATGGACGCGGATACGGCTGCCATCCTGAAGGAGCGGGCCGCGGCGGACGACGAAACCTACCACCTGCTGGACGGCTGCTTTGATACCGGTGGCATCGTGGGCTATTCCAGCGGCGTGGTGCAGAGCTGCGTCAATCGCGGCACGGTGGGCTACCCCCATGTGGGGTACAACACCGGCGGCATCGCCGGGCGGCAGGACGGCTATCTGTCCGGCTGTACCAACAGCGGCACCGTCTACGGACGGAAGGACGTGGGCGGCATTGTGGGCCAGGCGGAGCCCTATGTGCTTGTGGACCCTGGCCGGGACACGCTGGAGCAGCTGCGCCAGGAGCTGAACACCCTGGAAAACCTGATTAACCGCGCGCTGGACGACGCGGAGCGCACCGGAGACAGCGTCTCCGCCCAGCTCAGCGCCATGGGAGACTACGCCGGCAGCGCCAAGGACAGCACCAAGGAGCTGCTGGACCGGGTTTCCGATTTTACCGACGAGAACATCGGCACCATCAACACCCTGACCGCCGACATCACCGGCGCGCTGGACAAAATTTCTCCCGCCCTGGACGATCTGTCCGACGTGGGCGGGCGGCTGGAGCGCCTGTCCCGCCAGCTGGGGGACGCTTTGGATTCTCTGGGCGGCGCGGTGGACACCGGCGATCGGGCCGCGCGGGACCTGCGTCTCGCGGTGGAGAAGCTGCGGCAGTCCGCCTCCGGGCTGACCACGGCGGTAAGCCGACTGGAACGCGCGCTGGACGCCTTTCAAGGCTTTCTGGATTTGGGAAGCGGCTCCATCTCCGTCAGCTCTCTTCTGGCGGCGCGGGAGGAGCTGCGTCAGGCATTCCGCGCCCTGCGGGGAGTGGGGGATGATCTGGATGATGCCCTGTCTCAGCTCCAGCAGGCCCTGAGCCGCTCCGGCGCTCTGTCCAGCCAGCTGGGAGACGCCCTGGATACACTGGAGGAGGCCTCTGACACCTCCGCCGTCATCGGGCGGCTGCTGCGCCGGGCGCTGGATACCATTGGCGATGCGGTGGATACGCTCACCGAGGACGGTCCTGCGGAGTTCACCCCCCTGGGGGAGGACTTCCGGCAGGCCGGCGACAGCCTTTATGATGCCATGAGCGGCCTGCTGGAGGAGATGGACGGGCTGAACAGCGCCCTTCAGACCGGGAACGGCACCCTGACCGCCGACCTGCGGGCCATCAACCGGCAGTTTAACGCGGTATTCACCCTTCTGCTGGACGCAATGGATGACGCCAGGGACACCGCTGAAGGCGGCCTGGAGGGCATCATTCAGGACACCTCCGATGAGGACATCTCCGCCACCCGGGAGGGCAAGGTGGCGGACTGCTCCAACCTGGGAACCGTGGAGGGAGACCGCAACGTGGGCGGCATTGCCGGTGCCGTGGCCATTGAATTCGACCTGGACCCGGAGGACGACACGACCGGCCGGTTCTCCTTTGGCAGCAGCTACGAGACCAAGGCGGTGCTGATGAACTGCGTCAATCGTGGGGCCGTCACCGGCAAGAAGGACTGCGTGGGCGGTCTGGCGGGGCGCATGGACCTGGGTACTGCCTTGGAGTGCCAGAATTACGGCCCGGTAGCCAGCACCGGCGGGAACTATGTGGGGGGTGTGGCCGGCTATGCGGACGCCTCCATCCGCAGCTGCCATGTCAAGAGCACCCTGTCCGGAGAGAATTACGTCGGCGGCATTGCCGGCTGGGCCAGCCGTCTGCGGGACTGCCGTGCCATCGTCACAATCGAGGAAGGCACGGAGTATCTGGGAGCCATTGCCGGCGGCATAGAGACGGATGGGGCGCTGTCCGGCAATCTCTTTGTAGACACCGGCACCGCCGGGGTGGACGGCGTCAGCTACGCGGGGCGGGCCGAGCCCATCCCCTTTAACGCGCTGAGCCAGCTGCCCGATATTCCGCCAGAGTTCACCGCCTTTACGCTGACTCTGGTGGCGGAGGAAAAAACGGTGGCGCAGATTCCCTTCCTCTACGGGGAGGACCTGTCCAGGCTCGACCTGCCCCCTGTGCCAGAGCTGGAGGGCAATTACGGCGTCTGGCCGGAGTTTGATGTCTCCGGCCTGCGCTCCGACCTGACCGTGAACGCGGTCTATACCCCTTGGGTTACTGTGGTGGCCAGCCGGGAGCTGTCCGGAAAGCTGGCCCTGGCCCTGGCGGAGGGACAGTTTACCGGGGACGCCGTTCTCCATGTGACAGACAGCGTCCAGGTTCCGCCCCAGGAGGCGGGGGAGCAGGCCGTCGTGTGGGACGTCGTTCTCGCTGGAGCGGAGCCAGAGGATTCCGTTCCTTTGCGGCTGTTAAGCCCTGACAGCGGTACCCATGTCTGGCAGTATCAGAACGGCCAGTGGCAACAGGTGGAAGCCGTCCAAAACGGACAGTATCTATTGCTGACCATGACCGGAACCCAGGGCACTTTCTGTATCCAATCTACTCGGAGCGCCCTGTGGCTGATCCCCGCTGTCGTGGGCGGTTTGGCTGCCTTGGCAGCACTCGTGCTGATTGCCGGCAAACACAAGAGAAAGGCCGCCAAGGCTCAGAAAGGAAAAGAGGAGCCAGCATCGAAATAAAATGCCCCGCTCGCTGGATAGACTTATTTCATCCGGCAAATCGAATCCCGGCAAAAAGAGCAGGGGCGCAGTACCGGCCTGGACCATATTCTGCCGCTATAGACTCAAAGCCGCCGTATCACGGAGAAACGTGGTACGGCGGCTTTGCTTTGATTCTGTC
>OFFO01001612.1_pt1 | contig 11752 bp, 4 predicted proteins | sample 1521441 | NCBI WGS metagenome assembly OFFO01 (sample SAMEA3504097, study PRJEB24116) | mouse gut metagenome | biome: mouse gut; feature: mouse-associated habitat; material: faeces | place: Denmark | collected 2011
TTTTTAATGGAATTTTGAACGGATTTGCTGGCCGACCATGGTCCGGATTACGCACATAAGGATAATTAAAAACACACAAATCTACTGATACTTTCTCTAATTATTAGCCACATTGGTAAATATATAATCATTACGATTAGGAGAGAGTTGCTATTTTCCCATTGGAAGATAGAAAGCCCGCAATTTTCGGCAATACATCCAAATCAGCCGGCATCCAATCCACTGAGCCAAGTTAATCCGGAGCAAGCCAGCGGGCCGACTCATGCTCCTTCAGTACCAGCTTGTCCGACACGACAGAGCACAGCAGGATGACATAAACGTTAATGTGCGGCATTTCTGCAGCTGTCGCTCATGATTTCTGAATGCATGCCGGCATTTCAGTTTTACTGCCGGCAAGCACTTTTGCATTGGGTTAATTTTTACAGCTTATGTTATATGAGCCTTGACATAACATAAGCTGGGTAGAAGCGAATCATTCTTGGAGAATATTCTGATTTATGAGTTCTGTTATTTGGAAAGTGCTGTCCTTAAGACAAATTGTCCTTTCACCAAAAGACACTCCAGACACCCTCATTGAAGATCCTCCGTAAAGTTCCGCAGTCTCATTGAAAGAAAGTAAGAAGTTGAACACAAGTACAATATCCTGATTTTCTGAATTGAACGCCAGCGTTGCTGCACCTCGGGCAGATAACCTGTCCTCGCTCCATTCCAGCGTATTCTGATTTGGATATGGAACATTCAGGCTTATCGCTTTCTGACTTTTCCCGTCAAATGTCACAAGCTGCGGATGAAAAGCCACTTCAGAAGAAGCATTCTCCTTATGAGTAATTTTCAGGCTCTCCAAATCTCCCCAATAATTGTCCGGATAACAGATTGTAACCGTTCTGAATTGGGCCGAAGTTACGGCAGCCCTATACTCAACAACAGACTTTGAGCATCCGGCCAATGCGGCACTTAGTGCCAGACTAATCAACATCAGGTATTTCATAATGCATTAAATTTATGTAATAAATCAGCGAATGGTATCATCATTTGGCATTTAGACCTCTTTGGCTAATCTGGCACGACGAAATACCACAGTCTCCGCACCGACTTTCAAAATATGAGTAAAACAAATTATTGGAAAGAAAATTTAAATCATTTTCAGTTTAAGACTCTAAGTCTACATTTCCAAATCACTAAAGATTTCATCTATCTCTGATGTTGACATCGAGCGAAATTGCACCTCATTCTTATTGAGGCGCAAGATAACTCCAATATCAATGGGTTTATCAGTTAGAATCTGGTACAACATCTTGCCAACCTCATTGAGAGTATGTTTTGTTGGCCCAAAACCAGTGCTTTCCCATTCATCAGTATTTTCTTCATAAATATTTCCAACATCAGCAAGAACTCCAAGTGCCACAAGATTATCTGTAACGTAGGTATTCGTTTCCGACACCGTTAAGTACTCCTCTAAATAATCAAGGTCTGTGATGTATGCACGATTAACAATAGAACACAAACGAAGCATCATGTCGTTATCTATGTCACCGAGAACTCTTCGTTTGTATATTTTTCCCATTAGCTCTGCTTTACTTGCATCTTCTGCCGTGTATAATAGCTGAGTCAAATAATCAGAAATACGTTTCTTGTCTTTGTAAGAAAGACTGGCAAAAAATCTTGTCAGTTCTTCTCCAGGTACTTCATTGGCAACTTTCAGGAAATGTCCCAGCTTACAAAAGAAACGATAGTCAATAAAACTCATAGTAACTTTACCAAGTTTTATTAACGAACCCAGGTATGGAATATCTTTAAGCGTTTCAACGATGTCTGCAAAGCTTTCCATCACCAAATCTGCATTCTTTACTATGAATTCAGAAGTTGTCCGAGACTGCTGCAAATCAAAAATTGTATTATCATTTACCATATTCTTATGAACGATTGATAATTGAATAAATTAGTTCTATAGGCATAACCTTATTATAAGATGTAAAATTACAAATTATTTTTATCTTGGCGTGAATATTAATATCCGAATTATCAACTGCTTTTAACTCCTTCGCATTTATAGAATTAGTGGTATCTTAATGGAAGTCAAAGAACAATAGCATATTGACCAAAACTTTTAAAATCAAAGTTCCCCCTCCGTAAGATATTCATAAAGATTAGCTTCAACTGGTTTCAGCAGATGATAGCCGATTTCAACGGCTGTCGCATCCGTGTTCGGCATATTGAACTGGCGGGCAAAGCCGGTAGGCACTATCAGACCGAGATAATAGAACTCCTTAGATTCCTTGTCATCCTTGTTCTTACGCACAAACAGCTCCATACGCACTCCCCTCTCAACAGAATTCAAGGCCATCTGCACATCTGGAGACTGAGTTGTCCTTTTGCTCTTTGATATTGCAATGAGATTTGAAGGACTTTCAAACCTGTCCTCATATTTGGTCGTATCGCTTATATCATCAGACTTATGGTAATTGATAAACACCGGGTAGGTATGAGTATGTTCATCATATTTATAGCCTCCGATATTTGTAGCGACCTGATTCTGCCTCCAATTCAGCAGGCGGCACACATCCTCATATGTGTATTTCTTTCCCAGCACAAAAGCAGTGTCCGGCTCATGTCTGTTATAGTCCCTCATATAGCGGTTCAGGCCAAACGTCACGAGCTCACGCATTTGAGTCCTGAAATCATAACATTCCAAAGCACTTCTGAACATTTCCGAAACATCGTACTCTCCGTGCTCATTCACTTTCAAAAATATACAATTCTTGAAGGTCTCCCGTGCAGCACCGATACCAAAGAACTCATTTGTAAAGACATTTACTATATTGGTCCGGACAATGTAATCTATTTCAACACCATATTTTGCACTCATGACAAGTTCCCAATCTTGCATCAAATCCTCAGCATCATTCAGTATAAGATTCAGCATGACAAGTTCATGCACACGCTTTCCTGAAGCAAATTTCCTTGAAACGAATTCCAGCATTTCCATTTGAACAGAATCCAAACTCACATCATATTCTGATTCATATTTCAACAAAAATTCGTGATATGAGCCGCTTGCTTCTATTATCCTAAGCGGGTCCAATTCTCCATACTCATCAAAATCAGAAATGGAAGGGATACGCCCCAGCTTATATTTCAAATTCTGATACTCCTGTTTCAGCACCTGTATCCTGTTCAATTTTGCTGCATCAATAGAAGCATATATCCTCTTTTTCGATATCTCATCAAAGTATATTGTAGATGGTCCGCTAATGACATTATTACCTTCCATCAGACTGCGCCTGATATTGTCCTTATTGCCAGTCCTGTCACCTGACAGCGCGATAGGAATCATATAGTTATTATCATAATTGGCAATGAAATCCAATACAATGACATATTCCTTTCCCTCAGCCTTACGAAGTCCACGCCCAAGCTGCTGAACAAATATTATCGGAGATTCCGTAGGACGAAGCATTATAACCTGATTAATCTCAGGAATATCTACTCCTTCATTGAAAATATCTACCGTAAAGATATAATCCAAAGCATCCTCCTTTGAATTGGAGAGCAATCTCGCAATTGCATTTTCCCTCATTCCCTGTGAATCATCTCCAGACAAAGCGATTGTATTATACTTACCGGTCTCATTGAACTTCCTGCTAAGTTCACGCGATTCGGACTTTGTGCTACAGAAAACCAATCCGCGAACCTTGTCACCACTATATCCAAAATACTCTGCCTTAGAAATAATATATTCCACTCGACTGTCTGATGTTAAAAAGCAAAAATCACGGACATCGCCTCCTGCGCCATCAATCTCAAGATCAGTTATGCCATAATAATGAAATGGACAAAGCATGTCATTTTCAAGAGCCTGCTGAAGCCGTATCTCACTGGCAATATTATGATCAAAAAGGCTATAAACATCAAAATCATCTGTCCTCTCCGGAGAGGCAGACATCCCCAAAAGCAAAGCAGGCTTAAAGTAATTGATTATTTTCTGATAACTGCCTGCACCTGTTCTATGGCATTCGTCCAATATGATTATTGAAAACTCATCTTTTGCAAAATTCATCTCCCTCACGGAATCTTTCGCCATCATCTGCATTGTAGAAAACAGAAAATCCACAGAACTGGCCTCTGCCATATCACAGTGACTTCCAGACAACAAGCCCATTCGAACTCCTTTTCCGAATATTCGCGCATAACTCTTCAGCGCCTGCTTGTTAATCTGCTCACGATGAGATAAAAACAGGACTTTTCCACGAGCAATTATTGATTTTGCAAAAATATCGCGCACCGCAAAAGCAGAAGCGAATGTTTTACCGGTACCTGTAGCAGATATAAGCAAGGCACGTTTCTCCCCGCGCAAGAGAAGCCTCTCGACATTAGCGATAAAATGATGCTGCATAATATTGGGATTCAACACCTTTGAATACCCCAAGTCAAGTGTTCTGCAAATCCTGTCAAGTTCCTTTCTCTCGTGAGTTTTATTCTTATAATTTACAGCATACTCATCATAACATACAGATGTATTCCATAAGTCCTCAAATTCAGACTCGATATCAACTGCAAACTGCCCATCAGCTGTCGAAACAATCCTTGTATTCCATTCATGGTTTTTCGTTATTGCAGCCTGGGTCAAGTTTGAACTTCCAACGATTATTCTCAAGGAATTATCCTTATAGAACATATAACCTTTTGTATGGAAGCCTTTACCAGCCTCAGCCGTCCTGAAAACCCTAAGTTCAAGATTACTCAAGCCATTTAGCATATCCAAAGCAGCGGGGTCACTGAACAGCAGGTAATCTGTAGTCAAGATACGTCCTTTTACTCCCCTATGCTCAAGTTCCTTTAAAGTTCCCAGCAAAGGTGCCACACCTCCTTTCGTTATGAAAGCGACAGAAATAAACAATTCATCACAGTTTCTAAGTTCACGTTCAATAGCTGTCAGAACCTTATTCCCTGCATTATTTGATATGAACTGCGGGCTATACTCAAGATCCGAATCAATTCTGGAGTCAATAAATGCCCAGTTGTACCCTGCTACAATCTTTGAAGTAGAAAATATGTCTTTGCCGAATTCTGTCATAATAAGAAATTATTTATCTTTGGCTTGTCAAACACTTTATACCATCTGTCGTGCGACAAGATGGTCATAACATGTTTTAACGTTGGAGATTAGTGGAGGGAGATTAACATGGTATATGGCTACATTAGGGTCAGCAGCAACAAGCAGACCGTCGAAAACCAAAGATTCGAAATCAACAGTTTCTGTGCTCGCGAAAAACTCGTGATTAATGGATGGATTGAGGAAACCATCAGCGGAACAAGAACTTACAGCAAACGTCAACTTGGCAAACTGCTCAAACGTGTCCATAAAGGAGACATTATTATCTGTGCAGAACTGTCCAGACTCGGCAGAAATCTCTTCATGATAATGGAAATTCTCGGCATCTGCATGAGAAAGGGCTGCCACGTTTGGAGCATAAAAGACAACTATCGTCTTGGAGACGACATTTCCAGCAAAGTCCTTGCATTTGCATTCGGTCTGTCCGCGGAAATTGAACGCAATCTCATCAGCATGCGCACGAAAGAGGCCCTTGCCCGAAAAAAGGCTGAAGGCGTCAGACTCGGCCGTCCGAAAGGCAAACCCAATGCTCCCGAAAAACATAAGCTTTACAAAAAGAAAAATTACATCAAAACCCAACTGCGGAACGGCATCTCTCAAACCAAAATAGCTGCATCCTGTAATGTTGACCGTAAGACTCTTTCCCGCTTCATCAAAAATTTCATTGGGGAGATATAAGGGTCGATAAATGTCAACTGCTTTTTTGCCATATCTTGTCTTGTTCTTGCCTTAATTTTTGCCGTCGCGAAGTTACGTAAAAATCATGACTATTCAAAAGTAAGCCAAGTGTCCATTATTAGCTGGCACCGATAAATAAAGCCATCTAATCGGTCCATATTTATCGACCCTTATATCTCCCCAATGAAATTTTTGATGAAGCGGGAAAGAGTCTTACGGTCAACATTACAGGATGCAGCTATTTTGGTTTGAGAGATGCCGTTCCGCAGTTGGGTTTTGATGTAATTTTTCTTTTTGTAAAGCTTATGTTTTTCGGGAGCATTGGGTTTGCCTTTCGGACGGCCGAGTCTGACGCCTTCAGCCTTTTTTCGGGCAAGGGCCTCTTTCGTGCGCATGCTGATGAGATTGCGTTCAATTTCCGCGGACAGACCGAATGCAAATGCAAGGACTTTGCTGGAAATGTCGTCTCCAAGACGATAGTTGTCTTTTATGCTCCAAACGTGGCAGCCCTTTCTCATGCAGATGCCGAGAATTTCCATTATCATGAAGAGATTTCTGCCGAGTCTGGACAGTTCTGCACAGATAATAATGTCTCCTTTATGGACACGTTTGAGCAGTTTGCCAAGTTGACGTTTGCTGTAAGTTCTTGTTCCGCTGATGGTTTCCTCAATCCATCCATTAATCACGAGTTTTTCGCGAGCACAGAAACTGTTGATTTCGAATCTTTGGTTTTCGACGGTCTGCTTGTTGCTGCTGACCCTAATGTAGCCATATACCATGTTAATCTCCCTCCACTAATCTCCAACGTTAAAACATGTTATGACCATCTTGTCGCACGACAGATGGTATAAAGTGTTTGACAAGCCAAAGATAAATAATTTCTTATTATGACAGAATTCGGCAAAGACATATTTTCTACTTCAAAGATTGTAGCAGGGTACAACTGGGCATTTATTGACTCCAGAATTGATTCGGATCTTGAGTATAGCCCGCAGTTCATATCAAATAATGCAGGGAATAAGGTTCTGACAGCTATTGAACGTGAACTTAGAAACTGTGATGAATTGTTTATTTCTGTCGCTTTCATAACGAAAGGAGGTGTGGCACCTTTGCTGGGAACTTTAAAGGAACTTGAGCATAGGGGAGTAAAAGGACGTATCTTGACTACAGATTACCTGCTGTTCAGTGACCCCGCTGCTTTGGATATGCTAAATGGCTTGAGTAATCTTGAACTTAGGGTTTTCAGGACGGCTGAGGCTGGTAAAGGCTTCCATACAAAAGGTTATATGTTCTATAAGGATAATTCCTTGAGAATAATCGTTGGAAGTTCAAACTTGACCCAGGCTGCAATAACGAAAAACCATGAATGGAATACAAGGATTGTTTCGACAGCTGATGGGCAGTTTGCAGTTGATATCGAGTCTGAATTTGAGGACTTATGGAATACATCTGTATGTTATGATGAGTATGCTGTAAATTATAAGAATAAAACTCACGAGAGAAAGGAACTTGACAGGATTTGCAGAACACTTGACTTGGGGTATTCAAAGGTGTTGAATCCCAATATTATGCAGCATCATTTTATCGCTAATGTCGAGAGGCTTCTCTTGCGCGGGGAGAAACGTGCCTTGCTTATATCTGCTACAGGTACCGGTAAAACATTCGCTTCTGCTTTTGCGGTGCGCGATATTTTTGCAAAATCAATAATTGCTCGTGGAAAAGTCCTGTTTTTATCTCATCGTGAGCAGATTAACAAGCAGGCGCTGAAGAGTTATGCGCGAATATTCGGAAAAGGAGTTCGAATGGGCTTGTTGTCTGGAAGTCACTGTGATATGGCAGAGGCCAGTTCTGTGGATTTTCTGTTTTCTACAATGCAGATGATGGCGAAAGATTCCGTGAGGGAGATGAATTTTGCAAAAGATGAGTTTTCAATAATCATATTGGACGAATGCCATAGAACAGGTGCAGGCAGTTATCAGAAAATAATCAATTACTTTAAGCCTGCTTTGCTTTTGGGGATGTCTGCCTCTCCGGAGAGGACAGATGATTTTGATGTTTATAGCCTTTTTGATCATAATATTGCCAGTGAGATACGGCTTCAGCAGGCTCTTGAAAATGACATGCTTTGTCCATTTCATTATTATGGCATAACTGATCTTGAGATTGATGGCGCAGGAGGCGATGTCCGTGATTTTTGCTTTTTAACATCAGACAGTCGAGTGGAATATATTATTTCTAAGGCAGAGTATTTTGGATATAGTGGTGACAAGGTTCGCGGATTGGTTTTCTGTAGCACAAAGTCCGAATCGCGTGAACTTAGCAGGAAGTTCAATGAGACCGGTAAGTATAATACAATCGCTTTGTCTGGAGATGATTCACAGGGAATGAGGGAAAATGCAATTGCGAGATTGCTCTCCAATTCAAAGGAGGATGCTTTGGATTATATCTTTACGGTAGATATTTTCAATGAAGGAGTAGATATTCCTGAGATTAATCAGGTTATAATGCTTCGTCCTACGGAATCTCCGATAATATTTGTTCAGCAGCTTGGGCGTGGACTTCGTAAGGCTGAGGGAAAGGAATATGTCATTGTATTGGATTTCATTGCCAATTATGATAATAACTATATGATTCCTATCGCGCTGTCAGGTGACAGGACTGGCAATAAGGACAATATCAGGCGCAGTCTGATGGAAGGTAATAATGTCATTAGCGGACCATCTACAATATACTTTGATGAGATATCGAAAAAGAGGATATATGCTTCTATTGATGCAGCAAAATTGAACAGGATACAGGTGCTGAAACAGGAGTATCAGAATTTGAAATATAAGCTGGGGCGTATCCCTTCCATTTCTGATTTTGATGAGTATGGAGAATTGGACCCGCTTAGGATAATAGAAGCAAGCGGCTCATATCACGAATTTTTGTTGAAATATGAATCAGAATATGATGTGAGTTTGGATTCTGTTCAAATGGAAATGCTGGAATTCGTTTCAAGGAAATTTGCTTCAGGAAAGCGTGTGCATGAACTTGTCATGCTGAATCTTATACTGAATGATGCTGAGGATTTGATGCAAGATTGGGAACTTGTCATGAGTGCAAAATATGGTGTTGAAATAGATTACATTGTCCGGACCAATATAGTAAATGTCTTTACAAATGAGTTCTTTGGTATCGGTGCTGCACGGGAGACCTTCAAGAATTGTATATTTTTGAAAGTGAATGAGCACGGAGAGTACGATGTTTCGGAAATGTTCAGAAGTGCTTTGGAATGTTATGATTTCAGGACTCAAATGCGTGAGCTCGTGACGTTTGGCCTGAACCGCTATATGAGGGACTATAACAGACATGAGCCGGACACTGCTTTTGTGCTGGGAAAGAAATACACATATGAGGATGTGTGCCGCCTGCTGAATTGGAGGCAGAATCAGGTCGCTACAAATATCGGAGGCTATAAATATGATGAACATACTCATACCTACCCGGTGTTTATCAATTACCATAAGTCTGATGATATAAGCGATACGACCAAATATGAGGACAGGTTTGAAAGTCCTTCAAATCTCATTGCAATATCAAAGAGCAAAAGGACAACTCAGTCTCCAGATGTGCAGATGGCCTTGAATTCTGTTGAGAGGGGAGTGCGTATGGAGCTGTTTGTGCGTAAGAACAAGGATGACAAGGAATCTAAGGAGTTCTATTATCTCGGTCTGATAGTGCCTACCGGCTTTGCCCGCCAGTTCAATATGCCGAACACGGATGCGACAGCCGTTGAAATCGGCTATCATCTGCTGAAACCAGTTGAAGCTAATCTTTATGAATATCTTACGGAGGGGGAACTTTGATTTTAAAAGTTTTGGTCAATATGCTATTGTTCTTTGACTTCCATTAAGATACCACTAATTCTATAAATGCGAAGGAGTTAAAAGCAGTTGATAATTCGGATATTAATATTCACGCCAAGATAAAAATAATTTGTAATTTTACATCTTATAATAAGGTTATGCCTATAGAACTAATTTATTCAATTATCAATCGTTCATAAGAATATGGTAAATGATAATACAATTTTTGATTTGCAGCAGTCTCGGACAACTTCTGAATTCATAGTAAAGAATGCAGATTTGGTGATGGAAAGCTTTGCAGACATCGTTGAAACGCTTAAAGATATTCCATACCTGGGTTCGTTAATAAAACTTGGTAAAGTTACTATGAGTTTTATTGACTATCGTTTCTTTTGTAAGCTGGGACATTTCCTGAAAGTTGCCAATGAAGTACCTGGAGAAGAACTGACAAGATTTTTTGCCAGTCTTTCTTACAAAGACAAGAAACGTATTTCTGATTATTTGACTCAGCTATTATACACGGCAGAAGATGCAAGTAAAGCAGAGCTAATGGGAAAAATATACAAACGAAGAGTTCTCGGTGACATAGATAACGACATGATGCTTCGTTTGTGTTCTATTGTTAATCGTGCATACATCACAGACCTTGATTATTTAGAGGAGTACTTAACGGTGTCGGAAACGAATACCTACGTTACAGATAATCTTGTGGCACTTGGAGTTCTTGCTGATGTTGGAAATATTTATGAAGAAAATACTGATGAATGGGAAAGCACTGGTTTTGGGCCAACAAAACATACTCTCAATGAGGTTGGCAAGATGTTGTACCAGATTCTAACTGATAAACCCATTGATATTGGAGTTATCTTGCGCCTCAATAAGAATGAGGTGCAATTTCGCTCGATGTCAACATCAGAGATAGATGAAATCTTTAGTGATTTGGAAATGTAGACTTAGAGTCTTAAACTGAAAATGATTTAAATTTTCTTTCCAATAATTTGTTTTACTCATATTTTGAAAGTCGGTGCGGAGACTGTGGTATTTCGTCGTGCCAGATTAGCCAAAGAGGTCTAAATGCCAAATGATGATACCATTCGCTGATTTATTACATAAATTTAATGCATTATGAAATACCTGATGTTGATTAGTCTGGCACTAAGTGCCGCATTGGCCGGATGCTCAAAGTCTGTTGTTGAGTATAGGGCTGCCGTAACTTCGGCCCAATTCAGAACGGTTACAATCTGTTATCCGGACAATTATTGGGGAGATTTGGAGAGCCTGAAAATTACTCATAAGGAGAATGCTTCTTCTGAAGTGGCTTTTCATCCGCAGCTTGTGACATTTGACGGGAAAAGTCAGAAAGCGATAAGCCTGAATGTTCCATATCCAAATCAGAATACGCTGGAATGGAGCGAGGACAGGTTATCTGCCCGAGGTGCAGCAACGCTGGCGTTCAATTCAGAAAATCAGGATATTGTACTTGTGTTCAACTTCTTACTTTCTTTCAATGAGACTGCGGAACTTTACGGAGGATCTTCAATGAGGGTGTCTGGAGTGTCTTTTGGTGAAAGGACAATTTGTCTTAAGGACAGCACTTTCCAAATAACAGAACTCATAAATCAGAATATTCTCCAAGAATGATTCGCTTCTACCCAGCTTATGTTATGTCAAGGCTCATATAACATAAGCTGTAAAAATTAACCCAATGCAAAAGTGCTTGCCGGCAGTAAAACTGAAATGCCGGCATGCATTCAGAAATCATGAGCGACAGCTGCAGAAATGCCGCACATTAACGTTTATGTCATCCTGCTGTGCTCTGTCGTGTCGGACAAGCTGGTACTGAAGGAGCATGAGTCGGCCCGCTGGCTTGCTCCGGATTAACTTGGCTCAGTGGATTGGATGCCGGCTGATTTGGATGTATTGCCGAAAATTGCGGGCTTTCTATCTTCCAATGGGAAAATAGCAACTCTCTCCTAATCGTAATGATTATATATTTACCAATGTGGCTAATAATTAGAGAAAGTATCAGTAGATTTGTGTGTTTTTAATTATCCTTATGTGCGTAATCCGGACCATGGTCGGCCAGCAAATCCGTTCAAAATTCCATTAAAAA
>OFFO01001627.1_pt1 | contig 11623 bp, 8 predicted proteins | sample 1521441 | NCBI WGS metagenome assembly OFFO01 (sample SAMEA3504097, study PRJEB24116) | mouse gut metagenome | biome: mouse gut; feature: mouse-associated habitat; material: faeces | place: Denmark | collected 2011
AAAGTAAGAGCAGTTCGAGCGCCAACAAGGTCCACATGGGTTGTTGAGCCGCTGACGAAAAAAGCCCAAGACATGCTTGAGCTTTTAAATCTGCCTAAACCTCCCATGACGTTTAAGTCAATATAGAACTATGTCACGGGAGTTCCGGTTAAAAGCGTTTTATGAGGCTCGAAAGACAGGGCAGAATGATTCTCGGCGCTTTACATAAAAATCGAGCAGGCATCCAATCGGATAACCTGCTCAACGATGTCTTGTGGTGGAGGCGGCGAGAATCGAACTCGCGTCCAGAAGCTATCAATACCAGCCTCTACGTGCGTAGCTAATTCACTTAGTTCTTACCGGCAACCCTGCAAACTAGCGATGCCAGTTGCCGGCCAGTTGCTAAGTTTCGCTCCCGCAGTCACAACTCCTGCAGGAACTAGCTCCTATGATATGTCGCTGCCGTCCATTGCGGGACCCGGCCTAGAAGCGAACCGGTCGCAGCGTCTCACCGGAAATTAAGCGGCGAGAGCGAAACGCTCATCGTTGGCGTTTATATTTTTGTAAGCGGTTTAGCGAGGAACTCACACCTCGGCACGCGTCCAAATATCTCATGGCCCCTGTCGAAACCAGGTCGCCCCCACGAGGATTGGTAATTTTATTAAAGACCGTCCTCCCAGTCAAGATTAATCTTGCAGACCCAAGGCAACACCTGGCACAACTTGATCGCCGCGCTGAGTCTCGGATGTCGAAATAAACAGTCGATCCGCAGCGACTTTTTCTTTCTGAATCAAGTAGTTCCTTACGGCTGCAGCTCGGCGGTCGGCCAACTGCTTCAGATCGGCAGTGGCTACACGCTGGTTCTTCATGAGGAAGGCTTTCATCTGCTCAATATCGGCATTCTTTGGTCTGTTCGGCGCAGTCGATTCGCTGTAGAGCTGTTTAATCGCCTTATCGATTTGTGCAGCCGTCAAAACCTTCGCATTCGTCGCGGAAGTTGTGTCGCGATAAATGGCATAACGCATATCTCGCATCAGCAGTTGTTCTTTCAAACCTTCGCCGTCTTCCTTTTCAGAAGCCATACCGATGATTTGAATCTTGATGCCCGGACGATCCTGCATAGCTTTCGCCACGATGTTGAGGGCCTTGATCGTCTTTTCATCTAAACGAGCGCTGCCGCTGGCAAACTGCAGGTTGTTCAAATCCATGTCTTCGCCGCCGAACATCGAGCCGATAAGTGCGAACGGAGCAGTAACGGCTTTACTGATCAGGTTTACAATGACTTTGACAATAATGCCGCCGACCGAGAATTCGGGATCATCTAAGGAGCCCGAGACCGGAATATTCAAATCGATCTGTCCCTGACGATCCTGCAGAAGAGAAACCGCCAAGCCGACCGGTAAAGCGTCCTTCGCATCAGGAACCTGCGAACCGAATTCAAGTTTATTGATCACAAGTGCATTTTCGCTGGTGAGTTTATCTTGATTGATGTCAAAGGCGCCCTTGTAAGTTAACAGACCTTTTTCAATCGGATGACCGGTGAATTTAGCCGAGAACGGAGAGAAGGCCGGCAGCGACAGTGAGGTCACTTCGCCTTTCATCGCGAGTTTGAGCTTCGATTCAAACGGATTGATCGTGCCGGAAATATTCATCGGCGTGCCGTTCAACAGACCCTTCACATCCACGGTGGCATTGCCTTTGGTCGTCGTGGAGTAATTGCTCAAAGAGCCAGCAAGGTTGGAGGCATTGAGCTTGAAAGTAGGCTCAATACTGTTGTCCGTGTAGCGTACACGGCCGTCTGTCAGCGTGATCTTTCCGACATTGATGGCCGGAGCAGAAGATGAGCCGGAACTTGCCTGAGCTTTAGGCTGGGGCTTAGAAGCGGCCGGCTTGTCCGTCGTAGCTGCAGGCGCCGGAGCGTTGCTCGGAGTGCCTAAGGACGCCAAGTTAATGCTTCCGTTTTTGTTCATGACGACATTCACGTTAGGCGACGTAAGCGCAATGGTGCCAAGTGAAATTTGCAGTGGAGAAAGTCCCGAAACACTAATACCGCCAACGGCAAGATTCTTAAGCGAAACAGCTGCTGCGCCTTGTTTGTCTGTCACGTTCAGCGATGCAACATCTGCATTGCCGGTGTAAGAGAAGGAAACGTCTTTGGCTAGATTTAGCTTGAGTTCACTCTTGTTGCTGAACGTACCTTGCGTGACGTGGGCGCTGGAATACTGAGAAATATACGGAGTCAGATCAGCAATGGATAATCCGCTGCTCTGCAGATTCAGATCCATGCTGAAGGGCGTGATAACTATCCCGCCGTTTGCTTGGATATGACCGCCGATAGCGCCGACGGAGGCATCGATAGAAGTCCGAGTGCCGTTTTTACCGTTAATCGGGGCGAGCGAGACATTAACGTTCGTAACCGGACGTTTGAAATTATTGGTGGTATCCGTGAAGTTGATCATTCCGTTGCGGACGCTGACCTTATCAATGTTCCAGGTCCAATCGTTCGGCGTCTTCTTTTCGTCTTCTGGAAGGGTTGCTTTTTCCTTAGCTTCCTTCGCGTCTTGTTTAGCCTGGGCCTTTTGTTCCTTAACGATATGCGTCAGCAGTTGGACCAAATTCAGGCTGTCTTTGTCTCTAATAACAACAACTGAAGGATTATGAATCTGGATTTCTCCAATATCCAGATTCTGGCGGAAGAAAGCAAACTCTTTCAAGTTTGCATCGATCTCTTTGACGCCGATGATTTGATAGGCTTTACCGAGCTCGTCTTCGAGGCCCACGTCTTTCATCTTGACGGTGCCTTTTAGACGCAGATAAGCGTTCTCTTCGCCTTGTTTTTTCTCAAAGTCCAGGTTGAAGGCACAGTCCATTGTGCCCTTGGTAACTTTGACATTCAGAGGAATCGGATTAAAGGAAGCCGCATTCTCCAGGTTTAACCCGGTGACGGTGAAGTTCACGCCGGTTTTTTTGCCTGGTGTAAACGGAACACTCTCGGCATTGATGGCGAAAGGCTCGCCGTTGAAATTGAATTTCAGGTCAGGCGTGATAGGAACGTCGACGTCGTTTTGGAAATTAGAGATGAGGGGCAGGGCAAAGTTAAGGTCGGTAACCTTATCAACCTTGTGTCTGAACTTGTCATCAAGCGTGATTGAAGAGTTCGTCAGCTTGATGTTGCCGATAGAAAACTGCAGCGGCTTGTCATCCTTCTTCTCTTCTTCCGGTGAAGTCGGCATTTCCTGAATGCGTTGGATGATGTCGCTGAAGTTAAAAGTGTCCAGCCCCGTACGGATTACGGTGCTGTTGAGGCCGTCAATCGTGATGTACTGCACCAAAGGAGACAGTTTGAAAAGAGAATCCCACAGAACTTTGGTTTGCAGAGATCCGACGGAAAGCAAAGCCGGCTCTCCGTCTTTTTGGACGTTCAGTCCCTTAACAGAAAACTGCAGTGTGAAAGGATTGAATTTAACTTCCTGCGTTGTGATCGTGCGCCCGACAATCGGTTCGGCGTATTTTTTAAGCGCCCAGTTCACTCCGTAAGGGACACCAAGGAAGCCGCCGGCTGTGTAGGCGGCTGCCAAGGCTCCGATGATTCCGGTTGTTATCCAAAGTTTTTTGCCCATATCGTTCCCTCGCTTAGCGGAATAAAAAGACTTCCGACATAGGCAAAAGTATGACTACTTTGTAAGCTTGATCTCTAAAATTTCGCTCGGATTGTGCACAATGAGATCTGCGCCCCACAGCTCGACAGGCTGCGGTGAACCGAGATATCCCCATTTCACGGCAACCGAGAAAACGTTAGCTTCGTTGGCTGCATCAATATCTCGTTTGTCGTCGCCGGCATAAATGGCCTCAGAAGCTTTCGCGTCAATGCTTTTCAGAGCAAAAAGAATCGGTTCGGGGTTCGGTTTGGAAACTTTGAGCGTGTCCCCGCACACGACCACAGCTGGTTCGAGCTTATGGAATTTGATTAAAGGATGAACAAAGCGGGCGTGCTTGTTGGTAATGATGCCCCAGCTTGCTCCTTGAGCTTTGATGTTGTCAATCATTTTCGGAACGCCTTCAAAAAGATGAGAGTGCTCCGCCATATGGGCTTCGTAATAGTCCAAAAACTCTTTGACCATTTCAGCGTAGCCAGGATCATCCGGGTGGATGCCGAAAGCCGCACCAAGAAGGCCTCGTGCGCCGCTGGATGCGGTTTTGCGAAGCGTCTCAAAGGGGAGGGGCGTCAAACCTCGGACTTCTCGAAGATGATTAGCCGCTGCCGCTAGATCCGGCGCAGAATCCAGCAATGTGCCGTCAAGATCAAATAAATAAACGTTGGGATGTTCGGTCATGACAAAAAGAAAGGGGTCGCAAACGACCCCTTTTTTACAAGTTAATGCAATAGATTACTTGTTGCGTGTGCCCTTAACTTCGATAACGGCACGACGGTTCGGCTGCAGGCATTCGATCAACTGTTTGAATGTCTTGATTTCGCCCTTAGCAGAAGGATTCGGGCAGTTGACGACAGGGTCAGCCTGGCCTTTGCCTTCGGCGTGGATACGAGCAGCAGGAACGCCGTGTTCAGCCAAGAAAGTCTTGACGGCGTCTGCACGACGCTGAGACAGTTTCTGGTTGTAGGCAGCACCGCCGATACGGTCGGCGTAGCCATTGATCATGACAACGTCAAGTGTCAAGCCGGACATACGGCTTGTGAGTTCTGTCAACTTGGCGATGCCTTCGGGTTTCAGAACGGCTTTGTTGAAGGCGAAGAGTGTGTCGGCAGAAAGAGTAACTCTTTCTGCGCCGGCTTCGCACTTAATAATGTCTGTGTCGCACTGGCAGTTCTGGCCAAGAGCGCCCTGGGCTTCTGCCAGAGCAGGAGTCCAATAGCCGGTGCGGACGCACAGGCCGAAATTAGTCATCAATGTTTGGCCGGCTGCCTGAACATAAGGATTAGCAGGGGCATCAGCTGCGCAAACAGCACCGGAAGCAGCTAACGCTACAGAAGCGATAAGCATTCCGAATTTTGTCTTTGTATTCATCATTTTCCTCTTTTGATGCAGTAAAACCACACAACATACGGCAAATTCAGGGATCGGCCGCTATGCATTCCGAGTGTATAACCACCGGTCCGCTAATTAAAATCGTCCCGTAGTATCTCACACACCCTATTCTGCCACGACATGATATTACTTTTTGTAAGTAACTTGCCCCGATCAGGCCTAAGTAATTTTTCCTGTTGTATATTTGCAACAAGGGAACCGCTCACCCAAACCTGATGTACGCATTGTGCTTCAACCGCGTAAATAACGTTTGATAACACATCCAAAACGGGCATAGTTACAAGCTGTGACATGTCAATGACAGCTAGGTCCGCGAGCTTCCCAACTGCAAGGGAGCCCACGTCACAATGCAATTTTAACGCGTTAGCTCCGTTTATTGTTGCCATACGAATAATTTGATTGACCGTGAGCTCCGTCGGGTCTTGAGAAAATCCCTTAGCGATGAGACCTGCCGTCCGCATTTGCTCGAACATGCTCAGAGAGCAGGCGCTCGCTGCACCGTCGGTTCCCAAGGCAACGTTGACGCCGGCCTTTAAAAGTTTGACGACGGGACTTGCGCCGCAGCCGAGCCGCATATTGCTCACGGGACAGTGGACGACGGATGCGCCGCTTTCGGCAAGCAGTTCGATGTCGCGGTCGGAAAGAGCAACACAGTGCACGGCAATCGTCCGTTCATTCAGGCAGCCTAATTTGGCCAAATATTCCACCGGAGAGCACCCGAATTCTTTTATGGCGTTCTGTCTTTCTTCTTCGGTCTCGGAGAGATGAATCTGCCAGGTTGTGTCCAGCTCTTCGGCTAACCGCATGGATGCCTGCAAAGCTTCCGCAGTGACGGAATAGGGAGCATGCGGTGCAATATTGATAGAAAGGCCGGGATCGTCTTTGTGACGTGCGGCGAGTGCTCGGGCGCCGCTCAAAGCATCTTCTTCTCCTTTGTACTCAGCATTCGGGTACTTGATTACAAACGCACCCTGAACGACACGCAGTCCGACTTCTCTCAGCGCTTTGGCAGCAGAATCCGGGAAGAAATACATGTCATGGCACGTCGTTGTACCTCCTCGGAGCATTTCAGCGCCTCCGAGCAGGGCACCGTCATAGACGAATTCCGGACTCATCAGCTGCCCTTCAATGGGCCAAATGCATTTGGTGAGCCAGTTAGGCGTTGTGAGATCAGGGCCCACGCAGCGGAGAAGATTCATGGAAGCATGGGTATGGCAGTTCACAAAGCCTGGCATAACCACGTTATCGGGGAGCTCAAAGACTTCTTTGGCTTCAACGTTCTTGAGATCTGCAGGCGGGATCAGCGCGGCAATTCTTCCGTTTTCAATTGCCAGGCCATAGTTCTCCAGAACTTCAGTGTCGCCCTCAAGCGGAATGATCCAGCGGGGAAGAAGGAGTTTTTCGGTCTGCATATTCTTCTCCTATTAGAAATTAGAGGTTTTTCGGTTGAAACGGCTGAATGGCGTCCAACTCTTCCTTCATTAGCGCCTTTTGCTTTGCCAAATCATAGACCGCCTGCAGCTCGAGCCAAAAGATTTCTTCTAGGCCGAAGTATTTCGAAAGCCGCAGCGCAGTGTCCGGTGTGATAGCGCGCTCTCCGGCAATAATTTGACTCAGGCGCGTCTGAGGAACGTGAATGTCTTTTGCGACTCGGTAAACGGAAAGTTTTAGAGGCTCAAGAAACATGGTCTTGAGAACCATGCCGGGGTGCAATGCTTCCAGATTTTTCATAGTAACGCCTCTCGATAGTATCGTATTACGATAGCACACTAAAAACGATTTATAAGCGTTTTGAGGCACAGAGCTGTTAAGTCCACTAAAATTGACGGGTTATTTTTACAGTCCGTTAGCCCGGACGCATTAAGAAGGATTTGTTAGATGGCTGACAACGACCACAACAACGAAAACGAAAAAGACAAAGAAGAGCAGGAGCAGGACATCTCTGATGAGACCGGTTCTGAGACACTCGAGAATCAGGCTGAAGAGTCCGGCGACGCCGGGGAGGGCGAGAAAAAGAAAAGTCGCTCCCGCAGCCGCCGCGAGAACACGCCTGACTGGAATCTCATTCGCCAGCAGGTAAATAAGGCCGAGCCGATTTCTCTGGAAGATGAAATGAAGCGCTCCTACCTTGATTACGCGATGAGCGTGATCATGGGCCGAGCACTGCCCGACGTGCGTGACGGTTTAAAACCCGTTCACCGTCGTGTGCTCTTCGCGATGTTCGAATTGAACAACATGTGGAACACACAGCATAAGAAGTCTGCTCGTGTGGTCGGTGACGTGATCGGTAAGTACCATCCTCACGGTGACGCCGCAGCTTACGAAACAATCGTTCGTATGGCTCAGGACTTTTCCATGCGTTATCCGTTGGTCGACGGCCAGGGCAACTTCGGTTCTGTCGACGGTGACGGCGCCGCTGCTATGCGTTACACCGAAGTTCGTTTGAAGAAGCTTTCTTCCGAAATGCTCCGCGGTCTGGATGAAGACGCAGTTGATTTCGCTCCGAACTACGACGGCACGCAGAAAGAGCCGACCGTTCTTCCGACAGTGTTCCCAGAGCTTCTGATCAATGGCTCCGCCGGTATCGCGGTCGGTATGGCAACGAACATTCCTCCGCACAACCTGCGTGAAACCGTGAACGCCTGCTTGCTGGTGCTTCGTAACCCTGAATGCACCATCGACGAAATTATTAAAGTCATGCCGGCTCCGGACTTCCCCACAGGCGGCATTCTTTACGGTTTGTCCGATGTCCATGAGGCCTATCGCACCGGCCGAGGCAAAGCGATTATTCGTGCCAAGACCCACATTGAAGAATGGGACAACGGCAACCGCGAATCCATCATCATCGACGAGATTCCGTATCAGGTCAACAAGCGTCTGCTCCTTGAGAAGATCGCTCAGCTCGTCGCTGAAAAGAAAATTGACGGCATGTCCTTCGTTCGCGACGAATCCGATAAGAACGGTATGCGCGGCGTGATCGAACTGAAGCGCGGCGCCAATGCCAATGTCGTTCTGAACCTTCTTTATAAGAACACCCAGCTGCAGGACAGCTTCGGTATCAACCTGGTGGCGCTTGTCAACGGCCAGCCGAAACAGCTCAACATCAAAGAAATCCTAGTTGAGTTCTTAAGCTTCCGCCGTGAAGTCGTGACTCGCGTCACGATGTTCCGCCGCGATAAAGCTCGCGCCCGCGTGTACCTGGTTGAAGGTCAGGCAATCGCGCTGGCGAACCTTGATGACTTCATCAACATCATCCGTACTTCTGCCAACGCCAAGATTGCCGAGGAAAGACTGCTGGAGCGCGAATGGCCGGCTCATGAAGCCGCCGAGATGATCAAGCGCGCCAACCTTGATAAGAAATTCCTGCGTCCCGAAGACGAAGACATGACGCTCGGCCTCACGGATCAGGAAACCTACCGCTTAAGTTCCATGCAGGCTAAGAACATTCTTCAGATGCGCCTGCAGAGCCTGACCGGCTTGGAACAGGAAAAGATTCACGCAGAATATAAAGAACTCGTGGACACTATTATTGATTTGACCGACATTCTGGCGAAGCCCGAACGCGTCACCGCGATCATTGCCGACAGCCTTGAAACCGTTGCAGCCGAATTCGGCGACGAAAGAAAGACTCAGATTGTTGCCAATGCAGAAAACGTCAAGACAAAAGACCTGATCCCGCTGAGAGAAATGGTCGTAACCCTGACGGATACCGGCTACATCAAGAGCCAGGCTTCGATCGAATACCGCGCTCAGAAACGCGGCGGTCAGGGCAAACGCGCCGCCCAAATGAAGGAAGGCGACATTATTAATCAGCTGTTTGTGGCTACAACGCACGACGTGCTGCTGTGCTTCACCAACAAGGGCCGTCTGCACTGGCTCAACGTTTGGGATGTGCCCGAGGGTTCTTCCTCTTCCAAGGGGCGTCCGATCGTCAATATGCTTGAACTCACGGATGACGAAAAAGTCACTGCCGTTCTGCCGATCTCCGATGAGGATTACGCCAAAGATCTCTATATCTTCATGGCCACTGCTGACGGTACGGTCAAGAAGACACCGATCGGCGACTTCAAGAACCAGAGAAGAGCCGGTATCAACGCCATCAATCTGCTTGAAGGCGACGTTCTGGTCGGTGCTGCCGTGACCGACGGCAAGCATGATGTCATGCTCTTTAGCGACAACGGCAAAGTTGTCCGCTTCTCCGAAGATGAAGTTCGCGCCATGGGCCGTGCCGCAACCGGCGTTCGCGGTATGAGACTCGATGAAGGCCAGAAGGTCATTTCCATGCTGGTCTGCGGCGATGACGAAGACGTGACGGTTCTGACCGCTACTGAGTTCGGCTACGGCAAACGTTCTCCGCTGGCTGAGTACACACGCCACGGCCGCGGCACGAAGGGCATTATTTCGATCCAGACGACCGAGAGAAACGGCAAGGTCGTTTCCGCACTCCTCGTAAAAGAAAACGACGAAATCATTCTGCTGACCTCTACCGGCAAGCTGGTTCGTACCCGTGTCAACGAGATCCGCGTCCTCGGCCGCAACACTCAGGGCGTGACACTCATCTCGATGGAAGAAGGCACCAAGCTCGTAGGTCTTGAGCGCGTGACCGAAAACGATGACGGAGACAATGCTTCCGATAATGCAGCGGTTGAAGCCGAAGTGGTCTCGGAAACGGGGGCAGAAGAAGCCGAACTCGAAGCAAAAGACGAGGCCATCCTCAAGGAAGAAGAAAATGACGAGAATCTTTAATTTTGCGGCCGGCCCTTCGGCCATGCCTTTGCCTGTGCTTGAACAGGCAGCCTCGGAAATGACCGACTGGCACGGTGTCGGATACTCCATTCTGGAGATGAGCCACCGCAGCAAAGAATTCATGGGCATTTATCGCGAAACCGTGGAAATGCTTCGTGAGCTCTACGGTATTCCCGAAGAATATGAAGTCATGTTCGTTCAGGGCGGCGGCCATCTGCAGTTTGCCATGATCCCGCTGAATTTTGCAGTGGGCGGAATCGGCAACTACGCCGTGGACGGCGTTTGGAGCCGCAAAGCTTTTAACGAAGCACAGAAGATCGGCGAGGCTGCCGAAGTTGCCTGCACTGAACTCAGAGCCCCTCGTCAGGACGAACTCGCAGTCACCGACGGCGCTGCTTATCTGTATTACTGCTCCAACGAAACGGTCAACGGCATTCGTTACTGGTATCGCCCGGAAGTCAATGTTCCCTTGATTGCCGATATGTCCAGTGACTTCCTGTCTCAGCCGGTCGATATTTCTAAGTACGGTCTGATCTTTGCCGGTGCTCAGAAGAACTTCGGTCCAGCCGGTCTCACGGTCGTGATCGCCCGAAAGGATCTTTTAGGCCGCGCCGAGTCGACAACGCCGACCATGCTCGACTATCAGACCTATGCGAACTTCGAATCGATGTACAACACACCGCCGACCTTTGCGATCTACATTTCGCACTTGGTCTGCAAGTGGCTGCTTGCAAGGAAATGGAGAGACGCTCCATTCTGAAGAGTCAGAAGATTTACGACGCGATCGATAACTCGGACGGTTTCTACTACAACAACATTGAAAAGCGGTCCCGCTCCCGCATGAACGTGGTCTTCAATCTGAAGAACGAAGAGCTCAATCAGCTCTTCATTGAAGAAGCGCTTCAGAAGGGCCTGGCCAACATCAAGGGCCATAGAATCGTCGGCGGCATGCGTGCTTCGCTCTACAACGCGGTCAGCGTGGAAGCCGCAGAAGCTCTGGCCGATTACATGAAGGCTTTTGCCGAACGTCACAGCTAAGAGCCGAGCCATGTCTGTCAACGAAGAACTGCTTCCTCTTCGTAATAAGATCGACGGGCTCGATTCCGAGCTCGTCCGCCTACTCAACGAGCGGGCGGAGGTCGCCAAAGAAATCGGCGAGATCAAGGCTCGGGCCGGTCTCCCGGTTTACCGACCCGAACGCGAAGCGGAAGTTTTAAGAAAGATCTGCGGTAAAAACGAAGGGCCTCTGCCCAATGAATCTTTAGTGGCCATCTGGCGTGAGGTCATGTGCGCCTGCCGCGGCCTTGAGTCCGAACTGAAAGTGGCTTACCTCGGTCCTCGCGGAACGTTCAGCGAACAGGCGATGATTCGTCAGTTCGGCTCCGGTGTGGTCGGAATGCCCTCTGGCAGTATCGAAGAGGTCTTTAGAAAGGTTGAGTCCGGTGATGCCGCCTACGGTATTGTTCCGATAGAGAACTCCACCGAAGGGGCGGTCAACCGCACCATGGACTATCTGCTGAAGACATCGCTCTTCATCGTAGGCGAATGTTCCATTCCGATTCAGCACAACTTGATGACGCGCTCCGGCACGATGGAAGGCATCACTCGCGTCTATTCGCACCCTCAGTCTCTCGGACAATGCGTCCAGTGGCTCAATCGCAATGTGCCTTCTTTAGAAAGACTGACTGCTGAGAGCAACGGAGAGGCTGCGCGTTTGGCTTCCGAGAATCCGGCTTATGCGGCGATTGCCGGTGAAGTCGCGGCAAAGATTTTCGGGCTGCAGATTGTGGCGGCCAATATTCAGGACTCCAACACCAACCGTACGCGTTTCCTGATCTTAGGCCGCGAGCCTG
>OFFO01001632.1_pt1 | contig 11596 bp, 11 predicted proteins | sample 1521441 | NCBI WGS metagenome assembly OFFO01 (sample SAMEA3504097, study PRJEB24116) | mouse gut metagenome | biome: mouse gut; feature: mouse-associated habitat; material: faeces | place: Denmark | collected 2011
TACATCAGCCACATTTCATCCGGTATATGGAAGATAATTCATGACTCCAATGAATCCGGGACAGCGAAGACGCTCTTCTGTCTGTTGAAGGTGAGAAAGACAGAATTAATCAGAGAATATACCGTCATCATAAAGCGGATATTGTCGTCATGTTGACAGACGGTATCCGCATTTTCGACGTTCATCCAGATTCGATGTATGGGGATGGACCATAATCACAGGAATTATGGGTAACAATAAGATTACATAACGATAGACAGGTAAACATAATTCAAGTAAAATTGATGGTGGGTTTAGTAACATCCAGAAGAAGGTGATTACCATGCATGTTACTCCGTCTTTTGTTGAGTCAGTATTGTCCGCTTATCCTTTTGCATTACTCATCATTCGTGATGAGCACCTGACAGATGAATCAGAGCTGAAAAAAATTTCCAGACTGATCGTTCAGTTCTATACCCAGTGGGCAGTCCATCTGGATTTGCTGGAGAAAGAAGCAATTGAGCTCCGTTATTTTAAGCGTAAATCATTTGCAGAGATTGCAGCCCAACTGGGGTATGAAAACCACAGTTCAGCAAAGAGACTTGTTGATCATACCGTGAAACGGATTGCTGAGGATATCAAAAGCAGCTGAAAAAGAAAATTTTAAGAATATTACGCTGATAAGTGGCACATATGTGCTTTTATATTTCGTTATTCTGAGTGTGCAGACAACGACCGGTCATATTGTCTGAAACAGAAAGAATGGTGATTATATGGCAGACAGTTTTGTACTGGAAGCACAGAAATATCTGAATGGAACCTATGGACATAACAGCAACTGGGTTCATCTGGATGAAAACGGTATGACGGGTGGATTGATGATGGAAGGCCTGGTCAGGGCGTTTCAGATCGAGCATGGAGTTCCCGGCGTCACGGGATATCTTGGACCGTATACAGTGAATGTCATGCGTTCTCTGAATGACATTGAAAAAATGGATCCTTCAGACGAACCTTCCAGCGATGTGAAACTGATTCAATGCGCTCTGTTCTGCAAAGGATATCACGCAGGAGGGATCACAGGCATTTACTACACAAATGGTGTAAATGCCATCAAGCAGTATCAGGAAGATGCCGGGCTCAAAACCAGTGGTGTGATTGACTGGAAAGTCTGGCAGGGACTCTTCTCCATGGGCTGGTTTCAGCTTGTTCCAGGAGGAGATCCAACGCTTCGTGTAATTCAGCGAAGCATCAATGCGGACTGGTCCTCCGTCATTGGTGTCCAGCCATGTGAAGGCGTCATGGGCCGGAATACAGCTCTGTCACTCATTGGATGCCTGCAGGGTGCACTGAATCTGCAGACATGGATCCCGGATCTTACTTCTGTGGTATTCGGGCCTGCCACTCAGTCGGCGTTCTCTCAGCATCCTCTTTACGAAGGGTGCTCAGAACCGGCGCTGGTGAAGATTGCAAAATATGCGCTGTACTTTTACGGATTTGACCAGACTGAATTCTCCAGTACCTTTACCAGTGGAATGCGGCTCAACGTTGTGAACTTCCAGAAAGAGTACGGACTGACAGGACTGGATGGGGTGGTTTCCGGACAAATTCATCTGACTACGATGATGTCCCTGCTGACCAGCAGAGGCAATCCCAACCGTTCCTGCACAGGCGGAGATACTTCCCAGATTCTGTCGCGACAGATGTGTGACAACCTGAAAGCAGCCGGATACAACGTAATTGGACGCTATCTGACTGGAACAGTTGGCGTGGGTGCGGCAGAACGCCCCAAATACCTTACACCCGAAGAAATCAGGAATATTCAGGATGCAGGGCTGTCAGTTTTTCCCATCTATCAGAATGGCGGGTATTATGCGGACTATTTCAAAATCAGTGGACGCGGATCTTATGATGCGGTGACAGCGCTGCGTACTGCAGCCGTCCTGGGATTCCCGGAAGAAACAGTGATCTATTTCGCGGTGGATTTCGACTGCATGAGTTATCAGACCGAATCACTGATCATTCCGTATTTCAGACAGATTGCGAATGCTTTCAGACAAGCCGCATTCAATCCCAAAAACTACAAAATCGGTATTTATGGACCCCGCGAAGTCTGCAGGCAGATTTCAGCAGAAGGTCTGGCGGAGTATTCATTCGTTGCGGATATGTCCACCGGATTCTCTGGAAATCTCGGATTCCCGATTCCCTCCAACTGGGCTTTTGATCAGTTTGATGAATTCACGTTTGGGCCTTCTCCCGCTTTTCCCCTTGATAAAGTGGCAGTATCCGGTCGTGATGGAGGAGCGCGAAAGAATGATGTGGGCGGATCTGTGACCACTGCGGAAATGCTGCAGGAAGCCCGAAGCAAGTTTACACGTCGAGTATTGTCTGCGCTTGGTTTTACAGCCAGAAAGCGGATCGACTTTGAATTTGAAGTGGGTGAACAGGTTCTGCCACCAGTATCCTCTGGAGGATTAATCATCTACCCGAGCATAAAAGAAACCGTCACAGTTCCATTTGGAGAAGATGATAGTGGTGTTATTTCTGTAAATACTCTGGACGGGAAACTTGATATCGATCTCACAACCACATTGGCTGAGATTCAAAATGTATGCGACAGTAACTCGATTAGTATAGATTTATCAGCAATGCTGAAAAATATCAGCTATGCAATTCGGAGCGGTGCAATGAAATACACCTATACGATTAATTCCGACGGTTCAGCAACTTTTGATATTTCCATTGGTACAGACGATCTGCAGTCAGTAGAAGGAGTAGCGGGAAGTATCGGTATTGTGCTAAGTATGAATATTAAGTTCACAGATTCAAATGCCTATGAATGGGTTAGAGAAAGTGAAAAGCAGAAATATACAGTAGCAGCAATGGCGTTTGTTGTTTTACTTCCAATTACAAATCCCATATTGATTGAACAAGCAAAAATTGTTCTGGTGAAAATCGTTGAGACTCTGTCTTTTGGAAGACTCATTCTGCAGGGAAGTCGAAAGAAAGAATGATAGTCTGCAAGATAATAACAAGATAATAAAAGGAATCAGTCTGGGTCATTCAAGTAATCAGTATCATATTGCTGAGAGAAGTGGAATCTGTGAATTGAGACAGACTTCAGAATTTGCTTCCTATTAGTACTAAAAATGGTATAAATATCTTACGGAGAAGAAATCCGGTTTAGTAGTTAGCCGGATTTTCTTTTGTATTGCCTTATATACTACGACAGCTATTTTTGTATGCACTATGCCATCATTCTTGATTTCCCAATATAGAAAGGAAATATATGAAAAATCAGTCTTCTGTCACTGGCACGGCAACTCAATACAGAAGAATGTCTGTTTTCTGGAAAGCCGTGATGCCTGTTTCCCTGTTTATGCCATTGTTGTGCGGTGTCTGTGCTTCACTTTGGCTATTCGTTTCTGGATTGTCGTTTCTCTCTGTGGTTGTTCTTCTCCTATACGTGGCGGTGTACAGACCCCGGAAAAAGGACCTGGCGCAGCTGAGAGTCCGTCCGGATTCCTGTCCCTTTGCAGCTTCTGAGGCAGGCATTGCCTTTCCTGACTCGGATTTGACAGTAAACTGGAACCAAATCCGGAGTTGGGCAGGGGAAAAAGAAGGCGTAGTTGCCACGCTTGACTTCTCGCCCTTTGACCTGCCCGATACGCTGGAGACCAGAGTCCTGGTCCATGAAAACGGGATTTCCTGCAGGTTGACACCAGACTCTCATCAGGACAGACAGGTCCTGATCCAGCTGTTTCGTTCTTTTGGACCGTACCGTGAAGGAGAGAAACAATGAAACTCAAATGTCTGTTTCCTGAACATGTACCTGGAGGTCTGCGGCTGAAATTTCTGCAGAAGGCCAGATTTGCCTGGGTTTTCCCCCTGGTCATAGCTGGTATTGTGACTGCAGCTTCTCTTGTTTCTCCAATGGACCAGACCCAGTGGTTCTGGACCGTTGGTATTGTTTTGGTTCTTGTTCTCCTGGCTCTGGTGAGCCTGGTGACTGTCCTGTATGCGGGTCTGGGACATAAGGTATGTTTTCCCAACGCCTCTAAGACCGCAGAGGTCTTCTGCAATCTGAGTGAAACAGGACTTGCTTTTGAATCTGAGGATCCAGGTGTGATTTATATCCCCAATGTGGACTGGAGTGAAGTCCCGCTGTACCAGATTGAAGGGTATGACCTGTATCTGAGTCCCGCAGGAGGAGGTCCGGTCATGATCGTGCTGGATCTTCGTGGGATCTCTCTGCAGGAAATGAGATCCCTGACAGACTTGCTGAAAGCCAGTTCCCTTGTGAAAGTATGAGTTCCGACGGTGATTGAGGAGAATGGAAATGGAAAATGAAATAGTGATCAAAGGGCACGCCAGGCCTTATCGGTTTTTTTCCGTTTCCTGATTGCGGGGTATATCGTTCTGTTCATCCCTCCGCTTTTGTTGTTGCTGATAATTCTGAGTTCACTTTTGGTGGGGGGAGAACCGGTGATGGGATCGGCTTCCCTGATTGCGCTGCTGGTTTGCACCGTTCAGTTGATTCGAGGCTACCGAAACCTGTCCAAGGAAACACCTGGTTTCTTTACCGCATCCGCTGCCGGCATTGAATTTACCGGTACAGATACTGTCATTGGTTGGAAACAGGTCAGGAAGTGGTCCAGAAAACGAAAGGGAATTCTGATAACTCTGGAAGCTGGACCATACAGATCACTTCAGACGTTTTCCGGACTGGTCCTCGGTCATGACAAGGGGTTTGCATTTCTTCTACGGCCTGATGCCAGTCAACAGAATAAAGAAACGGTTTATACAGAACTGATACAGTTGCTGAATCAGAACACAAAGGACAGAAAGAAGGGTGATCATGATCACGTTTAAATGCTGTTTTCCAGAGAACGTGTCCAAAGAATTTCGGGTGGCAACGGTGTCTCCTATATGGAGAACATTGGGATTGCCTGTATTCTGTGTGGGCTATTCCCTGTATCTGGCCTGTCAGCCTGTGTCGGATACAGTGAGGACAGTCTGATTGGGGTTGCCATCCTTGGAGCCATATGCGGGGGTCTGCAGCTGTGGGCCAGAAGGGTTCTCGGTTTTGGGTATCCACCACATTATCCCAATGCCTCAAAGACCACTGACGTGTTCTGCACGATGGATGAGACCGGCTTGTATTTTTCGTCGCCGGACCGTTCTGTGGTATATCTTCCGGAAGTCTCCTGGGATGAGATCAAGAGCTATCGGCTGATTGGCTCGACGCTGTTTCTGACACCGTATAAATGGGCAGTGGTGCTGGTGGCGCTGGATATGGACGGCCATACGCTGGAGGAATGGAGAGACCTCGTTGAGCTGATGAAAGCCGGCAATGTTTCGGAAATCTGATGACAAACAGAAAACAGAGCGGATGTCCCTGCGTCATGACAGGGGAGATCCGCTCTTTTCAGTGCCTTCTGCAATCTGAATGGACCGCATCGGTTCTCTCACAGAAAAACCTTCTCAGTTCTGCTCACGGTTCCGATAGGAGGCCAGAAACAGATCCAGGTTCCCGCAGATCTGAAGCGCACCCATCCCTGCCGGGACCAGAATAGTCTCTCCCTGGCGGACCGGAATACCATTCACAGTCCCTTCTCCTTTTGCCGCTGTCAGGAAACAGAACCGGTCATGGATGAAGGTTCCGCGGTCTTCGCACTCCAGCCGGATCAGGGTATACAGACCCGGCTCATCCCAGTACCGGGTGGCCTTCAGGCCCTGTTCCAGAGAAGAGGGCAGCATCTCAAACTCGATCAGTCTGTCCGGCAGATTCACGTTGTCATAGACGGCCTCCGGCTGGATCGGTCTTGTGGTGCCGGTATTCGGGTCGATCCTGTCATAGTCGTACAGCCGAAGGGTCAGATCTGCGTTCCGGGAAATGTTGTAGGTCAGTACGCCTTTGCCAATGGCATGGAGGGTGCCCGCCGGAATGTCAATGAACCCGCCAACCGGTGTATGCAGATACCGCAGCAGTTTCTCCCATTCCCGGTTCTCCGTCATCCGGACAAATTCATCCCTGTTCTTTGCGTAATGCCCGAACTGGATCTGCCCGTCTTCCGGTGCATCCAGAATCACCCAGGCCTCCGGCTTTCCTCTGCCGCCGTTCCAGGTCCGGGCAAAGGCATCGTCCGGATGCAGCTGAATGGACAGATCGTCCATGGGATCCAGGATGTTGACCCGAATGGGCAGTTCCTTTGTATCGCAGTCAAACCAGTCCGGGGCAGCCGTATACAGCTCTGACAGCGTCATCTTCAGCTGCTGTATTTCACAGTCTGCATGTCCTGGCAGCGCCACCACATTGTAGACTTCTCCCAGGGGCTTTACATCGGTATGGTAATGAAACTCCGTTTCCAGCCGGGTTCCGCCACCCCACATCCTCGGTTCATAATACGGGCTGATGTGCACAATCTCTTTCTTCATATCCGCTTCCTTCCTCTCTGACTCTTACGATACAGCATTCAAAAAGCGCATTCACCTAAAATGTTATGACATTTTCAGAGAGCAGGCTCCAGGATAGGCCATTGCCATCCGCCTCTGCCGGCTTTCATCTGGCTGCGGCAAAACACACGCCATCCCTTGCGGCAGTTTCGGGACGGACCACAGCTGGTCTCTCTGCTAGAATGACAGCTGTACAGGGCATGGTTTCAGCTGCCCGGGAGGCTTGGATATGAAACAGGACACAGTCACAGAAATCAGACAGGAGCCGGGAACGGTGATTCTGGCAGGAGCCGGATGCGGCGGCAGGGAACTGCTGACCCTGCAGGTGCTGGACCTGATCAGACGGGCAGACGTGATCGTCTATGACGACTTGATTTCGCAGGACATCCTGGATATCGATACGGATGCAGAGTGGATCTACGCGGGAAAACGCAAAGGCCTTCACAGCATGACACAGGAGGAAATCAACGAGCTCCTCATTTCCCTGGCCCAGACCCATGCGCTGGTTCTCCGTCTGAAAGGCGGCGATCCCTTTGTGTTCGGACGCGGACGGGAAGAAATGCGGGCTGTCCGGGAAGCGGGTATCTGTTGCCAGAGCGCACCGGGGATCACCAGTGCCATTGCGGTGCCGGAACGTTTTGACATCCCCGTCACGGACCGGATCCACGCCTCTTCCTTCACGGTGATCACGGCTTCCCGGAAAAGTCAGGGAAAGCCCTTCGGTGCTGATGCAGGGTGGGTAGCGCATCAGCCCGGCACCCTGGTGATCCTCATGGGCCTTTCCAGGCTTCCGGAAATCGTGGAGGAACTGATCCGGGCCGGAAAGGATCCCCGGACACCGACAGCGGTGATTTCCTCTGCGGAAATCAGCCATTCGGAGATGGTCAGGGGAGAACTGAGTGAAATCACGGGAAAAGCGGCGGCTTTGCAGCCGCCGGCAATCATCCTGATCGGGGATGTGGTGAAGGAAGCCCGGCTGCCGCAGGACATGGCGGAAAAAGAAAAGCCGCAGCGGTTTACAGTCTGGACCACGTTCACCGATGACCTGACAGCCCGGGTGCGCAGGCGGCTGCCTGACACGATCCGGCTGATTCCGGTACTGGAGGCTGCCCATGAAAGAGTGGAGTCTGCAAAACCCCGGGATCTGGAGACTGACTGGATCGTCCTGACCAGCCGTCGGGGCGCCGGATTTTTCCTGGAGGACCTGAAGAAACAGAAACTGGATCTGCGGAAACTGCCGAAGATCGCGGTGGTGGGCAAAGCCACAGCCGAGGTGCTGGAAGAAGCGGGACTCTACCCGGACCTGGTGCCGGAAACTGCCGAAACGCCGGAACTGGTCCGGGAGCTGAAAAGAGCAGCAGAACCCGGCAGCCGGATCCTGCTGCTGCGGGCGCGCGAAGCCGACCATGAGATGGAGACGGCCCTGGAAACGGACTTCCGGGTGATGCGGAAGGATCTTTACGAAATCCGCTACAGCAGCCGGGACCTGAAGCGGCTCCCCGGACCGGATCTGATGGCTTTCGCTTCCCGCAGCGCCGTCAGGGCCTGGAAGGAACCGGTTCCCTGTCCGGTGCTGTGCATCTCCGATATCACGGCTTCCCAGGTGCATCAGGATCACCCGGAAGCGTCTGTCCTGCTGGCAGATGAAATCAGTGCAGCGGGGCTCGCGGAAACGATCATCGGTCTGAGCCAGGCAGAATCAGCTGTTCCGGAGCCTGGATCTGCCAGATAAGCCCCGGCACGGCTTCCTGGTCCGGAAAGGAGCAGGAAGCGCATCGGCAGAAAAGCCGGAAACAGAAAGAGGAAAAGACAGAAGGGAAAGAGAAAGGAAGGAAAGACACATGAACCGCAACCTGATTATGAAGCAGGCCATCAACATGCTCCGGACCCTGGCCGGCAACCTGCTGCTGGCAGTGGCCGTCAATGTCTTCATCCGGTCCTTCAGCATGACCGCCGGCGACAGCACCGGTCTGGCGCTGATCATTTCCCACTACCTGCCCGCCATCAGCTTCTCTCTTGCCACCACCATTGTCAGCTGGAGCTGCTTCTTTCTCGGCCTGCTGTTTCTGGGGATGAAGTTTGCGCTGACCACCCTGATTTCCACCATTGGCTATCCGCTGTTTGTGCAGCTGACGGGATTTCTCACCACTTCCCAGGTGACCGCCGATCCCCTGGTGGCTGCGGTTGCCGGCGGCTGTCTCATGGGAGCGGGTCTGGGGCTGATCATTCAGTCCGGTGCCAGTTCCGGGGGCCTGGATATTCCGCCCATCATTCTCCACCGGAAACTCGGCTGGAACCTCACCGTGACGATGTGGCTCGCCGACATTGCCTTCCTGGCCATTCAGTCTTCCTTTTCTCCGCTGACAGCGCTCCTCCATGGCCTGATCCTCATTGCCTGCACGTACCTGGTCATGAATCAGATCCTGACCATCGGCACATCCGCGGTGCAGGTGCTGATCGTGACAGCGAAATCAGAAGAAGTGCGGCAGCTGCTGGAACAGGACCTGGACAAAGGCGCCACGCTGCTGCATGGAAAAACCGCCCATGCGGGGCGGGAAACGGATGTGATCCTGTCGGTATTCGAACGCAAGGAACTTCCCGCACTGCGCCAGCGTGTCTCCGACCTGGATCCCGGGGCGTTCATGGTGGTCTCCAATGTGCAGGAAGTGCGCGGACTTGGCTTTACGGGCTGGAAAAAGATCAAGGCCCAGGACATTCTGCTGGATGAATAAGGTGCCAATGATGCCGATGATGGCTGTGCCGGCTGGCAGGATATGGCTTGCCGGGTCACTGGGCAGTCACTGGTCTGGCGAAACCGGCTGGTACGACGGAAAGGAACGGACATGAACCTGAAGACGAGGATCCGGGCGGCCGTACTGACACCGGCTGAAGCACAGATTGCCGGGTATATCCTGGACCATGGGGAAGCGGTCATGGAGATGAAACTGCAGGACTTCGCCGCTGCAGTGCATGTGTCCCGCTCCACGGTGATCCGGCTGATGCATGCCCTCGGTCTTTCCGGCTGGAAGGAACTGAAGGTGGAACTCGGGCAGTGGCTGCGGCTGTGTCAGGATCCCGGTCATTCGGTGGACGTGAATCTGCCGTTTTCGCCGGAGGATGACAGCGGACAGATCGCGGCCCGCCTTGCGCGGCTTTACCAGGATACCCTGCAGGAAATGCTGGAGGTTCTGGACCATGACCAGCTGGAGGCAGCGCTGCGTATCCTGGAAAAGGCAGACTGCACCTACGTGGTGACGGCGTATCACAACCTGTCCATGGCGGCCAATTTCAGCGACAAGCTGCTTTCCATCGGCAAACGGATCCAGGCAGCGACGTCCGTCCAGACCCAGGATTTCCTCTGCTGCAATGCCAGGAGCCGGGATGCGGTGGTGTTCATTTCCTATTCCGGCACCTACCACCCCCTGGCGGAGCTGATCGACAAAGCGGCGAGGCAGGGAGCGAAGCTGATCCTCATTACCGGGAGCGATGACGACCGGTTCGACGACCGCATCCATGCCCGGCTCAGACTGTGCGGCAGGGAATCCCGCCTGGGGCGTATGGCGCAGTTTGCCAGCGACATGGAGGTCCACTTTCTGCTGGACATTCTGTATGGTTCGCTGCTGAACCGCCTGCAGGGAACCGGGCAGGGTGACAGAATGGCACGGGGCGGGCAGCTGATTAAGTCGGGGGTTTCCGATTACAAAGGCACTTATTGAGCTTTGTTTGCCGTCGGGACCGAAAAAGTCGCAGAACGTTTCATAAACTGCTGAAATCATCGGCAAAAAGTGTCAGCATACTCTGGATTGCTGATACTTTTTTGCGTTTCTGACACAATGGGGCCAGGAACAGAGAGAAAGGCAGGGATGACTGTGAAACAGACAGACGGCGTGAAAATCGTGACCATTGGCGGCGGCAGCTCCTATACCCCGGAGCTCATGGAAGGACTCATCAACCGGTATGATCAGGTGCCTGTCCGGGAAATCTGGCTGGTGGACATCGAGGAAGGAAAAGAGAAGCTGGAGATCGTGGGAGAAATGGCCAGGCGGATGTGGAACGCCTCGGGTCATGATGTGCAGGTGCATCTGACTCTTGACAGACGTGAAGCGCTGAAGGACGCGGATTTTGTCACCACGCAGTTCCGGGTGGGACTGCTTGCGGCCCGGATCAAGGACGAGCGGATCCCCCTTTCCTATGGCATGGCCGGTCAGGAGACCAATGGAGCCGGCGGGATCTTCAAGGCACTGCGCACGATTCCGGTGATCCTGGACATCGTGGAGGATATGAAGGAACTGTGTCCCGATGCATGGCTGGTGAACTTCACCAACCCCAGCGGCATGGTGACGGAAGCCGTCATGAAATACGGCCACTGGGACAAAGTGGCGGGTCTGTGCAATGTCCCGGTCATTGCGATGATGAGCGAACCGGAAGCCATTGGCAAAACCCCGGAGGATCTCACGTACCGCTTTGCGGGCCTGAACCACTTCCACTGGCATCGCGTCTGGGATGAGACGGGCAGAGAAGTGACCCGGGACCTGATCGAGGCCTTTGACCGCCTGGGCAGGACACCCGGCACCCCGGCCAACATCTTCGATGTGCCGTTTTACCGCGAACAGCTGGATCTCATGGACATGATCCCCTGCGGCTATCACCGGTATTACTACCGCCAGCAGGAAATGCTGGAGCACATGCTGGAAGAAGCCCAATCGCAGGCAGGCACCCGGGCGGAGCAGGTGAAGCAGACTGAGGACGAGCTGTTTGAACTGTACAAAGACCCGAACCTGGACCACAAGCCGGAGCAGCTGGCCAGGCGCGGAGGAGCGCATTATTCCGATGCAGCCTGTGAAACCATTGCCTCCCTGTATGCGGACAAGAACACCCACATTGTGCTGACCACCCGAAACAATGGTGCCATTCCCGACCTCCCGGAGGATGTGGCGGTGGAGGTATCCACCCTGGTGGGCAAAGACGGACCGAAGGTCATTCCCTTCGGGGCATTGCCGGCGGGAGAGCGCGGCCTGCTGCAGGTGATGAAAGCCATGGAGCAGTGTGTGGAAGAAGCAGCGGTGACCGGAAATGTCGGAGCGCTGCTGGAGGCCTTCACGCTGAATCCGCTGATTACGGCGGGAGAGACCGCCAGGCAGGTCATGAATGAGCTTCTTGTGGC
>OFFO01001650.1_pt1 | contig 11502 bp, 10 predicted proteins | sample 1521441 | NCBI WGS metagenome assembly OFFO01 (sample SAMEA3504097, study PRJEB24116) | mouse gut metagenome | biome: mouse gut; feature: mouse-associated habitat; material: faeces | place: Denmark | collected 2011
TGATTTCGCAGATTATCCTAATCTATGAATATGACAATCCCGGTACAGGCCCTTCCGCCCGCACCGGGATCTTTATATAAAAAACAATGCATTCTCCTTCTTTCTCCTCCTGTCTAATATCAGCCCCCTTTTTGATCAGTTTCATTCTGGCATAATCTATCACTCTTGCGAAGATATCGATCATCTCTCTGGGAATATCCTTAACAACGAGCCCTCTTTCTTATCCGCCCCAAAATCTCAAATACCATGTGAGCGGAAACAGTTGTGAAACATACGAGACAAGCGGTATCGTCTCCCCCAGATCAAAAAATACCGGACAGCACAGCAACACAGTCAACAAAAAACAGGGCATCATCCCCTCAAGAAATTTCTGAGGCAATACTCTGGCGACAAGCATGGCAAACAGCCATAAAACCAAACCGTAAACCGCAGCACTTCCTATCTCCCACAGAATACCATCAGCCTGTCCTGCCACATATGACACATCCGTCATTTTTATATCAACAGACAACATTCCTGCTGCCAGAAACAGCACCGCCGCCAGAATCGGCGCCCCTGCCGCAGCTGCTGCCAGCGTCGCCGGATGGGAGATTCCTCTGCCGATATTCCTCATTTTATCTCTGCACGCATCCAGTGCCCCCAACGCAGCTGACAACAGTGTCAAAAAGGCAAGAATACCACGCAAAGACAGCGCAGAATCCCTTTTCTCCCTTTCCAAAACATTCTGAATATAATCCCCTTTTTCATCCTGCAATTCATAATTTACCGCATACACCTTCCCCGCATTCTGATATTCCGAAAATTTCTGAAGCACCTCCTCGGGTTTGATCTGATCCCCTCTATGTTCCAGCTGCTTTGCATACCAGACCGCCGAATATGCCTGGTATACCCGCTGAAAAACATCCTCCTGCACGATACCACCCACATTCATTCCCTCGGGCAGATACAGCCTGATGCACTGATAATAATCCTGACTCCACAGCTTTTCCGGAAACTCCTGATCAAACACAACGCCGCCTGCTATTTCGCCTGTTTTCACATCTTCTATCAACTTTTTTACATCGGGATATGCGATATATTCAAACAAAACGCCTGTATCTTCCGCCAACTTATTTTCCAGCAGAACAAGCAGCTTTCCGGCATAATTCTGTTCCCTGTAAACCTGCTCTCCGTAATCCTGCACACCGTTTTCCTGTCCTCCGCGGTCCTGTTCCTCGCTTTCCATTATCTGCCCCGGCCCTGCTTCCTCTATCACATAGCCCACCACGATCCGCTCGTCCGCAGTAATCCCATTAAATTTAGGCACAGCAAAAACTGCCGCCGGAAAAAGCAGCAACAAAATCCAGTATACAGGATGTTTCCCCATCCGTTTAATCATCATCCAAAGATAGATTAACGCTCTTTTCATTTTTTCTGTATGTTAACTCCTTACAAGCTGGCGACATTTTAAATGGCTTCTCTCCCCTTATCAGCCGACAGTATTTTCTCCGGCTCTTCTCACTTGCTGGCTGACAATATTCCCCCACCTCTTCCTACCAGCTGAGCATATCGCCTCTACCTCTTTCTGGCAGCTGAAAATATTTTTTCGTCTCCTCTTGCCTTACCGACTAACGGTATTTTCTCTGCTTTCCGCAAAAAACAAGCTGTCCCGCCGCACCGAAAATCAGGCACCACAAAAACCCATACACAATGAATCTCCCTCCGATTCCGTTTCCTCCGGCTATACTCTGCAATATTACTTCCATACAGATGCCGCCCGGAAGTCTGCCACATATTTCGGTCAGCGATCCCGGCAAAAATACTGTGGGCAGGAATCCTCCTGCGCCAAAAAATCCCACCAGCCCCCAAACAACACTCATGAGCACCCCGGCGACGACGGTGGGGGCGGCCTCAAAGAAAAAGCTGTACTGCATAGTCAACATAACGCCACATAACAAACCTGGAATCAACAATCCTGCATCTTTTACCAGGATCATCAGCACCAGAAACGGCGCCAGATACCACAGGAAAAACAGAAACTGTTTTACCCCTCTCTGAAAAAGCAGCGGAATTCCCCGTCTCGCCAGGAGAAGCATCATGTTATCCTTCCGTGTCTCCCAAAAGCCGCCGATACCTGCTCCCCATAAAAGCAGAACCAGTGTCAGTCCTGCCGACAGATAATATTCTTTGATCTCCACTGTTTCAAAAGCACTGACCGTTTCCTTTTCAAACCAGTCCTCCCGCTCCAACACCAGCCCCAAATGAAACAGATCCAATATCCTGCCCATCTCTTCCGGATCTTCCACCTGCATCTCATATAACAAAAGCGTCTCAGCCTGAGGTACATCGATCAGCGCCACTCCGCACTCCGTCAACTGAGCGAGCAGGCGTTTTTGCAGATAGCGTTCCGTATTATCAACGCCCTCACTCATAATCACTTGTACCGGTATATTCGTTCCATCCATAATGGACTGCACCGTTCTCTCCGGAACGATGATACAGGCCGTCAATTCCTCTCGCTCCAACATGGCCTGTATCTTCCGCTCCTCACCGGATTTTCCCCGCATTCCGTCGATTTCCTCAGAGGATATCTCCCGAAACTCCACAAGTCCCTCCGTGCTCTCCATCTGACTTACATATTCCCTGATCGCCGCAGACGCAAAATCCTCCCCTTCCATGTACAGTCCCACCTGAAAAGGCTTCACTTCCAACGCTTCCGGCAAAAGCCTTCCGGCCAGAAAAGCGAAAAACGCTGCCAGAAGCACTGCGGTAAACAAGGATATCATAAAGCCTGGCAATATATGAAGAAAACGCTTTGCTTCTATTTTAATATACTGTCTCACCTGTTCCCCCGTTTCTGCCGACGCCATATCAGGCATTCTCCTGTCCCACTCTCATGCCCTCATACCCTGACAGGCCCTGCTGTACAGACTCCATGTTCTCCTCACTTGGCAGGTTATGCGCCTGACTACATATTCTTACAGTCTGACAGGCTCTGCCACATTGATCTCATGCTGCTACAGTCTAACCGCCCTACTGCACCAGATCCATGCTCCCACAACCTGACCGCCCTACTGCACCAGATCCATGCTCCCATAATCTGACCACGCTACTGCATCGGTCCATACCCCCATAACCTGACAGGCTCTGCTACACATCCTCCATGCCCTCCCCGCCTGACAGCCTCTACTGCATCAGTCTCATATACCCGCTATAATTTTCATATATATTTTTTGTACACTCCGCTAAAAACACCACCGTCTCCAGCTCGTTCATCTCTACGATCCGATATTCTTTCCTCGATGGCATCTGTATTTCCCCTTCAAGCGGTGCAAAGGTTATTTCTCCGCTGCCTCTGCCGACCACTTCTCCCTGTGATTTCAACACAAGATTTTCCACTTCGATCGAAAGCTTTCCACCGGCAAAGTTGCTTTTTCTCATATCGTTTTCTTCTCCTGTGTCGACGTTTTCAGTATCAGTACCCTTTACCGCATCAATACTTTTTCCTGTTTCAGTACCTTTCGCATCCTCAGCGCTTTCACTGGCGGCTGCCCGCTCCCCGCGCACCCCTGCCTCAAGCGAAAACTCCCACACATTTTCCCGTTCTTTCACAAATGTGCTACATTCCATGCTATAGGAGCCTGCCACATCCCTGTTCTTTTCCAGAATAATAGTTCCTTCTATCTCCGCCAGATCAGCCAGATCTGATGTACTCTCTGATTCCTCAAAAATTCCTGTCCCTATTTTCTCCCGCAAACCGGAAAGCACCTGCGCTGCGTTCACAACTCCTTTACTTTCCAGTTCCAGCCTGTCTACCACCGCCTCCGTCCCAGTCAGATTTAAAGCTGCGTGCCCCTCCCAGATACCTGTCGCAAGCTTTTCACCTGGCAGCGTACAGATTCGAACGATCCGCTTCTCCTGATCCAGATACACACCCAGTCTGATATCCCCCACCAGATCCGGGAAAAGGGCCTTCAGCTCTTCCTCCGGCAGAATAACCAGATAACAGATCGTTTGAAGCTCATTTCCCGCCGCATCTGCCAATACATATTCCTCCAGCTGTCCCGCCTGTTCCTCATTCAGCAATCCCTCTTTCTGCGCCTTTTCAACTTTTATAACTTTCATCTTCTCATAAACAGCACGCAGTTTTTCACTGTTTTTTTCCAGAAAATCGGCAGCTGAAAACGGCTCCACCATAAAACTTCGGAATAATGCCGCGTCTATCCTGCGGTCGATCTCAAGATCCTGCCCGGTCAGCTTCTCCACTCCTCTTTTCACCGCCGAATCATTCCACTGCCCGCTGATATTTTCGGCCCCTAATACAACGCTACCTTCCCACACGGAAGGCACCTGCAAATAGAGGCTGTCGGCAGTTCCCCAGAGAGAGCCTTCCGCAATTTGCGCATTCGCCACGCTGACACTGCTTTCCATGTCCAAAAGCTGTCGCTCCATATCACGCCTGATTTTGCCGTCGATCCCAACCGTAATGTTCTGCAGTTCCGGCATTCCGCCGATGTTGACAGAATATTCTGCCTCCACATTTTCGCTGCCGATCTGATTGAGGGCATCTGTCCAGAAATGTTCCCCCATCTCTTCTTCCAGTGCCGTCACCTCCTTCGCCAGCTCCATCAGGCCTTCGGCCAGCGGATTTTTCCGTAAAGCAAAGGCTACTGCAGCTATCGCTCCTGCCAGACATACTATGACAGCACCGCATGCCGTTATCAGGATCATCTGCTTCCTTTTATTATTCTTCTCCAAAATATGCTCCCTTCCTTTATACCGCCAACCTATACTGATCTACTCCCACAGGCAACAAGCCGGGCAGCCTTACTTAAAGCCAGCTCCTGGTCAGCTTGGATATACTCAGCTACCGCAAGGGTGAAATACTAATATGCCCCCTGGGCACATTCAGCTTTACTGCGGGTTATTTCACTTCAACTACTCACTTGGTCCTGCATTGCAGGTACTATAATATTCTGTATCATCCCTAAAATGCAGCAACCTGCTTTCCGCATCCTGGAATAGCTCACGCCGTCACCAACTTCCCATCCCGCAACACATACCTTCTGTCCGCTATTTCCAGCTCACTCTGTTCATGGGAAGATAGCAACACCGTCCCGCCGTCCCTCTGATACTCTTTCAGCCAGGCATGCAGCACCTCCTTACACTCCATATCCAGTCCTGCCCCCGGCTCATCTAAAATCAGGATCCGGGGATCTCCAACCATAGCGCACCCGACGCATACTCTCCTCTGCATCCCGCCGGACAAAGTATCCACCCGCTTTTTCAACACTTCCCTCAAGCCCAGCTTCTCGATCACGCCGCCTTCCATTTCCCTCTGCAACGCAACCTTCCCGCCATACCACAGAAGCAGGTTATCCTTTACGGTAAGCTCTGTAAAAAGCGGATTATCCTGAGGCACATACCCGATCAGTTTCCCAAACTGCTTTTTCCGGATCTCTTTTCCTTCCAACAAAAGTTTCCCGCTCTTCGCCTTCTTTATTCCAGCCAGTATCGCAAACAGCGTAGACTTCCCACTGCCGTTTGCGCCCACAATCAGCGTGCTGCTCCCTTTTTCCAGATCCAGTGACAAATCCTTTAATACAATTTTATTTCCATATCCCGCAGTGATGTCAACTGCCTGATAGATCATCTCGCCCATTTGCTTCCTCTCAGCTGTCTCTGTACTGCATAATGCATTTTTGAACATTATATGATGAAACTCATCCCTCCGCGCTTTCAGCGCTTTATGTCCGATTCTTCAGACGTTTGCTCATTAAATATCAGAGGAAATCTTCCATTCCCCTTTAAAAAACAAATGTCTGCTTTGCTGCCGCTTGTTTTTCTTCTGTGGTTATTATATCATGTCCGCAAGCGGCCATGATACGCTTCGCGATACACACTCGCTTCGCTCGGCGCAGTATAATATCTGGCGATATCATACCATGAATCTGCGATTCATGATCGGCATTCGCCGCTCGCCGAATGTGCAAGCCCATTCTTCTCACTAACGCTCATTATATCATCTATCTACCGTTTTCTCCACAAAAAATCGGCCGCACCGCTTCTTCGCAGCACAGCCGATTTTATCTTGCATTATTTTATTAAGCCATTACCCAGCCGGGCGGAAAATATCTCTGTAGCAACCCTGCTTAAACGAAGACCACGTCCCGTGGTCATGTGCTTTAGCGAGGTCTCTCACGAGCTTAGCGTCCGCTGCGTTTAGCCCGGAGCGAGAGCGTGTTGCGGAAGAGATATTTTCCGCCCGGCGTCCGCAATACAAAATCCCAATTCCTTACTTATTCGCAATAGCCTCTTTCAGCTTCTCCGTCAGAGCCGGAACGATCTTATTGAGATCGCCTACGATACCATAATCAGCCACGTCAAAGATAGGCGCTGTCTCATCCTTGTTGATTGCGATGATGATATCGGATTCCTCCATACCTGCCAGATGCTGGATCGCACCGGAGATACCGATTGCAAAGTATACGTTCGGACGAACAGTCTTACCTGTCTGGCCTACCTGCAGATCTTTCGGCTTCCAGCCTGCATCCACAACCGCACGGGAGCAGCTCACCGTAGCGTCCAACACTGCTGCCAGATCCTCGAGGATCTTGAAGTTCTCGGGGCTTCCCACGCCACGTCCGCCGGAAACCAGGATCTTCGCATCCATGATATCCACCGTATCGGAAACAGCCTTCACCACTTCCAGGATCTCCACATACTTGTTATCAGGTGTGAAGCCAGGGTTGTAATTGATCACTTCCGCTTTTCTGCCTGCTTCTCTCGGAGCCTTCTGCATAACGCCCGGGCGAACCGTCGCCATCTGAGGACGGAACTCGGGACATGCGATCGTAGCGATGGTGTTGCCGCCGAATGCCGGACGAGTCATCAGCAGCTGGTTATGAAGCTGCTCTCTGCCAGGAATCGGGTTGATCGGGAAATCACCGATCTCAAGCTGCGTACAGTCTGCAGTCAGACCTGTATGGATCCTCGCGGATACACGGGGGCCCAGGTCACGTCCGATAGCTGTCGCACCGATCAGGAATACCTCAGGCTTATATTCGTTAATCACAGATGCCAGCGCATGCGCATAGGGCTCTGTTCTGTATTCTTTCAGTTCAGGATCGTCCACAACGATCACCTTGTCTGCACCGTATTCAGCCAGTTCGTCTGCCAGAGGAGCCACACCGCTCCCCACGAGAACAGCCGTCACATCCACGCCCAGATCTTTTGCAAGGTCTTTTCCCTTGCCAACCAATTCCAAAGCAATTCCGCTGAGTACATTGTCTACCTGCTGGGCAAAGACAAATACTCCTTTATAATCTTGAATATTCATTGTTTGAACCTCCATTTATTCTGTTAATACCACCCGCAGTGCTCATTAGATAACATGTTTTACTTTCAGCTTGTCAACGATGTAGTCAACGGATTCCGTAACATCGAGATTTACCTTCTCGCCGGCGCCCTTTCTCACCTTATCGGAAGCTCTCGCGATCTGTGTCGGAGAACCTTTCAGACCAAGGTTACTATCCTCTACATCTTTCAGATCTGCTCTGCCCCACACGGTGATCTCCGCATCATAAGCATCGAAGATCCCGCCGGGTGTCATATAACGAGGCTCATTGAGTTCAGCCAGTGCTGTGATCAGACAGGGCATTTTTGCCTTTAATACATGATATCTGTCGTCATACTGACGCTGTACGATCACGCTGTCGCCTTCGATCTTGATATCCTGTGCATAGCTGATAACAGGGATATTCAGATGTTCGGAGATCTGAGGGCCAACCTGCGCGGTATCGCCATCGATCGCCTGACGGCCTGTGATGATCAGATCGTATTCCAGATTGCGGATCGCGCCTGCCAGTGTCTGGCTGGTAGCCCATGTATCCGCGCCGCCGAGTACTCTGTCTGTCACAAGGATTCCCTTGTCTGCGCCCATTGCCAGTGCCTCGCGAAGCACTTCCTCCGCCTTGGGCAGTCCCATTGTCACAACGGTAACTTCCGCACCATACTGATCTTTTAATCTAAGAGCTGCTTCCAGACCTGCTTTGTCATCAGGATTCATGATAGCAAGCATTGCGCCACGGTCCAGCGTACCATCGGGATTGAATTTTACGCCGCCCTTTGTATCAGGCACCTGTTTTACACAAACAACAACTTTCATTGTAATTTCTCTCCTTTTTTTATTTTCTTTCTATTCTGTAAGACGGCGCTCGAAAATCTTCGATTTCCTCGCTCGCGGTGCAGCGTTGCACCGCTCTGCGCCGTCCTCTCCGCATGTTCGCCCCTGCAAGCAGGGCTCCCATGCGCCTCGCACGGCTAACCGTCTTACTTAAGCAATGCCGCGGAAATAACCATTCTCTGCACTTCGGATGTACCTTCGTAGATCTCCGTGATCTTGGCATCACGCATCATGCGCTCTACATCGTACTCTCTCGTGTAACCGTAACCGCCGTGAAGCTGTACGGACTTTGTGGTAACTTCCATCGCCATCTCTGCTGCGTACAGTTTCGCCATAGCTGCTTCTACGCCGTATGATGTCTTGTGATCTTTCACGTACTGATCTTTCGTCTTCGCCGCCTTGTAGACAAGAAGCTGTGCTGCCTGTGCCTTTGTGGCCATATCAGCAAGCTGGAACTGTGTATTCTGGAACTGTGCAATACTGCGTCCAAACTGTTTTCTCTCTTTTACGTAATCGATGGTTCTCTCCAGAGCGCCCTCGCCAAGGCCCAGAGCCTGTGCAGCGATACCGATACGTCCGCCGTCCAGCGTGTGCATCGCGATACCAAAGCCCTTGCCCTGCTGGCCGAGGATATTTTCTTTCGGAATACGGCAGTCTGTGAAGATCAGCTCATATGTAGAGGAACCGCGGATACCCATCTTCTTTTCCTTTGTACCGAAGGTAAAGCCCGGTGTTCCCTTCTCTACGATGAATGCGGAGATCTCTTTCTGCTTTCTACCGCGTTTTTCAATGGTGCCTGTCACTGCGATAATGACATAAACGTCAGCTTCCTTACCGTTTGTGATAAAGATCTTGGAGCCGTTCAGTACCCACTCGTCTCCGTCTAAAACAGCCTTTGTCTGCTGTCCCTGAGCATCTGTGCCCGCACCGGGCTCTGTCAGACCGAATGCGCCGATCTTGCGGCCTGCAGCCAGATCCGGCAGATATTTCTGTTTCTGCTCTTCCGTACCGTAGGTCAGGATCGGATCGCAGCAGAGGGATGTATGGGCGGAAACAATAACACCTGTTGTGCCACAGACTTTGGAGAGTTCCTCCACGCACATCGCGTAAGTCAGATTATCGCAGCCCTGTCCGCCGTACTCCTTCGGAATCGGAATACCCATAAAGCCCGCTTTTGCCATTTTTTCTACTGTTGCGCGGGGGAATTCTTCTGTCTCGTCAACTTCCTGCGCCAAAGGCTTTACCTCTTTTTCAGCAAATTCTCTGAAAAGAGTTCTCGCCATTTCATGTTTTTTAGATAAAGAAAAATCCATGATTTATTTCCTCCATATTTATAAGATTTATATTTTTACTTAGAGTAATCAAAGAATCCTACGCCGGTCTTTCTGCCGAGTTTCTTCTCTTCCACCATCTTCTTAAGAAGCGGCTGCGGAGCGTACTTCTCGTCTTTTGTCTCTGTGTAGAGCACTTCCATGATAGCCAGGCAGATGTCCAGGCCAATCAGGTCGCCGAGGTGCAGGGGACCCATCGGGTGGGATGCGCCCAGCTGCATAGCCACATCGATATCTTCTGCGGATGCCGTGCCTGCATCCAGAACGCCGATTGCTTCGTTGATCATCGGGATCAGGATCCTATTCACAACAAAGCCCGGAGCTTCCTTCACTTCTACAGGAGTCTTGCCGATCTCTTTGGAGATCGCAACGATCTTATCTACCATCTCCTGGGGTGTGTTTTCGCCTTTGATGACCTCCACCAGTTTCATTCTGTCGGCGGGGTTGAAGAAGTGCATACCGATCATCGGTCTGTCCAGTCCTTCGCCGATCTTTGTGATGGAGAGGGAAGAGGTATTGGATGCGAACATGCAGTCCTTTTTCACGATGCCCATCAGTTCTGTGAAGATGTTTTTCTTGATTTCCAGGTTCTCTAACGCAACTTCCACGATCAGGTCACAGTCTGTGCAGATACCGTTCAAGCCTGTGGTGATCTTGCCCATGATCTCGTCAGCCTTCTCCTGGGTGATCTTTTCCTTGCCTACAAGGAAGTTCATGTTCTTCTGAATTTTCGCTTTGCCGCCCTCAGCGTACTCTTCCTTGATGTCGCAGAGGCATACTTCGTAACCGTCAGTCATCGCGAATGCCTGCGCAATACCGGAACCCATTGTACCAGCGCCAATAATACCTACCTTCATTTTAAAATCCTCCTGTTTAATATATTGATATGTTTATTTTAACAGTTTTTGAACGGCTCTTTCACTTTCTCCTTGTTCCTGTCGAGGAAAAATGCCATGCCGTATTTCTGGTCTTCCGTCTCAAAGCAGTCGCCGAAGAGCTTCTCTTCGATCACGATCGCCTCATCCATATTCACTTCCAGACCGTCATTGATCGCCTTCTTACAGTTACGCACTGCGATGGGCGCGTTCTTTGCGATGCCTGCCGCCATCTTCTGTGCCGCCGCCATCAGTTCTTCCTGCGGATAAACAGCGTTCACAAGTCCGATCCGGAGCGCTTCGTCAGCCTTGATATTTCTCGCTGTGTAGATCAGCTGTTTCGCCATGCCGGGGCTTACCAGACGGGCTAATCTCTGGGTGCCGCCAAATCCGGGCGTAATGCCAAGGCCTACTTCCGGCTGGCCGAATACCGCATTGTCGGAACAGATACGGATATCGCAGCTCATGGAGATCTCACAGCCGCCACCCAGCGCAAAACCGTTCACTGCAGCGATCACGGGGATCGGGAAAGTCTCCAGTTTTCTGAACACATCGTTGCCCTTCTTGCCGAAAGCTTCGCCTTCCGCCTTGGTCAGTGTGCTCATCTCGCCGATATCAGCGCCCGCCACAAAGGATTTTGTGCCTGCGCCTGTCAGGATCAGGCATCTCACCTCATTCAGATCCACTGCGTCAAGGGTGGCGTTCAACTCATCCAGCACGGTGGAATTCAGTGCATTCAACGCCTTCTCACGGTTGATCGTAATTGTTCCGACCTGTCCGTTCACTTCATATAAAACAAATTCCATAACAAACACCATACCTTTCTTTTTTGTTCCATACCTGTCTGCGAATTTACCCTCACAGACAGGTAAACTTCCTGCAGATTACATTCCAGGAAGCAAGCGAATTTCTTATAAGCTTATTATACTCGCAACAGAGTTGCTCGTTAGTTTATGGCTGCTTACGCAGCTACGCCTCCTCGCTTCACTCTGAAGCTGGAAGCAGCTTTGCTGCTTCCCATAAGCTACATTATGGTTTTTCGCGCGAATACCGGGAAGCATAAATACTTCCCGGTATCTGGTTTTCTGATGAGAAAGGACCTTATCAGTCTCTTTCCACGATGGTTGCACAT
>OFFO01001652.1_pt1 | contig 11493 bp, 7 predicted proteins | sample 1521441 | NCBI WGS metagenome assembly OFFO01 (sample SAMEA3504097, study PRJEB24116) | mouse gut metagenome | biome: mouse gut; feature: mouse-associated habitat; material: faeces | place: Denmark | collected 2011
CCCTTCCCCAAACCCCATCCCTCTCCCTCCCAAGACTTTCGACCTTATCGAATCCCTGTTCGGGATATTTCCTGTTGCCGTGGGGCGGGGGCAGGGTGGTTGAGTCGTATCGACCATGACCCGTTACATATGTTATTTAATAAACATTTCATAAGGTTATGACGTAGATGGAAATAGGGCATACTCTTGAGGTGTCTTAAAATAAGCTTTTGAAACAACAGAGAAAATCTGTAGTTGTGGTAGAGGGGCTAGTGAGGAAAGCCCGATGTCCTTGTAGGAGGATATGGGGATGGTTGTTTGACGGAGAGGGAAGGTCGGAAAGACGGATGGGGGGCAAAGGCTTGCCTCCCATTGATTTTTTCCTTACGACCTCAAAAAAAGCAAACGATCTCCGTACCCGGAAGACGGGCGGGAGTGCGGCGGGCGCAAGTCTGCGGCGTTTCCGACCTGTCCGAGGGGGTTTGGGGGGAATCATTCCCCCCAAGCAGGGTCAAGGGGCGGCAGCCCCTTGCCGCCGGAGGCTTCCCCCTAACTTTGGGCCGCGTTTTCGGGATCAGCGCGGAAAAGGGGCATGACGCGGGTCAGGGCGGTGGGCGAGGCGAAGAGGAAGACGGTATCTCCGCCGTGCAGGGCGGCGTCGCCGTCGGGCGAGGGGATGCTCTGCCCGGCATGGCGCAGGCCCACCGCCGTTACGCCGTACTTCCGGCGCAGGGAGCTTTCCGCCAGCGTCTTGCCGTCGAGCGCGCAGCCGGGCTCGACCTTGCAGGCCACCACCTCAAGCCCGGTGAGCACCTCGCCCGCAAGGGAGGGAAGGCCCATGCCGGTCATGTTCAAATGGCGGGACATATTGGAGTATTCGTGCCGGATGCTGTTGACGAAACGCTCGATGGTCTGGCGGGGTACGAGATAGTAGGCCAGCACCCGCGAGAAGATTTCGATGGACGTCTCGAAATCCTCGGGGATGACATCGTTGGCCCCGAGCCGGCGCAGTTCCTCCACTTCACCGAGAAAACGGGTACGCACGACGATGTGCACTTTGGGATTGAGCTTGCGTGCCACGGCGGTAATGGCCCGCACCGCTGTGGGATCGGAGATGACCACGGAGATGACCCGGGCGGCGGCGATGCCGAAATGCTCAAGGACGAGCGGTTTCGAGGCGTCGCCGCCGTGGATGGGCTCCTTGCCTCCGAAACGGCTGACGGTTTCCGGGTTCATTTCAAGGATGACGTAGGGAATCCCGGCCTGCCGCGCCGTGCGCGCCAGATGCTTGCCGCCGATGCCGAAGCCCACGATGATCAGGTGATCCTTGAACGGCAGGGCGGAAGCGCTTTCCTGCTCCTCTTCGGTCGGCAACTTCCTCTGACGGCTGAAGAAGGCCGCGACCCTGGGAGAGAGTTCCATGATGGCCGGGGTGAGCATCATAGTCACGATGCTCGCGGCGAGGAACATCTGATAGCCGTTTTGATCGAGCAGGTTTTCCGAGACGGCGGAACGGGCCAGCACAAAGGAGAACTCCCCGATCTGTGCAAGGCTCATGGACGCGAGGATGGCGACGCGCAGGGGGTAGCCCACCAGCAGCATGGACGGCACGGCGAGAAGCGACTTCAGCACGATGAGCATCGCCGCGAAGAGGAAAACCTTGTCCGCGTGCTCGATAAGGACGGACACGTCGAGCAGCATCCCCACCGAAATGAAAAAGAGGCTCGTGAATACGTCCTTGAAGGGCAGGATGTTCTCAAGGACGTTGAGGCTGTATTCCGAGCCGGAAAGCAGGAGCCCGGCGAGAAAGGCCCCCAAGGCGAGGGACAGGCCGAGCGAAGCCGTGCCGAGCGCGATGGCGAAACACAGGCCGAGCACGGTCATGAGCATCAGTTCCTTGCTGCGCGTGCGCAGGACGAGCTTCATGACGCGGGGCACGACGTGCCGGGCGAGCACCCAGCCGCCGCCGAGGATGGCCAGCGTGCTCCCTGCGGAAAAGAGCATGTCCGTCATGTCCGTTTCCCCGTGTCCGGCGAGGACCGGGATCGCGAGCATCATGGGCACCACGGCGATGTCCTGAAAGATGAGCACCGAAAAGGCCAGCCTGCCCTGAGGGGATTCGGACTGCGCCTTCTGTTGCAGGCGGCTGAGCACGATGGCCGTTGAGGACAGGGCAGCCAGACAGCCGAACATGATCCCTTCCTGCACGGTACGCCCGATGAGCACGCCGATGCCCGCGAAAGCCGCCACGGTCAGGAGCACTTGCGCCGTGCCGCCGATAAAGACGGGGCGTTTCAGGCGGATGAGTTCCGCGGCGGACATTTCAAGGCCGATGGAGAAGAGGAGAAGGACCACGCCGATTTCCGCAAGCAGTTCCACGGCATGGGGATTGTGCACAAGGCCGAGGGCCGTGGGGCCGCACAGGACGCCCGTCAGGAGAAAGCCTACGATGGGCGGAATCTTGATCTGGTGGCAGACGAGGAGCACGGCGATGGAAAGGCAAAAAAGAGATACGATGTCCGGAAGAAGGGGTATATCCATAGATGAGAGGCTCCATACGTAATGGCAGGGGACAACATGCCCTTGTAAAGGCAGGCCGTTGAGAAGGCAAGGCCAAAGGCGAGGCGTACCGGGGCCTTAGGCTCGGGTACGAAAGGGCCGTCGAGGAGAAACCGATGATTTCCGGAGGGCACGGTACGGGGGGCCGGGTACGGTGAAGGCGTGCGGCGTGGCTCCGTGATATCCTTTATTTTTGGCAATGCGGCCTTTGCCAAAGGCGGCTTGGCGGCAGGCCGTATGCTGGCGGGGCGGCTTTTTCTAGTTTTCCCCCGGTACGTTTTGGTCTATGCTGCCGAAATCCGAAAGCGCGCGGGCCGGATTTGAGCACCGCGCCTTGCCTTTTTGCGGGCCAATGGAGGGATTATGCTGTTTCGACGCGCTCCCCAGAAAAGCGAAGAACTGAAGATCATCATTGTGGGAGCGGGCGAAGTGGGCTTTCACATCGCGCAACGCCTGTCCGAGGAACAGAAGCAGGTCGTGGTCATTGACCAGAACCCCGACAAGCTCCGCCGCATAGAAGACAACATGGATGTGCAGACCATCCTCGGATCGGGATCGTGGCCTTCCGTACTCAAGACCGCCGGGGCTGAGGACGCCTCCATTTTCCTCGCGGTGACGGACAGCGACGAGACCAACATCGTGGCCTGCCTCTTCGCCAACGCCATCGCGCCCGAGGCCACGAAGCTCGCCCGCATCCGCACGGAAGAATACACCGCCTATCCCAAACTCCTCGGCAGCGACTCGCTGCGCATCAGTATGCTCATCAACCCGGAGCAGGAAATCGTCCGCTCCATCGAACGTCTGCTCACCCTCCCCGGCGCGGTGGAGTACGGGCAGCTTGCGGACGGCTTCATCCGCATGGTGGGGATGCGCGTCGAGGGAGGGCCGCTCGTGGACGAGCCCCTTACCCGTTTCCGGCATATCGTGAAGGACGACGGGATCATGGTCGGGGCCATCGCCCGGGCGCAAAAGCTCATCGTCCCCTCGGGCGCGGACACCATCAAGGCGGGGGATACCGTCTATTTCGCCTACAAGCCCACCAGCCAGCGGGCCCTTTTGCGGGCCCTGAACCGCACGCGCGGCAATCTCGGCACGGCCTGCATCGTGGGGGGCGGCAACATCGGCCTGCGGCTGGCCCGGCTTTTTGAAAACAAGGGCGTGGACACCAAGCTCATCGACATCAACGAAAAGCGCTGCGAGGAGCTGGCGGACCTCTTGCAGGGCACGCTTGTCCTGCACGGCGACGGGACGGACAAGTCCCTCCTGGAGGAGGAGCACGTCAGCCAGATGGACGCCTTCATCGCCGTGACGGGTGATGAGGAGTCGAATATCCTTTCCTGCCTGCTCGCCAAGTCCCTCGGCGTGCGCGATACCGTGGCCCGTGTGAACAAGGCCGCCTACCTTCCGCTGGTGGAGGCCATCGGCATTTCGCACAGCGTCAGCCCCCGGCTCTCCGCCGTCAACAGCATTTTGCAATACATCCGGCAGGGGAAGGTGCTCTCCAGCGTGGCCGTGGGCGGCGACGCGGCGGAGATGCTCGAAGCCCTCGTTCCCGATGACTCCGCCCTCGCGGGCAAGCGCGTGCAGGAGCTTGGCCTTCCCAAAGGGATTTTGCTGCTCGGGGTCATCCGTGGCGGCGAGGCGTTCATCCCTTCCGGGCAGAGCAGCATCCAGCCGCAGGACCGCATCGTCCTCCTCGCTCTGCGCGAGAAGATGAGCAAGCTTGAGGAAATCGTTTCCAGGAAGAGGGGATGACGCGCCGCATTCCCTCTTGAATGTCCGCAAGATCGGGCAGGCGCGGGCCTGCTCGAGGGCTTCGGTTCGCGCCATTGAGCGCGATGTCTGGCCGAAGCCGGGGGAGTCTGCGCAGGGGCGTTCTCTTCGTGCACTATGGCTGCCTCCCGTACACCGATTCGAGCGCTTTCGGTTGAAAGCAGGGCCAAATCGTAGGATGCCGCCGCGTGCCTTTTTCGGGGCAGAAGCGTCTTGTGGGGAAGGCCGTCGAGGACGCCCGGGCGGGGCTGCACCGGGATGGATGGCCCGGAAACGGCGTAGGCATTTGCTGCACGCCCAAAGCCTAAGGAGAAGGGGGAAGGGAGGCGGAGGAGCCTCTTGACGCGCTCGTGCCGTCTGCCTTTCCCTCGCCACAGTCATGCAAATACGTTCGGTTCTGTTTATTGTCGGGGTGCTGCTGGCCTGCGTCGGCGCGTCGGTGCTGCTGCCGCTCGGGGTTTCCCTGTGGTACGGCGACGGCGCGTTTCTGGGCTTGCTGTCCTCGCTCGTCATCATGATCGGGGGCGGCCTTGCCCTTGCCTATTCCAACAAGCCGGAAGAGGAATTGCACCTGACCCTGCGCGACGGTTTCGCCGTGGTGGGCATCTGCTGGATTGTGGCCAGTTTTGCGGGAGGGCTGCCCTTCGTGCTCACGTCCGAGGCTTCGCTGACGGACGCGGTCTTCGAGTCGGCTTCCGGCTTCACGACCACGGGAGCGACGATTTTTCCCAACGTGGAGGCGCTCCCCCACGGGCTGCTCATGTGGCGCAGCCTGACCCACTGGCTGGGCGGTCTGGGGATCATCGTGCTTTCCCTGATTGTTCTGCCCCTGCTCGGCGTGGGGGGGATGCAGCTTTACCGGGCCGAGGTGACGGGCCCGACGCCCGACAAGCTCACGCCCCGGATGCAGGATACAGCCATCGCCCTGTGGAAGCTCTACGGCCTGATGACGCTGGTGCTCACCGTACTCCTCTACCTCGCGGGCATGGACTGGTTCGACGCGCTCAACCACAGCTTTTCCACCGTCGCTACGGGCGGCTTTTCCACGAAAAACGCCTCCATCGCGGCCTACCCGCAGGCGTCGATCCAGTGGATTCTCATCGTGTTCATGTTCATCGCCGGGATCAGCTTTTCGCTGCACTCGCGGGCCCTGCGGGGGATGGTGACGGTCTACTTCCGTGACCGGGAATGCCGTTTTTATACCGGGCTGCTGCTTCTGGGCTCGGCCATCATGGTGTTCAACCTTGTGGAGAACCGCCTTTTTCAGGCGGATACGCTGGCGGAAGTGGAATACGTCGTCCGGGCTGCGGTGTTCCAGCTCGTTTCCATCTGCACCACCACCGGTTTCGTGACCGAGAATTACAACCTCTGGCCCGCGCTTACCCTCGTGATCATCCTCATGTTCACCCTCATGGGGGCCTCCGCGGGCTCGACGGGCGGCGGGCTCAAGGTCATGCGGCTCGTCATGCTCTTCCGTCTGGCCTATATGGAGATTTTCCGCCTTCTGCACCCCCATTCCGTGCGCCATCTCAAGGTCGCGGGCAAGTCCGTCCCCACCGAGGTCATTTCGGGCGTGGTGGGCTTTTTTTTGCTCTACCTCATGATCACCACGGTGGGCACCCTCATCCTCGCGGCTCAGAACCTCGACCTAGTCACCGCTTTTACGGCGACGCTGACCTGCATCTCCAACGTCGGCCCCGGCCTCGGCTCCGTGGGGCCGGTGGACAATTTCAGCCACCTGCCGGCCTTCTCCAAATGGACGCTCACCTTGTGCATGTTGCTGGGAAGACTGGAAATCTACGCCATCATCGTGTTGTTTGTTCCCGAATACTGGCGCGATTGATGACGGCAGGGGGAAGGGCTTCCGCGTCTTCCGCATACCGTGAATCCTCACTCTTTTTTATGAGAGAATCCACAGGAATATGATTGAGATGCGTCGCGTGGCCGACGCGGAGGGCCGCCTCCGGCCGGAAAGCCCCGGCAAGATGGCCCGCGCGGGAGCGGGGGTGGAACAGGCCGATCCCGGGGAGCGCCGTTGGCGGAATCTCCCGTGCTGGCACAGGGGCATCCACGAAATAGAGCAGGAGGGTGATGAGGAAGTGAATCGTCCGCGTGGGCAGAGGGGGCATCGCGGTTTCGTTGCCTTGCCGTTTCTCGATGCGGAATCTCCCGCGCGGGCACAGGGGACGTCCAGCCGGGCGACCGTCGCAACGATTCCCACGAGAATCTCCCGCGCGGGCAGGGGGGAGGTTGCGGCGGCCTCTTCCGGCAAGGCGGGGTGCGTGTCCTTTTTGAAAACATCGGAAGCGGCTTGCATCCGGGACGGTTTTCGGTCATGATCAAAAAATCACGTTTCAACCTTATTTCGCCGGAAGGGTACGCTTGTTCCGGCCATGAAGGACGACAGATGCGAAAAGCCAATATCGGTGTGGCGCCGGAAGGGTTGCCGTTCCTCTTTCTGCTCGCGCTGACGACGCTGACGTTCGCGGCGTTGCGCTGCTGGCCGCTGGCCTTGCTCTTTTTGGTTTTCACGTGGTTTGCCGGACATTTTTTCCGCGATCCCGAGCGCGTGGTGCCCACGGAAGCGGACGCGGCGGTCAGCCCGGCCGACGGGCGGATCGTGCGCGTAGAGCCGAAGGCGGACCCCATCACCGGCGAAGTCCGGCCCTGTATCAGCATATTCATGAATGTGGTCAACGTACACGTCAACCGTATGCCCGTCGCCGGGAAGATCGAGGCCATCCGCTATTTCCCCGGCGCCTTTTTCAACGCCGCTCTGGACAAGGCGTCCACGGACAACGAGCGTTGCGCCTATCTGGTGCGCGATGAGGAAGATCGTCCGTGGGTCATGGTGCAGGTGGCCGGGCTCGTCGCACGGCGCATCGTCTGCCGCGTGGAGGAAGGGGACTCCCTTGCCCGCGGCGAGCGCTACGGCATGATCCGTTTCGGGTCTCGGGTTGACCTGTATCTCCCTCCCGACTATAGTGCTGTCGTAACCAACGGCGACGTGGTTACGGCAGGCGAAAGCATCCTGGCCAGAAAGTTCCGGGCCTAGAGCCTTTTCAGGACCGCCGGTTTCCGGTGCAGGATTCCCACAGGTACTTCATTATGCAAGAAGAAAAACCCGTTCGGCGGGGCGTATACATCCTCCCGAACCTTTTCACCACCGCCAGCCTCTTCACCGGCTTTCTTGCCATGCTCCTTGCGGTGCAGGGCAATATCGAAGGCAGTGCTTTGGCCATCCTGTTCAGCGCCCTCATGGACGGGCTGGACGGGAAAGTCGCCCGCCTCACCAACACCGCCAGCGAATTTGGCATCCAGTACGACTCGTTGGCCGATCTCGTGGCTTTCGGCGTGGCTCCCGCGTTCACGGCGTGGATGTGGGTGCTCGAACGTTACGGCAAGCTCGGCATCGGCGTGGCCTTTCTCTACGTCGCGTGCACGGCCTTGCGGTTGGCCCGCTTCAACGTCTGCGTCACCACGGTAAGCAAAAAGTTTTTCGTGGGGCTCCCCTGTCCGGCCGCCGGATGTTCGGTCGCCATGTTCATCCTCTTTTCCTCCTATCTTCCGGGATGGCTGGAGGCGCGCATTCCCTTCCTCGGGCTTGTGGTCACGTTCATCATGGCTCTGCTCATGGTGAGCCGCGTGCGCTACTTCTCGTTCAAGGAATACGGCTTCTTGAAGACCCACGCCTTCAGCTCCATGATCACCGCTCTGCTCGTGTTCGTGCTCATCCTCTCGCAGCCCGTGGTTTTCGGGTTCACGTTGGGCGCGCTCTACATTCTATCCGGCCCCATCTACACCTTTGTCATTCTGCCCCGCCGCAACCGGCAGCTCCTAGGGAGCCTTACGCAGAACTGACGGTCGATGGCGCTTTGATCCGGGGAGGGAAGGGAACCTGATTAGAGCGGTTCTCTATCCCTCCCTTCGCATATTGAGCACCTCGTCTTGTAAAACGGAAATAAAATAGCACAGTTATGTCGATGCCTCCGAGGGCGCGGCACAGGTCTGCGATGATCCGTTTCACGATGGAGGGCTTGAAGGAGAAAACCATGTCCAACCGCGTCATTATTTTCGACACGACCCTCCGCGACGGCGAACAGTCCCCCGGCGCCACCATGAACCTGCAGGAAAAGCTGCGCATGGCGCGTCAGCTCGAAAGCCTCGGCGTCGACGTCATCGAAGCGGGCTTCCCGGCGTCCAGCGTGGGTGATTTCGAGGCCGTGCACGCCATCGCCAACGCCGTAACCGACGTGCAGGTTGCGGCCCTCGCCCGCTGCAACAAAAACGACATCGACCGCGCATGGCAGGCCCTGCAGGGCGCGCGCAACCCGCGCATCCACGTCTTCCTCGCCACTTCGCCCATCCACATGGAGTACAAACTCCGCAAAACCCCGGATCAGGTCGTGGAAATGGCCGTCGCCGCTGTGCGGCAGGCCGCCAAGTACACCACCAACGTTGAATTCTCCGCCGAGGACGCCTCCCGTTCCGATCCCGACTTCCTCGTCCGCGTCTTCACCGAGGTCATCAACGCCGGGGCTACCACCATCAACGTGCCCGACACCGTGGGCTACGCGCAGCCGGCCGAGTACGGGAAACTGATCAAATACATCATCGAGAACACCCCGAACTCGCACAAGGCCATTTTCAGCGTGCATTGTCATGACGACCTCGGCCTTGGCGTCGCCAACAGCCTGAGCGCCATCCAGAACGGCGCGCGTCAGGCCGAAGTGACCCTCTGCGGCATCGGGGAGCGTGCGGGCAACGCCTCGCTGGAAGAAATCGTCATGGCCATGAAGGTGCGTTCCGACGTCTACGGCGTGGACTGCGGCGTGAAGAGCGAACAGTTGTATCCGGCCTGCCGCCTGCTCTCGCTCATCATCGGCCGTCCCATCGCCGCCAACAAGGCCATCGTGGGCAGCAACGCCTTCGCGCACGAGTCCGGCATCCATCAGGACGGGATGCTCAAGAACCGCGAAACCTACGAGATCATGACGCCCCAGTCCATCGGCCGCAAGTCCACCGATCTCGTCATCGGCAAGCATTCGGGCCGCAACGCCGTGCGCAGCCGCCTTGAGGAGCTGGGCTACCGCCTCGACGACGAGCAGGTCAACGTGGTCTTCGCCGCTGTGAAGGAACTGGCGGACAAGAAGGCCAACGTGCACGACGAGGACCTCGAAGCTCTGGTCTTTTCCGAAGTCTACCGCCTGCCGGATCGCTACCGTCTGGGCAACGTCTCCGTGCAGACGACGATGGGCTCGTCCATGCCCGCCACCGCCGCCGTGGTCATTCAGGCGGGCGAAGAGGAAATGCGCCGGGCCGGATTCGGCGCGGGCCCCATCGACGCAACCTTCAACGTCATTTCGCAGGTCGTGAACCGCGCCCCTGATCTGGAGCAGTTCAGCATCAACGCCATCACCGGCGGTACGGACGCGCAGGGCGAGGTGACCGTCCGCCTGCGTGAGGGCGATCTCAACGCCACGGGCCGCGGGTCCGACCCGGACATCATCGTCGCCAGCGCCAAGGCCTACATCGACGCGCTGAACCGCCTCGATCACAAGGAGCGCGACGCTCGCCGCACGCAGGAAGCGACCGGCGAAGCGGCCATCAATACCTGCAATTAAGGGGAAGGCCGGGGGACGTCCTGCAAAGGACACTTTCCCCGGCCCTTCACCGTGCTTTTTTCGGCCTTGAACGGCGGGGCGTCGCCTCCTTTCCCGCAGCGGCGCGGCCCCGCCGGGAAAAGAGCCTTCCGGGTTCCCGGCAGGGCCGCCATCAGGAAGCAACAGGCTGATGGAACTGAAAAAAGGAGCCTCCGCCGCACTGCGCTTTCTGCAATGCGAGCCGGGGCCAGAGGCGCACGACGCCAGCCTCTGGTTTTTCCGCCGAAAAAATGTTCTAAGGATTCCGGTTGATAGGGAGGGGAAGCGCGGCCGCGCCTTCCCCGCCGGTCGGGAAACATTTTACCTTCTGGAGCCGTCCCATGCCCCATACTCTTGCCCAGAAAATCCTTCAGGCTCATACGGATGAAGAAATCCGCGAAGCCGGACAAATCGTCAACTGCCGTCTTTCCGGCGTGCTCGCCAACGACATCACCGGGCCGCTCGCCATCAAGTCCTTCCGTGCCATGGGCGCTACGAAGGTCTTTGACAAGGATCGCGTTTTTCTGGTGATGGACCACTTCACCCCGCAGAAGGACATCGACTCCGCCAATCAGGTCCTGGTGAGCCGCAAATTCGCGCAGGAAATGGGCATCACGCATTACTACGAAGGCGGCGACTGCGGCGTTGAGCACGCCCTCCTGCCCGAGCTGGGCCTCGTGAAGCCCGGCGACGTGGTCATCGGCGCGGACAGCCACACCTGCACCTACGGCGGCCTCGGCGCGTTCGCCACGGGCCTCGGCTCCACGGATGTGGCCGCGGGTATGGCCCTCGGTACCCTGTGGTTCAAGGTGCCGCCGACCATCCGCGTGGAATTTGAAGGCAAGCTCCCCGAATGGGTGCGTGGCAAGGACCTGATCCTTCGTCTCATCGGGGAAATCGGCGTGGACGGCGCGCTTTACAAGGCGTTGGAATTCGGCGGCTCCACCCTCGCCGATCTCGATGTGGAAGCCCGCCTGTGCATTTCCAACATGGCCATCGAAGCGGGCGGCAAGTGCGGCCTCTTCCCCTCGGACGACCTGACCCTCGCCTACTGCCGCGAGCACCATAACCTGGACGCCCAGCGCATCGCCCCCGACGCGGGCGCCACGTACGAGCGGGTCGTGCGCATCGACGTGAGCGGCATGGAGCCGCAGGTCGCCTGTCCGCATCTGCCCGAGAACACGAAGCCCGTTTCCGAAGTCAAGGACGTGACCGTCAATCAGGTGGTCATCGGCTCCTGCACCAACGGCCGCCTTTCCGACATGCGCGACGCGGCCAAGGTGCTCAAGGGCCGCAAGGTCGCCAAGGGCGTGCGCTGCATCGTGCTTCCCGCCACCCCCGCCATCTGGCGTCAGGCCATGAACGAAGGGCTTTTTGAGGTCTTTTCCGACGCGGGCTGCATCGTCGGCCCGCCCACCTGCGGCCCCTGCCTGGGGGGACACATGGGCGTGATGGCCGAGGGGGAGCGCACCGTCTCCACCACCAACCGGAACTTTGTGGGCCGCATGGGCCACACCACCTCCGAGATTATCCTGGCCTC
>OFFO01001679.1_pt1 | contig 11256 bp, 7 predicted proteins | sample 1521441 | NCBI WGS metagenome assembly OFFO01 (sample SAMEA3504097, study PRJEB24116) | mouse gut metagenome | biome: mouse gut; feature: mouse-associated habitat; material: faeces | place: Denmark | collected 2011
CTAAGGTATCTTTGGATGGAGTTAGTCTTCCTCCCTATCCAATTTTGGAGTGCCATAAAAACAGAAAAATCACCGGCTTTCCACAAAACCGCCTGGTCAGGCAGGTCCGGAAAACCGGTGTTTTCTTATCCTTTTTTGTTTTTCCGCAGAAAATCCGTATACCGGAACTTGTCCGGGTGATGTTTGGCCACGGTATATTCCAGCCGCCTGGCATCCTCGAGGCTCGTCCAGGAACGGACCACCACCACCAGCTGGCCGGGCTGCAGCCGCAGTCCCGAGGCTTCCCTGGCAGACGCCGGGCGCAGGGTGATTTCCTTTCGGGAGTATCCCACATCCAGTCCCAGCTCATCCTGCACATGCTGCCAGGCAGGGATGCGGGCACTGTCCATGTCCAGGTCCGTGACAATGGTGGGATCGATGTAGTCTGTTTCCAGCACCGCCGGCTCTCCGTCAATGCAGCGGGTCCGCTGCACTTTCCAGACTTTGTGCCTGGCGGTGTATCCCAGACTCCGGGCAATTTCCCCTGTCGGCTGGATGAGCCGGACAGAATGCACCTTCGTTTCGCACCCCGGTGCCTCCGGCAGATAGGGATAGGCGGCCAGGTCCAGCAGCTGCGGCTGGTTCTCCACGTGCAGCACCAGGCTGCCCTTTCCGTGTTCCTTCTGAATGTATCCATCCTGGGCCAGCATGGACAGGGCCTTTCGGACGGTGTCCTTTCCTGTGCCGTACTGCTCCATGAGCTGCGGCTCGGACGGCAGCCATGTATCTTCCTTGATGGTGCCCTCCCGGATCTTTTTTGCAAGGTCCTGGTACAGGTCCTGGTATTTCGGCATGCAATCACTCCTGTGGACAGTATACCATTTTTGTTTCCCGGCTCCCGGAAAGCCGCGCGAGACACAGTCTTTGAGACAACGCAAAGCAAAGTGTCAGAAATGCACCAATTGGAACCGCTATACTGAATAAAAAGCTATACTGAATAAAAAGGAGAATACGAACATGACTGACTACGAGACATTCCGGCAGAAGGTGCGGACCCTGGCGGAAGACAACATCCCGCCCATGGCCATGGACCTGGACCTGAACGACAAGTTTCCCCGGGAGTTCGTGAAGCAGATGGCCGATGCCGGTCTCATGGGACTGCCCTATGAAACGGAGTACGAAGGTGCCGGCGCAGATGTGAAATCCTACGCCATTGCCGTCGAGGAACTCTCCCGCGTGGATGGTGGCATCGGCGTCATCCTCTCTGCTCACACTTCCCTGGGCACCTACCCCATTGCCCATTTCGGAAACGAGGAACAGAAGCGGAAATACCTGCCGGATATCGCCTCCGGCCGCAAACTGGCTGCCTTCGGCCTGACAGAGGAGAATGCAGGCAGTGATGCCGGCGGCACAGAGACCACAGCCGTGAAGGACGGGGATGACTATATCCTCAACGGCAGGAAGATCTTCATCACCAATGCCCCGGAAGCCGACACCTATGTGGTGTTCGCCAGCACGGATCCCGCAAAGGGCACCCGCGGGATTTCGGCGTTTATCGTCGAAAAGGACATGCCCGGATTCACCTTCTCGAAGCCCTATGACAAGATGGGCATCCGGTCCTCCTGCACAGCGGAGCTGCAGTTTGACAACGTGCGTGTCCCGAAGGAAAACCTGCTGGGGCTCGAAGGACAGGGCTTCAAGATTGCTATGGCCACACTGGATGGCGGGCGCATCGGCATTGCCGCCCAGGCACTGGGCATCGCCCAGGGTGCGTATGAGGATGCCCTGGCCTATGCGAAGGAACGCGTGCAGTTCGGCGCCCCCATCGGCATGAATCAGGGGATTTCCTTCAAGCTTGCGGATATGGCCACAAAGCTCGAGGCTGCCAGACTGCTGGTCTATCAGGCGGCGGAGCTCAAGCAGGCGGGCAAGCCGTATTCCAAGGAAGCGGCCATGGCGAAGATGTATGCCTCGGACATCGCCCTGGAGGTCTGCAACGACGCACTGCAGATTTTCGGCGGCAGCGGCTATCTCAAGGGAATGGGCGTGGAACGACGGTACCGGGACGCGAAGATCACCACGATTTACGAGGGAACCAACGAGATTCAGCGGGTGGTCATTGCAAGTCACATCCTGGGCAAGTTGAAAACCCCCGGAAAGGAAACCGAAAAGAAGGCGCAGATGATCGACGAGCTGTCACTGGAGGCATCGGTGAAGAAACTGGTATCTATCCTGCGGCAGAAAGGACTCGGCGAACCGGAGGCGGTGGATGCCCCCATTGCGTCCGCGAAGAAGATCCTGGCAATCGGCCAGGGTGCCGGCAATGTCCGGAATGCGAAAGCTGCCGAAGAAGCCGCGAAAGCCATGGGCTTTGTCTTTGCGGGTTCACGCCCGGCGGCAGAGGTGCATCACTTCATGGGCATGGACCGGTATATCGGCCTGTCGGGGCAGAAAACCCATGGAGACCTGTACATCGCAGCGGGTATCTCCGGTGCGGTGCAGCACCTGAAGGGCATTGAAGATGTGACAACGGTGGTGGCGATCAACACGGATCCCAATGCGCCGATTTTCAAACGGGCAGACTACGGCATTGTCGGGGATATGAACGTCATCCTGCCCATGCTGGCAAAGGAGCTCTCCGGACAGGAACCCGGGACACCGGGGCAGCTGATGGTCTGCAGTCTGTGCGGCTATGTCTATGACCCGCAGGTGGGCGATCCGGAGAACGGTGTCAGCGCAGGCACGGACTTTGCGGCCCTGCCGGCAGACTGGGTATGTCCGGTATGCGGCGCAACGAAGGATCTGTTCGAACCGGCCGAGGAACCGGAGGCAGAGCTTGTCGAGACCGAAGAAGTGACAGCTTCTGCGACGGGTCCTGTCTGGACGTGCAGTCTGTGTGGCTATGTCTATGATGGAGAGGTTCCGTTCGAAGATCTGCCCGGGGACTGGACCTGTCCGATGTGCGGGGCAACGAAGGACCTGTTCACATGTGAAGGCGCGGCGATGGAAGAAGCGGCTATGGAAGAAAAGGAAGAGGGCGCCCCTGTCTGGACGTGCAGCCTGTGCGGCTATGTCTACGACGGAGAGATCCCCTTCGAAGAGCTCCCGGCAGACTGGGTTTGCCCTGTATGCGGTGCGGGAAAGGACCTGTTTGAAAAGAGCTGATGAAACTGAGCTGATGCCGATGGTGTGAGCCAAATGACAGGAAAGCGGGAAGGACACAGTGTGTCGCTTCCCGCTTTTTCTGTCAGCAGGCTCCGGGCAGAGACCGCCGGAGGCAGGTGACAGACTGCCGATGCAAAAAGACCGGGTCACCCTTCCTCTTTCATGCTGCAGGAAATGGACAACCCAGTCTGGTCTGTATTGTTCTGGCTGGTTCTCTAGAGCGGGAGGCCGGCTGCATACAGCAGCACGGCACCGGAGAGAACCCACATGTATTTGTTCAGTTTTCGTCTGATCATGGTGTTTCTCCTGGAGAGATCCGGAATGATCCCGGTCTCTCTGTCCGCAGTTAGTATATACTAACTTCTGTATGACCGTCAATCTCCGCGCCCTCCCGGTGGCATATCACATGTATCTGACACCGGCCTCCGTCTGGTGGGCTGCTTCTTCTGGCTGAAGCCGGCCTGTCCGCAGCAGCGTTCCTCTGTATACCGGAAACAAATCGAAACGCCCGGCATATGCCGGGCGCTTGCGTTTGGTTCTGGCTCTACGCCACCTGGGATTTCAGGTAGGCGAAGATGAAGTCATCCAGGTCGCCGTCCAGCACGCTCTGAGCCTGGCTGGTTTCCTGTCCGGTTCGCACGTCCTTCACCATGGTGTAGGGATGCAGTACATAGCTTCGGATCTGGCTGCCCCATTCGTTGGCGGACTGTTCTCCCTTGAGTTCCCGGATTTTCTTTTCCTGCTCCTCGATCTCCAGCTGATACAGCCGGGACTTCAGGATCTGCAAAGCCTTTTCCCGGTTCTGGATCTGGCTTCGTTCCGACTGGCAGGTGGCCACGATGCCTGTGGGCTTGTGCACCATGCGGATGGCGCTGTCGGTCTTGTTGATGTGCTGACCGCCGGCTCCACTGGCCCGTTTGGTTTCCACGATCAGGTCCTCGGGCTTGATCTCGATTTCGATTTCGTCATTGAACTGCGGCATGACGTCCAGGCTGGCAAAGGATGTGTGACGCCGGGCCCCTGCGTCAAAGGGCGAGATCCGCACCAGGCGGTGCACGCCTTTTTCTCCCTTGAGATACCCGTAGGCTTTGTCTCCTTCCACCAGCATGGTCACGCTCTTGATGCCGGCTTCTTCCCCCGGCTGGTAGTCCAGGACCGTGACTTTGTAGCCCTTGCGTTCGGCATAGCGGGTATACATCCGGTACAGCATCCCCGCCCAGTCGCAGGACTCCGTCCCGCCGGCACCCGGATGCAGTTCCAGGATGGCGTTGGAGCTGTCATATTCATGGGAAAGCAGGACCTTGATCTCGAATTCCTCCATACCCTTCGAAGCCCCGGCATATTCTTCCTCTGCCATTTCCATGAGCTCTTCATCGAAGTCATCCTTGAGCACCGCAGCCGTTTCGGCCAGGCCGTCATACTGTTCCTTAAGCGACTCATAGGAGTCCACGATGTCCTTCAGCCCGTTGCGCTTGCGGATGACTCCCTGGGCCTTTTTCTGGTCACTCCAGAAATCCGGCTCCATGGTCGCATCATCCAGGCATCGGATCTCCTCTTCCTTGGCCGGCAGATCCAGCGACTCTCCAAGGGCTGTCAGTTTTTCTTGATCTGCGGCGAGATTCTGTCTCAGTTCATACAGTTCCATATCACGTATCACCTTCCCGGTCTCCGGACCGTTTTTCTGCTTCTTCCTGCCTGACAGGGGGCAGCTGCCTTTTTGTCAGTATAACAGGACAAAGGGACCCTTCGCGAGGGTCCCGGGTCTGACACAGCGGTCTGTGTCTGTGTCCGCCCAGTCGGCAGGCACCGGCCGGACCATTTTATGCCTGCTGCGGTTCCCGCCGGATGCGCACCTTCATGAGGAAGAACGCGATTTCCCGGTCGATCCGGGTGTTCATGTCCTCGAACATGTCGAACCCTTCCTGCACATACTGCTGCAGGGGGTTGTTCTGCGCATAGGAACGCAGATAGATGCCCGAACGCAGCTTGTCCATCCGGTCAATGTGCTCAATCCAGTTGCGGTCAATGTTGCGCAGGACCACCGTCTTCTCGAAGGGCAGAAACTGGCTGCGCACATCTTTGATCTCGTTTTCGTAGCCGTTCCATACCTTGTCGTAGAGGTAGTCACGGACTTCGTCGAAGGACTTGCCTTCCAGTTCCTCCGCATGGATGGCCTTGTCATCCTGCAGGCCCATCATTTCCAGGGACTTCGCCAGGCCCGCTGCATCCACGGACTGTTTCTTTTCGTTGGACAGGTTCGCCTGCATGGCCTGGTCAATGGCCTTCTCCAGGATCACCTTCACCAGGTCATGGACTTCTTCACTCTCCAGGATCTTGTTGCGCTGCGCGTAGATGATTTCACGCTGCCGCCGAAGCACGTCATCGTAGTCCAGCAGTGTCTTCCGGGTATCGAAGTTGAAGCCTTCCACACGCTTCTGCGCCATGGTGATGGACTTCGTCACGGCCTTAGATTCGATCTGCTCGTCGCCCATTTTGTTGAAAAGCGCCTGCAGCTTGTCACCGCCGAAGCGCACGATCAGCGAATCCTCCAGGGAGACATAGAACCGGGAGAATCCGGGATCGCCCTGACGGCCCGACCGGCCGCGGAGCTGGTTGTCGATACGGCGGGATTCATGCCGCTCGGAGCCCAGGACTGCCAGACCGCCAAGTTTCCGGCTCTGTTCCGTCAGTTTGATGTCGGTACCACGGCCGGCCATGTTCGTGGCAATGGTCACACTGCCCGGGCGGCCCGCCTTTGCGACGATCTCCGCTTCACGGGCGTGGTTCTTGGCATTCAGCACCTCGTGGGGGATTTTTTCCGCATCCAGCATATTGGAAATCAGCTCACTGGTTTCCACCGCAATGGTGCCCACCAGCACAGGCTGCCCTTTCTCGTGGAGTTCCTTGACCTTGTTCACCAGGGCCCTGTACTTGGATTCTTTCCGGGAATAGATTTCATCCGGCAGGTCCTGACGGGCAATGGGACGGTTTGTGGGAATCACGATGACCTTCATGTTGTAGGTGGACAGGAATTCCTCTTCCTCGGTCTTCGCCGTACCGGTCATGCCCGCCAGCTTCTCATAAAGACGGAAGAAGTTCTGGTAGGTGATCGTTGCCAGCGTGGACGTCTCTTCCTTGATGGGCACGCCTTCCTTCGCTTCGATGGCCTGGTGCAGCCCGTCCGAGTAGGCACGGCCCGGCATCATGCGTCCGGTGAACTGGTCGACGATCACGATTTCCTGCTCGTCATTCACCACATATTCCACTTCGCGCATCATGATGTAGTTGGCACGCAGGGCCTGGTTGATGTGGTGCACCAGCTGTGTGTGGTCCAGGTCATACAGGTTGTCCAGCCCGAAGTATTTCTCTGCCTTGGCCACACCATCGTCCGTCAGCATGACCTGGCGGGTCTTTTCATCTATGTCATAGTCGCCGGAGAGCAGCTTGTTTTCCTTTGTGGATTTGTCGAATTCATACTCCGGCTTTGTCAGCGTCTTCACGAAGCGGTCCGCCGCAATATAAAGGTTGGCGGTCTGCTTCTTGCCACCGGAAATGATCAGCGGAGTCCGGGATTCATCGATCAGGACCGAGTCGACTTCGTCCACGAAGGCCACGTGCAGTCCCCGCATGACACGGTCCTTCACGTCTGTGACCATGTTGTCCCGCAGGTAGTCGAATCCCAGCTCGGAGTTGGTCGTGTAGGTGATGTCGCATGCATAGGCCTCGCGCTTTTCCCGCGGAGACAGCTCCCGTTTGTTCACGCCGACGCTCAGGCCCAGGAAGCGGTAAATCTCGCCCATCCAGGCAGCGTCACGGCCGGCCAGGTATTCGTTGACGGTGATCACGTGCACGCCCTGTCCGGAGAGTGCATTCAGGTAGACTGCCATGGTGGCTGTCAGAGTCTTTCCTTCACCGGTCTTCATCTCCGCAATGTCGCCCCTGTGCATGGCCACGGATCCCATGATCTGCACCTTGTAGGGTTTCTCGTTGATAACGCGGAATGCGGCCTCCCGGGCAGTCGCAAATGCCTCGGGCAGCAGGTCGTCCACGGTTTCGCCTTTTTCCAGACGTTCGCGGTATTCACGTGTTTTATCTTTCAGCTCTTCGTCGCTCAGCGCCTGCATTTTGGGCTCCAGCGCCAGGACCTGGTCGGCTGTTTTCTCCAGTTTTTTCAGTTCCCTTTTCTCCTCGGAAAAGAGTCCGCCAAATACTGCCATATATACTCCTTCCATCTTCCGATAGTTTTGATTATATCATGTCGGCAAGGCGGTGAGTATCCTGTCAGGCGGGTTTATTGTACTGAATGCAACAATACAACCGCCCATCTGACACGACAGGGGAACCCTGCGGTCTCAGATGGGCGGTTGCGTGAGATGCAGGACTGCTGGAATGACGAGCCGGAAACGCCAGACAGAGAAGGCCATCAGACAGGCCTTCTCTGTTTCAGGCAGTCAGTTTGGTTCCGGCGTTCTTTCCGGTACATCCCGCCAGAAAACCAGGTCGATATCCGGTCTTTCCAGAAATGCGCCGAAGTCATCCGACAGCAGGTTGGCGGCATCTGCTTCCCGGCCTTTGCAGAGGCTGGAGAGTGCAGCAAGGTCTGAATCGGCTTTCCCTGGATGCAGGGCCAGTTCCACCCACTGTGCATCCTCCGCCTGCCGGGTCAGTTCCTGCAGAAAGTCCTCCGGTGACAGCAGGCAGTCATCCGCGGATCCGGCCGGGCAGAAGCGCGGCAGTACGCAGGGAACCGGTCCAGTTTCAGTCGGCGGCATGAACATCCGCAGCGGGATGTTGTGTTCCCGGGACAGTCTTTCCATGATGACAGCTGCGCCGGGGATCTGTTCAATGCCGTGGTGGGAATCCAGATGTTCCGGCTTCTTTCCAGTAAGCTCCACAAACCGTTCAAACTGTGCCTGGATCTCGGTTTCCATTTCCTGCAGATCCGCAGTCCGCCCGGTTGCCCAGATGGACTTGTCAAAGGTCCCGTCTCCCTTCATCAGCGAAGCCGGCTGCGTCAGCGGCGTTCCCACCGTCAGGCAGACGTGGAGGCCCACACTCAACCCCGGATTTTCTTTCCACAGTCCTGCCGCTTCTTTGGCAGCGGGCATGTTCGTCATCAGCGAGCAGGATGTCAGTCTTCCCTTCCGGTAACAGTCGATGATGGTTTCATTGCAGGCGGGGGTGATTCCGAAATCATCCCCGTTCACGATCAGCTTCATTCCAGTGCCAGCGCTCCTTCTTCTGCCGGTTTGACCGGCTCATCCTGTGCATTGGTTTTCAGGATGCAGACAGTCATATCGTAGCCTTTCTGTTTCAGGCCTTCCAGGTCGAAACGGATCAGGTCCTGTCCTTTTTTCACTCTGTCATCGCTGTTTACCAGGGTTTCAAACCCCTGTCCCTGTTCCTTCACGGTATCGATGCCGATGTGGATCAGGTATTCGTTTCCGGATCCATCCCGCAGGCCGATGGCGTGGCCGGTGGGAAACAGGGCAGCCACTTCCCCGTCGAAGGGGGCCTTTACCAGACCCTCTTCCGGAATAATGGCATGACCTGTGCCCATCATTCCGGAAGCAAAAGCCGGATCGCTGACTGCAGACAGTGCTATTTTCTTTCCCTTCACCGGTTCATCCAGCTCCTCTTTCTGGCCGCGGGTGCCAAACCCCAGCAGGAAAGCCACTCCGAATGCCACGGCAAATCCGGCAGCACAGGCAATGGATCCCTTCAGAATATCCCGACCGTAGCTAAGCACACACAGGACGTTGCTTGCTCCCATGAAGTGGACGTTTGCCTGCAGCAAGCCGCACAGCGTGCCCCCTGCAAAGCCACCCAGAAGCTGGGCAATCATGGCCTGTTTGTAACGCAGCAGGGTGGTGAAGATCACCGGTTCGGAAATGCCGCCAAGTGCCAGTGTCACCAGGTTGGCAGCAGCAATGGATTTGTCTTTTTTCGCACAGCGTACCAGATAAGCCAGTGCCAGTCCCATCAGGGCAATGTTGCCGGCATAGGCTCCCGGGAACACAACCGCATCGGTACCGGTTACCGCCATGTTGGCCACGGTGATCGCAATGACTGTCTGATGCATGCCCGTTGCCACCATGAAATACCACAGCGCACTGATAATGCCCACAGCCACAGGCCCCAGATACCGGCTCAGCCATTCAAATCCGATGGCAATACCCTGTCCGGCAAAGTAACCGGCCGGAGCCAGAATACACAGCATAAGCGGCAGCATGACCAGGATCGTGCAGACGGGAACACCGATGGTCCGCAGGGATACCGGGCAGTGTCTGTCAAAGAACCTGTATACATACGACATGATCCATACAGTGAGAACCGAAGGCAGAAACTGACTGCTGTAGTTCACCGCGGGCATGGGAATGCCGTAGATATCAAAGGCAGTGCCTTCAGCCGCCATCTGCAGGATGGAGGGGTGGATCAGCACGGCACACAGAAGCAGTGCCACGGGAATGGACGTTTCGAACTTCTTTGCGGCACTCCAGGCCAGGAACAGCGGGAAGAAGTAGAATCCCGCATCTCCCACTATGGTGCAGATCTGTACAAAGGAACTTTCATCAGGCAGAATCCCGAGCATTCCGCTGCCAAGGACCCCGGCCAGCATTTTGAAGATACCCGCAGCAACGATGATCGGCAGGATCGGTGTCACGCAACCGGATACAGCATCCAGAACAGACTGCAGGATGTGCCGGAAGGTTTTTTTCTGCTTCAAAGGAGCATCGGTCTGTGTCTTTGTTTCCAGGTCACACATCCTGGAGAACTGCTCAAAGACCTGGTTCACGGTCTGTCCGATGATGATCTGGAACTGGCCGCCGGAATACTGGGATCCGAGGACACCGGGAATGCTGTTGATACCTTTCTGATTCACCTGACTGCGGTCTTTCACATTCAGACGCAGACGGGTCACGCAGTGCGTGGCAAAGGATACATTGTCCTTTCCGCCGATGTTTTCAAGGATGCTGGTGCAAAGGGATTCGTACTGGTTCATATCATTTTCCTTTCTGTTCTTTTCAAGGGTCTCTTTCTGTCAGTCTGTTTCTGCCTGCCTGGGTATACCAGGGGGATTCTCTTTTCAAAAGGCTTTGCCGCGGGCCCTGCGGAAAAGAAAACCTGATGAAAAAGACCATGACAGCAGCCAGGCAGGATCCGGCTGGTGCTGTGATCGTCTTTTCCATCAGGTAATGCCTTCTTCAGTCACAATCCTTCTCTGGAAATGAGGCGGTTGATATGGATCATAAGGTAAAGCAGTTCCTCTTCATCGGGAACCCAGTCCATTTGCTGGCCGAAAAGCGTACTGATGGACTGAACACACTGGTATACAGAAGGATATTCCTTCTTCAGGGTTTCATAGAGACGGCGATTATCCGAAGAAATCGGCTGATTGCGGCTGTTTCTTTCCAGCATATAGCGGATATGACTGGCAAACCTGGAATAGCTGAAGGAATCCCGGTCCAGGATGCATCCCATGCCGTTTTCCACAGCTTCAGTGATGAGATCCAGTGTCTTCCGGAACCCCTCCTCCCTGTCCTGCCGTCCGCTCATTGTTTCCATGTTGATGAAATGCAGGGCAATGTTGCAGGCTTCATCCGGGGGAAACATCAGACCGTACTCTCTGGAAAGCAGACGCACAGCCCAGGTCCCGATTTTGTATTCTTCAGGATGCAGGTGCGGAATATCGTGCTTCATCGGGTTGCGGATGATGATCCCTTCCCGGGTGCGTTTCAGGGCAAAACTCAGGTGATCGGCCATAGCCAGGGGAAAGCTGTCGGATACTGCACAGTGCAGGACCCGGCTTCCCCTGTCGCAGATCTGGAAGGACAGGCGGAAGATGTCTTCCGGTATTTCGGAAATCAGGGCAACCTGCGACGGATCCAGGTCATAGAAGGTCCTGTCCACCGATCCCAGGTCTTCGATCTCATAGGGCATTTTCGGAAAACCGATGCCTTTGCCGAAAGCAATCAGCTCGCTGCCACCTGCATCCAGGCAGACTGCCACGTTGTTGTTGATCTTTCGTATGGCTTTCATCGGCATCCCTCTCTTCGATAAAAAAACTCTCCGGCAAAACACAACACAATCAGAAATCTGAAAGGTAATGCC
>OFFO01001685.1_pt1 | contig 11199 bp, 10 predicted proteins | sample 1521441 | NCBI WGS metagenome assembly OFFO01 (sample SAMEA3504097, study PRJEB24116) | mouse gut metagenome | biome: mouse gut; feature: mouse-associated habitat; material: faeces | place: Denmark | collected 2011
CAGCGCCCCGCCGCCGATGAACACCACGCAGCTTGTCTTTAAGTCAAGCCCCCGCTCCCGGAGCGTCCCCAGGATGTCGTCCACGAAAGTCCTGGTCATGTCCCCAACGATGCGCAGGACCTCCCCGTCATAGTCCGTCCTCTCTCCCCGGATGATCCGGTCGATGTCCGTATCGTCCAGCAGGATGTCCTTCTCGGAATTGATGCGGGAGGCCACGTCATTGTACAGCTTGATGACGCCCTTCTCCAGCGAGTCGCATACCCCAAGGTCCGGCCTGCCGCCCCGGATCAGCAGGTAATCCAGCGTGAAGCCCCCGATGTCCACCGTGATGACCTTATTGAACTCCGCTATCCTCTGGTAGACAGTCATGGCTGCCGCATAATCCTGGGGGAAAGCAGCCGCATCCGTTATCTCCACCTTATAGGGGATGCCCTTATAGGTGAACCTCTGGATGCCCCTGCCCCTGAAATAGTCCTCGAACTTCCGGTACAGTGTGCCGTAATGCTTCGGGGGCAGCCCCACCGGCAGCACTGCCTGGATGATGGTATCCTGCATATCCAGCATCTGCTTCTCCGCCTCCATCGCAACCGCAAACAGTGTCAGGATGAAGAAACGGTCATCCACCGTCTTATCCCGCATATAGGGTATCCGCTGCTCTGCAAGGGCATAATAGCGCCCATTATAATGCAGGTACTCCCCCAGCGCGGGCCTGCAGTCGCCCTCCACAAATCCGGAAGTGAATACTTTATGCTCGGTCTTCATGTTCCTGTTCCCATGGTCTATGGGCACGATGATCTTCTGGTACATAGCTGTCAGCTCCTTTATCTTTTATTTACTGTTTTATACGCATGGTGTAAGTAAAAGCCAACAGCGTTATGTAAAAATGGGGGGATTTTACATATTGTGTGCATAAAAAAGGACGGAACCCCCGTATGGAAGCCCGCCCTAAAAATTCATACCTTTTCCACAGCCTGTCAGTCTGCTGCGTCACATTCTGCCGAAACCGGGATGGAAACCCCATACCGTTCCAGTATCCTTTCTTCCCGGTATTCTTCCAGCGTTTTTCCCGTATCCGGTACGATGCCGGTGATTTCCTCCAGAATATCATGCAAAGATTTCATTTCAGCGTCCTTAACCGAGTCAGGCATAAGTTTATTCCTCCCTAAAGCAAATCCTTTTTATACCTCATACCATCCACTGCACAAATTAACTATTTCTTTTTTTCTGCTCCAGCCCATGCAGGTAGTCATCCACGCCCTTCACATGCTCCGCCCAGTCCCCGTCCTCATCCGTATCCCAGGTCAGCGTTTTTATGGGCAGTTCAAGCTCCCGGCAGATCTCCGCCAGTTTCCTGCATCCCCTCTGGATGTTCTGGCGCTTCACGTTCTTCTTCTCGCAGGGAAGCTCCTGCCCCTCCCGGTACTTCCGGTAACTTTCGCAGTGGGCGCATTTCTCATTGTAGTCCCCCCTGCAGGCAGTCCTCAACAGCTTGTCCATGTCATAGGCTTCATAGACCGCTTCCGTCCCCATCAGCTTCATCGCCTGCAGGAACGGCGGCAGGTTCGCATACTGGTTCGCCCCCGGCACGCACCCGAAGGTCCTGCCGGATAAGGCATGGGCAAGGTCGCCCTTTAACGGCCCTTCCGTAATAAAGATGGTCTTTTCCCCCGGACTGCCCGCCAGATGGACGGGGCTTCCGGAGGATGTGCCCATGTGGAAGTTCGTGCTGGAGAGCCAGATATATTTCCTGCCGTCATAAGGGTGGTCAAGGCGGATCTGCGCCCCGACGATCATGTGGTCCATATTGCGTACCGGCACCAGGAAACCGGAGGACTTGTTGGAGAAATGGATGCTCCATTCCCCGTCCCTGTCCTGATAGAATCCCGGCACGCCCTTTACGGTGCAACCTGCCTCTAGCAGTTTCCTTGTCAGCTTCTTAAAGCCGAAGACCGGCGTGCTCTTATAGCCGTTCTCCTCGATCTGCCGCTCCGTGAACCCGCGGCCCAAAAGGTTCTGCCTGTGGGTGTCCGCAAGCACCAGCATGGAAAAGAACATGCTGTATGTCTTATGCTTCACCGCATCCGGCGCTGGCGGGGATTCCGGTATCTCCGGCTCCTTTGGGGTGATCTCCCGTTTCCTTACCTGGTAGGAAGGCGCCTGTTCATTCTTCCCCAGGGCATCCTTGATCTCCCTGCAGGCGGTCTGGTTGTCCACCCCGTATATCTTCCCATACAGGGCGAGCATCCCCCCGCTTTCCCCGCACCGGTTGCACTTGAACACGTTCTTTTTTAAGTTCAGGTTGAGCTTCCCCCTGGACTCGCCGCAGAAAGGGCAGTCCGCATCCAGGCTCACCGCATTCTTATGCCGTATGCGCAGGTTTAAGAGGTATGCCACCTCCCTGATGGTAAAAGGAAAATCCTGGTACAAGGCTTTCCTCCTTTCCGCAGCCTGAAAACATGCTGCTCTCTTTCTAAAAAAGGCGGCCTGTGAAAAACCGCCCCATGTACTCCTTAACCGGGGCACAGCAGAAACTGCATCCCCTTATCCCCTGTTTCATCCTGCCTGTCTTAATGCCGCATCAATAAGGAACTTTGCCGCCGCACGCAGGAGGTTGTCAGGGCCGCCGTAAGAGTCCACATACCACTGCAGGTTTGCGGGCTTCTCAACGGCTACCTGCCCCAGCGTCTTCCCTTTGTTGAATCCCATGGGGATGACCACTGCGGCTGCACTGTCACGGCTTAACATGGAGTAAATCTGCTCCACGGGCATGTCCCTGCGGATCTCACCTGCCCCCTGTCCGTTTCCGCCTTTTCCTGCAGCTGCCTTTCCGGTTCCCGTCCCCTGCGCCGCTGCTGCGGGCCTGGTATTTCCGGGCGCTGTGCTGCCCTGTGCCGGGTTAGGTGCCGCCTGCCTGTTCTGCATGGCGGGCGTCACTCCCTGCGCGGGCTGTGGTTCCGGTGCGGGCTGCTGCGTCTGCCTGCCCTGTGCCTGGCTGGTTGTTGCCCCCTGTGCGGTCTGTCTTACAGCTGACGGGGCTGTCCCTGCCTGCTGCATGGCCGGCGTCATTCCCATGGCCTGCCCCACGTCTTCCGGCATGGGGATATATTCCTCGATCCCGTACTGTCCGGGGAAGATTTCCTCCTGGAGGATTTCACCGCCACCGGCTGCACCTTCCTGAAGGGCAGGGTCCATGCAGGTCCCTTCCGGCACCATGCCGCCCGTCCCCGCAAACATCTGCGCGTCAAAAGGCGCCTCCGTCACTTCCGGGTCAATGTCCCCTTCCCTGTCGGCAAACTGCAGGCCGAAACCGGCATCCGATAATGCCCTTCCCACTGCCGCTGTTTCCGCCAGTTCCACGAACTTGTTCCCGAACTGGTCATCCGCAGTCATGTATTTCTGCGCAAGCGCATTGGAGATGAAGTTGTCCTCATCGTCATTGCGGTTTAAGTACACCCTCGCCTCCACGATGGCCACCTGCTCCGTCAGCTTCAGGATCTTCTTTACGATCTTCCCCTCCGGGTATCTTAAGCGGAACCAGAGCTTGCGGTAGGCCACGTCAAGGTAGTATTTCCCCGCCTGCCCCTCTTTCTGGATAAGGCGCATGTACCTCCTGGGGTCAAAGCCCTCCACCCTGTTTAAGTTCCTGATCTCCTCCACTTCGTCATACATGCAGGCATTGTTCATTGTCATTCCATCCATTTGTTTTCTCTCCTTCCTTTTCATGGGGAGGGGTATATAAAATAAATACCCCGCTCCCCGCATTTACTTGAATTTTTTATGAAATTTTTTCAGATTTCCTCACACAAGGTAACGGCACATAAAATTGTCAAAGCTGTCATAATCGCTCCATCCCGCCTTTTCCGCTTCCTCCTCTGCCATGGTATCCCACAGGTCAAGCAGGCCGCTGTCATACCCGGATGTATCCACATCAAGCCTCTGGTGGAAGCAGTATGCCGTCCACAGGCAGCGGAGCTGGTCCCTGGCAAGTTCTTCATCAAACCAGCCCTTCCGGACAAACTCCTTCAGATATTCCATTTCAGCCTCCCGGCTGACTGTCCCCTGCATGGATTCGATGATCTGTGCGGCAGCATGGTAGCCGTCCCGCCGCAGTATATCCAGCTGGAATTTAACGTCTGTTCCATTCTTCATTTCCCGGCTCCTTTCTTCTGTGGCATTTTATGATGCCTGTTCCATGCACAGCATGAGCTGTCCGTTTTCTCCTTCCTTCAGTTCCACGTCCCAGTGCGGGCTGTCCGTAACATCTTCCGCGCTTTCTTTGCAGTCCGTCCCGGTCCCATCCGCTGGTTCCCGTTCTGCCTGCCCCGGCATGAAACGCCACTGGTTCAGGTAATAAAACGGGGTACGCCACACTTCATTGTCCGGGTGCGGGAACGGGGCTGCAAGGCTGTCCCCGATGGCTATGACAGCGGAACATCCCAGAAGGGAGAGCTGTATGTAGCACATCATGGCTGCTGTGCGGTCAATATCCTGCGCCACGAACAGCACATTCTTCTGGTAATTGATGCCACGCCTTTTTGCCGTGTTTGCAAATGCTATGAGCATGGCGCCTGCGCCGCAGGCCGGGTCGCTCACGCTGATATATCCTTTCTCCTTCAGCAGTTCCTCTTTTTCATCCCCGGCAAACTGCAGCTCGGACATGAAATGGCAGATATGGTAGGGCGTAAAGAACTGCCCTTTCTGCTCCTGCTGCAGATTAAGGTAATGGTACAGGCTGCCTAAGAAATCCTGTTCCGGGTTTTCCTCCAGCGCCAGCACCACAAACCCCAGCATCTGCGGGAAGACCTCCTGGTCCTCCTTCTGGTAGCTGTTAATGATGGAGAGGTACTGCTTCTCCCGCTCCTCCTTCTTAGGCCCCGGCATCACGTTTGCCAGGGATATTGCTGACAGGCTCAGGAAATCGTTCCATACCTGCCATCTGGAATGGCGGAATCGGAAACGGTCCATCAGGGCGCAGAATTCCTTTTTATAGTCTTTTTTCTCCATAGGCCGCCTGTCACCCTTCCAGCTGTTTCACGGAGATCTCAAAATCCATGTCCAGCCTGCTGTTCCTCACAATGATGCTGTCACCATCCCCGTCCATTACCTTCAGTCCGCCGCGTGCCACAGCCTCCTCAATATCGGAAAAGATCCTTTCCTTTTCCATGAACCCATCCTGGCAGCTGCAGCTCTCACACCCGCACTCTGACGATGTGCAGAGGTACTGCCTGCCGCTTTCCGGTGTGGCAACATACGGGTTGCACACGGCATATCCGTGTTCCTGCAGAGTGGAAACTGCGCTGTCAAATACTGTTCTGAGGATCTCGATGTTCCACGGGAATTTTTCTTCCGGGTCATCCTCCTCCAGCTCCAGCAGTTCTGCCAGATAGCGGTAGGTCGCATTGTCTATGGCATCCGCCCGCTCTGACATCCGCTGGGTGATCTCCAGTTCCCCTGTTTCTTCCATTTCTGTTTTTCCTGTGCTTTCTTTCCTGTTTTCCATATATCTGTTCCTCCTGTTTTCTATAAATTCATGACTTCCTGCCGGTATCCGGCATCTTTTTCCTGGTCTTTCTTTCCCTCCAGCAGCCGGTTATACTCCCTGATGACGCGCTCCCCAAGCCGGGTATTGCGCCTGTCGCACTCCGTATTGTGGATGGCGGTGCAGATGGCCTTTTTGCTCCCGATGATGGCGACCTGCGCCTTTGCCCTCGTTACGGCGGTGTAGAAGATATTCCGCCGCAGCATCTTGTAAAACATGGGCAGCCACGGCAGGATGACCATGGGGTACTCGCTTCCCTGGCTCTTGTGGACGGTTGTGGCATAGGCATGTTCCACCATCTCCAGCTCATCGCTGTTGTATTCCACACGCCGCCCGTCTGAGAATTCCAGTTCCGCCAGCTCCGTCCCTTCATCATCCACATAGATGTTCTTAATGCAGCCGATGTCACCGTTGCTGATCTGGTTCTTGTTCTTGTTATGGATGATACGGTCACCCAGCCGGAAGGTACGCTTCCCGGAACGGATCTCCGGCTTCCCTTCGGCTTTCGGGTTTACCATCTCCCACAGCCTTTCATTCAGTGCGTCCACGCTGGCATCCCCCTTCTTCCGGTAGGGGGTCAGCACCTGCACCTTGTCCTCGCCAAACGCGTCCACGCTGGCGCGGTACAGCTCCTGTGTCTTTTCTGCGGCCTCTGCCGCGCTCCCGGCAGGGATGAAGGTAAATCCCGCGCCATAATCCAGGGCGGCATCATTCTCCTGCATCCGCTTCGCATTTGCAGCGATCCGGCTGTCCTCTGCCTGGCGGAAAACCATGTCAAGCACTGTCACCGGGATCACGCCGCACTGTACTAGCTCCCGGAACACGTTTCCGGGGCCTACGCTGGGAAGCTGGTCCACATCCCCCACCAGCACCAGGCGGGTCCCCGCCCGGATATGGTCAAAAAAGATATAGGACAGCCTCATGTCGGACATGGTGAACTCGTCCACTATGATGAAGCCTGCCTCCAGCATGCCTTCCATTTCCTCATTGTCCTCATCGCTGGTAAGCCCAAGGGCACTGTGCATGGTCATGGCGTCCTGCCATCCTGTGCTTTCCGCCATTCTGCGGCTCGCCCTTCCCGTGGGCGCTGTCAGCAGCACGCTGCTCCCGCCCAGCTTTTCATTGATATACAGGAGCACCTTCTGCACCGTGGTCTTCCCTGTCCCGGGGCCTCCCGTGACAATGCTGACCAGATGGCTGAAAGCCTGCCGCACGCTCTCCTCCTGTTTCGGGGAAAGGCCGATGCCCAGCTCCCTCTGTGCTTCTGCCAGGAGGAACGTGATATCCGCCTGTGCCTCCTGTTTGGCAAGGAGCAGCGATGCCAGCTTCTTCGCCGCGCCGCATTCATACCCGTACATGTTCGCCGGGTAAAGGGCGCCGCTGTCATAATACATCTGCTTCTCCTTCACCAGCCGGTAAAGCACCTTGTAGACATCCACTTCCGTGACTGCCTCCCTGCCATACCCGGCGTTTAACTGCTCATAAACTTTTTTCTGGAACTGCTGCTTGTCCTGGTACAGGTGCCCCTCCTGCATTTCCTGTTCCATGCAGTAACGGACACAGCCTTCGATCCGCATGGGGTCATCCGGCTTCCCTTTGTTCGCCTTTGCGATCTCGTCCACGGTCAGGAAACCGAAGCCGTTTATCCTGCAGAGGGAAAAGGGCTGGTTCTTTACGGTATCCAGTGCGTCGTTCCCAAATTCCTCATAGATCTTCTGTATCTTTTTGGGCGTCACCTTAAAGGGCGTCAGGTATGCCGCAAGGTCGCGCAGGGCATGGCTCCCCTGGTAGGACAAGAGGATGGCATCCAGCTTTTTACGGGTGATCCCCTTGATCTCCAGCAGGCTGTCCGGGTAATGGTCCAGCACGTCAAATGTCCTTGTGCCGAACTTCTCCACAATCAGCTCCGCCGTCCTCGGCCCGATCCCCTTGATCATGCCGGATGACAGGTAGCCTTTGATCCCTTCCTCTGTCTGGGGCAGCATCTCCTCATAGCTTTCCACCTGGAGCTGCAGCCCGTATCTGCTCTTTATCCATTTTCCCTGAAAGTCGGCTTCCGTCTTGTCCGTCTCCGGCAGGCCGGTGCCTGTCGCCGTGAACCGGAACCCTTCCCCTTTATAGCGGGCATCCCTTGCCGCCTCCGGCACGCTGCCATCCTCCGTGTGGTACACGAAGATGCAGAAGCCGTTGTCCTTATTATGAAAAATTTCCTTTACAAACCTGCATCTCATCTGTTTTCTCCCTTCATTGTGCTTTCCTCATCCCAGTCATACAGTAAAAGGTCATGGCTGGAAGTACGGGTATCCCTTCCGCTTCTCCGGAACCGGTAATTCCGGAAAGCAAATCCTGTAGGTTTATGGGTATAGCGCACAGCAAGGACATGGTATTCAGTACCGAGCCAGGATGCGGTCCCTATGGTTTCTTCCGTCTCCTCACCAAAGTTCAGCGCATATAACCAGTTGTCGCTCAATCTGCGGGGATCAGCATATGCCTCCCCTCCCGGAAGGGAGATGAGCTTTTCCTTCATGGCATGATAATCCTTCAGTCCCGGATGTGCTGCCAGGGTATCAGCAGCCAGCGTCTTTTCAAACTCGCGGAACGGTATAAAAGGTTTCTTTCCCGGAAAGTCTCCGTTCCCGTCAAGGTGGCGGATCTCCCCGTTAGAAACAATCTCAAAAACAATATCCGCTCCCACAGTACAGTCATTCTCACAGTAATTTCCTGCAGGCGAAGCCGTATACCAGATCCCGTCTGCCGTGGACCGGTTAAAATAGCGCTCCGGCCCCTCTATGGTACGGAATGTGTCCCTGCAGAGGCCGGCTTCCTCCAGATAGAACGCCACTCTGATATGTTTCCATTTTTTCTCTGTTCCTTTCCAATCCGGAGTGGCCGGCCCGGGCATTTCTTTTATTTCTGCAAGCATGGCGCCGCCTTCGCTTTCCAGCAGGACATAGGCAGGGATATCCAGTTCCCCTGCCACTTTGATCTCACCCTGCATCCCGCTGCTGATCCGGCTGCCGCACACAATGATGGCTTTGCTCAGCTTCAGCACGGACAGTCCGAAGGCAAGCCCCGCTTCCCTCTCTTCCGGGATGTGGTCATCCAGATATTCGGGGAGGAAGCTGTGGGGCGCTATCGCCCTGCATCCGAAAATTTCAGATACAAGGCGTGCGTAGTGCTCTGCATTCTCCATGTTCTGCCACATACCCTCTTTTGTCGGTGCCGACAGCGGGGAACAGATATATACAAGGTCATTTTTCTTCATTAAGCTGCTCCTTTCATTTTGACGGAAAACCTCCTGCTTTCCGTAGTGTTCACATAGTCATCGTAGACATCCGGGTGCTGCACCTTTAAGCGCTCCAGCCCCTTCCTGTCGATCCCTGTACGGTAGGAGGGGTTATAGGAGAGGACATACTGCGTACCGCCGTCTGTAATGACTGCCGTGCAGCTTGTACCCATTGCCTCCACGATCTCCGCATAGGCTTCCTTCATCTTTTCCTCCAGCTTTTTCGCCTCGCCGTCATGCTGTGCCTTCAGCTCCTTTAATTCCATGTACTTCCGGATGCTGCCCAGGTATCTGCGTCCCAGTTTTACCTGTTCCGCGTCCTTGTCGGCAGGCCCGCAGTGCTTCCGGATGCTCTCCAGCACAAGGTCTGGCTTCTCCGTGTAATCCGGCTCAGCGCTTTTTTCCACGTTCTCTTTCCAGAAATATTCCTCCTCCGCGATCAGGTCCTCCTCAATATCCATGTCACGTTCCATGTAACGGATGAAGAATTCGTTCTCGTTGTTCCCATACAGGCAGGCAAAGTACATCCTGTCGATGTTCATGACCGCCATGTAGTGCCGCCCCTGGTACTCGTAATTGACCGGGGTGGAATCATTTGCCCATTTGTTCTGGCAGTTGTAGTTGGTGGTCTTGCACTCAAGGATGCCTTTCGTGCCGTCGGGGAAATCTATGAAGAAATCCACGTCTGCCAGCATGAAGGGATAGAGCGGGTGGCGGAACATCTTCCGGACGGGGTATACCTTAAGCCCTGTCTTTCTGGAGAAGATCTCCGCAACAAGGTCCTCCAGGCGGTGCCCCACTTCCTTTGCCACCCAGTTGTCTTCCTCCTCATCCACCACAGGCTGTATGCCCAGCTTGTCATAGTACAGGTCACGTTTCGTACAGAACGGCGACATCCCCATGATGGCTGCGGCGTCGCTGCCTCCGATCCCTTTGCGGCGGAAGGAAAGCCAGTCCTCCCTGCTTAAGTTTTCCGTGTCAACAAATACCTCTGCCTCATAATTCAGGTCCAGTCCCATATTTTTCCTCACTTTCTGCCGCCCGCTGCGGCTGCATCTTCCGGACAGAAAAAGAGAAGGCTGATACTCCTTCTCTCCCTGTCCTTATCATTATTCTGTTTTATTTTCTGTGGCAGGCTGCCCTGCGCCTGGCGGAAAGGACAAGGGCGTCCTCCCCGATCCCGGCATCTGCCTTCGGGGTCCTGGCTGCCCTTTTCCTGCACTTTTCAATGGCTGCATCACGGTCATAGCCGGCTTTCTCCTGCAGCCCCGCCGTGATCTTCCGGCACCTGTCACGCATACGCTCATACTGCATTACACCACAGAAGCCCAGACGCTCCCTGTCATTCTGCAGGAACTCGTCCAGCATGTCTGCGTAATCCGCAAGTACGTTGCATATCACGGTCAGGTCGCCTTCACAGCTTGTAATGGTTTCCTCCCGGCTGTGCGTCACGCTGTAATAGCGGATGGGCACCTTTCTGCGCTCATCTTCCTCAACATCCTCTGCAATCTGTATGGAATCCTCAACCATTGCAGCAGCCCTCCTTCCTACCATTTGTAAATACCCGGTATGTCATATTCCGTCCAGTTGACGGATAACGCCCTTGCTATGGTCTCTTCCATCCTGGCAATCCTGCCCCCTTCCTCGCCTTCGCAGGCAAGCATGTAAAGGATCTCGGAAATGCCGAAATAGATGTCATGCGCCGTACAGGGGTCTTCCCCGTACTGTGCCTTGAACAGGTCCACTGCTTCCGCTGCATACTTACGGGCAATGCCCAGTTTGTCCATGACGCCCTTCATACAGTTGACAGGGTTCATGACCTCGATCTTTAACAGCTTCACCAGGTTTCCTGCGGCAAGCTGGTACTTCCCGTACAGGAGCTTCAGCTGGTCATCGAACTCACTGAGCTTGGTGCCGTTCCTGTGTCCCAGCCTCAGTGGGCTGCCCAGGCTGATGGTGGTATTTTCCTTTCCGGATACCAGCATGGGGAAAATGTTCGCCCCGCCGGAGCCTGTGTCGGATGTGGTAATCCGTACCACGGGTTTCATCTCATCGGGCGTTTTCCCATGCAGTGCCAGCTCCTTACGGTAGGCATCCAACAGGGCATCTTCCCCGGAAAGCTCCCAGAGTGCGGATGCCATGTCATGCTCATAAAAACCGGCAAGGTAGCTGCAGCCCTTAAAGTTCGTTGTCAGGTAGTCCACGGAATGCAGGAACACCTGCTCCATGTCAAGCACCGCATAATCATGGCAGTCGCCTCCCAGCACAGCGGAGACCTTGCCTTCCGAAATGCGTAACAGCGCCTCTCCCTTTGCCACCTTCAGGCAGTCGTTCAGGATTCTCGCATACACGCTCTTTTCCACCCTGCGCAGTC
>OFFO01001687.1_pt1 | contig 11189 bp, 8 predicted proteins | sample 1521441 | NCBI WGS metagenome assembly OFFO01 (sample SAMEA3504097, study PRJEB24116) | mouse gut metagenome | biome: mouse gut; feature: mouse-associated habitat; material: faeces | place: Denmark | collected 2011
AGCGCGCCTGCGCCGAAGGTTGGATTACGCCGGCAGCCATGAAAACCGGCATCGGCATCGCACTGACACTGTCGTGCCTGGCAGGGCTGGCAGTGCTGTTCACCGTCTGGGGGCAGCTGCCCCACGGAGGCTGGGAACTGGTGGTGCTGGGCGTGGTGTGCATACTGTTTGCTTTCCTCTATACCACGCTGCTCTCCTATCGGGGCTGGGGCGACGTACTGGTGCTGGTGTTCTTCGGCTTCGTGCCCGTATGCGGCACCTACTACGTGCAGGCCTATACGCTGAATATGGATGTGGTGGTGCTGTCGCTCGTCAGTGGCCTCGCCATAGACACCTTGCTGATGGTGAACAACTATCGCGACCGCGAGCAGGATGCCGTGAGCGGCAAGTGTACGCTGGTGGTACGCTACGGCAAGAAGTTCGGTGAGAATATGTATCTGGCACTGGGCATCGCCGCCGTGCTGCTCTGCTTCTGGTTTGTCTACACGGGCAAGCTGACTCCGCTGGAATTTATCTGGGCTCCCTGCGTCTATCTCTATATGCACGCACTGACGTGGCGCAAAATGATACAGATAGGTAGCGGTAAAAAGCTGAACAGCATACTGGGCGAGACGTCGCGCAATATGCTGTTCTTAGGATTACTGTTAGCGGTGGCGCTGAATTGAGAGGTTAGAGGTTAAGGATTAGCGGTTAGACCCTAATCCCTAAACCTTAACCTCTACCTCCATACATCTGTTCGTAATACTTCTGATAATCACCGCTGGTCACTTCTTCCACCCACGGCTGGTTGTTCAGGTACCATTCAATGGTCTTGACGATGCCGACCTCGAACTTCGTCTCCGGATACCAGCCCAGGGCATTGGTAATCTTTGTGGGGTCGATGGCATAACGCTGGTCGTGACCTAGGCGGTCTTTGACGAAGGTGATAAGGTCTTCGTTTATCCAGCTGATGTCAATCGTGCCGTCGGCGGCTTTTACTTGTTTCTTCAGCACTGCACGGTAACGGGGTTCTTCCTCCATCAAGCGGCGGACGGTGGCAATAGTCAGCTTCACGATTTCAAGATTGGTCTTTTCGTTGTGACCGCCTACGTTGTAGACTTCGCCTTCCACACCCTCGCGGACAACCAGGTCGATAGCTTTGCAGTGGTCTTCCACGTAGAGCCAGTCACGCACGTTACTGCCGTCGCCATAGACGGGGAGGTTCTTGCCTTCGAGAATATTCTTGATGATAAGCGGAATCAGCTTTTCGGGGAAGTGATAAGGACCGTAGTTGTTGGAACAGCGGGTGATAGTGACGGGCATCTTATAGGTATCGTGATAGGCCATCACTACCATATCGGCACTCGTCTTGCTGGCGCTGTAAGGGCTGTGCGGGCAGAGCGGGGTTTGCTCTGTGAAGTAGCCTTCGGCACCAAGTGAGCCGTAAACTTCGTCGGTAGACACTTGATGGTAACGAACGCCTTTGCGCCAAGTGGGATAACCGGACTCGTCCTTACCCGTGACCCAGGCACGGCGGGCGGCATCGAGCAAGTTTTGTGTACCCAGGATGTTGGTCATCAGGAAAAGCTGGGGATTCTCTATGCTACGGTCTACGTGGCTCTCGGCAGCAAAATTCACTACGTAATCGAATTTATACTTGGCAAACAGTTCGTCGGCAAGCACGCGGTCGCAGATGTCACCTTTTACAAAAAAGCAACGTTCATCGTCAATGTCATTGGCAATGGTGCCCAGATTGCCTGCGTAGGTCAAGGCATCCAGTATCACCACTTTAATATCATTATGTTTTGCCAGGATGTATTTAATATAGTTGGCGCCGATAAAACCGGCGGCACCGGTTACGAGATAAGTCTTCATGAGAATTAAAAATTATAAATTAAAAATTAAAGTCAGCGGGCCTTTATAGGAGAACTATTCTCCTTCTCTTTTTGGGGAACAAAGAGTTCATCGCTTCGATTCAGCCAGTTCCATCAGGTATTTGCCATATTCGGTCTTGCCAAGCTGTTCACCCAAGCGATACAGCTGGTCTACATCTATCCAGCCCTTGCGCCAGGCAATCTCTTCGATACAGCTCACGCGGAAGCCTTGACGGTTCTGGATGGTGGCGACAAAATTGCTGGCTTCCAGCAGGCTGTCGCAATTGCCGGTGTCGAGCCAGGCAAAGCCACGGCCGAAGAGCTCCACTTTCAGCGTGCCCTCGTCCAGATAGAGACGGTTGAGGTCGGTAATTTCGTATTCGCCGCGAGCAGAGGGCTTCAAGGAGGCGGCTTTCTCTGTCACGGTGGAGTCGTAGAAGTACAGTCCGGGGACGGCATAGTTGCTTTTAGGATTGGCAGGCTTTTCTTCCAGCGAGACGGCTTTGCCGTTGGCATCAAACTCCACTACACCGTAGGCACGGGGGTCCTTGACGTAATAACCAAAGATGCAGGCACCCTTGTCTATGGAAGCGGCACGCTTCAGCATGGCGGAGAAGCCTTGACCGTAGAACATGTTGTCGCCCAGAATAAGGCAGCCCGGTCCGCCGTCCAAGAACTCTGCACCCAGCACAAAGGCTTGTGCCAGTCCGTTGGGATTCTCTTGTATCTTATAGGAAAAGGACATGCCGAGTTCTTCGCCGGTTCCCAGCAGTTCGCGGAACATGGGTAAGTCACGTGGAGTAGAGATAATAAGCACTTCGCGAATTCCCGCCAACATCAGTGTAGAGAGCGGGTAGTATATCATCGGCTTGTCGTAGACAGGCATTATCTGCTTGGAGATAGCCTTGGACAACGGATAGAGACGAGTGGCACTGCCACCTGCAAGAATAATTCCTTTCATATTTCAGTTCTTTTTCGGTGATACTTCAAAATGGAGAATAAAATAAGAAGGAGGACGATGCCCCACGGCTCTACTTGCTATTCGGGCACAAAGATAATGGAAAAATTCGATTAAGTGAAGGCTTGGTTTCATCTTTTTACTTCATTGCTTTGCTTACTCCGGTACATTGTTTTGCTTACTTCAGTGCGTAACGGCCGTCACCCCTTGATGAAACGGTCTTTACCTCAGCGTGTAACGACCTTTACCAAATAGTGTAACGACCTTTACCCAATAGCGTAACGACCTTTACATTAGCATGTAACGGCTTTTACACTATAGCGTAAACAATCGGTAAATACAATCCATTGTAAATAAACAAACTACATCATCGGTCAGCAAGTTCTATCACCTCCAAATCTTTAAACGTTCCCCCATCAACCGCAAAGCGTACCATCGTACGCACCTTATGGAAACCTTGAATGCCCGCAGCGCCCGGATTGATGTGGAGTACATCCAACGTCTTGTCATACTTCACCTTCAGTATATGCGAGTGCCCGCTGATGAACAGCTTTGGGGGACGCACCAGAATGCTGCCCTTGATGGAAGGGTCGTAGTTGCCGGGATAACCGCCGATATGCTTCATCAGCACCTCCGCCCCATCCACCGTGAAACGGAGAATCTGCGGATAGAGCTGCCGTATCTCCTGCCCGTCAATATTGCCATACACGGCACGGAAGGGACGGAAAGCCGCCAGCTTCTGTGCCACTTCCAGCGAACCGATATCGCCGGCATGCCATATTTCGTCACAGCCCTCAAAATATTGCAGGTACTTTTCATCCCAGTAGCCATGCGTATCCGATAATAAACCAACTTTTGTCATCTTTCCTTTGTTTATTAAGACAAAGGTAATTATATTTGGGAAGAATACAATGTGGTAATGTGCTAATATGCCACATTAACACCTTAACACCATGGACAACAGATATTTCAAACGTGACATCAGCTGGCTTTCCTTCAACTACCGCGTACTGCTGGAAGCGGAAGACGAGACATTGCCGCTATACGAACGCATCAACTTTATTTCTATATACTCTTCCAATCTGGAAGAATTCTACAAGATACGCGTAGCCGACCATAAGGCCATAGCCACCGGAGCCTCGCAAAGCGATGAAGAGACTATGCAGTCTGCCGCCGAACTGGTAGATGAAATCAACCAAGAAGTCAATCGCCAACTGGAGGAACGTATCCGCATCTACGAACAGAAGATACTGCCCGCCCTGCGGAAACATCACATCATATTCTATCAAAGCCGCAACGTAGAACCGTTTCACCGCGACTTTGTGCGCAGCTTCTTCCGCGAAGAGATATTCCCTTATCTGGTCCCGGTGCCCGTAAGCAAGGACAAGGTGATTTCATTCCTGCGCGACAACCGTCTCTATCTGGCCGTACGGCTTCATCTGAAAGGAGCTCCCGCCAGTTCTCCAAACCGCATCCAGTATTTCGTGATGAAACTGCCGTACAGCAAAGTGCCGCGCTTCATCCAGCTGCCCAAGGTGGGGAAAGACTATTATCTGATGTTCATTGAAGACATCATCAAGGCCAATCTGGATACCATCTTCCCCGGTTATGAAGTGGACAGCAGTTATTGCATCAAGATTTCACGCGATGCGGATATTCTGATAGACGATGCCGCCAATACCTCCGAAATCATCGAGCAGGTGAAGAAGAAGGTAAAGAAACGCAAGATAGGCGCCGTGTGCCGTTTTGTATACGACCGCGCCATGCCCCAGGACTTCCTCGACTTTCTGGTAGATGCCTACCGCATAGACCGCCGGGAGCTGGTGCCGGGAGACAAGCACCTCAACATGGAGGATTTGCGGCATCTGCCCAATCCCAACCAAAGCGTACGTCCCATCAAGAAACCCCAGCCCATGAAGCTGACCTGCCTGGACGAACGCGAATCCATCTTCCACTATGTGGAGAAGAAGGACCTGCTGCTGCATTATCCCTACCACTCCTTCGACCACTTCATCCATTTTCTATATGAAGCCGTCCACGAACCCACCGTGCGTGAAATCATGGTGACCCAGTATCGCGTGGCAGAGAACTCCACCGTCATCAACACCCTGATAGCCGCCGCACAGAACGGAAAGAAAGTCACCGTCTTTGTGGAACTGAAAGCCCGCTTCGACGAAGAAAACAACCTCGCCACCGCCGAGATGATGAAAGCCGCCGGCATCAACATCATTTTCAGCATACCAGGACTAAAGGTACATGCCAAAGTAGCCCTCGTGCTACGCCGCGACAAGGAAGGGCGCAAACTGACAAGCTACGCCTACATCAGCACCGGCAACTTCAACGAAAAGACCGCCACCCTCTATGCGGACAGCGGACTATTCACCTGCAACCCGGTGATTGTAAACGACCTGCACAACTTGTTCCGTACTCTGCAGGGAAAGGAAAATCCAGTGTTCCACCGCCTGCTTGTGGCCCGCTTCAACCTGATTCCTGAACTGAACCGCCTCATCAATCACGAAATAGAACTGACCCGGCAAGGCAAGCAAGGACGGATTATCCTAAAAATGAATGCCCTGCAAGACCCCGCCATGATAGACCGCCTCTACGAAGCCTCGCAAGCCGGTGTAGAGATAGACCTCATTGTCCGCGGCATCTGCTGCCTCATCCCCGGGCAGGAGTACAGCCACAACATCCGCGTGACACGCATCGTGGATACCTTTCTGGAACATGCCCGTGTGTGGTACTTCGGCAACGGCGGCGCACCCAAGCTCTTCCTCGGCTCGCCGGACTGGATGCGGCGTAACTTGTACCGCCGTATCGAAGCCGTCACCCCCATTCTGGACCCGGACTTGAAGCAAGAGCTCATCGATATGCTATCCATACAACTGTCGGACAAACGGAAAGCCTGCTTTGTGGACGACCGGTTGCGAAACCGCTGGAAGTCGTCGCGACCGCAAAAGGAGAAGGTACGGTCGCAATATAGCTTTTACGAATACTTGAAACAAGGGATTAAGGATTAGCGATTAACGATAATTATCAATCGTCAATTATCAATCGTCAATCGCTTTGTAACATTTCTGTAACATGTATGACATTTCCCTGCAACACCAAACTCTTTCCTTTGCAGCCGGAAATAAAATACATGTCTATGGAAACAATTTATCTGGGTATCGTCATCTTTCTGTTCGTACTCGCGATTTTCGACCTCGTGGTAGGTGTCAGTAATGATGCGGTCAATTTTCTTCAGTCGGCTGTCGGAGCAAAGGCAGCATCTTTCAAAACCATACTGTTCATTGCAGGCATTGGCGTCTTCATCGGCGCGGCACTCAGCAATGGCATGATGGACATTGCACGACACGGCATCTATCAACCGGAGCACTTCTACTTTGCCGAAATCATGTGCATTCTGCTTGCCGTCATGTTGACGGACGTCGTGCTATTAGATGTCTTCAACACTATGGGAATGCCTACCTCCACCACTGTATCCATGGTGTTCGAACTGTTGGGAGGTACGTTCGCACTGGCGCTCATCAAGGTCTATAACAGCGATACATTGGGACTGGGCGACCTCATCAATACAGACAAGGCACTGTCTGTCATCATGGCCATTTTTGTATCCGTAGCCATTGCCTTCTTCTTCGGTATGCTGGTACAGTGGCTGGCACGTATCGTGTTCACCTTCAACTACAAGAAGAACATGAAATACAGCATCGCGCTGTTCGGTGGTATAGCTGCCACCAGCATCATCTACTTCATGCTGATAAAGGGGCTGAAAGACAGCTCATTCATGACCCCTGAAAACAAGCAATGGATACACGACAATACCGCATTGCTGATAACCGGTTTCTTTGTATTCTTCACCATACTGATGCAGATACTGCATTGGTGCAAGATAAATGTCTTCAAAGTAGTGGTTCTGATGGGTACTTTCGCCCTCGCTCTTGCCTTTGCCGGCAATGACTTGGTGAACTTTATCGGTGTCCCCCTCGCAGGATATTCCTCATTTATTGACTATACAGTCAATGGTACGGCCGCCGGCCCCGACGGATTCCTGATGTCCTCACTCCTCGGTGCAGCCAAAACCCCGTGGTATTTCCTTATCGGTGCAGGCGCCATTATGGTTTATGCACTCTGCACATCCAAGAAAGCCCACAACGTTATCAAGACTTCCGTGGACCTTGCCCGCCAGGATGACGGTGAAGAGAACTTCGGAAGTACCCCGATAGCCCGTACGCTGGTACGCTTCAGCATGACTCTGGCTAACGGAATATCCAAAACGATGCCCGAAAGCAGCAAGCGGTGGATGAACACACGCTTCCAGAAGGATGAAGCCATCATAGCCGACGGCGCCGCTTTTGACTTGGTTCGCGCCTCCGTCAATCTCGTATTGGCTGGTCTGCTCATCGCCTTGGGAACTTCCTTGAAACTTCCCCTTTCCACCACTTACGTCACCTTTATGGTAGCCATGGGTACATCGCTTGCCGACCGTGCCTGGGGACGTGATTCGGCGGTATTCCGCATTACGGGTGTGCTCAGCGTTATCGGCGGTTGGTTCATCACTGCCGGAGCAGCGTTCACCATCTGTTTTTTCGTGGCATTAATTATCCATTTCGGCGGTACGGTTGCCATCCTGGCACTGATTGGTCTGGCAGTCTTCATGCTGATTCGTAGCCAAGTGATGTACAAGAAGCGCAAAGAGAAAGAAAAAGGCAACGAGACCCTAAAACAGTTGATGAAGAGCACGGACAACAGCGAAGTCATCGAATTACTCCGCAAGCATACCCGTGAAGAACTGGTGAAGATTATGGAATTCACAGAAGAGAATTTTGAACGTACCGTCACTTCCTTCCTACACGAGAATCTACGCGGACTGCGTCGTGCCATGGGCTCAGTAAAATTCGAAAAACAACTCATCAAGCAGATGAAGCGTACCGGAACACTTGCCATGTGCCGCCTCGACAACAATACCGTACTGGAAAAAGGACTCTATTACTATCAAGGCAACGACTTTGCCAGCGAACTGGTGTACAGCGTAGGCCGTCTTTGCGAACCTTGCTTGGAGCACATAGATAATAACTTCAATCCGCTGGATGCCATTCAGAAAGGAGAATTTACAGACGTAGCCGAAGACATCTGCTATCTGTTGCAAGTATGCCGCCACAAGCTGGAAACGAACAATTATGATGAACTGGAAACAGAGATTCGCAAAGCCAACGACCTCAACGGACAGTTGTCTCACCTGAAACGCGAAGAGCTGCAACGCATCCAAAGCCAGAGCGGCAGCATCAAAGTCAGCATGGTATACCTGACTATGATACAAGAAGCCCAGAACGTAGTGACCTACACCATCAACCTGATGAAAGTAAGCCGCAAGTTCCAAGTAGAAAAAGAAGAGTTATAAGTTATAAGTTATGAGTTATAACGCATGGTACATAACATGCAACTTATAACTCATAACTCCTTAAGCCCCATCTTCTCCGCCCGTTGCAACATAAATGCACGGGCGGCTTCGTATTCATTGGGAATGATGCCGTCCAAAATGGCATCCTTAATGGCACTCTTCAAGGCACCTACCTGCTGGCAAGGAGAAAGGCCGAAAGTCTTCATGATTTCTTCACCACTGACCGGAGGCTGGAAATTACGGATACGGTCGCGTTCCTCCAAATCCTTCAGCTTCTGGCGTACCAACTGAAAATTATTAAGGAAGCGTTTCTTACGCTCCATATTCTTGGAAGTAATGTCGGCTTCGCACAGTGTCATCAGGTCGTCTATATCATCACCTGCCTCAAACAAGAGACGACGCACTGCCGAGTCGGTCACTACATCATCCGCTATCACAATGGGACGCATGTGCAGGCTCACCATTTTCTGCACATATTTCATCTTCTCATTCATAGGGAGCTTCATCTTGCGGAAAATATCGGGTATCATCTTCTCGCCAATGAAATTATGGTTATGGAACGTCCAGCCCGCACGGGGTTCCCAACGCTTGGTGGCAGGCTTGGCTATATCATGCAGAAGAGCTGCCCAGCGTAGCCAAAGGTTGTCGGTCTTCTTGCTGATGTTGTCGAGTACTTCGAGCGTATGGTAGAAATTGTCCTTATGGGCGCGTCCATTGCGCGTCTCCACGCCTTGCAGCCTAACAAGTTCCGGGAATATCAGTTCCAGCAGACCACAGCGGTCCAGCTCAATGAATCCCTTAGACGGAATAGGTGACAAGATGATTTTGTTCAGTTCGTCTGCAATGCGTTCTTTGGAGATGATGGAGATGCGTTCGCGATTACGCTCCAGAGAATCGAATGTCTCATCGTCAATATAGAATCCCAGCTGGGTGGCAAAACGGACACAGCGCATCATGCGCAAAGGGTCATCACTGAAAGTTATATCAGGGTCGAGGGGAGTCCGGATGGTCTTTTCCTTCAAGTCTCCAATACCGCCAAAGGGGTCGACCAACTCGCCATAACGCACCCGGTTCAGGCAAACAGCCAGTGCATTGATGGTAAAATCACGGCGGTTCTGGTCATCCTCCAATGTACCGTCCTCTACAATAGGCTTGCGGGAATCGTGTGTATACGATTCTTTTCTTGCACCCACAAACTCAACTTCCGTACCATAGTACTTCAATTGTGCCGTACCGAAATTCTTGAAGACGGAAACATGCGCCCCACGCCCCAGACGCTTACCCAGCGCCTCGGCCATGGCAATGCCACTGCCTACCACCACCACATCAATATCCTTGGAAGGACGTTGCAGGAAAATATCACGTACATATCCACCGACTACGTAACATTCCAATCCCAATTCATCAGCCGTTTCGGATATCCGCTTGAATATATCATCACTAAAATATTGCTTCAGTTCTTCTGCCGTCAAATCTATCATAAATAATGCGCTAATGTAATGAATACGCAAATGTGTTAATGGTCTATTAGCACATTTGCACATTAAAATGCTGCAAAGATAAAGATATTATTTCTATTTTTGTGGACTCTAACTCCAAGAACAACAAATATGAAAAAAGTAATACTCCTTGCATGCCTATGCTGTACACTCTTCTCTTGCGAAGATGTGGAGAAGAAGGCCGGTGAAAAACTACAAGCTGCCCGCGAAGCGTTTGAACTCGGCAACTACAATGAAGCGAAGATTCTGATTGACAGCATCAAGATGCTCTATCCCAAAGCGTTTGAAACTCGCCGTGCAGGCATCGGCCTGATGCAGGAAGTGGAACTGAAAGAGCAGGAAAAGAGCCTGGTCTATCTGGACAGTATGCTTCAAGCCAAGCAAAAGGATTTCGATGCAATCAAAGGGAAATACACTTTTGAAAAAGATGCCGAATACCAGAATATCGGCAATTACCTTCATCCTTCCCAAGTGATAGAAAAAAATCTGCATCGCTCTTTCCTTCGCTTCCAGGTAGACGAAAACGGAGTCATGAGCATGACTTCCATTTATTGCGGAGCCCATAATATCCACCATGTGGCCGTCAAAGTCACTGCTCCCGATGGTAGCTTTGCCGAAACACCCGCCGCCAAAGACAGCTACGAAACCACTGACCTCGGTGAAAAGATTGAAAAGGCAGACTTCAAACTGGGAGAAGACGGAAACGTCATGGGGTTCCTTTATCTGAACAAGGACAAGAATATCAAAGTCAACTATCAAGGGGAACGTCCCTATTCCATCACCATGACTGCCGCCGACCGCCAGGCCCTTGCCAGCATCTACGAACTGGCACAACTGCTGTCATCCATGACGGAAATAAAGAAGAATATGGAAGAAGCCAATCTCAAAATCGAATTTGTAAAAAAGAAGATGGAAGAGAGAAAAGACAATGCACAAGAATAAAAAGAAGGAAACCGGATGATATATTCATTACTTAGTCATCCGGTTCCCTTTTTATTATCAGTAAAGCCTTACCAAACCAATTTGGGTAAATAACGGCTCAGACATGTACGCAAAGCAGACAGAGTGATGGGTTTTACCAACACTTCCGAGGCTCCGCACTCCAAGGCTTTTTCGCGGTCGGCAGTAAAGGCGTAAGCGGTCTGCATGATGATGGGAAGTTCTTTATCCTTCTTGCGAATAATCACCGTAGCATCCAGCCCGTTCATAATAGGCATTTTTATATCCATCAGAATAGCTTCCGCCTTGTCGCGATTCTCTTCGAACAAATTTACAATATCCTCACCATTCTTTGCCCATAGTATCTCGCATTTCTTGCCGATAATAGCCTTTATCAGTTTAAAGTTACTATCATCATCTTCCGCAACCAGAATAAGCGGACGGTAATCTCCTGACACTTTTTCTATTTCCATGACCTATGCGTTTTGTTTATATAGGGGCAAAGATATAAAAAATAATAGATTTGCACTATCTTTGCA
>OFFO01001715.1_pt1 | contig 10979 bp, 6 predicted proteins | sample 1521441 | NCBI WGS metagenome assembly OFFO01 (sample SAMEA3504097, study PRJEB24116) | mouse gut metagenome | biome: mouse gut; feature: mouse-associated habitat; material: faeces | place: Denmark | collected 2011
TCCCCCTCCAAACCTCCCCCATCCTCCCCAAAGACTTTCGAGTGGTGGGGAGGCGGCGCGCAGGGAGTTCGTTCCGGCGAAGAAAAAACAGGGCGGAAGCGTGCTTCCGCCCTTTTGACTCAAAAAAAGATTTAAGCCTTTGTGCCGCCCCGCCCTTGATAGAGCCATAACTGAGGGGGTTTGGGGGGTATTCGACCCGAAGGGCGGCGAAGCCGTGACCGTTAGGAGAGCTTGCGAGTCTTACGGGCATCGCACGCAACGCGATGCCCCCCAAACAGGGGGTCAAGGGGGTCGGTAGCCTCCCTTGCCGCCGGAGGCACGCTCCCCCTATCGGCCCACGACGCTCCGGCCCATCCACTTGCGGCTCTCCCAGCGCCGCCAGAAAAAGGCGGCCCGGATGCCCTCGTCAAATGTGAAGGCCACCCACATGCCCGCCAGCCCGAAACCGAGCAGATTGCCGAAAACGTAACTGCCCGCTGTGGCCACGCCCCACATGAAAATAAGCCCGATGACGAAAGGATACATTGCATCCCCGGTGGCGCGGAGGAAATTCACGTAGAGAATGTTGACGGCCCGGCCCAGCTCAAGCGCCACGTCGATGCGCAGGATGAGCGCGGTCAGGGCGATCACTTCGGGATTGTCGCTCAGCAGGCCCATGACCGTGCGACCGAGGAGGGCGGCCAGAAGCGCGACCGTAAAGGAAATCATCAGCGTGATGCGCACGCAGTAACGCCCGAGGCTCAGGGCGGCGTTGCGTCGGCCCTTGCCGATGAGATGCCCGATGCAAATGCCGCCGCCCTGTCCCACGGCCATGGCGAAGACGTAGGAAAACGTCACGATGTTCATGGCATAGGTGCGGGCCGCCAGCGCCTCGTTGCCGAGAAGATTGGTAAAGTAGGTAATCACCACCTGCGACAGGCTGTAGGAAAGCTGCTCCCCGCCGGAAGGCAGGCCGATGGCGAGCATCTTGCGCAGCAGATGGAAGGGAAAGGGCCAGAGGCAGGAAAGCGGGAAATGGAGCTTCTTGCGAAAGAGAATGAACAGAAGCAGGCCCATAGCCACGCCCCGGCTGATGGTAGTGGAGACGGCAGCCCCGGCGACGCCCAGCGCGGGCAGGCCGAAATGCCCGAAGATGAGGGCGTAATTCCCTATAATATTCAGGATGTTGATGACGAAGGTGACCTGCATGGGGTAATAGGCCATGTCCGCGCTGCGCAGGATAGCGGAAAGCGTCAATGAAATGGCCTGCACGAAGGCGAAACCGCCCACGATGCGCATATAGGCGATGCCGTCGCCCATCAGTTCGGGCCGCAGGTCCATCCAGCGCAGGATGTCTCCGGCCCAGAAATAGAGGAAGGCGCTGATGGCCACGCCCACAAGAGCGTTGAAGGCCAGCGACACCGCGACCGTACTGGTGAAATCTTCCCTGCGCCGCGCGCCGAGGAACTGGGAACAGAGCACCGACGTCCCGGCTGTGGTGGCGCTGAACGCCAGAAAGACCATATTGAGAATCTGCACCACCACGCCCACCGCCGCCACCGTGTTGTCAGAGCACTGGCTGAGCATCACGGTATCGACGGTGCCGAGAAGGATGATCAGCACCATTTCAATGAAAATGGGCCCGGTCAGCCTTACCAGCCAGCGCCGGAGGTTGGTTTCTTCATGCGGCATGAAAACGGTTCCTTGTGTTCCGAAGGACGGGATTTAGAAAAACCCGTAATATTGCAGGATGAGCACGATGAGGGGAATGCTCAGCGCGGACAGGCCCGTATTGATCACGATGCCCAGCGAGGAATCCTCGGCGTAGACCTGATACTTTTCCGCGATGATGTAGGCCGCTACCCCGGCGGGCATGGCCGAAACGAGTGTGGCGACGGCTACGGCGACGCCGCGCACGCCGAGCGCGGAGAGGACGGCGAAGGTCAGCAAGGGCTGCCCAATAAGCTTGAACAGGTGCAAGGGGAACTGGCGGCGGACCCAGCCCTTTACGAAGCCGCGCGAGGAGGTCATCTGCACGGAAAGGATCATCCCCATGCAGAAAAGGGCGCAGGGGGCCGCCGTCGAGCCGAGCATGGACGCGATGGACATCAAGGGTTGCGGAACCTTGATGTGCAGAAGGCTCACAAGGACCCCAAGGCCGGAGCAGATGAGCATGGGGTTATGATAGAGCGAGCGCAAGAGGGAAAAGCACGCCTTCGCCCGGCCTTCCCCGCAGTGACGCCCCATTTCCAGCACGGTGTCCGTGAACAGCAGGTTCACCACGCCGAGCACAGCGCCGACGCTGGCGATGAGCGCCGCGTCCTCATCTCCCGGCAGCAGGAGCACGACGATGGGCAGACCCATAAACGCCGAGTTGGGAAAGCTCGACAGAAGGGCGAAAACCGCGCCTTCCTGCCTGCGCTGCGGGAATCCGATGAAAAAGAGCAGGTAGGCCACCGCATAAGGGATGAGCAGCCCCAGAAGGATGCCCCAGAGCAGCGCGGAGGAAAGCTGCCCGGCCTCCATCCGCGCCAGGGCGTTGAACAGCAACAGCGGCAAACCGATCCAATAGACGAACTGGTTGAGACAGACCGATGTTTCCTTGGGCATGAAGTCCATGCGCTCGACGATGATCCCAAGCAGGATGATCCCGAAAACCGGAACAAGAGTGGACAAAATGGAAAGCATGGAAAACCTCGGATACGGTATTGGTTGATCGCTCAATCAGAAGCCGCCAGCTATACGCCTCTCCCCCGCGACATGCAACGGGAAAAGCCCCCTCACCGTGCGCCCTGTGCGCTGGAATGTCCACTCCCCTTTCCCATTCCCCCTTCCTTGTTTTTTCCCGGGCCCGTTGCTACTCTGATACGGCACCACCGCCCCGCCGGACCCCAACCTTTCGCCGCTTTTCTATGGACATGCCGCAACGCCCTTCCGCCTCCCGCCATCGCAAGCGCTTTTTTACAAGCGGCGTGTGGCTGGTCCTGTGCTGCTTCCTCCTGGGCGTGCCTTTTTTTGCCCGCGCCGACCCCGCTTCCTACGGAAAAGCCAAGGAAACGATGAGCCGCCTTGAGCGCATCCCGTCGCAGCGGCAGCAGCGCGAGCCGTGGGAAAAGCTGGCCGCCTCCTTTCTGCGTATCTATCAGACGGAAAAACGCTGGAACAACCGCCCGGCGGCCCTCTTCCGTTCGGCCCGGGCGCTGGACCGCCTCTCGCGCTATGCCGCCAACCGCAAGGATGCGCAGCGTTCCGTAGAACGCTACCTGCAAGTCGCGCAGGCCCATCCCCGCAGCGTGCTGGCCGACGATGCCCTCTATAACGCCGCCCGGCTGCGCGGCGAAATCCTCGGGGACCGCGAAGGCGCGCAGGAGCTTCTCCAGCGGCAGATCAAAGCCTATCCGTCGGGCGACATGCGGCAGGCGGCGGCGCGCTACCTCGCCACGCTTTCGCCATCCGCCGGGAAAAGCCCACGCGGGGCGGCGCGCCCGGAGAGCCCCAAAAGCGCCTCACAAGCCAAACCTTTCCACCTCGGCGTGCGTACCGTCCTCATCGATCCCGGGCACGGCGGCAAAGACCCCGGCACGCATCACAACGGCATCCGCGAAAAAACGGTCACCCTCGACATCGCCAAGCGCGTCGGGGCTATTCTTTCCAAGCGCGGGCTCAAGGTGCGCTATACCCGGCTTTCCGACACCTACGTGGAACTCGAACGGCGCGCCGACAAGGTACGCACCAACAAGGCCGATCTCTTCATCTCCATCCACGTCAACGCCAATTCCTCCGCGAAAGTGCGCGGCTTCGAGACGTATTATCTCGACGTTTCGCGCACCTCCTCCGCAACCCGGCTTGCCGCCGTGGAGAACGCCCTGCGCGACCGGGGCCGCGCCGCCCGTGAAACATTGCCGCCCAGCCGCCTTTTCCGCATCCAGAAACAGGAATCCCGCCGCCTTGCCCGCAGCGTCCACGACACCGCCCTCAAGCTCGTGCGCAAGAAGAACTATCGCACCGCCGACGGCGGCATCAAGACGGGGCCCTTCCATGTGCTGCGCCGCTCCGGGGTGCCCGGCGTGCTCATCGAAGTCGGCTACTGCACCAACAAGGACGAAGCCAAACGGCTGGCCATGCCAGCCTATCGCGCTACCCTCGCGGAAGGCATCGCCAACGGCATCCTTGCCTATGTCGGCAGAAAGTAGGGCCGCCTTCCTTCTCCCCTGCCGCCTTGACATTCTGCCCTGGTTTGTCTATTTGGCCTTTTATACATATAAGGAAACGTATGGACAGCACCACGAAACGCCTCTTCACCGAACAGGCCCGCATCTTCAAGGCGCTTGGGCATCCGAGCCGCCTGATCATGGCCGAGGCCCTGACGCGCGGCCCCCTGTGCGTCTGCGATCTGCACCGGCAGGTCGGCGGCGATCTCTCCACGGTTTCCCGCCACCTCGCGGTCATGAAGGAAGCGGGAATAGTGACGGATGCCAAGCGGGGCACCAGCGTCTTCTATTCCCTGTCCCTGCCCTGCCTCGACACCTTCCTCCACTGTACGGGTGAAGCCGTCCGCAAACGCCTGAACGCCCGGCTGGACGAAACCCGCGCACTCCTGGATCAGGCTCCCTGCGCGTGCCGCACGCCTCGTTCCGCTGCGCCCGAGGGCGAGGAACGCTGAAAGGCCGTTTTTTCAGGTTGAGCCCGTAAAAAGAGTGTGCTCGAAAGCCGATTTTTTCCAAGAGCAAAGCACATGGGTAACAGGACGGCGTAGCCAACCTTGCGTCAGAATGGCATTTTTCCAGCGCAAGGCGGCTTGGCGGGAAAAGGCCGCCTTCCAGCAAGAGTTTGAATAATGCCTGATTGAGGGCGTGCGGCTTTTAAAGGGAAGGCACCGCATGCCTTTCTGGACAGAAGCATGGTTTTTGTGCCGCTCCATTATTGCATAAAAGGCCAAATAACAAAAAAGGAAAGCACCATGAACACAAAAGGATGGCGGCAAGCCGGGAAAGGCGGGGCCGCCCTGCTGCTCTGGCTCCTCCTCTACGGGGCGAATCCCCATGTCAGCGCGTGGCTGGCCCATGACGCCCTCGGGCTGGCGCGCGGTTCCGCCACTGGGGAAGCGGTCAATTTCTTTTTTTATGATACCGTCAAGATACTGCTTTTGCTGGCCATCATGGTCTACGGCGTGGCCTTCGCGCGGGCCGGGCTCCAGACCGAACGGATACGGGAAAAGCTGGCCGGGGCGAAACGGGGCCTCGGCTATCTGTTCGGCGCTGTGTTCGGCGCGGTCACGCCCTTCTGCTCCTGTTCGAGCATCCCCCTTTTCGTGGGCTTTACCACGGCGCGGATTCCTCTCGGCATCACCATGTCCTTTCTCATCGCTTCCCCGATGATCAACGAAATCGCGGTCGTCCTGCTCGGCGGCCTGCTCGGTTGGCCTTTCGCCGCCGCCTATGTCGCGGTGGGGCTGCTGGCGGGCATCCTGGGCGGGGCGATCATGGACGCGGTGGGCGCGGAACGTTGGCTGCAACCCCTCGCGGCACCGCATGGCGGGCTGACGGAACTCCGCCCGATCCGCGCCCTGACGCTCCCGAGCCGCATCACGCTTGAGGGCCGTCACCGTTTCGCCCTGCACGAAACGCGCTCCATCTTCCGCAAGGTCGCGCCGTGGGTCGTGATCGGCGTCGGGCTCGGCGCGCTGCTGCACGGCTTCGTGCCCGAGGAGTGGGTCGTGCGGCATCTCGGCGCGGGCCAATGGTGGACGGTCCCGCTGGCCGTCATCGCCGGGGTGCCCCTGTACGCCAACGTGACCGGCATCGTGCCCATCCTCGAAAGCCTCCTCCTCAAGGGCGTGCCCGCCGGGACCGCACTGGCCTTCTGCATGGGCACCGTGGCCGTCAGCCTGCCGGAACTCCTCATGCTGCGTCAGGTCATGCGCTGGCGTCTGCTGGCGCTCTTTGTGGGCGTGCTGGCCGTTTTCTGTACCCTTGTAGGCTGGCTCTTCAACGCCGTTTTCCCGGTGATGGGGGGAAGGCTCTGAAAAGAGGCTCTCAAAGCCGCCAAAAGAGGGCATTTCGCTGAGATGAGCGGGCCTCTTCCCGCCCTTCCTGAATGTGGAAACGCCCCGGCCCGTTGGAGACAGAACACAGGCCGGGGCGTTTGGCGCGGTCATGACAGGGTGGCGGCACTCAGAAACGATGGATGGAAGGTACAAACCCTTTGTCACGAGGCCCATAAAAAGGCGCTCGGTAAGAGCGTCTGCGGGAAGAAGCAAGAGAGCGGAATAAGCGTGTGCGCCTTCCCGCCGAAGCGATTTCGGGGCATCGCCCCTTCTTATGCCTCAACAGACTCAATCCACGGGGAAATACGCATCACTTTCACCCATCTTGCCGCTTCTGCCGCGTCCCGGCGGCCTAGAAAATCGAACCGAGATGGTATAATCTAACACGGAAGACCTCTTTACCGCTGTGTGCGGAGCTGTCCGACAACGCTTCCGCAGAAAAAAGCAGGGCTGAAAGATGCGTTGATGCAGCCCGAACGCACAAAGAAGTCATGCTTATAAAGAGGTCCGGGGGGGTCATATGGCTGCCTGAAGGAGAGTCGGCATGGATGCGGAAGTCTTTCTGGGCCTCGACGTGGGCTCGACGACGGCGAAGCTCGCGCTCGTCGCGGCGGACGGAGAACTGCTTGAGGCCCATTACGTGCGTCACGGGGCGGCCGCCCGGCGAACGCTTTCCGCCATGCTGGATCGTCTCGCCGCCCACTACCCCGGCTTGAGCGTCCGGGGAGCCATCACCGGCTCGGCCTCGCTCGGGCTTTCGGAAATCCTCGGCCTGCCCTTCGTGCAGGAGGTGGTCGCCGCATCGCGGGCCCTTGCCGCGCTCGCCCCTCAGACCGATGTCGCCGTGGAACTCGGCGGCGAGGACGCCAAAATCCTCTATCTCAGCCAGGGCATGGACCTGCGCATGAACGAAGCCTGCGCGGGCGGGACCGGGGCCTTCATCGATCAGATGGCCGCCCTTTTGCACACCGACGCCGCCGGGCTCAATGAGCTGGCCGCCCGCGCCACCACCATCTACCCCATCGCCTCGCGCTGCGGCGTCTTCGCCAAGACGGACGTGGTGCCCCTGCTCAACGAGGGCGCGGCCCGCGAAGACCTCGCCGCCTCCATCATTCAGGCCGTCGTCGATCAGACCATCGGCGGGCTGGCCTGTGGCCGCCCCATCCGGGGCAAGGTCGCCTTTCTGGGCGGCCCCCTGCACTTTTTGCCGGAACTGCGCAAACGCTTCATCCTGACGCTCGGCCTTGCGCCCGAAGACGTGATCGACTTCCCCAACGCGCAATACGTGGTGGCGCTGGGCACGGCCCTGAGCCTTGCCGAAACGTCCGGCGGACCCCGCAGCGCCGCCCCGCTGCCGCTGGCGGAAGTGGCGGCCCGTTTGCATTCAGAAGCGCGCACGGAGGAGCGCGGGCCGTCCCTGCCCCCGCTCTTTGAAAGCGAAGCGGACTACGCCGACTTCCGGCGGCGGCACAGCCAAGACGCCGCCCCCCGCAAGCCGCTGGAAGCCGCGCAGGGCCCCCTTTTCCTCGGCGTGGACCTTGGCTCCACCACGGTCAAGGCCGTGCTCACGGACGCGGACGACGCCGTGCTCGCCTCGTGGTACGAGCGCAATCAGGGCGATCCGCTGTCCCGGCTCCTCCCCTTCCTCGTGGACCTCATCGACCGCCTGCCCGCCGGAGCGTGGATTCAGGCGAGCGCCGCCACAGGCTACGGCGCGCAGCTCGCGCAGGCCGCCCTCGGCTCGCTGTCCGCGGACGTGGAAACCGTAGCCCACGTAAAGGCCGCCTGCCGTCTCGTGCCCGAGGCGACCTACGTCATCGACATCGGCGGGCAGGACATGAAATGCCTCAAGGCCCGACAGGGGCTCATCGCGGGCGTGACCTTGAACGAAGCCTGTTCAGCAGGCTGCGGGGCCTTTCTGGAAACCTTCGCCGCCGGCCTCGGCCTCAGTATGGACGATTTCGTGCACGCCGCCCTTTTCGCCAGCCACCCCGTCGATCTCGGCTCGCGCTGTACCGTCTTCATGAATTCCAAGGTCAAGCAGGCGCAAAAGGAAGGCGCGGCCATCGGGGACATCGCGGCCGGGCTCTGCTACGCCGTGGCCCGCAACGCCCTCTACAAGGTGCTGCGCCTGCGCACGCCCGCCGAACTCGGGGAACACGTCATCGTGCAGGGCGGCTCCTTCCTCAACGACGCCCTGCTGCGCGTCATGGAAAACCTCCTCGGACGCCGTGTCTACCGCCCGGACATCGCCGGGCTCATGGGGGCCTACGGTGCGGCCCTGATCGCCCGCAGCCGTACGCCCGCGGACGCCGCCCCCGCCCCCCTGTCCTCGGAGGCCCTGCGCTCACTGCGCATCACCGCGAAAACCACGCGCTGCCAAGGCTGCGGCAACCATTGCCTGCTCACGGTCAACAGGTTCTCCAACGGGCGCAGGCTCGTCTCCGGCAACCGCTGCGAGCGCGGCGCGGGCAACGGCGAAGCCCCGGCCAAGGCCCCCAATCTCTACCAGTGGAAGGAGCGCCGCCTTTTCGGGTACGTCCCCCTGCCGCACGATCAGGCTCCGCGCGGAAGCATCGGCATTCCCCGCGTGCTCAACATGTATGAGCACTATCCTTTCTGGTTTACGCTGTTGACGGAACTGGGCTATCGGGTCGAACTTTCCCCGCCCTCCGGCAAGGAGCTTTTTGATCTCGGCCTTTCCTCAATGCCCTCCCAGACCGTGTGCTATCCCGCGAAGCTCGCGCACGGGCACGTCGCGGCCCTCCTGCGGCGTGGCGTCAAACGCATTTTCTTTCCCTGCCTGCCCCGCGAGCGCAAGGAAAGCCCTACCGCCAACGACTGCTATAACTGCCCGGTGGTGACGGGCTATCCCGAGGTCGTGCGCCTGAATACGGAGGAACTCCGCGAACAGGGTTGTGAACTGCTTACGCCTTTCCTCACCCTGCACCACCCGGAAAGCCTCGTGGACGCGCTGCACCAGCTTTTCGGCGTCGCCAAGGACGAACTCCGCCCCGCCGTCTGCCGGGCGGCGCGCGAGCAGGAAGCCTACCGCGCCGAACTGCGGGCCGAAGGGGAACGGGCGCTGGCCGAGGCGGAACGAACCGGCAGGCTCGCCGTGGTGCTCTCCGGCAGGCCCTATCACGCCGATCCCGCCGTTCATCACGGGTTGCCCGATCTCATCGCTTCGCTCGGCGCGGCGGTGCTCAGCGAGGACAGCGTCGCGCACCTTGCCGAGGTGCGCGGGCCGCTGCGGGTCGTGGACCAGTGGACCTACCATTCGCGGCTCTACCGGGCGGCGGCGCTGGTCTGCGCGCGGCCCGATCTCGAACTGGTGCAGTTGACTTCCTTCGGCTGCGGCCTTGACGCCGTGACCGCCGATCAGGTGGCCGAAATGCTCGCCGGGGCCGGAAAGCTGCATACCCTGATCAAAATCGACGAGGGCGCGTCCCTCGGGGCGGCCCGCATCCGTATCCGCTCCCTGCTCGCCGCCGTGGAGGAACGGCGGGACCGCAGGGCCGTCCAGACGCCCGCCCCTTCCGCTCCGCGCCCCGTCTTCACCAGGGCCATGCGCCGCACCCACACCATCCTTGCCCCTCAGATGTCGCCTCTGCATTTCGACATTCTGGGCAAGGCCGTCTCTCACGCGGGCTACCGGCTCGAAGTTCTGCCCGAAGTCAGCCGCAAGGCCATCGAAATCGGGCTGAACTACGTGCACAACGACGCCTGTTATCCGGCCATCGTGGTCATCGGTCAGCTTATCGAAGCCTTGCAGAGCGGGCGCTGCGATCCCGGCCAAACCGCCCTTCTGCTCGCGCAGACCTGCGGGCCGTGCCGGGCCACCAACTACCCCGCGCTCCTGCGCAAGGCGCTCTGCGAAGCGGGCTTCCCCAACGTGCCCATCCTGAGCATCAGCGGCGGTTCGCTCAACGAGCAGCCGGGCTTCTCCGTCTCGGCCCCGCTCCTGCACCGCATGATCCTGAGCTGCCTCTACGGGGACATGCTCCAGCGCGTGTCCCTTACCTGCCGGGCGCGCGAGCACAACGCCGGGGATACCGACGATCTGCTCGCCTACTGGACGAACCGCGTCCGTTTCAACGCGGCCCGGGGCGATACCGCGGTCTTCAAGTCGCACATGCAGGGCATCGTGCGGGATTTTTCGGCCATCCGCCAGAACCGCGATCCGCGCCCCCGCGTGGGCATCGTGGGGGAAATCCTCCTCAAGTACCACCCCGACGCCAACAACCACGTTGTACGCCGTATCATGGAGGAGGGCGGCGAGCCGGTCCTCACCGATTTGACGGACTTTTTCCTCTATTGCCTGCTTGATCCCGTCTACGAATGGCGGCATATGGGCGGCCGGGCCCTGCCCGCCTTCGGCAACTGGATGCTCGTGAAGCGCATTGAGTCCCTGCGTAACGCCATGCGCCGCGCCTTGCAGGGGAGCCGTTTCCTGCCCGTCTCGCGCATCGACGATCTGGCCCGCAGCGTGGGCGGCATCGTCTCCGCCGGGCATCAGGCGGGCGAAGGCTGGCTGCTCACCGCCGAGATGCTGGAACTCATCGATCACGGCGTGGGCAACGTCCTTTGCCTCCAGCCCTTCGGCTGCCTGCCCAACCACATCACGGGCAAGGGCGTCATGAAGGAGCTGAAGCGTCTGCGGCCCCACGCCAACCTTATGGCCGTGGACTACGACCCCGGCAGCAGCGAGGCCAACCAGCTCAACCGCATCAAGCTCTTCATGACCGTAGCGCACGAACGTTTGCCGCAGCAGGCCCCCGGCGCCCTCGCGCCCGCCTGTCCCGGCGATCCCGTATCGCAGCTGGCGGGCCGCCTGCGCGACAACCTCAAGGGCACGCTCGAAGGCTCCCTCGGCGGCAGCGACGAGGCCACGAATCCGGCGTAAGGAAAGAGAAAATGGGGAGGGGAAGGAGGGCCTTTCTGGAGAAAGGCC
>OFFO01001725.1_pt1 | contig 10912 bp, 6 predicted proteins | sample 1521441 | NCBI WGS metagenome assembly OFFO01 (sample SAMEA3504097, study PRJEB24116) | mouse gut metagenome | biome: mouse gut; feature: mouse-associated habitat; material: faeces | place: Denmark | collected 2011
ACAATGCAAGAATGCGGTATCAGTCAGAGGGCAATTGGCACCATGTTTTCGGAGTTCCTGTCCTCTTCTGGATCCCAGATCAACAATTAAAATCTTCCGCGGATACGGATAAATGGGTATCGCACCGTGACATCATTCCGACATTGTTAGCTATGTCTACAGGCAAAGTTCTCGGGAATGAAAAAGGCAGAAACCTTTTTGCAAAAGACATTGAAGAAGGAGCGGTTTCTTTTATTGGTTGGTCAGGCGCAGGCTTTGTTATTGGAAAACCAGGCATGGTAACGCTCAACGGAAAAAATTTAGAGTGTTACAACTGGCAGGATGACAAACTCATTAAAGCTGAGCGGTGTTCCAAGGAACAGGAAACAATGGGCAAAGAGGCAAGAGCCCAAAGAGCGATCAGCGAATTTATCGTTAGAAAAGGTTTGAACGAATAGACCCCTACTTTGCCCTCGTACCTTAAGCCGTCCGGGAATCCTAGCCGAGCCCACTTCTCTCTAGGACTTCCGGAGGGAGTATTTTTTATTTTCCTCTAATGTCTATAGAAGGATCCAATCTTCTGCCGGAAAGCTTCTCTAGCTCATTTCTTTCATCTTTTTGATCTTCCTCAGAAAACAGATCTCTTGGGTGGCTGACTTCTTTCGTGCTAATACCTAACCAGTATAAGATCCCCTCCGTCAGATTAGACATAAACTTTCGCGCTTTTATTTTTTGAAGCTTGGTCTCACCATCTTCGAATTTATATAAGGGGATTGACCTGTGCTCCGAAGCAGGTGAGGCGTGGTTCATTACGATTTTTCCCTGGATCTCGTTGTGTGAAACGCCATGGTCTGACAAATAAACGACAGAATAAGTTTTTCCACTACTTCTAAGGGTTTGGTCAATCTTTTCCAAAAGACTGTCGGTTTGCTTGATAGAGGAAACGTAACAAAGCGGATCTTGGAAATATTGGTTCTTGACAGCGCCCAGTAGTGGCTGCTCAATGAGACGTTCACAAACAGCCGAGTGTGATCCCATCAGGTGAAGGACTATAAATTTGGATCGGTTGTCCGGGACATTTTCTAAGACTGCTTTTTTAAGAAGAGGAATTAATTCTGAATCCGAAACGCGCTCCGATCTATCCAGAGATTCTTTGAGCCACTTTGCATGAAGTGCGCGATTTGCAAACACTGTGATCGGTGTATCTTTTTTATTGATCTTACCCTGATTGGAAAACCAATAAGTTTCGAATCCTGCCAAATTTGCAGCGTCGAGGATATTGTATTCAAGGTTAGCGTAGTCCTTCGAGTGATTCGATACTTTCGAGAAAGTCAGCATCTTTTGAATGGATGGTATTGTGTAATCATCCGCTGAGACTGCTCCGTCTATCAGGGTGCCTTTGCTTTCCATAAACGGAGTGTTGGCAATGGGATACCCGTAGGCATGCATGTAATCTCTTCTTGCACTTTCTCCTATAACCAATACAAAAATCTGCTTACGGGGATGAACTGTTTTTATATTCCATTTCGACTGAATAGCTTCTGCCTTCTTTAATTCCGATATTCCCTTCCAGGCAGTGATTGTATGTTTGTACCCTTCATGAATCGCTTTAAAGGTTCCTGAAGATATTGCTATAGATGCAACAAGCACGAAAATTAAAAATTTATTAGAACTCCATTCAAGTTTAAATTTACAGGAAAGAAAATAAGAACCTAGAAGGGCGGCCATCGCTGAGATTGGGAAAACAATGGTCCAACCAAAAACTGTTTTAAAAAATTCTATTGCCTCAGCTGGATCTGTATTAAATGCAGATGCCACCTGACCGTCGTTCGGGATCCCAAACACGATACCTATTGGGAAATAGACATCCATGAGGAAAGTTATCGGGAAAAGCAAGAACCAAAAGGAATACTTACTGAAAAAACAGCAGACTGAGAACAAAAAGAAAATTAAAAGAGGAACGATACAATTCTTATACCCCCCCCCGAATGCAGAACTGAAATAAGATAAATACTCTGTTAAGACGCCGCTTCCAAACAGCGCAACACTCGAACTGTAAGCGACCAAGATGATGCAAAGAGTGGAAAGAAGGAATTTTGTAGTGCTAATTTTTAAGCTCATCTGGGGCATTTGAAGAATCGGTGCTTCTTCTTGATTAAACATTTTCTAAGTTAAAACTATAGAACACCATCAGTACTCAAAGTCAAAACAATTAACTTTGTTCCTTATTTTTTTTACAACTTTCAAGAATCCACGTCAATCTGTTGTGGCTCTTTTTTCGAACCAGGTGTCAACTACCTACTAATCCCTGAATCCCATCTTGGTACCTCATAACGAAACATTTTCATTGATCCTTGACCGGTCTATGCTTCTTTTACGCACAGGCCGATCTTCATAGAGAACTTCTAGCTTTCGTCAGGTGTGCCTTGAAACAATCTTAGCTAATCCTGTAGAACAAAGAGCCGAGGAGAATTGAATCTGCCTCGGCCTTTTGAATTAAATTAACTATTGAATACTTATAACTTGATAACCTTCGTCTTCAATCGGAACCTTCAATTTTTCGGTGTCAAAACCCTTCGGTACGCCGACTTCTGCGACTCCGTCTTCAAGCGAAACCGACTGCACCGTGACGCCCTCAATGCCGGAAAGTGCCTTGGTAACAGCCTTCACGCAGTGCTCACACATCATGCCGTCAATCTTGATAGAAACTGTATCTTTCGGAGTGGAAACCACCTCAAAAGACGTCACTTCATAATCCTCTGCCTTAATCGCGTCCGCAACCTCTTTTTCAGACAATGCACGGTCAGCGCTAACGACAGCGTTCTTATGCTCTAAAGACACGTCGGCAGAAACCACACCCGGAATCTTTTCTAAAGCCCCCTTAACAGCTTTGACACAATGTTCGCACATCATCCCTTCGATACCGACTTTGTAGACGAAGTCTGAGGGATTCTTTTGTTCAGCCTCAGCAGACACATCCGCCAATTGCTGAAGTTTCGGTTGTAAAGTTTGTTCCGGAGTTTTGTCTCCCTTCCCCGAATCCTTCAGCACAGGCTTCCAGCCTCTTAAGCGCAAAGCGTTCGTCACTACGCTCACCGAGCTCATACTCATCGCCGCGGCAGCAATCATCGGGTTGAGAATCCAGCCGAAAGCCGTATAGAAAACACCTGCGGCAACAGGAATGCCGATAATGTTGTAGATGAACGCCCAGAACAAGTTCTCACGAATATTGAGCATCGTCGAATGGGACAAGGCCGACGCGTTGACCACATCAGACAACCGGCTCTTCATCAGCACAACGTCTGCTGCTTCAATCGCCACATCAGTTCCGGCGCCGATAGCTGCACCTACATCGGCTCTGACCAGCGATGGAGCGTCGTTGATGCCGTCGCCAACCATAAGAACTTTCTTACCTTGTGCCTGTAGCTCGCGCACGACCGCTTCTTTATCTGCCGGCTTAACTTCAGCTCGAACGTTCTTGATGCCGACGCGCGAAGCCACAGCACGAGCTGTTTTTTCGTTGTCGCCGGTCAGCATCCAAACTTCTTTGCCTTTAGCCTGCATGGCTTCAATCGCCTGCTTGCTGTCAGGACGAATCGGATCCGCGATGGCCAACATTCCTACTAGTTTGCCGTCAGCAACGACGTAAAGAGGAGTTTTCCCTTCGTTGGCAAGCCCGTCTGCAAGTTCTTTCGTCTTGGCATCTTCCGAAGTAATCACAGATTTATTGCCGATACGGATTGATTTCCCTTCGCAGGTACCGGAGACATTACCGAGCTGCTGGACAAAGTCGAAAGCGTCTTTCAAAGAAAGATTCAGCGCTTTTGCTCCTTCCACAATGGCCGTCGCCAAAGGATGTTCCGACTTTTGCTCAACGGAAGCTGCGAGCGTGAGAAGCTCTTCAGGTCTGACCTTCCCGAAAACAATCACATCCGTCAGAGAAGGTTTGCCTGAAGTGATCGTTCCGGTCTTATCCAAAACAACAGCGTCGACTTTTTCTAAAGATTCGATCGCTTCTGCGCTTCTAAAAAGAATACCGTTTCTTGCCCCACGACCGGTCCCGACCATAATCGCGGTCGGCGTTGCAAGACCAAGCGCGCACGGGCACGAAATCACTAGAACCGATACGGCAATCTCGAGCGCAAACTCCCAGGAATATCCGCACAGCATCCAAACGATGGCAGCAATGATTGCGATGCTGATGACTGTCGGAACAAAGATTCCGCTGACTTTATCTGCTAAGCGGGCGACCGGCGCCTTAGTGGAAGTCGCCTCGTCCACCAATTTAATAATCTGGGCTAAGGCTGTGTCACCGCCGACCTTCGTGGCCCGCATTTCGATATAGCCTTGCGTCAGAAGCGTCGAAGCGGACAGTTCTTCTCCTTCCTTTTTATCTACAGGAATGCTTTCTCCGGTAAGAGAAGATTCATCCAAGGCGCCCGAGCCTTTAACGACAATTCCATCGACTGGCACTCGGCTGCCAGTCTTTAAGACAACGATGTCCCCGACTTGAACGGAACTGACCGGAACTTCCGTCTCTTTGCCGTCCTTTAAAACGACAGCTTTATCCGGAACCAAGGACATCAGCTGAGAAATGGCGTCCGTCGTCTTATGTTTAGCTCTGGATTCGAAGTACTTGCCCAATGTGATCAGGGCAAGGATCATCGCGGCAGAATCGAAGTACAAGTTGTGCGCGTAATGATGAAGTGTTGCCTCGTCGCCTTGTCCTAATGCATAGAGCATCATGTAAAGCGCAAAGAGTCCGAACAACATGGAGGCCGAAGATCCGATCGCCACAAGAGAATCCATGTTCGGAGATCTTTGCCAGAGCGTCTTAAATCCGACCGTGAAATACTTGAAATTCACGAAGACAACCGGCAGAGCTAAAAGGAACTGTGTCAGAGCATTGATCGGTGCACCCTTTGTTCCGGACATGACTTCCGGAAGCGGCATCCCTACCATCGGACCCATTGCCAGCATCATGAGGATGGCCGCAAAAAACAGCGAAACGTACAGACGAGTCTTCATCTGTGCGGCTTCCTTTTTGGCCGCCAGCGCGGGATCGACGGATTTAGCAGCAGGAGAACCTGCAGCCTGCTTTTCGTTCGCGCCGTAACCTGCATCCGTTACCGCCTGAATAATCTGCTCCAGACCGGTCTTCGTTTCGTCGTAATCAACCGTCATGCTGTTCTTTAGCAGATTGACGTTCACGTCTTCAACGCCGGGCACGTGAGACACAGCTTTCTCCACACGATTGGAGCAGGCCGAACACGTCATGCCGGTGACATCAAAATTTTTCTTCATATTGTTTTCCGTTGTAGAACGCAATCATTTTAAGTAGTATTATCTTTTACGCAAGAACTTACGTTTTTGAAAGATAGTTACTTTTTAGATACCATGAATAAAATCAAAAAAACGATGAGGATTTTCAATCCGAAGAGTTTCATTGTCCCGTTGAAGCAACATTTTCTTTAATCGGCGGAAAATACAAAACCCTCATCCTGTGGAACCTCATCGGCAAAACCCTTCGTTTTTCGGAATTAAGGCGCCTGATCCCGTCCGCAACGCCGAAGATGCTGACGCAGCAGCTTCGTGAATTTGAAGAAGCCGGCCTTCTCATCAGAAAGGTTTATGCCGTCGTTCCTCCGAAAGTTGAATACTCCCTAACGCCGCTGGGAACCTCTCTTCGGCCGATTCTAGAGTCGATGTACGAATGGGGCAGTCAGTACCTGCTCAATCAAGGGACGAAACCTTGCTGTTCGATGAAGAAGCTCCCTAGTGCCTAAAATCAGAACAACTCCGTGTTGCAAAGCACATTTCAACTAAAATTTCCCTAAATCATTTTTTATTGAGAGCCATGCTATTGCCTTCCCTCAGGGACCGTGCCGATTATGTGGTGCGGTTTCTCTTCGGTTCATTCATCGCCATCAGCTGTTTTTTAGTCGTTTGGCCCTTTGCAACAGCGATGTCGGTTGCGGCTGTGATCGCGATCGTCTCTTGGCCTCTCTTTAAACGAGTCCGAAAGGAAGTCGGAGGCAGGAATCTTGTTGCGACACTGATCATGGTGTCCCTGCTGGCCATCCTTATTGTGCTTCCGATTGCCGGATTATCTTTAGTATCGGCCCAGGAAATCCCGACCTTAATTCGTTATGTGCGTGAATGGATTGCCTCCGGCTTTACTGTTCCAGAAGAACTCAAGGAAATTCCCTTTGTCGGTGAATGGGCCTACACACAAGCTGCACATCTGCTGGGCAATAAAGAGGAGCTCGCCGCCATTGCACAAAAGCTCTTTGATCCTGTGAGCCGCGCGGCTCTTGCAGGTGCCGTGATGTTAGGCGACGGACTTCTCCAGTTATTCCTCATGCTGTTCGTGATTTTCTTCTTCTATCGCGACGGCGAAGTCCTTTCTCAAAAATCTTTGGCACTCTTAACGCGCATGAGCGGCAGCATCGGTGCCGAAGTTCGCGACATTATCGTCAACACAACCCGCAGCGTCGTCTTCGGCATTGTCGGAAGTGCTGCAGGCCAAGGCGTCGTTGCCTTAATCGGCTTCTGGATCGCAGGTGTTCCCGGCGCCATCACATTGGGTGTCGCAGTGTTCGTCTTATCTGCCGTTCCTATCGGGCCTCCCTTAGTTTGGGGTCCTGCTGCTTTCTGGCTCTATTACAAAGGCGAAGTCGGCATGGCGATCTTCCTCGTGCTTTGGGGTTCGCTTGCAGTCTCCAGTGTGGATAACTTCTTAAAGCCGATCCTGATTTCCAAGGGCGCTTCCCTGCCCTTGTCGCTCATCTATTTAGGCGTATTCGGCGGCGTGCTGGCGTTCGGATTCATGGGCATTATTCTGGGACCGGTTGTTATTGCCGTTGGTATTGCGATGAGCAAGACTTGGTTGTCCGTTTCTGCCACGGTCAACGATAAAGACCAGCCGACCGCCAAAACCGAGACCGTTCTTAAGAAGCTGTCTAAAAATTCGATCGAATCCGACATCGTTTCGGACGTCACCGGAGAACAGAGAAGCTCTAACCACCATCATTACAGCCAGCCTAAGAATGACGGACAAAAATAGAGAACGATGTTTTTCATGACCGAAGACTTCGGTTTTTTCGATGATTCTTGCTTTTGAGCCCGTAATATGCGGGCTCAATTCTTTTGTTTCTCCGATGAATGCCTGACGCCGAAGCTATTAAGGAAAATTAGAGGTGTCAAAACGTTACAGCGGCTCTATACTTATCCGAATCTAACAACGGTGAGTAACTATGAACCATAAAGTCATCGGCATCAGCCAAAGTTTTAGTCCCGCCCCCTTCGTCAGAGCCTTGAAGGAAAGACTCCAATCCACTTTCCTTCCTGACGGTTCACGTCCCCACATTGAACTTGTAGATCTCGACTGGTCTTCTCCGGATGCAGACGCTCCGAAGTTAGTCCAAGAAGGCGACGTTAAGATTCGCGTTTTGGAAGAGTCGTATCAGCTCATTGAAAAAGGCGCTCAAGTCATCGCACTGTGCAACTTCAGAAACATCAGTTTCTTAAATGAAGTTCAAACAGAAATCACAACTCCTGTGACGGATATCCTTCAGGCCTGCATCGAAGAGCTCAAGAAGAATCCTGTTAAGAAACTCGGTTATCTCGGCCGTCCGGGTACAGATAAAGCCAAACTCATTACAGAAACCGTCAGCCGCGAAGTCCCTGTGGAATGGGTTTATCCGAGCGAAGCTATGCTCGAAGTGTTCGACGAACTCGAAAGCGGCTCTCACTGTGCAGTGATTCCCGATCAGAAGAAAGCCTGTGAACTCTTCGGCAAAGTCTGCTCTAACCTTCTGAGCGAAGGCGCCGAATTGGTTTTCCCGACTTGCGTCATGCAGGCATTATTTGCGGCCGCTTTGAAGTCCGAGGGTTACAACGTTTTGGATTCCATGAGTGCCTACGTTTCCTACCTTTGCTTCACCGATTGGGAAAAACTTCCTAAACCCTTCAAGATCGGTATTGTCGGCGGTCTCGGACAGGCTGCCACTGTCGACCTTTACGACAAAATTACTAAGGCAACTCCTGCTAAGAATGACCAGGAACACATCAAAGTTGCCGTCGAACAGAATCCCCAGATTCCTGACCGTACCAAATACCTGCTTCACGGCGGCGTGGATCCCACACTTTCTTTGTATGCCGCTTGCCGCAAGCTCGAGAAAGATGCGGTTGACGCAATCGTGATTGCCTGCAATACCGCGCACGCTTACTTTGAAACCATCGTCCCGCACTTAAGCGTTCCGCTCATCAATATGCAACAGGTAACGCTCGAAGAGATCCGCGATAAATTCGGACCGGATGTCGTCATCGGCTTGATGGCCACTGACGGAACCATTGAGACAGGCATTTACGGCCGCAAAGCCAAATCCATGAAACTTGCCATGGTCGTTCCTGATAAAGAGCATCAGGCCATGGTCATGGAAGCTATTTACGGTGAAAAAGGCGTCAAAGCCGGCTTTACCGACGGCCACTGCAAAGAAGTTCTGCTTAAAGCTGCCGAGCATTTGGTCAGAGATAAAGGCGCTCAAGCTCTTATTCTCGGCTGCACGGAGCTGCCTTTAATTCTGGAAGAAACTGACAACATCAAGCTCGGAGACGGACATGCCGCCATTGTGGATCCGACCGCTTCACTCGCTCGCCGTGTTGTTAAAGTTGCCGGAGAAATCACAAAAATCAGAGGTGTTCGCTAATGTATTTTCAAGTTAAAGACTATTCCCCGGTTCCTGCAGGAACCAAAGTAGCCTTTATCGGCCTGGGCACAATGGGCTTTCCGATGGCAGGACATCTCCTGCATGCCGGCTGTCAGGTGACTGTCTATAACCGCACAGCCTCCAAGGCCGAAGCCTGGGTAGAAAAATTCGGCGGCAAATCTGCACCCACACCTCGTGAGGCGGCTCAGGATGCAGACGTCGTCTTTACTTGTGTCGGCAATGACAACGATCTGCGCAGTGTGCTTCTCGGAGAAAACGGCGCTTTCGCCGGCATGAAAAAAGACGCCGTCCTCTGGGATGCCACTACGGATTCAGCTGAAGTCGCTAAAGAAATGGCAGCCCAAGCTGAATCTTTAGGACTGCATTTTGTCGATGCGCCGGTTTCCGGCGGCCAGGACGGCGCAGTCAGCGGCAGTCTTACCGTAATGTGCGGCGGAGATGCAGAAATCATTGAACGCGTCAAACCGATTGCGGACGCTTTTGCGTGCTCGATTCGCAGAATCGGACCAGTCGGCTCCGGACAGCTTGCCAAGATGTGCAATCAGATCTGTATCGCCGGCGTTGTTCAGGGCTTAGCAGAAGCGATTGCTTTCGGGCAGACCGCGGGCATCAACATGCACACGGTTCTGGATGTGATCGGTAAAGGTGCCGCTTCTTCCTGGCAGATGCATCGCCGCGGCGACACAATGATTGAAGGCAAGTTTGATTTCGGATTTGCTGTGGACTGGATGCGCAAGGATTTAGGCATCTGCTTAGAGCAGGCCCGCAAGACCGGCGCAGACCTTCCTCTGACCGCACTTGTCGATCAGTTCTATGGTGAAGTTCAGAACATGGGCGGAGGCAGATTTGATACCTCCTCTCTGATTCTCCGGCTCAACAGAGAACCGAAGAAGTCTTAATCGCTTCTAAATAGCGCGAAAGCCTCGGGATTTCCGAGGCTTTCGTGTTTTTGGTTTCATGAAAACGATCAGATCTTCATGATTTCCTGACGATAGAAACGAAGTTCCTCGACGGAATCATAAATATCGGATAAGGCTTCGTGACGGGAAGTCTTCTGATATTTCTTCATTACTTCCGGAGACCAGCGTTTGACGCATTCTTTGAACGAAGAAACGTCGAGGTTGCGGTAATGGAAGAACTGCTCCAGACGCGGTGTCCAGCGTGCCATGAAACGGCGGTCCTGACCGATGGAATTGCCGCACAAGGGGCTCTTTCCTGCCGGCACGTACTTGGAGAAGAAGTCAATAAAGATTTGAGCGGCTTCGTCTTCCGTGACTTTGCTTTCCAGACAGCGATTGACAAGGCCGCTTCGGGTATGTGTAGCGGTATTCCAAGAGTCCATGTTGGAGAGAATGGCAGCATCCTGATGGATTGCGACCACCGGTCCTTCGGCAATCACATTGAGCTGAGGATCGGTAATGACGGCCGCCATTTCAAGGATGCGGTTGATCTGGGACTCTAGGCCGGTCATCTCCAGGTCCATCCATATCAGATTGTTCTCGTTGAACAGCGGATCTCTTTCGACTCCAAAACCGTTATTGCTCATATTTCTCTCTTTGTATTAATCGATCTTTCGTGGCATTTTAGAACAAACAAAGAGAATCCGAACTGTCGGAACATCGGATTCAAAGCTCTAGTCGTCTTTATGATGGCCTCTTTTACGCCCGGGGCCGCGATGGTCATCCCAGTCATGACCTTTCGCGGGTCTAGGACCGGCATGCGGGCCACGAGGCGGCGGACGATGATCCCATTGCGGACCCCTATCGTGTTTCGGCCTTGCATGTCTGCCCGGCGGCGGGGGCGGTGGTGCTCCATAGTGTCGAGGAGGAACAGCATGATACCGCGGAGGTGGAGGCGGAGGTGCATAACCTGGGCCGGGAGGTGGCGGCGGAGGAGTGGCACGACGATAATGCTTGTTGTACCAACTGCGTTTCACAAAATACACGGGAGCGCCGCAGGCACCATATTCGGCACAGTAACGTCTCCAATGACGGCGATGATTATCGGGGACGGTCAGATAAATCGGGGCGCCCGCCAATGCCGCGCCGATCGCTACAATCGGATTGGCATTCCACAAAGAAGGCGTCACGCCTTGGATGGGCAGGACTCCATAGTAGCCGGGCGTTCCGATACCGACGTTAACATTAACATGAACTCCGGCATGGGACGGCAAAGAAACACACACCGCGAGGAATGAGGAA
>OFFO01001727.1_pt1 | contig 10910 bp, 9 predicted proteins | sample 1521441 | NCBI WGS metagenome assembly OFFO01 (sample SAMEA3504097, study PRJEB24116) | mouse gut metagenome | biome: mouse gut; feature: mouse-associated habitat; material: faeces | place: Denmark | collected 2011
AAAAAATTCCTCGCTGTTGGGCATATCGCCAATTATCAAACAAGCCCTAGGTTCAGCATTGCTAGACGGAAATCCTCGGAAATAGCAAACGCTGTCGTAAACAGAAGCACGGAAATCGCCATGATGACCGCCGCCAGAATATCCAAGGCTTGGACAAGCTCCATCATGATAGCCGCCGCATGTCCCGCAATTCAGGCTCGGGCAGGCTCCGTCATGATAACCGCCACATGTCCCGCAATACGGAGTCGGGCAGGCTCCGTCATGGTAACCGCCGCATGTCCCGCAGTACGGAGTCGTATATGCAGCCGTCTCAGCTACGTCAACTGTCTGATTAACTGCCGTATCTGTTGCCGCTACTTCCTGGATAGGAGAAGAAGGGTAAATATATCCCGTGCTAGAAACACCGGCGCCATTGCCCTGGCAATGATTCCAATCATAATTTAAACATAGGTTTCTATTAGCAGTTTCTACGCCTAGATTATAAAAACATTGATTGTGATGGCTGCCGGCATAATAAAATGCCGCCTCCTGTCCCTGCAGCTGCCCGCCGGAAGCCGCTGCATACACGGTTCCCCCTCCAATAGCAAATACAGATAACATACATGCTAAAACTACAAGCTTTTTCTTCATTTTACCTCCATTCCGTGCCTTGTCGCACAAACTGGCAGTTAGTGAAACAATAAAAAAATTCTTTCACTCTTACCTTCTCAACTTTGCCCCATCTTTTACTTAAAGATTTTCCCCTTAATCTTCCTTACCATACTCCCTGAAAAATTTACTTAAATTTTTCAATGCCTTTATCAACACCATTGTCTGTTCCTGATCTAAATCTGCCAAAGTTGCCTTAATCATCTCGTCGTGAAACTTCTCATGATGGTCAAAGGCATGTTCTCCTTTTGGCGACAATGAAATTAAGACCACCCGGCGGTCCTCTTCACTGCGTATCCGGTTTACATAACCTTTCTTCACCAGATTATTGATTGCAATGGTTAACGTGCCCACTGTCACCGACAGAGCTTTTGCCACTGTGGACATATTCTTAGACTGATTCTTGCCAATCGCTTCTATAATATGCATATCAGTATTGGAAATATCCTTGAATTCTTCCGTTATGATGGCTTTTTCCTCAATATCCATAATTTCATTAAACAGCTTTACTAAAACGTCGTTAATGGTATTGTAATTATCCACAAGAATACCTCCTAGCTGAATGTTTTCCACAGATATACGGTAAGTATAACATAAAAATAATTAACTGTCACACTTTTTCCAAATTTACATAGAATAAAACAACTGTAACTTTTGGAGTAGTGATGCTATGCTGAATTACTTATGGGGCTTTATGATTGTCATCGGCATTATTTACGCCGCCCTTACTGGAAATCTCTCAGCAGTGACCAGCGCTGCCCTTGATTCTTCCAAGGAAGCGGTAACATTATGCGTTACGATGCTCGGCGTCATGTCACTCTGGGTCGGACTGATGCGCATTGCAGAAAACTGTGGAATTATTACTGGGACTGCAAAATTTTTGAATCCCCTCCTTCGCTTTATGTTTCCCAATATTCCAAAAAATCATAAGGCAAACGAGTATATTTCCACTAACTTGATTGCCAACATGTTCGGACTGGGATGGGCAGCAACCCCCGCAGGCTTAAAAGCAATGGAATCCATGCGAGAACTCAACCATCACCACAAGCCGGGAGATGTGCACGTTTTTGATACTAAACGTATCTTCTTTCCAATTGATCCCTGTTAACATGATTGCCTACCGCAGTCAATATGGCTCCGCAAATCCCACGGCCATCCTGGGACCTGCGATGATCGCAACTTTCATCTCAACCCTCGTGGGCGTGATTTTTGCCAAGGCAATGTCCTGTATGCCAGAAAATTCTAATCATACATACAAGAAAAAAGGAGGACGCCTATGAATCTCCTCCTTTTTCTCTCAGATGCGATCATACCTATTCTAATTTTTTCCATCGTAGGCTACGGAATGATCACCCACCATGACGTCTATGACGACTTTATCAAAGGCGCCAAAGATGGATTACATACTGTTATCGGAATCATGCCTACCTTAATCGGGCTGATGGTAGGGGTCGGAGTTTTGCGTGCATCGGGTTTTTTAGATCTTCTCTCCTCGATATTAGGCGTCATAACCGAACCACTGCGGTTCCCAGCAGAATTGGTACCCGTTTCCATAGTAAAAATGTTCTCTTCCTCCGCTGCCACAGGGCTTGTCTTGGACATTTTTAAGGAATTTGGACCAGACTCTTACTATGGAACGATTACTTCTATTATGATGAGCTGCACGGAGACCATTTTTTATACGATGAGTGTATATTTCCTGGCGGCGAAAGTCACAAAGACAAGACATACCCTGCCAGGTGCATTGCTCGTTCAAAAAACCCGTTATACCTTGCCTGGAGCGCTGCTTACCACTTTGGCAGGCACCGTGGCAAGCGTAATTCTTGCCCAACTTATGTAACACCGCTTTACTTGGCGGCTAAATGGCGCAGCGCATTTCTGCGCCTTTAGCAATATCAAACGCCGCTTACTTTAAAAGCCCGCTGTCAACTTTGTGCAGATACTTCTTAGTCTCCGCCACTACCACTCCACTGAGCGCCACAATAGCAATCAAGTTGGGAATTGCCATCAATCCATTAAAAATGTCCGCAAGCGTCCACACAGCGGAAACTGTCATGAAAGGTCCAATAAAGACGCAAAGTATGTAAAGCCACTGGTATGCCTTGAGCACCCCAGGGCGGCTGCCAATCAGATATTCCAAACATTTCTCACTATAATAATTCCATCCCAGGATCGTGGTAAATGCGAAAAATACCAGGCAAACCATGAGGATAAATGAAGAAACCTGAGGTTGGAAAGGCAGTCCTATCTGAAATGCACGAGTAGTTACATCCACGCCGTCCAGCCCTACGTCCCAGCTCCCGGTAATCACTATGGTAAGCCCTGTCATTGTGCAGATAATCACGGTATCGATCACCGTGCCCAGCATAGATACCAGTCCCTGTGCCGCCGGCTCGTCCGTCTGTACTGCCGCTGCTGCAATCGGAGCGCTTCCTAGTCCGGCCTCATTAGAGAAAATTCCTCTGGCAACGCCTTTTTGCATTGCCGCCAGCATAGCCCCCAAAGCTCCTCCCGCTGCCGCTCTCAGTCCAAAGGCGCTTTGAAAGATTGTGACAAATGCCGCCGGAATTTCAGAAATATGAAACATTAAAATCAAGAAAGCCGAAACGATATAAGTTCCTGCCATAAATGGCACAATTACCTGTGCCACATTGGAAATACGCTTAATTCCTCCAATTAATACGAGAGCGACACAAAGAGTCAGCAACAGCCCCGCTATGATAACGCTCCAAGAATACTCTCTTTCAAACAACTGCAAACACCATTGATTTTCGGGATCAAAGAAACTGTTGACCGCGCTGGTTATCCCATTAATCTGGGTAAATGTCCCGATCCCCAAAAGCCCGGCGCCAATTCCAAAGATAGCAAATAGCTTCCCAAGCCATCGGAAATTTTTTCCCATCCCCCGTTCGATATAATAAAAAGGTCCCCCCACGATATGTCCATCTTCAGCCACGACTCGATACTTAATCGCCAGCAGGCATTCCGCATACTTTGTAACGGTACCTACAATCGCTGCAACCACCATCCAAAACAAGGCGCCTGGTCCCCCTGCCACCAGCGCAGTTGCCACGCCCACGATATTTCCTGTTCCAATGGTCGCAGACAGCGCCGTGCACAGTGCGGCAAAGCTGGACATTTCCCCATGCTCGCCCTTTTTCTCATTTGCAAACAAATTGCGGAGCGCTAAAGAAAACCGTCTCACTTGCAATCCCCGCAGACGAATCGTCATAAAAATCCCTACTGCTAAAATAAGCACAATCAGAGGAATCCCCCATACCAGGTCGTCCAACTGTTTTAAGACGTCATTAATCGCCTTTGTCATAATCTTCTCCTCCTAATCAAAATACCTTCCAAACTGCGGCATCCACTCTGCCAAATAAATTTCATCTCTTAATATTGCTTCAAACACTGGGGTTATGCAAGCTGTTAAAAGCTCTATGACTTGCGCCCAGGGAGGATATGGCTCCTGCCTGCACCTTCCTTGCCTGTTCCAGCGTTTTCTCATATATCCATAATTCTGATAGCCTTGCAAAATCTCAAGTCGCTTCATTGGGGATGGAATCGGAGATTCCATCATCAGCCGATGCAGTCCCTCCCACAATTTCCTGCCTTCCAGATATTCTTTCTGAAGCATTTCATAGATATCTTTATACCAGGATAAATCTCTTAATAGCTCTAGTTCGTTTAAGATAACATAAAATGCCAACGCCAGATATTGTTCCGAAGGAAATGTATAATACACAAAAGGCTGCTGATCATACATTCCCCGGCGGATCTTTTCCACGGAAAACATATCTTGCTTCGAACATGGTATCAATTTTAACTCAAAAGGAAAATGAAACTGATCGTTTCTTATATTCAAAAAGACGCTGACAGGCATTTCCTTGCGATCCAAAAACCATTCCTGGCTTTTGCAGTGAGAAATCTTAATCTCTTTTAAATCCATATTTTCGCCTTGCAATTTCTCCTTTTGATTGGAAGAAAATATATTCTCTAAATTTGCTATGGTATCTTCTATCTTGTGTTCTGGAACAAAAAACTCCATCTTACGGACCAATATCTTCTGCTTCTTATTAATTTCAAAAAAATTATCATTCTTTAATAGTATTTTCTCACTTTTTAAAAATGACTGCATTTTTTTCAATATTTTTTCCGCTGCTAATATTGATACAAGGTAAATAGATGGTATCTGTTCTGAATTCTTCACTCTTTTTACACTTTCCATTTACAGCACGCTCCCATTTGGTTTTGTATCATCTCTCTTTTGCAAATCTAAAATCAAAGATCATCTTTCCTAATCCATCCCTTTTGATCTTTTCCATGATTTTTTATTATATTCCTAATATAAATTCCTGTCAATTTTATTCATGCAAACATGATTCGCTCCTGCTATCGGCTATTACTAAACGTTTACTTTCATTATACTCATATTTTATGAAAAACTTTACAAATAATTTATTTTCATGTAAAATAGTAACTTGTAACTTTCAAACATATTAATATAGAAGCAATGGAGAAATAGAATGGAAACACATGAGAACAAAATGGGTGTTATGCCCATAGGAAAATTACTAATCGGCATGTCTCTGCCTATGATGATTTCCATGCTGGTTCAGGCGCTATACAACATCGTAGACAGTATCTTTGTGGCACAAGTAGGAGAATATGCAGTCCGTGCCGTATCCCTGGCATTTCCAGCGCAGACATTGATGATCGCCGTGGCGGTTGGAACTGCAGTTGGTATCAATGCGCTGCTATCAAGAACTCTCGGGGAAAAAGAATTTGACAAAGCAAATAAGGTGGCTGGAAATGGCGTATTGATATCTGTCCTATGTTATGCCGTCTCCGCCATTGCCGGAGCAGTTGCAGCGAAACCTTTTATTTACAGTCAGACAGATGTGGAACAGGTACGAAATTACGGCGTGTCTTACCTTACCGTTTGTACTGTATTTTCTTTTGGAATCTTTCTGCAAATTTGTTTTGAACGATTGCTGCAGTCCACCGGGAAAACAATTTTTACGATGATTACCCAGGGCGTTGGAGCCATTATCAATATTATTCTGGATCCAATCCTGATTTTCGGCTTGTTCGGATTCCCCAGGCTAGAAGCTGCCGGAGCTGCCATAGCCACTGTAACCGGGCAGATCATTGCCGCATTACTGTCTATTATTCTGAATCAAAAGTACAATGACGAAGTACGGCTGACACCTCATGCGTTACGTCCGAATTTACGCTTAATCGGTCAAATCTACGCTGTGGGCGCGCCTTCTATCGTGGTTCAAGCTATTGGATCGGTGATGACTTATGGCATGAACTTGATTCTTTCTGCTTACGGGATTGCCCAAACAGTGTTCGGCCTATATTTCAAGCTTCAAAGCTTTATCTTTATGCCGGTTTTCGGGTTAAATAACGGAATGGTACCGATCATCGCATACAATTTTGGCGCGGGCAAACGGGACAGAGTTGTCAAAACGATTAAATCCAGCATCTACTTCGCCATAGGCATCATGCTGGTAGGGCTGGTGATTATGGAATTATTCCCCGCCCAGCTTTTAAGCATGTTTAACGCCACCCCTGATTTAATATCCGTCGGAGTCCCAGCGCTTCGGATTATCTGCCTCAGCTTCCTGTTTGCAGGCTACTGCATCGTAGTAGGAAGCGCTTTCCAGGCATTGGGAAATGGCGTTTACAGCATGATCGTGTCCATCGCCAGACAGTTAGTTGTCCTTCTTCCGGTCGCGTACCTCCTCTCCCTAACTGGAAATGTCCGTAATATCTGGTGGTCATTTCCGATTGCAGAGCTTATGTCTCTGGCAATGAGCAGCTACTTCCTCTGGAAAATCAATCGCAAAGTGATCTCTCACATTGGGACATAAAGAATCGTAAGGCACTGCAAATTTATTTTTTGGCTCATCTGTCAGAAAAGATGCGGGATGTTTTTCTTTCGAAAATACAAAATCCCGCATCTTCCTATGAAAGCCGTATGTTTATCCTATCTCCTGCGGCGCCGTCTTCTCACCTTAATCTCCTTTAAGCCGCTCCTCATCTGTCTTCTGCTGGAAATCTTATAACGAATCAAATAAAAATTATCTGCCAGAAGATAAACTCCAAATCCCAATCCTATCAATCCAACCACTGCCACAATTCCTATCACGATATACTTTATATTAATTGTGACAACTTTTTTCTGCGGTTCTGCTGTCTCTTCCATCTCGTCTTTAAATTTAAATTCTGTGACTTTGGCATCCGTAAATTCAATATCAGTTCCGCCAACTTTGCGCTTTCCATATTTATATTCGATGCGTCCGATCAAATTACCGTTTCTTTTGGATTTCTTAATTTTAGGTACCGCATCCTCAAATGCCACAGCTTTCGGAAGAACGATATATCCTTCTTCATTTAATTTTGTAAAAGAGTCCTCGTCCCCAAAAATCTTATTATCAGAAATATTTTTTTCAAAACCCTTTTCATTTTCAGCAATATTCCAGATTTGATAATTTTCAAAGCAGTAATCAAGTAGCGACCTGGTATCTGTGTAATGGTTTGGCGACATTTCACGCATTACCACGCAGATCAATGTCATGCCATCTTTCTCGGCAAACGTCACCAGCGTGCTTCCGGCTACGCTGGTATAGCCCGTCTTGCCGCCGATACAATATTCATAGAGATACTGCTCGTCCCCTTTGTAATTATTCCTCATTTTATGATGATTGGAGAGGTATGTTTCCTCCTGATGCTTGTTGGTAGGAGGAATGCTGTAACGCCTGGTGTTTACAATCATGCGGAACAAGTCATTTTTTAACGCCTCTCTGGAAATTAATGCCATGTCATAAGCACAAGTCCAATGATCCTCATCCGGCAGCCCATGCGGGTTATTAAAGTTCGTGTCTTTACAACCCAGCCTGTCGGCCTCTTCGTTCATCATATTAATAAAGTTATCATAATTACCCCCTGTATGCTCTGCAATAGCGTAGCCGCATTCATTTGCCGATTCCAACATCAAGCCATAGAGGCAGTTGCGCATTGTCATTACTTCTCCCACGTCACGGGATATTCCCGAACCTTCCGTGTTGTACACAGCTTCTTTCGAAAACGTCACTTCCTCTTCCATTCCAGAGTTTTTTACAGCTAGCAAGCTTGTCATTATTTTGGTTATACTTGCCGGATAACAATGATCATGAGAATTTTTCTCAAAGAGCACTGTCCCGGTAGATGCCTCCATAACAACCGCTGAATCCCCTGCAATCTGAGGACCTTCCGGCCAGTATTTCTCTGCCTGAACCGGAATAACCTGAATCTGAAATAAACAAACTATTCCAAGCATCAGGCTTTTCCATCTCTTTTTGTTCTTCATGAAATTTTCTCCTTTATGTTCCTATTCTTCCTTTGCTTTTGTAACAAACTGTTATCTAAATCTTTACAAAATTATTACATTTTCTATAGTATATCATATCCAAAGAAGCAACGCAACTTTCCTATAAACGTTCTTTTTACATTTCTTTCTTGTTTTCCTTACAACGCTGTTGTAAAATATGAGCAGAATGCCAATTGACTCTGCATTTTCAACCTTTTGGTTAAAATTCATTGTAAATCATGTCTAAAGGAGCAAAACATATTTATGAGATTAAGAAATATTCCAGGTTCCCGTGAAGCCATCGCCGAAAATCCCTGGTGCATTCCGGAGGAATGCCACCCAAAAGGAAAATGGCACGATATTTTTAAAAATGACCATCCCATACAGATTGAAATTGGGATGGGAAAAGGAAGATTCATCCTAGAGCTTGCGAGGCAAAATCCAGATATCAATTATGTAGGAATTGAAAAATATTCCAGCGTTCTGGTGCGGGGACTTCAGAAAATGGAAGAAACTCCCCTTGAAAACATTCGTTTTATCCGCATGGATGCAGAAACGATCTGCGAGATGTTCGGCGAACATGAAGTAGATCGGATCTATCTCAATTTTTCCGATCCATGGCCCAAAGACCGGCATGCCAAACGTCGTCTGACCTCTCGTGAGTTTTTTAGACGCTATGATCATATTTTAAAAACAGACGGCAGAGTGGAATTCAAAACAGACAATTCCTCCCTGTTTGACTTTTCCTTAGAAGAAGTAAAGGAAGCTGGCTGGCGCCTCGATGGATTTACCAGAAATCTCCATCATGATCCGCTTATGAACGAAGGCAATGTAATGACCGAATATGAAGAGCGGTTTTCTGCTATGGGAAACCCAATTCATAAACTAATTGCCTCCAGATGACAAAAAAGGCCTATGGCAGCTTGCTTTAGCGACATTTTTCTTCTCCGCCACAGGGCAATCTTTCATGCATCAACGCCTGACACTGTAAAAAGCTGCCGCAAATAGAAACTAGTACAGGAATGCACTCTGCGTTCTAATTGCGACAGCTTTATTTATCTCTTGTCTTGTTATTTAATTTCTATTACTCGAGCCGGCTCATCTTCATCACTATAAGTGATTTCAATGGTATCTCCTGACTGATATTTTACAATCTCCAAAAGATCTGTGTTTGTCATATCTACGTCAAAAATTTCCTCTTTCCCCTCCAGTGCAAAGTAAATATGGGTATTTGATTCTATATTTACCGGGAAAAGATTTTTGATTTTTCCTGTGACAGTCTTATGTTCCTGATCAACCGGACTGGTTATGCCATTATTTTTCAGCAGCTTACTATAGGCTTTTTCACATTCCCGGATCGTATCTCCTGTCGCCACCCACTGATACTTCTGAATATTGACCATTCCATACATTTTCACCAGGCCTGCATCGTCTTTTAATGCCATAAAGTATGTCGGCTCACCAGAAATATTGAGCAATAGCGGGAATGTCGCCTGATACCCAAGATTCTGCACCTGACCTTCTGCCGAAGACATGGCAGACTCTTCCGTAGCACCCTCTATCTTATAGAAACGAGTCTCCATCGTCCTTTGATTCATCAATACGAAGCCCACGTTCGATTGGTCTCCGCTGACGCTTGTCACGCCAGAGTATACCCACACATCATCCTCCAAAGCGATATAATTATATCCGTTTGTCGTCTTAAGACAATCTTTTTGCCCTAAGATGCTGTTAAAAAATCCATGTTTTAACGTACCGCTGTAATCATAGAGATTCATCAGCAATTCTGCTTGATACACCTTATCTACCCATTGGGGCACATCCTGAATCTCATAATCCGTACATTCTCCATTCACAGCATTGCAAATCACTACCCGTCCTATGGTCTCTCCTCCAAACAATCCTACATTGAATTTCTTCACAGGACAAATCCAGAACGGAGTCCCTTGTTCGTCAATTTCAAAGAAAATCTGATCTGTAAAAATATAGGTGGGATAACGAAAACGCAGATGTCTGTATATGTTGCGGTTTAAATATTCTGCTTTGGAATATTTAATCCCCTGCTCGAGCTTGACGCACTCCGTATCCTGCGTAGCCATGTCAATTTTGATATATGCCGGAATTCCCTTGCTCTGATTCGTCAGCCATTTGATAGGGCTAGCATAAACAAGCGGCGTCACCCGGACAGGCTTATTATTGACATTAATTTGGCTATAATCCCCAGAGACCTCAAATTGCGAAACCATATCTACCATGCTGCCCATCTTTCGGTTTCCCAACAATGCTGCCGAGTCTTTGTCTAAAATAGGAATCGTATTGTAATCTACCTGTGAAATATCCTTTGCAAAGTCACGTTCCTGCACATCCATTAATTTTTGATACTTTTTGGCATTAATAATCGGAGATGATAAAAGTGCCCCGATTGCCAACACCACCAACAAAATAGCGGCAATGCACAACCCCGCCTTTGTCACCAGTCCGGCTTTGACATCTAAATTGATGCCACCCTTTTTGATTTCCACGGTTTGATGTTCCTCAAAAATTCTGCGAACCATCGACAAAATACTTATTGCGGCAATCCCTCCGATTAAAAACCACCAGGTACCCACGGAATGAATATTTATTGCCGGAATCGTAACATAATAATATACAAAAGCAATCAACAACAAAGCAATGGTTATCAGTATTCTTTTTCCTGCTTTCTTCATAGGCTTCTCCTTTTTTCGTTTATCTGTATTATTAGGTTAGTACAATTCTACTCTTTTCCGATTCATCTGTCAAGGATCTGCAAATCAATTGATGTATAAATAACTATTTCTTATTTTCCAAAAAAAACTTTAAAAAACTTTTAAAAAGTTCTTGCATTTCTTAAAGTTTTATTATATAATAACTTTTGTCTTAAGGA
>OFFO01001733.1_pt1 | contig 10876 bp, 9 predicted proteins | sample 1521441 | NCBI WGS metagenome assembly OFFO01 (sample SAMEA3504097, study PRJEB24116) | mouse gut metagenome | biome: mouse gut; feature: mouse-associated habitat; material: faeces | place: Denmark | collected 2011
CGGCAGGGAATAACCGTAACCGCGCATTGAGTCGGAAAGAACTTCCATAACGGAGTTCAAGGGTTCGGGAATCACGACCCAGAGCAGTCGAATCATACCCAAAGAAATAATCTCTTCGGATTGTGTGAAGAAACCAAGCAAATATCGGCCGAAGCCATAGATCAGAACGCTCAACACCACCGTGATGCCGATATTCAAAGCCATGTTGACGCGAGTAATTCGTTTGCAGCGTTCCAGATTGCCGGCGCCGTAGTTCTGACTAATAAACGTCGTTGCTGCCAGGCCGAAACCGTTAATCACGCAGTAGCAGTTAATCTCGATCGTAAAGGCTGCAACGGAGGCCGCCATTACATCAGCACCCAGCGAGTTAATGGCGCTCTGGATAATTAAGTTAGAAAGGGAGAAAACCGAACTCTGCAGACCGGCAGGCCAGCCGATCTTGATCATGGAGCGCAAGGCCTTCTTGTCCATCTTGAATAAACGATTCGGATAAAGGCGGAGCGGCCCATCTGTGCGCATGAGCTTATAAACAAGGATGCCGGAAGCCAACAAGTTGGCTAAAGCGGTCATCAAAGCCACGCCGCCGATGCCCCAGTCGACAACAGTTACGACGAATAAGTCTCCCAAAGCGTTAAAGACACTGGCGATGCACAAGGCCCATAAAGGCGTTTGTGTGTCTCCCTGGCTTCTCAAAGCTGCTGACAGGAAGTTGTAGATGGAAATGAAGGGCATGCCTAGCAAATACATCTGAAGATAAATCTCAGAGTGACGAACGACGTTCGGCGGCACTTGCATCCATACCATCAAGATGGAAGAACAAAGCTCGCCGATTATCATCGCGATAACGCCGAAGATCACAGCTGTGGCAAAAGCAGTATGAACAGCTCTGGACGCGTCATCGTATTTGCGCATACCCAAATACCGTGCGACTACGACGTTTGCGCCGATGGAAAGGCCGATACAGAAGGCAACAATCAGGCCCACGATAGGAACGTTCGTGCCGACGGCTGCCACTGCCTCATTAGAAACAAAATGTCCGAGGACCGCAACGTCTGCAAGGTTATACAGCTGCTGTAAAACGCCGGTCAGGGCTAGGGGAATTGCGAAAACAACCATCTTGTCCCAGATAGTTCCGTTAAGCATGTCGATATTCTTGCTAAAGATAGCCATGACCGATCCTTATTCTTATAGTTGGTTTGATTTCTTATTCACCAAATAAGAATACTCCTACAAACACAAAGCCTGCGCAGTTTTAGTAAGGCGCAGGCTTAAGTGTCTTCAATTAGGAGAATCGGACAAAGATTGTCAGGCTTTAGGCTGAGGCACAGTCTCTTCTCGAATTTTGACGGTAGGCAGATCGCCTTCGAATTTTTCTACTTCGACAAGTCCGGAAGAGGCTACGTTTCCGCAAGCCAATTTGGATGTCGGGACATCCATAGTCAGCGTGTTGGCATTGCCGTGAACGTCAAGCGTTGAACCGTCTTCCTGCTTTTGCGGCTCGAACCATCCTCCGTGACGAATAAGAACAACATCTTTTCTGACCTTATCGGTAACAACGGCGCCGGCGAGAACGTTTCCACGATCGTTGCGAACAAGAACGACATCACCGGTTTGAATTCCTCTCTCGGCAGCGTTATCGGGATGAATCCATATCGGCTCTCGATCTCCGATGTTATGCGAGGCTGTATGTGTTGTTCCGTCTAACTGACTATGAAGTCTGTGAGCGCTTTTGCCAGACATGTAGGCCAGCGGATACTTCTTCTTATTGTTTAAAGATTCGCTCGGCTCAAAATAACTCGGATATCCGCGGCAGTCGTCATAACCGTAACTTGCGATCCTAGGACTAAAGATTTGGATTTTGCCGCTCTCGGTCCTAAGAGGATGGTTTGCAGGATCTTTTCTAAATTCCTCAAAAGCTACGAACTCCTTGCTCGTTTCATCTTCCGGATAAAAAACGATGCCCTTTGACCAGAACTCTTCGAAGGTAGGGAGTTGGATTCCGGAGCTTAAGCCTCGATTCTTTGCTTCTTGGTAGATCGCCTGAATCCATCCGATCTCATCTAGACCAAGAGTAAATTCCTGCTCCACTCCCATACGACGAGCCAATTCTGAATAAATCCGGTAATCGGAACGAGATTCACCAATCGGCGCAATCATTGCGTGGTTTGCTGCTATGCCGTCGTTCGTGTAAGTGCCGATCGGACAGATGTCGTTGTGCTCAAACACGGTTTGTGCCGGAAGCACAATATCCGCATGACGAGCGGTAGCCGTCATAAAGCAATCGGTGACGACGATGGTTTCCGGTTTCTTCCAAGCAGAGAGAAGGCGATTCGTTTCGGGCTGATGTGCAAAAGGATTGCCGCCCGTCCACATCACCATTCGGATGTCAGGGTAAGTAAGTCTTTTACCGTTATGTTCGATCGTCTTTCCGGGGTTCAGGAAACAATCCGCAAACCGCATAACCGGAATATAAGCACTTCCTTTCCAAGGCTTTAATCTCGGAAGCACAGGTTCTACTCGAGACGCTAAGCCTCCGATCATCGGGCCGATATGGAAAGGGCAGCCGCCGGAAGAATAGTGGTAGTTCGTGCCCACGCCTCCGCCTGGCAACCCGATTTGCCCCAGCATGCTTGCCAGGGTGAATGCCATCCAATGCGGCTGCTCGCCGTACTGAATTCGTTGTATGCCCCATCCCATAATGATCATGGTGCGGTTGTCCGCTAATTCATGAGTTAAGGAGTGGATTTTGTCAGTAGGGATACCGGTAATTTCTGAAGCCCATTCAGGCGATTTAGGAATTCCGTCTGACTTTCCGAGAAGGTGGTCCTGGAAGACCTCAAATCCGGAAGTACAGTTTTGAAGGATGTTCTTATCCGTTTTGCCTGAACATTCGAGTTCATACATCATGCCGAGCATTAAGGCGCAATCTGTTCCGGGCTTGGGTGCGATCCATTCGCTGCCTAAAAACTCGCCGGTTTCTGTTCTAACCGGATTGATGTCGATGGTTTTGATATCGGAATCTTTAAGTTTCTCTAAATAAGGAAAGTAGTTATGCAGTGTCGTGGACCAGTCGATGTCATTCGTCACAATCGGATCCGCGCCCCAAAGCACAATACGTTTGCTGTTTTTAAGAACAACATTCCAATCCGTCGACTGAGGATCGCCTGTTCCTATAACATAAGGGAGTATGGTTCCGATCGCGGCAGTGGAATAAGAATTGACGCCCGAAACATAACCGCCGCAAAGACTTAATAATCTTCTTTGAAGCGTACTAGCTGAATTCACGGTACCCGGAGACTTCCATCCGTAGGATTGACCGAAAATAGCGCTCGGACCGTACTCTGAATAAACACGTTTAAGTTCGGAGGCAATCAGATCAAGCGCTTCGTCCCAAGAAACACGAATCCATTTACCCTCTCCGCGGCGATCTCTTGAGGCTATCCCTTCTTTAAGGTAACTTTCGCGCACCATCGGATAACGAATCCGAGAAGGTGCATAAGGCAGCTCCGCCAGAGCATTTAAATTCGGAGAAGGGTGCCAGTCCTCCGGAACCGGTTCAAGTTTAGAAATCTTTCCGTCTACAACGATCGTCTCCACAACTCCCCAATGAGTTACGGAAGTTCCTTCTCGGATGTCGGAGCCGGGTTTGTCAGAGATGCTTTCGGTCATACAAACATGCTTTCTGTCAGTCGAATAATCGTATTGTGCTTTGAATGCCTGAATGTTTGCTGATTAATCGGAGAAATAACATTCTGAAACTTTTTCAAATGCAAATCATTCTCAATACTTAATAAAATTTTAAGCAGTCGCTCCTAAGCTCGACCTGAAGATTCTGTATTTCTCCTTGTATTTTGGTGAGTGTCAGATGTTGGAATATGAACTTAAAAAGTTAAATCTCAGCGAAAAACGCGAACAGCAGCTCAAACTTCCTTATATCGCTAAGGATGTTGAGACGATTCGCATCATGACCGAGATTTACTGCCACGCTCATCACAACACCAAAGAAGGGCTCTGTCCTGAATGCGAGGAGTTCTATTTATATTCCGTGAAAAGACTGGCTTGCTGTCCGTTCGGAGAGAAGAAGCCCGTCTGCGCAAAATGCAATATCCACTGCTATGGGAAAGGATACAAGGAGAGGGCCAAAGAAATTATGGCTTTTTCCGGTCCGAAGCTGCTGCTCAAGCATCCCATTCTTTCGATGAGGCATATCTTGGCGCTCTTCCGCGAACCTCCGGAAAAACCAACTGCAGCCAAACCGCGCCCTTTAGCAAAAGAAAAAAATTAAGCTGCCGGAGTTTTTCTACGGCAGTCCTCTAATTATTAATAGCTAATATTATTTTTTAGCGTCTTTCATCACGGTTTCACCAGCTAATTTGCCGTTGACCAAGCAGTCCATTACTGCATTTGCACCAATTCTGACCGCACCGTGGATGCCGCCTGTACACTCACCGGCTGCATAAAGTCCGGGAATCGGTTTGTCGTCAACAACTGACAAGACACGGGTCGAAGTGTCCGTGGCGATGCCTCCCATCGTATGGTGAATCTTCGGGCTCATTTCAGAGACGTAGTAGGGCGCATGCGTCAAAGGCTTGATGTCCTTATCGAGTTTGCGTCCGAATTCCGTATCTTTTCCGCTTTCGATGGCCTTGTTGAATTCGGCAAAGGTCTGTTTGAGAGCGTCGGGACTGATACCGTAGGCCTTGGCCAAGTCATCGAGAGTTGCGTATTCCTTAACCGCACCGTTCTTTCTCAAGATATCCATGGCGCCGGGACGCACTTTGTTGAAAGAGGCAACGCCGACAGAGTCCGTAACCGAGATTGTCTTTCCACCGGCATCCAGCACTTTGAAAATAGCATCGGTGGTCGTTTTGCGATCACCGAATTCGTCGGTGAAACGCTTGCCGGTCTTGGTGTTGATCCATAAACCGTACAGAGAGCCGCCAACGCTGGCAAAATGCGAGCCCATACCCATGCCTTCTTCGTCCGGCGAAGTGTTCGGCAGGAACTGAATCCAGTCGGCCTGGATGATATTGGCTCCGATTCGGCTGGCTTCACGCATCAATTCAGCTGTAGCGCCCGGTTGATTCGTCGTTTTCAGATTGCCGGTTAACTTCGGATCGAGACGAGTTCTATAACCCACGTCAGCCGAGAAGCCGCCGAAGGCGAGGATCACACCGTCTTTGGCCTTGATCTCAACTGGTTTGCCGGAATCTTCTTTGCCGAACTTGTAATCTTCAAGAGCCGTGACACCGATGACTCGACCGTCTTTATTCTTATCTAAACGAATGACCTTCATTCCAGTCAAGACAGGAACACCGAGTTCCTTGAGTTTTTTCATGAACGGGATCAAGATGCCTTGGCCGGTGCCTTCTTCAGTAATCAGGCAGCGGCGAGCAGAGTGTCCGCCTTTGCCGGTTAAGTCGGTGCGCCAAACAACGCCTTGTTTCTTGGTCCACTCAAATGTCGGAGCAGCGTGTTCTGTCACGACTTTAATGTGTTCAGGATCGCCTAAACCTAAGCCGATGCGTTTCATATCGGCAGCGAGCTTAGCCGGTGAATCTTCGATGCCTTGTTCTTTCTGGACGGAGGAGCCAGGAATAGCCATCATGCCGCCGGAGCGAGAAGAGTTGCCGCCGGCGACCTGCATTTTTTCCAGAACGGCAACTTTTGCTCCGTTTTCAGCCGCCGAAATGGCAGCGGCTAGACCGGCAAATCCTGAACCGATGACGATCACGTCATATTCAGGTGCTAACTTTTGTGTCTGTGCGAAAGCGATAGAAGGGAGGGCCGAGCAAAGTGCACCCGACACCATTACTTGAAGCATGCTTCTACGAAAAAACTGCACTTTTTCTCCTTTTTGGTGGTTGTTATTAATGAATTTCTTTGCACGAAATTCTATATCCGACTTTTTCTGATGTAAATGAGTAAATATTTAGAGGGTCAATTGGAGAAGAAAAAACAATATTTTTACCGACCTGAAAATCAAATGGCTTAATGTGGGAATTGGAAGCCGAAAGATATGATCCGAAACCGCAAAATTTTGATGTACAAATTGAACGGCAGGAAACATACTTAAGAACAAGCGAGAGACGTTTAAAATCAAAGAGCAGAAGCATTTGGAAATGGAAATGAAATACATATCTGGAATTCATGCTTTAAATTTGAGATGCAGTTTGGAGACGTGTGGGGATTGGCACGCCTCTGGAATTCAATGGAAAAATTTGACCGTTCGTGAGTCTTCTGACTCCGTTTTCGGAGATTACGGTATTGAAGACAATTCTTCTGTGCCAGGGCATCCAGGGAACCACAAGGCCGCCAATCATATCCGAGCGCTTCTTGACCTTGTTGCCGATGGGGCCTTCGGTTATGCACAAGGCATGAAAAACGAATTGATTTGCAACGAAAGTTATACGCCTGAAGTCTTTTCCAAATTGCTGCTGCTGAAAAACTCGCCTCGCTGGTTAAAAATCAAAGAATTCATTGGAAAAGAATATGGAGTGCCTTGGCTGCACTTCTTGAGGGAGCATGGATATGACCGATGAAGAAAAAGATTGGCAGACAAATCATGGTAATTTTATTGAAGCCTTTCTACTGTTTTTGAACAAACAGACGGATCAATTCGTTCTTAAAGGCGGGACAGCGTTGTCTCTTTGTTATGGTTTAGATCGTTTCTCCGAAGATATTGATTTGGATGGTCGGAAACAAGACATCAAAGAGATAGTCAAACGGTTTTGCGTGAACCACGGTGTAAATTTTCGAGTTGCAAAAGATACTGCGACAGTGAAGCGCTGCATCATTGACTACGGAAATGACGTACATCCTTTGAAAATTGAAGTTTCATACAGAAATAAAAATCTCGGCCTGGAAGAAGCCTCAAAGGATTGGACACAAATTCACGGTATCAAGGTTTACGGCATTGATGCCTTGGCTCGGATGAAGGCAATGGCTTATCAAGGCAGAGACAAGATAAGGGACCTCTACGACCTCTCTTTCATTGTTAATAATTTTTCTGACGGCTTGTCTCATCAGACTAAAGGTATGATTCGAGATACATTGTCATACAAGGGAATAGAGCAATTCGATTACTTGGTTGCCACACAGCAAGATACTCTTATTGACAAAGATCGGCTAGCGGAAGGTTTTCTAAAGATGCATGAAAAACTTGGACTATTATTAGATGAGGAAGAGCAACAGACAAACGCTAGTCATTGAATAAATAAACTAGCCATGCTTATTCTGCATCGGATGATGGAGAAAATTTCTGGGAAATTCATTTAGATATAGTTTCAGATTCACGTTAACGCGACAAGAAAAATTAGCCGTTTTTGAAGAGTTGAGGAAACTACTTAGGCAAAATCTAAAAAATTTATATTTCAACTGAAGTTTTGGCCGCTTCTTTTGGACATAATGTCATGTTGGAGTTCGACACCACCCGTCGAACAAAATTTTGTTCATAGCCTCGTTAATGAAGAGTTAATAAAGTCATGGAAACTATCCTGAAATCCCTCCCGATCGGTGAAAAAGTCGGTATTGCTTTCTCCGGCGGTCTTGACACCAGCACAGCTTTGCTCTGGATGAAAAAGAAAGGCGCTTTCCCCTGCGCTTACACTGCTAACCTTGGTCAGCCTGATGAGGACGATTACGAGGCAATTCCTCGAAAGGCTATGGACTTCGGTGCTTCGATCGCCCGTCTGGTTGACTGCCGTGAACAGTTAGTCGCCGAAGGCATCGCTGCGATTCAAAGCAACGCTTTCCACATCACAACCGGCGGCGTTACTTACTTCAACACCACTCCGCTCGGACGTGCCGTTACCGGCACCATGCTTGTCAACGCCATGCGCGAAGACGGCGTCAACATTTGGGGCGACGGCTCTACATACAAAGGAAACGATATCGAACGTTTCTACCGTTACGGTTTAGTTGCCAATCCTGACCTCAAGATTTACAAACCTTGGCTTGACGTTGAGTTCATCAGCGAACTGGGCGGCCGCGCTGAAATGAGCCAGTTCTTGGCCGACAACGGTTTCGGCTACAAGATGAGCAAGGAAAAGGCTTACTCCACCGACTCCAACATGCTCGGCGCAACACATGAAGCCAAAGACCTCGAACACCTCGACAGTAGCATGAAGATCGTTGAACCGATCATGGGTGTTCCGTTCTGGAAAGAAGAAGTCGACATCAAGCCTGAGAAAGTCACTGTTCGTTTCGAAGAGGGCATTCCTGTTGCCCTTAACGGCAAAGAATACGACGACAAGGTTGAACTGATGCTCGAAGCCAACCGCATCGGCGGCCGTCATGGCCTCGGCATGAGCGACCAGATCGAAAACCGTATTATCGAAGCCAAGAGCCGCGGTATTTACGAAGCCCCGGGAATGGCATTGCTCCATATCGCTTTCGAACGTCTCGTCACCGGCATCCACAACGAAGACACGATCGAACAGTGGAGAATCAACGGCATTAAACTAGGCCGTCTGCTTTATCAGGGCCGCTGGTTTGACCCGCAAGCCATCATGCTCCGCGAAACTGCTCAGCGCTGGGTTGCTCGTGCAATCACAGGAGAAGTCGATATCGAACTTCGCCGCGGCAATGATTACACGATCCTTGATACACGTTCCCCCAACCTGACATATGAACCAGAACGCCTCACGATGGAAAAGGGCGATTCGATGTTCACAGCCTCTGACCGTATCGGCCAGCTGACCATGCGTAATCTCGACATCGTCGATACACGCAACAAGCTTGGCATTTACTCCAAAGCTGGTCTTATCGGCGGAAGTTCCAGTTCCATGCCTCTTCTTAAAGGCACGAAAGACAACGACTAACTTTTAGTTTTTTGAAAAAAATCCTTCTTGAGTTTGTGGCTCAGGAAGGATTTTTCTTTTTTGGAACGTCTAGGTATAAAGATGTTTCCTTGCCTTCGGAGGCCCCTTAAAAACTAAGAGAATCGTAATAACCTGAAAAAAGGATGGAAGCTCTTAAAAACAAGGCACCAAAGACTGCAAAAATCGCACCGCCTGTTATCGCCTTTTGGCTTCGAGTAATAAGATTGATCAGAAGAGGCAGAGCAGTACCGAAAGTGATTCCCCCGATCCAAAACATCAAGGCCTGGTTCCCGCTAATAAGAGCCTCTGCGCCCGCTCGAGCACCTATGGAAGCAGAACCTAACGCTACATAAACAAAGGAGAAAATCGCAAAGAGCTTAGCTGTATCAACCCAAACAGATGTTCTGGAACACCAGCCGACAGACTTGTGATCAACCAATCCCATTGCCGACATCAGTTCCAACATGGCGATGGAACTCGTCAGGCCGGACATAATCCAAAGAACGGGGATAAGAGACGAATTCCACAGTGAAACTCCGACAGCCTGCGTGAGAAGGAATCCGGAATAAATAGTGCTGCAAACACCGAGAACGGAAAAGACTGCATTAAATCCGTTGGACTGAGCTAATTTTTGCCATTTTGAGCCTTTAAATATAATTCCGGCACAAATCATGGAATAAAACACAGAGCCGACGCTAAGCAGGGAAAGAAGAACTATTCCGATCATCATCCAGGACTGGAAGTTGAAGGAGAAGTCCCGGAGGGCATAAAAAATCACAAACGGAAGGTTGCTGAGGCGTCCTAAATGACTGGTCACCAATGCTAAACCTGCAATTCCGCAGAACGTCAGAACATAAACAAAATTCTTTTGCCGAACCCAATAGTTAATGAAAAATCCCATTCCGGATAACCCGATGAACCAGAGAAATAAGGCAATCGTCCATCCCCAATGAGTTGCCTGAAGCTGAGGAGTAAGTGTGGATAAATCAATCATTTTTGCACCACTACAAAGAAATTAGGTTTCGTGCCTTTGTTCGGCATAAGGAGTTCGGTACGACAGGAAGCGATCTTCTTAGAAATTTCGCTTTGCGGATCTTTCACATCTCCGAAGAAACGGGCTTGAGCCGGACAAGCCTGAACACAAGCAGGTTGTTCTCCCTGTTGAATCAATTTCAAGCATCCGTCACCCATGCATTTCATGGGAAGTCCGTTATCCGGATGAGACCAGCGGGCATCATACGGACAGCTCGCTACGCAGTAGTTGCAGCCAACGCATTTGTTCGGATCATTGCGAACCAAACCGTTTTCGTCGTAGTAATTAGCACCGAAGGGACAAGTCTTAACGCAGGGAGCGTCCGAACAATGCTGACATTGAACCAGCAGATTTACAGGTCTTCTTTCTTCCGAGCGAAAAACGCGAATATTAGAAGCAAGCCAGTCGCGGCCCGGAATAGAGCGATTATGCATTTCGGGAAAGTTAGTCTGAGAACAGGCCACAATACAGGCTCCGCAGCTGATGCATTGTGTAGCATCAAAAAGATGCGCTAATTGTTTTTTCTTTTCGACCATGATTTAGCCTCTCAATTTGTTGATGCGTACGGCACTGTTATTGGCAACCGTTCCGAAAACGGGCTGTGCATAACCTTTGGCGTACCAGTGAGAATTAATCCCTTCTTTAATGAACTGATAATCGGGGTGATCAGCCAAGTGTTTGATTCGATTACCGCCTGAAAATCCGAAAGCGAAGAGTGATCCTGATATAACTTTCTTCGTCACAGTAATTTGAGCATTCCCTTTATAGCCCGTATCAATACCTTCAACTTCGACGGTTTCACCATGAGAAATGCCCAGTCTTTCTGCATCTTCCGGGTTCATCCAAACAGTACGGTCTCCAAGGTATTTAGACGGAAGAGCAAACATACTGAGACCGGAGCAGGAAGTGCAGTTTTTCCCGGATACTAAAATAAACTCGTTACTGTTTCTCTTCGGCGGAGTAAAAGCCGGTGCAGGAATATGTGCCGTGAAAGGAGGAATTCCTCGCACATATGCGGGTT
>OFFO01001737.1_pt1 | contig 10840 bp, 16 predicted proteins | sample 1521441 | NCBI WGS metagenome assembly OFFO01 (sample SAMEA3504097, study PRJEB24116) | mouse gut metagenome | biome: mouse gut; feature: mouse-associated habitat; material: faeces | place: Denmark | collected 2011
TAGCTGCATATGTAGCAGAAGATTGCCTAGTCGGCTATCATTGGGAAGAGAGGCCCTTGGTCTAGCAAAATTTATATTCCACAGTTCAGGGGAATGCCAAGGCCAAGAAGTGGGAGTGAGTGGGTAGGTGAGCAGGGGGCAGGAGATATAGGGGACTTTTGGGATAGAATTTGAAAGGTAAAAGAAGAACATATGTAATAAAAAATGTGGGGGAAAATAAAGAGACGAGGTCGTTTCTACAATTAGGAAAAGTCTCATTACTTTATCCCATTAAATGTGCACATTAAAAAAAAAGTGGCTAATGGCTTTGAACAGGATCCTTGCTGAGGACAGGATCTTATAAAGGGTTCCAGATAGACAACTCATTTACAGTTTTACAAGCTAGTACTTATAAACAATTGATCATTGGGAGCCTCAAGCTGAGACACCCGATCACTGGGCATAAGTGTTGAGATAATTTGAAGATATTTCCATTGTTTTGAATAATCTGTATGATATTGGATACATTTACTCTATGGAAGGAGTATGTGTGTGGAGTCCCTTGTGTCACTGAAGTAGGAGTTGTAAAACACCTGTGGCGATGATGCAAGTTCATATCTATGATGTGTTTGTGATGTCAGTATTTATAAAGGAGGAGGCATCTCTGAGATGCAATAACACATTTAAAAAAGAAAACCACAAGACAAAACGGAAAGGGAATATTGCCTTATGTTGTTGTATTTCTGTTTTGTGTGTGTTGTGTGTGTGTTTTGTTTTTTGTTTTTGTTTGTTTGTTTGTTTGTTTTCTTATTTGTGTGTATGGTCTGATTTTTGGATTTTTTCGAGACAGGAATTCTCTATATGCCCCTGGCTGTCCTGGAACTCACTCTGTAGACCATGCTGGCCTTGTACTCAGAAATCTGCCTACGTCTGCCTCCCAAGTGCTGGGATTAAAGCTGTGCACCACCAACACCCTGCAAATATTGCCATTTTTAGTGAGATATTTTTAATGTTTTTTTACTGATTTATGTAAGATATTTTAAATGGTGTGTCCATTTTTTTTCACGTTGTTGCATTATTCCTTTCAAAGTTTGTTGATTATTGCTAACGAATACAGGATTTAACATCAGGACACTGACATTCTTCTTTTTCATTTCATTCCTCTCCTTTTTTTCTGTTTAACTTATCTGGAAATGGATTTTTCTGTATAGTCCTAGCAATTCTGGGCCTTCTTGTGCAGTTCAGTCCTGAATTCAAATCTACTGGATTTTATCACCAAATCCTGAGATTAAACCCCTTTCTAAGCAGACATCAACATTTTTTTAAATTTTCTGTCTCACAATACTTCTTTAGAAGATGTCCTCATCACAGTTCCCAAGTAATGCCTTCAGACACTTCTAACTTTCTGTAGCAACCTTACCATATAGAGCCTATGTAAGGCATCCTGTTGGGTAGCATTCTGTCTTAAGCTGTCCACATCCAAAGTGTTTGTATTCTTCACAGTGGCCTGTGAGGTTAGTGTGATAAATCTGGGATGAGCTGTCAGGTGAAGAATTATTCACCACTGCAGCCACAAAGCTTGCAGTTTCCACTGCTCCTGATCATGATGCTGCAGAAGGTTTCTTTGATTATCATAGACACTGGCTTCTTATTCCCAAATCTTGGTAGTGGTACTGTATTCTGCCTGTCTGTGTAAACAATTAGACATGAACCATGTCTTAGTATACTGGTTGAATCTTGAGAAGTTTGTTGTTCTTTTCTGCTGGATAGCCTGTTACTGGGGAAATCAGGCCATCAAGATTATTCTTAGCCTGGAAGGTACAGAGTCAGGGTCAGAGGAAGTGTGAAGTCTGGGTAAGGACTAGTTCTTAATCCAGATATTCCCTATGTATAAGAACCATAATTGTCAACATTTCTCATTTAAAAAAAAAAACACTTGAGGTTTATATGTGTTATTCTCAAATGACAGCTGTAAGTTTTTTCCACTTAAACACACCCCTCAATATACAAGAACAGATATCTACAGGGTCCTTTATAAACTATTCAGAGTTGTGCATCCCCATGGTCTCTGGTCTGTTTCCATTGTGAAAGGACATATGTTGAGAGAGATTTGTTTACCTTTGCTCTAATGATGTCCCTGGTCGTAATGTCTCAGTATTCATCCTGGTGTGAATACTGTGGAAATCGAAAATGTTAAAGGAACCGTGAAGCAAAAATGTTAATTGGTGTGAAAGAGTTAATGGGAACAGCCGTTAGTTTCCACTGACTGAAACTAAAATATTCATTACCTGTTATATTTCACAAAAACAGAATTATTGCTCATTTGTTCAAAGTGGACAGCCAGGTACAAATGAAATGACTTTTATCCACTGGGCTGTTTTTTTTTCAAAGCCTTGGCATGGCTCAACAAAGGAGTGCCTGAGAGCACCTGAATGTTCAGATAAAGTTTACTGAGGTCTCCTTGGCCTGAGAGTGCCTGTCCAGCCGCACTTTTGAACAAGAGGAATGGGTGGGACATACTTTGATAGAAACAGCAGGAGCTTGGTTGCCAGTCAGAAAATTGTTGAAGAACAGCAGCAGGCTGTAGTGTTTGAGATTGTCAGACACCCTGTGAAAATTGCAAAACCCAAATTAACTTGGAGCTAAAAAGTTAGAGATCTGATTAAGAGGTAAAATCTTGGATGTTGTAGTGAAGAGCAAAAACTTATAATTTTGGGTCTTATAGCATTGTGGTATGTAAGTTCAAGAAATTCAGGGCTGAAGAATAGACCCAGGCGGGTCCAGGCACAGCCAAACCCACCCTGTAGCTAAGAATGTCCAGCCATAAAAGATAAAAAAGAGAATGCAGGAACTAGCCACTGCTATCAGGGCGGACCAAATGGCCATCTGGCAGGATGGCACCTCCCTATAGACCCCATAAATCATACATTGACCAGGTGTCCTGCTGACCTCGAGAAGTCCCAAGCCCTTGTGCCTCCCTACACCTTAGCATGCACATATTACCCTGTTAATTTGTAATCATCCCGCCAACATTTAAATAAGCCTATCATGTGTAATGGCCCAAATTCTTTTGGCTCCCCTGTTTTTGGTTTGTGGTTTTTGCCTTTATATGCCTGTAAAAAGTTTGGGCCGGGGTTGAACTTCCCTGCCCCCTGCGCAGTGCATGAGATTCGACCCCAGCATGCTGGCTTGGGCGCTCCTTTTTTGTTTGTGTGTTTGTGTGAGATTAAAGCTTGTATAGTTACAGCGAGTTCCGCCTCAGTGTCCTACTGGGTGCGCACCTCCCTGAAGAGGGACTCACTGAAGGGGTCTTTCATGTGGTGCATTGGCTGGGAGATGCGTGACCACCCAGGGGTCCTAGACCCACTTGGAGGTAAGGCCCTCTATCTTGTCTTGGTTTTGTCTCTATATTCTGTCTGAAAATCTTGTGAGATCACAGTTTCAGTTTTGCAAACTCTCTTATGAGACAGTGCTTCGAAGGGAGAGCAAAGTGGATAAGGACAGATGTGTCTAGGTGTCCACCATTTGTTCGCCCTGGGAGACTTTCAGGGAAGTCAGGGGGAGGGCCAGGGATGCCTAGTGAACCTCCTCGGGAAAAGTCAGGGATAAATTTTCTCCTTGACGATCTGTTTCTGAGACCTGTTACTAGGCCGTCTGATTCTTTTCAGGAACTCTGGTTGACACAGAGTAGGCGACTGGTTTTGCTTTTGAGTCTTGTAGCCTTTGTAATCGTTTTTAACATGTGTGTGACAGAGCTTAACATGGGAAAGACTGTGACGACCCCACTAACACTTACTCAGAACCATTGAACAGACGTTATGACTAGGGCCAACAATCTTTTCTTTGATGTCAAGAAGGGACCTTGGCAAACTTTTTGCTCCTCTAAATGGCCAGCTTTTGGTGTGGGCTGGCCTTCGCAGGGAAATTTTAGCCTGCCTGTTATTCTAGGTGTCAAGTTATTTTTCAGACTGCAGGAGGGCATCCTGATCCGGTACCTTATATAATTGTGTGGCAGGATCTGGTACAAAATCTGCCACCCTGACTGGGTTCCTGGACTTCCGGAGCTGAGGCAGCGATGGTGGCAGTAGCCATGAAACCGAAAATGATGCATGCGGGTCTGCCAGAGCACGTTCCATCGGCCCCCCTGAGGATCTATCCTGAAATTGATGATGCCTTTTTCATTGACTCCTTCCCACCCCCTTACCCCCAAAGAACTTCTAATCCTGATCCCTCACAGCTGCCCACCCCAGCAGACCCCAGGGTGGCCTCTGTGACAGGACCGTTGGGAGGGACTCCTAGCTGCGAAGGCCATAGTTCAGAGGGAAGTGAATCTAAACCAGATTCCACTGTTGCTTTGCCTTTAAGAGCTTATGTAGGAGGACCTGCCCATGCCCCGGGGCAGTTAGTCCCATTGCAGTACTGGCCATTTTCATTGATAGATATGTTGGCAGATATGTATAACAGATATGTATAACTAATCACTCCTCTTTCTCATAGAATCCCTCAGGCTTAACAGGACTCCTTGAGTTCCTAATGTTCTCCTACCAGCCCACTTGGGATGACTGCCAGCAACTTTTGCAGGTCCCCTTTAGAACTGAAGAGAGAGAGAGGATCCTGCTAGAAGCCAGATAAAAACGTCCCAGGACCAGATGGGACCCCCACTAATCTCCCCAACCTTATAAATGCAGCTTTCCCCTTGGCCCGTTCTGCCTTAGAGTTCAATACTGTGAAAGATAGGGAGCGTCTCACAGTCTACTGATGGACTCTAGTGGCAGGGATAGAGCGGGCTGCATGGTGACCCACCAATTTGGCCAAGGTAAGAGAAGTCCTTCAGGGTTCAATGGAGCTGCCCTCCGTTTTCTTAGCACGACTAATGGAGTCTTATAGGAGATAGCCCCATTTGATCCCTCTTAGGAGGGACAGCAGGCAGCTGTAGCCATAGCTTTTATTGGTCAGTCTGCCTCTGATATTAAGAGAAAGTTACAGAGGTTAGAGGGTCTCCAAGATTATACTCTGCAAGATTTAGTAAAAGAAGCTGAGAAAGTGTACCACAAGAGAGAGACTGAGGAAGAAAAGCAAGAGAGAGAAGAGAAAGAGGTAGAGGAAAGAGAAAACCGGCATGAACGCCAGCAGGATAGGAACTTGACTAAGATTTTGGCCGCAGTGGTAGGTGGAGAAAGTTCAGAGAAGGGTCAGTCAGGGTACCTGCGCAACAGGGCAAGAAGACCCCCAGGAGAACAGAGACCTCCACTTGAGAAAGACCAATGCACATACTGCAAGAAAAAAGAATATTGGGCCAGAGACTGCCCAAAGAAGAAGCAGAGGGGCCCCAAAGTATCTGCCCTTGAAGAAGACAAGGGAAGTCGGGGCTCGGTCCCCCTCCCCAAGCCTAGGGTAACTCACTCTGTGGAGGGGACCCCCGTTAATTTTCTAATAGACACAGGAGCTGAATATTCAGTCTTGACTGAACCTTTAGGACAATTAGGATCAAAGAAGATTTTAGTTATGGGAGCCACTGGTAGCAAGCTTTATCCCTGGACAACCAAAAGGATTTTAGACATAGGAAAAAATAAAGTGACACATTCTTTTCTTGTGATACCTGAGTGCCCAGCACCCCTGCTAGGCTGGGACCTTTGTAAAAAATTGAAAGCACAAGTCCAGTTTACTTCTGACGGACCTGAGGTATCATGGAAGAAGAATCCAGTGGCATGCTTAGTTTTAAATTTAGAAGAAGAATATCACCTCCACGAACAGAAGTCTGAGACTTTACCCTTTAAAGAACGATTGACAGGTTTTCCAGAGGTTTGGGCAGAGCAGGCTGGGATGGAATTAGCTAGGCAAGTGCCACCCAACATAGTCGAGCTAAAAATGGCTGCCAAACCCATTTCAGTCAGGCAATACCCCATGAGTCAAGGGGCTAAAAACAGCATTCGACCACATATCCAGAGACTGCTATAACAGGGTATATTGGTCCCGTGCCAGTCCAATTGGAATACCCCCTTCCTGCCAGTGTGTAAACATGGGACAAATGACTATCTGCCTGTCCAGGACTTAAGAAAAGTCAATAAGCGGGTACAGGACATTCACTCAACTGTGCCCAACCCTCACAACTTGCTGAGTTCCTTACCACCTGAACGGTCCTGGTACACTGTCCTGGATTTGAAAGATGCCTTTTTCTGTCTCAGATTACACCTGAACAGTCAACTTCTGTGTGCTTTTGAGTGGCGAGTCCCTGAAGGAGGATATACGGGTCAGCTAATCTTGACTAGGCTGCCACAGAGGTTCAAAAATTCACCCACTTTTTTTGATGAAGTGGTCCACCACAACCTTATGCCCTTTAGGGAACAGAACCTCCAAATTTCTCTCCTGGAGTATGGAGATGATTTAATCCTTGCAGCTTCAACCCAGGAACTGTGCCTTGACAGGATCAAGAAGCTTCTAAATGAAAAAAGTGAATTGGTGTACCACTAAGAAAGCTCAGCTATGCCATATGGACTTGACCTACCTAGGATACTCCCTCCGAGAAGGAAAGCAGTGGTTCACCGAAGCTCGAAAGAAGACTGTGATGCAGATCCCAACCCCCACCACTCTGTGACAAGTACGTGAGTTTCTGGGAATGGCAGGCTTTTGTAGACTCTGAATACCAGGGTCCACAATGTTGGCGGCACCTCTGTACCCACTCACTAAAGAAAAAGTCCCGTTCACCTGGACAGAGGAACACCAAAAAGCCTTTAACAGCATAAAGGCTGCTCTGCTTGCAGCCCAGGCTTTGGCCCTGCCAGATTTGACTAAGCCTTTCACCATATACGTTGATGAGCCAGCTGGAGTAGCCCGCAGAGTCCTGACTCAGACTCTGGGGCCCTGGAAGAGGCCAGTGGCCTACCTGTCTAAAAAATTGGACCCAGTTGCCAGTGAATGGCCCTCCTGCCTAAAAGCCATCGCTGCAGTAGCCCTACTTGTTAAAGATACTGGCAAGCTTACTCTAGGTCAGCATGTGAGTGTAATCACTCCCCATGCGTTAAAGAGTATTGTATGACAGCCCCCTGACCATTGGATGACAAATGCCCGGATGACCCACTACCAGAGCCTGTTGCTAAATGACCGAGTGACTTTTGCCCTACCTGCCATCCACAATCCTACCACCCTCCTCCCCAAGACGGATGCCTCTACCTGGGTACACCAATGTGCTGATATCCTGGCTGAAGAAACTGGATCGAGAAAGGATCTGACTGACCGAACTTGGCCAGGTGTGCCTGACTGGTACACAGATGGTAGCAGCTTTGTGGTGGAGGGAAAATAAAGAGCAGGAGAGGCAGTGGTTGACAGAAAACATGTAATTTGGGCAAGTTAACTTCCAGAAGGAACTTCGGCTCAGAAGGCTGAGCTCCTGACGCTAACTAAAGCTCTGCGGCTGGCAGAAGGTAAGGCAATCAATATTTACACTGACAGCCACTATGCTTTTGCCACAGCTCACATTCATGGGGCCATCTATAGACAAAGGGGGCTACTTACTTCGGCAGGCAAGGAAATCAAAAATAAAGAAGAAATCTTGGCCCTCCTAGAGGCTATACACATGCCCAAGAAAGTGGCCATCATCCTCTGCCTTGGCCATCAAAAGGGGCAAGGTGCTGTAGCCCAGGGAAATCAGATGGCAGGTTGGGTGGCCAAACAGGTGGTACAAGGCATCCCTGCGCTGCCTGTAGAGAGTATAGAAGAACCAAAAGGGACCCCAGAGATCAGTTTTGAATACACCTCCAAAGATTATGAGATGATTGAAGATCTTGAAGAACAAGGGAAGTCCAAAGGATTTAGCTACCATGGGATAGCAAGAACAAAAGAAGGAAAAATTATTTTGCCCTATAGAGAAGGAAAGGCATATGTAAAACGCATCCATCCCCTGACACATCTGGGAGCAAAGAAATTGTGTGATTTAATCCAGTCCTCAAACTATTATGTGCTCAGGCTACTAGACGAACAAGTAACTAAATCCTGCAAGTGTGTTCCCTAATTAATGCTGCACGCCCCTTTAATGAACAAGGAAAACGACAACTGGGGGATAGACCTGGAGTTTACTGGGAAGTAGACTTCACTGAGATCAAACCAGGAAAATATGGTAATAAATAGTTACTAGTTTTCATAGACACTTTCTCAGGATGGGTAGAAGCCTTCCCCACCAAGTCTGAAACTGCTCAGGTGGTGACCAAGAAGATCGTTGAAGAGATCCTACCCCAGTTTGGGATCCCCAGGGTAATATGCTTGGATAATGGGCCTGCATTTGTTGCCCAGGTAAGTCAGGAATTAGCCACACATTTGGGGAACAATTGGAAGTTATATTGTGCTTATAAACCCCAGAGATCAGTAGAGGTAGAAGGAATGAACAGGACTCTAAAAGAAACCCTAACTAAATTAGCTTTTGAGACCAGTGGTAAAGACTGGGTGACCCTCCTTCCCTTTGTGCTCCTTAGGGCCCGAAACACACCTGGGTGTTTCGGCATTACTCCTTATGAAATTCTACATGGGGGACCACCCCCCTTGACCGAGTCTGATGGGATATTGAATTCCAGTGCTGACTCTTCCTCACCCTCTTCTCTGTTTACCCATTTAAAGGCCTTAGAAGTTGTCAGAACACAGATCTGGGACCAGATTAAAGAAGCATACACACCAGGGAGCAGTGCAGTGCCCCACAGGTTCCAGGTCGGGGACTCAGTTCTGGTCTGACAACATCGAGCTGGCATGCTTGAGCCACGGTGGAAGGGACCTTATCTAGTGCTGCTGACCAGCGCCAAGGTAGCAAAGGTAGACAGGATCGCTGCCTGGATCCACGCATCCCACATAAAAAAAAGGCATCCAACCAGGATGAAGACGACCTCAGAGAAAATTGGACAGTGGCCGCTACTGATAATTCTCTTAAACTGTGCCTTCGCTGTACCCCAACCTTGGGTAATAATCCTCACACTCTTATGACCCTGACATGGGAGGCCATCTCTCAAGCTGGAGATACTGTATGGAGTACTTCAAAGCCCCCCCCCCCTTATACATGGTGTCCCCCTCTGTTTCCTGAAATCTGTGCCCTGATAGATGGATTAGATGCCTGGGATATCCCTGAAGAGTCACATGAAACGGTGCCCCAAGATGAGGTAATCTATCACAAGCAGCCATATCACCAGGGGTTAAGTTCCCAAGGAAAGTACATTGCAGATATACCAGGCTGTAGTAGCAGGTCTCAACAGAGGAGACTTTGTCAGGAGCCCTTTTATGTCTGTCCCAGGGATAGGGCAAATAAAAAAGAGGCTCGCTGGTGTGGGGGAATAGAGGGCATCTTCTGTAGTCAGTGGAGATGTGAAACCACTGGTACCACTCATTGGGACCCTTCCTCTAGCTTGATATTATTATAGTATCCAGATGAAATAAGGGCCATGATTCCTTAAACATCACTTTTACTCAAAAAGCAAAAGAGACAAAAAAGATTGGATAAAGGGAAGACTGTGGGGCCTAACATTTTATGTGACAGGGACGGGCCCTGGATTCACATTTAAGATACGGCTAAAGATGAAGTGTCCCCCAACCCAGGCAGTAGGACCTACCCCCGTTCTTGTTAAAAAACCTCCAATGCCCCTTCCCAGACCTACTTTTCCCGGACCTACCCTAGTTGGTCCAGCTATTCCAACAGAAGTCTATACCCCTTCCTCAGACCTGAAACTTACATTGCCCCTACTCCCCCAGATACTGAAAACCGTCTGTTTAGTCTGGTACAGGGGGCTTTTTGGTACGCAATTGTACCAATCCCAACATCACTAAGTCTTGTTGGCTGTGTTATGCCTCCAATCCCCCATATTATGAGGGAGTTGCTCAAGTCAAGACATACAATAAGGCTGAGGACAATTCTCAGTGTCCTTGGGGAGAAAACAGAAAACTAACATTAGCAGCTGTCTCGGGAAATGGACTTTGCCTGGAACAAGTCCCACATGACAAACGGTAACTCTGTAATCAGACTCATCATCTCCAGTCTTCCAATAATAGAGGTCAGTACTTAGTCCCTCCCTTAGTCACAGTATGGGCTTGCAACACTGGACTCACTCCCTGTGTATTTACTTCTGTTTTTAATACTTCTAAAGATTATTGTCGTTTAGTTCAGAGTGTTCCTAGGCTTCTGTATCATGATGACAGTTTTTTGTCAATGGATTCAACCACTGGACCCGGTATAAAAGGGAACCCATTACCATGACCTTAGCAGTGCTTTTGGGTCTAGGAACAGCAGCTGGGGTCGGCACAGGCACAACTGCCTTGATACAGACCCCCCACTATTTTCATGAATTGCACAACCGCTATGGATGCAGACCTAGGAGCACTAGAGCAGTCCATCACCAAACTTGAAGAATCTTTGACCTCGCTACAGAACAGGAGGGGGCTAGATCTACTTTTTCTCAAAGAAGGTGGACTCTGTGCCGCACTAAAAGAAGAGTGTTGTTTTTATGTAGACCATTCTGGTCTTATCAGGGACTCCATGGCTAAGCTCAGAGAAAGGTTAGAAAAATGAAGCAAAGAAAGAGAAGCGTATTAAGGATGGTATGAAAATTGGTTTAACAGGTCTCCCTGTTTTACGACACTGATATCTACCCTGGCAGGCCCTCTGATTATTTTTTTTCCTCCTGCTTTCTTTTGGGCCATGTATTTTAAATAAGCTGGTTGCTTTTGTTAAAGATAAAATAAACACCATACAAGTCATGGTCCTCAGACAGCAATATCAACAAGAAGAAAGGTCGTTCTAAGATTAGAGCTATCCACTAAAAGAAGTGGGTAATGAACAGCAAAAACTTATAATTTTGGGTCTTATAGCATTGTGGTATGTAAGTTCAAGAAA
>OFFO01001744.1_pt1 | contig 10806 bp, 10 predicted proteins | sample 1521441 | NCBI WGS metagenome assembly OFFO01 (sample SAMEA3504097, study PRJEB24116) | mouse gut metagenome | biome: mouse gut; feature: mouse-associated habitat; material: faeces | place: Denmark | collected 2011
CGCTTATGGAGGCCATGAGCATGGGACGGGCCATAGTCGCCACCGATGTGCCGGGCTGCCGGGACGTGGTCAGCGACGGGCGCAACGGTTTCCTTGTGCCTTCCCGGTCGCCGGAAGCGCTGGCCCGCGCCCTGAGCGCCCTTATAGATGATCCGGCCTTGGCGCGGCGTATGGGCGCAGAAGGAAGGAGCATCGCTGAAACGGAACTCGACGCGCGCAAGGCCGCCGATCTTATCCTCAGAGTCATGAACTTGATTGCCTAGGGCATAATGGAGGTTTTCCTTGCTTATCAGCACGTACCGCAAAGGGCTGTTCCGAGTGCTGGACGCCGTTTGCATCCTTGTGGCTTTGGGCATTACGGGATGGGTCACCCTGCCGGCGGACCTGTCCGTTCTGGACGACTACACGGGAGCCTCCCTGTTCACCGTGGCGTCCTACCTTTTCTTTTTCTATGTGCTCGACGCCTACAACATCGGCGCTGAGGATTTCCGGGACACCACAGGCCGCGTGCTGGTGGCTTTCTTCCTGGGGGCCGTCGCTTCGGCCACGGCCTTTTACGCGTTCCAGAACTGGCGTTTCGACCGGGAAACCCTGATCCTCCTCTTCTCCCTCTGCCTGTTGTTCTGTCTCGGCTGGCGCGCCCTTTACTACAAGCATATCGGGCGATTCGTGCACAAGCCCCGCATCCTGCTCGTGGGGACCGACCGGGCGGGCAAGGTCCGGCAGACGCTGGCCGAATCCCTGACCGACGCGGAAATCGTCGGCTACGTGGGCGACTGCGACAACGACAAGGAAACCCCCTATCTGGGGACGCCCATGCAGATGGAGGACATCGCCCGCGCCCAGCACGTCACGATGATCGTTCTCCTGCCGGACGCGCCCATTGACGAGGACATCGCCACCGAACTCCTGCACGCCAAGCTGCACGGGCAGATGATTGTGGATGTCCGTTCCTTCTGCGAGCACATCGCCTACCGTCTGCCCGTCTCGCAGATCAGTTCGGAATGGCTGCTCACGGAAGAAGGCTTTTCGCTCAATACCCGGGGCTCGCTGCGGCGCGTGAAGCGGGCCTTCGATCTGGCCGCCGCTCTGGGACTGCTCGTCATTACCTTCCCGATCATGCTCCTGACCGCGCTGGCCATCCGCGTCGAATCCCCCGGTCCGATCATCTATCGCCAGCGCCGCGTAGGGCTCTTCGGGCAGGACTTCACGGTCTACAAGTTCCGTTCCATGCGCACGGACGCCGAAAAGGACGGCGCGGTCTGGGCCATGAAGTCGGACCCGCGCGTGACCAAAGTGGGCCGGATCATCCGCAAGACGCGCATCGACGAGCTTCCCCAGCTCTGGAACGTGCTCAAGGGGGAAATGAGCCTCGTGGGGCCGCGCCCCGAACGGCCCGAGTTCGTGCACGATCTGGAAAAGGAAATCCCCTTCTACAGCCTGCGGCACGCCGTCAAGCCGGGCGTGACCGGATGGGCGCAAGTCTGCTATCCCTACGGTTCCTCCGTGGAGGATTCCCGGCGCAAGCTGGAATATGATCTCTATTACGCCAAGAACATGTCCATCCTCCTGGACATCCGCATTATTCTCAAAACCATCGGCGTCGTTCTTTTCCCCAAGGGCGCGCGATAAAAATTTTCCTGTACCACGGAAGCAAGGGACATGCCTTTTCGAGGGCATGTCCCTTTTTTTATCAGCAGGCGCGGGATGATTCTCATCTCCCGATGCCTGTTTTACGGCCTCCATGCAGGCCGGGGCCTCAATCATGCGGTTGACGGAAACATCCAAAACAGCTTGAGTATGAAACAAGTACGGCAGGAAAAGATGCCGCGTTTCTCGAGCGCGTCTCTTGGCTCCCCGTGATCCTGTGAATGCCAAAAAGGATGTATCCATGTTCAACACAGAGGAAACCCAGTATGAAATGCTGCGCCGCCGGGGGGTCTCCCGGCGCGATTTCCTGAAATTCTGCTCCATGGCGGCGGTTGCCCTCGGCCTCGGGCCCACGGGCCATCTGGAAATCGCGCACGCCATGGAAACCAAGCCCCATTTGCCCGTGCTCTGGATCAACGGCCTGTCCTGCTCCTGCTGCACGGAGTCGTTCATCCGCACGTCGCACCCGCTCATGTCCGACATCGTCCTCAATATGATCACCCTCGACTATCAGGACCTGATCATGGCCGCAGCGGGCGACCAGGCCGTGGAATGCTACGAGGAGGCTATCAAGGCCTACGCGGGAAGATACCTTTTGGCGGTGGAGGGCAACGCGCCGCTGGGTGATCAGGGCATGTTCTGCATCGACGGCGGCAAGCCTTTTCTGGACAAGCTCCTTCAGGGGGCCGCGGCGTCCCGGGCTGTAATCGCCTGGGGAAGCTGCGCCTCGTGGGGCTGCATACAGGCGGCCCATCCCAACCCGACGCGGGCCACGCCCATCCACAAGCTCGTGCACGACAAGCCGGTCATCAACGTGCCGGGCTGTCCGGCCATTCCCGACGTCATGAGCAACATCGTGGCCTACATCCTCACCTACGACCGCCTGCCCAATCTCGACGGACAGGGAAGGCCCGAAGTCTTCTATGGCGAACGCGTCCATGATCAGTGCGTGCGCCGCTCGCACTTCGACGCGGGCCAGTTCGTGGAATCGTGGGACGACGAAGCCGCCAGCCTCGGCTATTGCCTGTACAAGATGGGCTGCAAGGGCCCCACGACCTACAACGCCTGCCCCGTGACGCGCTGGAACGACGGCGTCTCCTACCCCATCCAGTCGGGGCACGGGTGCATCGGCTGCTCGGAACAGAATTTCTGGGATCACGGCTCATTTTATGATCGCATCACCAATATTCCCCAGTTCGGCACCAATACGACCGCCGAAACCGTGGGCGTGGCGGTCATCGGCGCCATCGGCGCGGGCGTGGCCGTCCATGCCGCCGTGAGCACGGGCGTTCACCTGAAGCGGCGCTACGAGAACGACAAGGCCGTCGCCAAGGCCGCGGAGGAAGCGGCCGCCGCGAAGGTTTCGGCCGAGGCCCTTCTGAAGCAACCCACGGCGACCGAGAAGAAAGACGAGACTTCCCACGCTTCCACCCCGGATAAAAGGAATTGATCATGGCGTACGAATACACCACGCAAGGCTTTACCGTAAACGACTCGGGGCGGCGCATCGTCGTCGATCCCATTACCCGCATCGAAGGGCATCTGCGTTGCGAGGTCAACATCAACGATGAAAACGTGATCACCAACGCGGTTTCTTCGGGTACCATGTTCCGGGGTATCGAAATCATCGTCAAGGATCGCGATCCGCGAGACGCCTGGGCCTTTGTGGAGCGCATCTGCGGCGTGTGCACGGGCACGCACGCCCTGACCTCGGTCTACGCCGTAGAGGACGCCCTCGGCATCCAAGTCCCTGAAAACGCCAATATCATCAGAAACCTGATGCAGCTTACCCTCTGGGTCCACGATCATCTGGTCCATTTCTACCAGCTTGGGGGCCTGGACTGGATCGACGTGGTTTCCGCCTCCAAGGCCGATCCAGCGGAAACCTCCAAACTGGCCCAGAGCCTTTCCCCGTGGCCGCAGTCCTCGCCGGGCTATTTTGGCGCGGTGCGCGACAAGCTCGTGCGCATCATCTCCTCGGGGCAGCTCGGCATCTTCAAGAACGGCTACTGGGGGCATCCGGGCTATCGTCTGCCGCCAGAGGCCAATCTCATGCTCGTGGCCCACTATATCGAAGCCCTTGATTTCCAGAAGGACATCGTCAAAATCCATACGGTCTTCGGCGGCAAAAACCCGCACCCCAACTGGCTGGTGGGCGGCGTCCCCCTTGCGCTGAACCTGAACGCCAAAGGGGGCGTGGACGTCATCAACATGGAACGCCTCCAGCTCGTCCAGCAAATCATCACCCGCTGCCGGGACTTCACCGCGCAGGTGCTGGTGCCCGACAGCATCGCCCTTGCCCGCTACTACCCCGACTGGCTGCACATCGGTACCGGGCTCTCGAACCAGTCCGTGCTGGCCTTCGGCGGTTTCCCCTTGCTTGCCAACGACTTTTCGCAGGAAAACCTGCTCATCCCGGGCGGCGCGATCATCAACGGGAACTTCGAGGAAGTTTTCCCCGTCGACCTCGCCGCCGAGGATCAGGTGCGCGAGGAGGTGGGCCGCGCGTGGTACAGCTACCCCAAGGGCGTCACCTCCCTGCACCCCTATCAGGGGGAAACCGTGCCCCATTTCGTCCTCGGCCCCGGCACCAAGGGCACCATGACCGACATCCGGCAACTGGACGAAAACGGCCCCTACTCGTGGATCAAGACCCCGCGCTGGCGCGGCCATATGATGGAAGTGGGGCCGCTGGCCCGTACCCTCGTCGCCTACGCCCTGAAAAAGGCGGACATCGTCGACCGGGTGGACGATCTCTGCGCCCGCATCAACGCCCCGGTTTCGGCCCTCAGTTCGACGATGGGCCGCATTCTGACGCGCGCGCAGGAAGCGCGCTGGGCCGCGGACACCATGCAGATGTTCCTCAGCAAGCTGTTCACCAATCTGACCAACGGGGACAACACCGCCGTCTATACCGCCAAGTGGGAACCCGATTCATGGCCGCAGGAAGGGCGCGGCATCGGCTTTGCAGAAGCCCCGCGGGGCGCGCTTGGCCACTGGGTCACCATCAAGGATCAAAAGATTGAGCATTATCAGTGCGTTGTCCCTACGACATGGAATGCCGCCCCGAGAAGCGACGACGGGCAACTCGGCCCCTACGAGGCCGCGCTCATGAATACGAAAATGGCCGTTCCCACGCAGCCCCTTGAAATCCTGCGTACCATTCACAGCTTCGATCCCTGCCTTGCCTGCGCTACGCATATCCTCGGGCCGGATGGAGACGAACTGCTCACGGTCCGCATGGACTAAGGAGAAATCCTATGAACACTGCCAAGAAAGACGAATTCTGCGAGGAAATCCCTCCTCTTCAGGAAGGGACTCCCATCTACGTTTTCCAGTTGCCCGTGCGCCTCTGGCACTGGAGCATGGTGCTTTCGTTCCTTGTCCTCATCCCCACGGGCTACATCATCGGCAAGCCGTGGCATTCCATCAGCGGCGACCCCACCTACCTCTTCTATATGGGATATACCCGCATGGCGCATTTCATCGCGGGCTTCATCCTTTCCATAGGGCTGGTGTGGCGCATCCTCTTCGCCTTTGTGGGCAACAAGTATTCCCGGCAGGTCTTCGTGGTCCCCATCTGGCGCAAGTGCTGGTGGCAAGACCTCCTCTCCGACATACGCTGGTATCTCTTCCTCGACAAAACCCCGCGCGAGCACATCGGGCATAACCCTCTCGCGCAGGTGGGGATGATGACGTGCATGACCCTGCTGGCGATCATGCTCCTGACCGGATTCGGCATGTACGTGCAGTCATCCGATGCGTGGTTTTTGCAGCCCTTCCAGCTTGTGGTCGATTTCATTTACTGGATAGGCGACAGCGGGCGCGATCTGCACAGCTTCCATCGCCTGGGAATGCTGCTGCTCATGGGGTTCATCATCATCCATCTGTACATGGTCATCCGCGAGGAAATCATGGGCAAGTCCACGCTGGTCTCCACCATGTTCAACGGCTTCCGGGTCATGCGGTCGGGGAAGGGAGGCTGATATGCGGCGCGTCGTCGTGCTCGGGCTGGGGAATATCCTTTACGGGGATGAAGGCTTCGGGGTCCGGGCTGCCGAAAGGCTCCATACACGTTACGCCTTCCCGGACCATGTGGAAATCGTGGACGCGGGTGCGCAGGGCTATCCTTTGCTGGCCTTCGTGGAACGGGCGGACCGCCTTCTCCTTTTGGATGCCGTGGATTTCGGGCTTGAGCCGGGAAGCCTCGTTTGTAAGGACAGCACCGAAATCCCTGCCTATCTGAGCGCCCATAAGGTCAGTATGCATCAAAGCAGCTTTTCCGAGGTCATGGCGCTGGCGGCATTGACGGACTGCCTGCCCGAAGAAACCCGCCTGCTCGGGGTACAGCCCGCCGATCTGTCCTATGGGCATACGCTGAGCCGCAGCGCCTTTGCACAACTTGATACGGTGGTGGAGCTGGCCCTTGCCCAACTCGGGGAATGGGACGCTGCCCCGCTCCCGGGCCGGGGAGGAAGCGCCTTCCATAATCAGGGCATATCGCTTGAGCGATACGCGCCCTTATCGCTGTAAAGCCGACGCGGAAGGGGGGAAGATTCCCCCCTTCCTTTTTTCTCCGGCTCGGAACCGTTTTTCTCCGGCTCAGAACCGTCCGCGGCCATCCTCACCAATGCGAAAGAAAGGCGCTTCCCTTCGGCGGCCCCATGCGTTGCGAAGCGAAATCGCCGTAATAGCGGGAGTCGTGGGCCGAATGATGTTCTCCGTGATACCAGCACCCACCCAAAAGCAAGAGTGTGCCCATTGCCGTCACTAAAAAAAGCGTGCGCATGTTCCGCCTCCTTCTTTTCCGTGACATAAGGCCCGCTCACGGCCTCGGCAATCCTCCGGCTGGACATCCCTCACGCCTTTCGTTTATAGCTCACGACATCAAGTTGGGCTGCGGAGGCTTCCTCATGAATATCGACGGCAAGGCGTACAGGACCATCTGGATTGACGAAACGGGCACCCTGACGGTCATTGATCAGCATCTGTTGCCTCACCGTTTCGCCACGGCCCGTCTGGAATCCTTTGAGGCCGTGTGCGCGGCCATCCGGGACATGCTCGTCAGGGGCGCCGGGCTCATCGGCGCGACGGCGGGCTACGGCATGTGGCTGGCCGCCTGTGAAGCGCCGTGCCGGGACAACGCCTCCTTTGACGCCTTCATGCTGGACGCCGCCGCGCGCCTGCGCCAAACCCGGCCCACGGCCTCCAATCTGGCATGGGCGGTGAAACGACAGCTCGATGCCCTTGCACAAGGGGCATCGCCCGCCGAAAAGCGGCGCCTCGCCCGGGAGACGGCGGATCGCATCGCGGATGAGGACGCGCAAGCGTGCCGACGCATCGGAGAGCACGGCAAAAACCTTCTGGAAGCCATAGCCGCCCGCAAAGGCCCGGGCGAGCCCGTGCGTATCCTGACGCATTGCAACGCGGGCTGGCTGGCTTTCGTCGATTACGGCTCGGCCTTGGCCCCCGTGTACGCGGCGCATGATGCGGGGCTCCCTGTCCATGTCTGGGTGGATGAAACCCGTCCCCGCAATCAGGGCGCGGGGCTGACCGCATGGGAACTGGCCCGGCATGGCGTGCCGCACACGCTGATCGCGGACAACGCGGGCGGCCATCTCATGCAGCACGGCCTTGTGGATATCGTCATTACGGGAGCGGACCGCGTGACCCGGCGCGGCGACGCGGCCAATAAAATCGGAACCTATCTCAAAGCCTTGGCCGCCCACGACAATGGGGTCCCTTTTTACGTGGCGCTTCCCTCCTCCACCTTTGATTTTTCCCTCTCCGACGGCGTGGCTGAAATTCCCATCGAACAACGCGGCGGGGAAGAAGTGCGTACCGTGCTGGGAAAAACGCCCGAAGGCGTGCTGGTACCGGTGCAAATCTGCCCCGACGAAACGCCCGCGGGCAACTGGGCCTTTGACGTAACCCCGAACCGTCTGATCACGGGGCTCATCTCCGAAAGGGGCCTTTGTCCGGCCTCCGAGGAAGGCGTCCTTTCGCTGTACCCGGAAGCGGGGGCCCGCGCATGAAAAAGGACGAATCCGAAGGCGTCGTCAAGTACGCGGCCCTTCACGAATACGGGGAAGTGGAGACGCTTGTCCGCGCCCAGCCCCTCGCCGTCCGTGAAGCGGCAGAAACGGCGTTGCGCGGCTTTCCGGAACTGGATACGGCCCGGACCGCGCTCCATGATGCCGGGCTCATCGGCGTCACGGCAGCGGGGATAGGCTACGGCAACATTTCCCTGCGGCTGACGGAGACGCTTTTCCTCATCAGCGGAAGCGGGACCGGCGCCGCCCGCGTCTTGGGGAAAGAGGGCTATGCTCTTGTCCGCGAATGCGATCCCGAAGCCAACACGGTGCGCTCCTTCGGGCCGGTTCAGGCTTCCTCCGAAGCCATGACCCACTGGGCCGTCTATCGCGCCGTTCCCGCCGCCCGCTGCGTGATCCACATCCACTCTCCGCGCCTGTTCGAGGCTTTGCTGGCGAAAGGCCATCCCCATACCCCCGCCTCCGCCGCCTACGGCACGCCCGCCCTTTCCCACGCGGTGAGCCGGCTGGCGGCCACGCTTCCTCCGAACCAGGGCGTTTTCGTCACCGCCGGCCATGCCGACGGCGTCTTTGCCTACGCCGAGGCCGTCGCTTCGGCCCTTGACCTCATTCTTACCCTTAAGGAAAAGGAGCACGTATGAAAATAGGCATCATCGGCGGCAGCGGGCTGGACGATCTGGACATTTTCGCCCACGCGCGGGATACCGTCGCAGATACGCAGTGGGGCGCTCCCTCTTCTCCCCTGCGCGAAGGCGACCTCGCGGGCGTGCCCGTGGCGATTCTTGCGCGGCACGGGCGGGCGCATACCATCACGCCGAGCCGCGTCAACTACCGGGCCAACATACAGGCGCTCAAGGATGCCGGCTGCACGCACATTCTCGCGACCACGGCCACCGGCTCCCTGCGTGAGGAAATCCGGCGGGGGGACCTCGTCATCGTCGATCAGTTCATCGACTTCACCAAGCAACGCCACATGACTTTTCACGAGTCCTTCCGGCCACATGAACCCGTGCACGCGGCCATGCCCGATCCCTTTGATCCGGGCTTGCGCGCCATCCTCATTGAGGGCTGCGTCCGCATGGGCATACCGCACCATCCGCAAGGGACGCTCATCACCATTGAAGGCCCCCGCTTCTCCACGCGGGCGGAATCGCGCATGTTCCGGATGTGGGGCGCAGACGTCATCAACATGTCCGTCGCCACGGAAGCGGCCCTCGCCAACGAAGCGGGCCTGCCCTATGCGGCCATAGCCATGTCGACGGACTACGATTGCTGGAAAGAGGATGAAACCCCGGTGAGCTGGGAGGAAGTCTTCGCCGTCTTCAAGGCCAATGCGGAAAAAGTGACGCGCCTGCTTGTGGAAAGCATACCAGCCATCGCCGCCGCACAGGGAAATGCGCGGAACGACTGATTTCCCTCCTGAAAAATCCTTCGGAATCTGAAACCAAGGTCCCTCCTTCACACACGAACAGCCCGGGATTTTCCCGGGCTGCCGTTCAAGCGCCGCCGTGAAGACCGCCTAGCCTCACGCGGCTGCGCGCGTCTTCATACAAACCTTCTTTTCCGGCTGCCGCCGCGTCTCCTGCCAGGGAAAGGCTTTCCCTCGGAAACACCCTCGATGGGGAAGGAGATGCCTAGCCGCAGCAGTGGAACCACCATTCCGAGCCTTCCGGCTGGATGGTCGTCCCGTGATAGGCGATCATCACGCCCTCATTGTCCTCGTTACGGTGGCAATACTTTTGCGCGTAGCTGATGGCGGTCGCCTTGTCCACATTCTCCGCGATCATGCCCGCCGGCTTCGTTTCGCCGGGCGTCCGGGCCACAAAAAGAACATCATATGTTTTTTCCGGGGATTGCGCGTTCATATCGACTCCACGGTCAAAAAGACTTTCCACAGGTGACCCGCTGGAAAGCACAAGTCTTCTCAGGGATCACGGCCCTTTTCTTTACGTATCCCTTTTGGGACAGGAAGCCTTCCCTTGTCAACCCCGGCCCCGTTTCCACCACTCCGCCCCCCGCAAAGACACGGAAGGAACCTCCGCCGGAGAAAGGGTCGCTCAAGGGCGAGGGACACCATCCTTCGACCTTTGAAGTTCCTTCTTCCAGAGCCGACCAAGGATTGCGGCATCCTCTGACGCCCAGCGCAATCCCCACAGTTTTTTGCCGTCCGCTGTTCTCAAGGAATGCAAAAAGAGGAAGGTCAAAACCCTCCTCTTCATCTGGTCCGCAAACCTTGTGGCCTTCACCCGGCGTCGGACACGTCCGGATACGGCGCGGACGCCCCACGTCGCCGCGGGACGCCGCGCAGGGCCTAGCGCATCAAGTCGCTGTTATTGATGTCGGTATGATTATAGGCATACCAGTGAGCGGAGTAGCGGACGCCGTAGACACCAGCGCCCATGCTGATGAAGGCGGCCACGATCAGGGCGATGGCGGCGGCAAGGGCGGCCTTGGCCGCTTCCGAAGCCCACTTGTCGGCCGTTTCGCGGGCCTGATCCGCCATATCCTTCATGTACTGCTGCGCTTCCCGCACCTGATCACCGGCGTCGGCCAAGGTCGTCTTCGCCTTGTCGAGCACCTTGTCATAGGCGGCGATGGCATTGTTGACCATGGTTTCGGCTTCCGGACGGGAAACGTTACGGGTACGCATGACCGCTTGTATGGCATCTTCCTTATTGATGTCCTTCGTCAGCGCCGTGACGCGGGCCTCTTCCTTTTCAAGGAACTGGGAGATGATGGTCTCGTAATTGGAAGGGTTCATGCTGAGCTGATGCAGGGCGCCCCGCAAGTCGGCGCGGGCTTCGCGCATCTGCTGCTGCAGATAGGCGGGCTGGAGCGTTTCGATACCGGTGTCGCGCAGCACGTCGGAAACGTCGGAGGCCAAGGTATCGGAATCCATATCGATATTTACCTTTTCAAGCAGCCCGGACACGGCGTTGGACGCCATATTCACGGTTTCCTTGCCCACCGTGGAGACGACCCCGGCGGCCCCCGAGCCAACGCTCTTCACCGCCGAACCGATGGTGCCCAACTGTGCGTTTCTGGCCACTTTCTGGCCCTTCTCGACGCAGATCGACCCCATGTTGGCATAGGAGGTTATATA
>OFFO01001758.1_pt1 | contig 10713 bp, 10 predicted proteins | sample 1521441 | NCBI WGS metagenome assembly OFFO01 (sample SAMEA3504097, study PRJEB24116) | mouse gut metagenome | biome: mouse gut; feature: mouse-associated habitat; material: faeces | place: Denmark | collected 2011
CCGTGGCTGGGCATTGTCCGATTTGAACAGCCATAACGGCACAAAGCTGAATGGCAGGTATATTACTGAGCCGCAGCTTATTTTTGATATGGATATGATAACCTTTGGTGACAGGGTGTTCATTTTCTATGAACAGTAAAAAGCAAGGAGTGAAAATTATGGCTAATACGGCAAAAAAAGCTAAAAAAATGCCACATATAAAGCCGATTAATAATTTTGCAATGCTTTTTGTGCTGACGGTTTTTCAGCTTATAACAGGCTACAGTGCAGCAACGGCAGGTGATGAGCTTGCGGTTAAGGTTATTTTGTCGGCAGCAATACTTATTGCGGTTGAGTGGGTTTATGTTTCGGTATTCTATTTTGTACTGCACAGAAGAAATTTTGAGCTTGAGCTTATTGCATTTTTTTTGACGGGTGTAGGCTTGACAGCAATCGGCTCTGTTGCACCAAATGCTTGCTTTAAGCAGCTTCTGATTTCTGTTTGCGGAATTATCGGCTTTATAGTTTTAGTGTTTATACTCGGCAATATTGAGCTTTGTATGAAATTAAGACTGCCTGTTGCAATCGGTGCTTTGGTGCTTCTTTTGCTTAATCTTATCATAGGTAAGGTTAACCATGGTGCACAGAACTGGATTGAAATCGGCGGTGTTACAATTCAGCCGTCCGAATTTGTTAAGGTTGCATTTATTTTTGTTGGTGCGGCAACTCTTGAAAAGATACAGACATCAAAAAATATTATTAAATTCATTGCATTTTCAATTGCCTGTGTAGGAACACTTATATTAATACGGGATTTCGGCACAGCACTTATTTTCTTTGTGACATTCCTGATTATTGCTTTTATGAATTCAGGTGATTTTAAAACAGTAGGACTTGCCGTATCTGCGGCAGGTCTTGGCGGTGCAATTGTCATTAAGTATAAAAGCTATGTAACAAACCGTTTTGCATCATACAGGCATATATGGGATAATAATGACATAATCTACGGCAACGGCTATCAGCAGACGCATGTGCTTACAGGTATTGCATCTGGCGGACTGCTTGGTTTGGGTATCGGTAACGGTAATGTAAGACGTTATCTGCAGGCATATTTAACAATAACCGATGATATTTTCGGTCTTATATGTGAAGAATGGGGCTTTCTTTTCGGTATTATTTTAATTCTGTCTTTTGTTGCAATTGCAGTTTCAGCTCTTGTTAATTCCATTGCGGCAAGGTCAACCTTTTATTCAATATGTGCTGTTGCAGGTGCAGGGATGCTTTTGTTCCAGACAGCACTCAATGTTTTCGGAATAACCGACGTGCTTCCGCTTACAGGCGTTACGCTGCCCTTCATCAGCCAGGGCGGCAGTTCAATGATTAGCTGCTGGGCAGTGCTTGCGTTCATTAAAGCATCCGATATACGCACCTACAGCTATCTCGGCGGTGTTAAGGGAGGTGCCAAAAAGAAATGAAAATGATTACAAGACGAGGTCTTTTTCTCCTCATTTTAATTATTGCCTTTATCGGCGGTATCGGTTTTCTGACCTATAGTGTTATGAGTGAGGGCTCAAAATGGGTTATGATGCCTTATAACAGTCATTTATACTATAATGGTGAAATGATTGGTGCAGGCAAAATAACCGATACGAACGGCACCGTGCTGGCTGAAACAGTGAACGGGAAAAGAGTTTATAACGAATCAGACACGACAAGAAAAAGCACGCTCCATACAGTCGGCGACACAGCAGGTTTTATTTCAACCGGTGTACAGAGTGTGTATAAGTCAAAATTAACAGGCTATAATGCATTGACAGGCATTTATTCCGTTATGAAAAACGGCAGCGGTAATGATTTGGAGCTTACTATTGATGCAGATGTATGTAATGCAGCATATGATGCACTGCGTGATTACAGGGCAGGCTGTGTAGGTGTTGTCAACTATAAAACAGGTGATTTGGTTTGTATGGTATCAACTCCAAGCTATGATGTTGAAAATAAGCCCGATGATATTGATACAAATGAATATTATAATGGCGCATATATCAACAGGCTTTTGGGCGGTTTGTATACGCCCGGCTCAACCTTTAAGCTTGTTACTGCTATTTGTGCTATTGAAAATATTCCTGATATTATGAGCAGGGAATTTAACTGTGTAGGTGAATATGACCCGGGAAAGGGCAAGCCTATCGAATGCAATGCATATCACGGAACGCTTACTTTTAAAGAAGCATTGGCAAAATCCTGCAACGCTGTCTTTGCTCAGATTGCCATTGAGCTTGGACCTGAAAAGCTGGCAGAAACGACTAAAAATTTAGGACTTACCTCGGCAGTATCAATCAGCGGTGATATTAACTCCCTGCAGGGTAAATTTTTCCTTGAAAAGGGCGATGCTGATGATTATATCGGCTGGACAGGAATAGGACAGGGCGATACAAGAATACCGCCTGTGGCTATGCTCAGGCTTGTGGGTGCTATTGCGAATGACGGCAAGGCTGTGTCATATAATCTTGTTGATTCTCTGTTCAACAAAGCAGGCAAGGCACTTGACCTTGATTTTGCAAAGCGTGAAACTCAGCTCCTTGACAGTGAAACTGCTGCACAGATGAAAAGTCTTATGCGCAATAATGTTTTAGAGCAGTATGGCGATTATAATTATGAGGGGCTCAACCTTTGTGCAAAGTCGGGTACTGCCCAGATAGATGAAATCAACTCGAACAACACTGCATGGTTTACAGGCTTTATGGATGATGAAAAAAATCCCTATGCCTTTGTTGTGATGGTTGAAAAGGGTAATTCAGGCTCGCAGACAGCAGGACCGATTGCAAACAAGGTGCTTCAGGCACTGGTTAATAAATAAGGATAATTTATGGATTTGGATATTATAAATGAAGAAAAGCAGGAAAAAGCACTGCTGATTGCGGTTGATACAGGTGATTATGATGCCGGGGTGTCAATTGCAGAGCTTGGTGAGCTTGCCAAAACAGCAGGAGCTGAGGTTGCCGGTGAAATGATACAGAAACGCCCCACGATTGAGGGTGCAACCTTTGTTGGCAAGGGCAGACTTGAGGAGATTGCTGAATTCTGTGAATGCAATGATATTGATCTGATCATTGCCGACGGTGAGCTGACACCTGTTCAGGTAAGAAATATTGAGGACAGAACAGATACCAGAGTTGTTGACAGAACAACTCTGATTCTTGATATTTTTGCAGGCAGGGCGAGGTCAAAGGAGGGTAAGCTTCAGGTTGAGCTTGCTCAGCTTAAGTATTCCTTGCCAAGGCTCACAGGCAAGGGCACAAGTCTTTCAAGGCTCGGCGGCGGCATCGGTACAAGAGGCCCCGGTGAAACTAAGCTGGAAAGCGATAAACGGCATATTAGACGTAAAATTCAGTCTATCAAGGAAGAACTTGCCGATGTTGAAAAACGCCGTAATATGCAGCACAGCCGCAGAAAAAAGAATGGTGTAATGGCAGTGGCAATCGTCGGCTATACCAATGCGGGCAAGTCAACGCTTATGAACAGACTGACAGATGCAGGCGTTCTGCAGGAGGACAAGCTGTTTGCAACCCTTGACCCCACTGCAAGAAAGCTTTATCTTCCTGACGGACAGCAGATTATGATTGTTGATACTGTCGGCTTTATCAGCAGATTGCCGCATCAGCTTGTGGATGCCTTCCGTTCAACGCTTGAGGAGGCAACCTTTGCAGATGTTATACTGAATGTGTGTGATGCATCGAGCGACGAATGTCATAATCATATCAGAACAACGAATGAAATATTAGAAGGCTTGTTTGATGACGGTATTATTCCCGTACCCATTATTAATGTGTTTAATAAATGCGATATTGCACAGACGGCAGAGGATAAAATCTATTTTTACGGCAGCGGTTCTCCCTGTGTTAAAATCAGTGCCAAAACAGGAGAGGGTGTTGACGATTTACTGCTTGCTGTACAGAATGCTCTGCCGCAGACAAGAAAAAGAGTAAAGCTTTTAATACCATTTGATAAGGGTGCTGTTGCAGCAAAAATAAGACAGGACGGTGTTATTCATTCCGAGGAATACACGGAAAACGGACTTGTTATCGAGGCAACTGCAGAAATTTCATATCTTGATACAATAAAAGATTATATTATCTGATTTTGCTTCATAGAATTACTTAGGTGATTTTATGAAAATGCTGACATTCAAATTAAAGCCGAAAACAATTTTCGGTATTATTCTGACTATAACCGGAATTGTTGTTATAGCCATTACCTTTGTGACAAATCATATCGGAAGTGAAAGCAAAAGTGTTTCAGCCATAATCAGTGCTTCTACTGATGAGGAACGCAGAACATACCTTGAAAGTATGGGATGGGAAACCGATACTGAGTTTGAAACAAAGGAACTTACTATACCTGAGAGCTGGAACAACGTGTATAATGATTATAATGAGGTGCAGCTTAATCAGGGCTTTGATTTGAGCAATTATAAGGGTAAAAAGGTTACACTTTACACTTATACAATAACAAATTATAAGGATTTGTCTGAAGGTGTTGTTGCTGACATGCTTGTGTGCGATGGCAATTTGATCGGCGGAGATGTTTGCAATACCTCTGCAGAAAACGGATTTTTAGTGGGATTTAACGGTAAATAATGGAAAGAATTGACAAAATCATTTCAGTAGCATCAGGTGTTTCAAGAGCCGATGCAAGATCCCTGATTAAAAAGGGTCTTGTGTCGGTTAATGGTGCTGTTATAAAGAATATCGGTTTAAAAGCAGATGAAAAAAACGATATTATATGCAGCAGGGGTGAAAAACTCTGTTACAGCAAATTTGTATACATAATGATGAATAAGCCGCAGGGTGTTATTTCTGCAAGTGAGGGCGGCAGTGAAAAAACGGTTGTGGACATCCTTCCCGACCATATGAAAAGAAAAAATCTCTTCCCCGCAGGCAGGCTTGACAAGGATACAACCGGCTTTGTTCTCATTACTGATGACGGTGATTTTGCACACCGTATTTTAAGCCCTAAAAATCATATTCCTAAAACCTATATTGCAGAGTTGGACAAGCCCTTTGATGACACCGTTATTTCTGCCTTTGAACAGGGTGTTGAGCTTAAGGCGGATTTGTGTATGCCGGCAGAAATCAGTTGTATTGACGGTGATTATACTAAGGCGCTTGTTATAATTAAACAGGGAATGTATCACCAGATAAAACGAATGTTTAAGAAGTTTGGTATAACTGTGATTGGGCTTAAAAGAATAAAAATGGGCGGGCTTGAGCTTGATGAAGTGCTTAAGCTTGGCGAGTGCAGATATATTACGCCTGATGAGCTTGAACAAATTAAATCCTGAAATATAACTATAAATTGAAATAAAAAATATAGCCTCACTATATGTTGTGTTATAAGGTGTCGAAAATATTTCTTTATGCAACTATAACAAAAAAATATATATTTTTTTGTTAAAATAGTTGCAAATTCGTTAAACGTCTTGTATAATATGAACAAGATAGGCATAATATTTTTGTGCAAGTTTTTCGCATTTTATGTTCAAAATACTTGTGCTTGATGCTTTATATCGTGTATTTTAATCAGATTAGAGGGGTGTAAATTAATGCCTAACAGATTATTTCAGGGAATAATTAATCAGATGCGTGATGCTATTGACCGTACTATCGGTGTGGTTGACGAGGCAGGAACTGTTATTGCCTGCAGCGACCTCAGTGTTATCGGAGAGGTACGAAAGGGTGTAATTGTCGCAGGTGTGTTCAATGGTACACAGACCTGTGTTGATGATTCAACCTATACCACCTTTGATGTTCTTATACGTCCTGAATACGCTGTATTTGTTGATGGAACTGATGAGCTCAGCCGACGTTATTCACAGCTTATTGCGGTTGCCCTTGATCAGATTAAGCAAAATAACGATGAAAAGTTTGACCGCTCAAACTTTGTGAAGAATGTTATTTTGGATAATATTCTGCCGGGTGATATTTATATCAAAGCAAGGGAGCTGCATTTTAATAATGATGCTTCAAGAGTTGTGTTTTTAATACGTACTACGCAGCAGACAGATGTTTCTGTTTTTGATATTATTCAGAATTTCTTCCCGGATAAAACAAAGGATTTTGTTATCAGCATCAACGAAAGTGAAATTGCGTTGGTAAAAGAGGTAAGACCTAATGTTGACGGCAAGGATTTAGAGAAGCTTGCACGTTCAATTAATGATACATTGTTGTCGGAGTTTTACTGTAATGCGGTTATCGGTATCGGTACCTGTGTTACGGGTGTCAAGGAGCTTGCTCATTCCTTTAAGGAGGCACAGGTTGCTCTTGAGGTCGGCAAGGTTTTTGATACTGAGAAAACGATTATAAGCTATGAAAATCTTGGAATAGCAAGGCTTATTTATCAGCTTCCTACAACTCTTTGTGATATGTTCTTAAAGGAAGTGTTTAAGCGTGGCTCAATTGATTCGCTTGATCAGGAAACGCTGTTTACGATTCAGAAATTTTTTGAAAATAATCTTAATGTGTCCGAAACATCAAGAAAGCTTTTTGTTCACAGAAACACGTTAGTTTACAGACTTGAGAAGATTAAAAAGCTCACAGGTCTTGATTTAAGGGAGTTTGATGATGCTATTGTATTTAAGGTAGCACTTATGGTTAACAAGTATCTGGCATCAAGTCCTATAAAATACTGATTATTGGCAGAACGTTTTTTGCGTTCTGCTTTTTTATATGCTGTTTTGATGCCGTTATGATGTATAATAATACTGCAGATTTATTTAAGAGGAGCATAAAGATGACTGAAATTCTGATAGTAGAGGATGAAAAGCCTATTTCAAACCTCATAAAAATGAGCCTTTCAAAAGAAGGCTATTCCTGCACCTGTGCTTATGATGGTGTAATGGCGGCAGATTTGATTGAGAAAAACAGATATGATTTGATTCTTCTTGATATTATGCTACCCGGATATGATGGCTTTGAGCTTATGGATTATATTCGTCCTATGGAAATACCTGTCATTTTCATAACAGCGAGAAGCGGTATAAATGACCGTGTAAAAGGCTTGCGTGCAGGGGCAGAGGATTATATAGTAAAGCCTTTTGAGATTGTGGAGCTGCTTGCAAGGGTTGATGTTGTTTTAAGACGATACAAGAAGCTGGATGATGTTATAAAAATCGGCGGACTTGTGATAGATACCTACTCCAGACGTGTGACAAAAGATGATGATGAAATACGTCTTACACCCAAGGAATATGATTTGCTTTTGATTTTTGCTCAGAATCCCGGAAGAGCTATGTACCGTGAAACGATTTATGAACGTGTGTGGGGCGAAGAGTTTCAGTACGGGAGCAAGACCGTGGATTTGCATGTTCAGCGTCTGCGTAAGAAAACAGGCTGGGAAAAACAGCTTAAGGCAGTTAATAAGATAGGATATCGGCTGGAGGTAAAACGTGAAATTTTCAGTTAAAATTATGCTTTCTATGCTTTGCCTGCTGTCTTTGCTTTTTGGTATCGGCGGCAGTCTGATGATTTCTCTATCCTTCAATGATTCGCTTGAAAGAGAACGAAGCTCTGCCTATAATTCATACCAGATGGTACTGAACACACTGCAGATAGTTAACGGTATTGACCGACAGGTTGATTATGATGACATCGGCAATATTCTGAATCAGCTTTCTAATCAGAAAACCGAATCATGGACAGCATTAAGACTTTATAATTCTGAAAAATCTGTATATGAGGTTGGTGTGTTTGATTTTTCCGATGTTTCTGAAAAAGACCTTGCAAAACAAAATATCGTTCAGCAGCTTGTAACAAATGATGACAAGCGTTATCTGATTGTTTCAGGGGCACTTCAGGTGGGCGGTGAAACAATGTTTCTTGATATGGCGTATAATATAACACCATTATTTGAAACGCGCAGTGCACAGGAAAAGGTCTATCAGAGTGTGTTTCTGTTTCTGATTGTAATTTGTGCTTTGCTGTCATACAGTATTTCCCGCATACTTACACGTCCGTTGTCTGAGCTTTCAAAAACCTCACAGGCAATATCCAACGGCAATTTTTCAAAAAGATGTGATGTTAAAAGCAATGATGAAGTTGGCAGGCTTGCTGTTGACTTCAATACAATGGTTGATGAACTTGAAAACAATATTAAGCAGCAGGAGAGCTTTATAAGCAGCTTTGCTCATGAAATGAAAACACCTATGACCTCGGTTATAGGCTATGCTGATTTAATCAGGAGTCAGATGTTAAGTGAAAAGGAAGTCTATGAGTCTGCTAATTTTATAGTGTCCGAGGGCAGACGGCTTGAAGGGTTGTCGCAAAAGCTGCTTGAACTGTTTGTTCTTAAAGAAAAGGCTGCTGTTCTTTCGTCTGCAAGTCCGTCATTATTGATTGAAGAATTAGTATCTCATTTAGCGCCTGTTTATGAAAAACAGGGTATAATTTTGAAGTGTGCGTGTGAAGCCGGCTGCTGTCTTTTGGAAAGTGATTTGTTTAAATCACTGCTCATTAATTTGTGGGATAATGCACGAAAAGCAATGGAAAACGGCGGAACAATTTCAGTAAAATCAGTAATGACGGATGACGGCTGCCGCATAACGGTCAGTGACAATGGTACAGGTATACCTGATGAATCGCTTTCTCACCTGACAGAAGCCTTTTACAGAGTGGATAAGTCACGCTCACGTGCTCAGGGCGGTGCAGGAATAGGGCTTGCGCTGTGCAAGGAAATAGCTTCTCTTCATAATGGAAGTATTGGCTTTGAAAGTGAGCTCGGTGTTGGTACAACTGTCACAGTTGAGTTTAAAGGAGGGATTTTATGAAAGCAGTAAAAAAAATATCAATTTTTGCAGTTACTGTATTGGTAATTGTTTTCAGTCTTTTTTTACCATATATATCCTCTTTGACAGTTGACTATCACCTCGGCACACAAATAAGGAAAATGGGCAATAATGATATATCCTTGCAGCTGTCCGATAATATGGAAATTTTGGAAAGTGTCAATTTGTTTTATGAATTATTATATAGCAGAGATTATAGCCAAGATTCCGATGCCGTTTCAGATTATGATTCTTATTCGGGATATGGCGATTTATCTGTAGTTGAATTGTCGGAGTATTCTCAGGTTTGCAGACTTAATGAGCAGAAGGTAAAGAAACTTGCAGCAGAGACTTTGGAGAATTTTCCCGAAGAAAGTATTGCTGACGGTGAACCGACGGAGGTTATACCTAATTTGCTTACTCGTTCAAATGACGATATTGCTGTGAAATCCGGAATATACTGGCGGTGTCTGTGGATTGATAAGGACGCACAGGCTACAGTAGTCTGGATTGATGACAAGAGCGGTCAGATGGTTAGTCTGATGATGTCCTATGAAGATGAAACTGACAGCGAAATTCCTGAGATAGTATATGATTTAGGCAGATATTGCCTTGGTCATTATCAGGCGGACAAGGTACAGTGCAGAAAGGAAACAGATGAATTCTATTACATTGATGTGATTGTTAACGAGAGTTTGGTGTATTCGATTTCTGTTAGATGGCTGAACAGAGAGCTGCTGTTTTTCAATGTTTGATAATATTTTGATGCTTTTTTGTTGTGTTTTTGATGATTTGTTTTTTTATACTCTTTGTCGGAGAATAATATAAGTGGTGATTTTATGACAAAGAAAAGAATAAAACAGATAATCAGAGTATTAAGTGTTGTATTAATTGTTTCAATCATAATTACAATAGCGTGTATTATGGTTAATCATATAAAAACAGAGAATGAACATACGGATTTGTTTATTACAGAGATTTCCTCAACTACAGAAAACAGTACTAAAACCGAGGATATTGACAGAACACAGTGGAATCTTATGCTTGTTAATCCAGATACTCCAATGCCTGAGAATTATGAAATTGCTGTTAAGCAGCTTAATAACGGACAGGCTGTTGATGAAAGGTGCTATGATGCTTTGCAGAGTATGATGGATGACTGCCGGGGTGCAGGCTTCAGTCCGGTTATCTGTTCATCATACCGTACACAGGAAAAACAGCAGCAGTTGTTTGACAATCAGGTCGAAAAATGGAAAAAACAGGGTTATTCAGAGGATGAAGCAAAAATTGAAGCAGGCAGACTTGTAGCTGTTCCCGGCACAAGCGAGCATCAGCTTGGTCTTGCACTTGATATTGTTGATATTTCATATCAGATTCTTGATGAAAAGCAGGAGGATACTCCGGCTCAGCAATGGCTGCTTGAAAATAGCTGGAAATACGGATTTATTCTTCGCTATCCTAAGGATAAAACCGATATTACCAAAATCAGCTATGAGCCGTGGCATTACCGTTATGTGGGGAAAAGGCAGCAAAGGAAATTTTTGACAGAAAAATATGTCTTGAGGAATACCTTGAAAAATAATTTTGTAATATTTTCTGTATTTTGAGGTGCGTATTTAAAAGCGTTGCATATATAGCGGTTGGGTCATTTGATTTTTGGATATTATTAACAAAATTTCCATTTTAAAAGACGGCAGTTTACAAAATGGTTACAAAAAAGGCTTGATTTATCATATAAGTTGTTATATTATATATAAGGAAAAAATAGACTTCTTCTCCGCTCCAAAACCCCTGAAAGTATTGATTTTACTGGAAAAACTGACATTCCTATGCTAGACAAGGCTTGTCTAGCTCCAAATGACAAAATCCCCCATCTTAAGGGGGATTCATAATGCCTTTACAGTCAGTTTCTT
>OFFO01001762.1_pt1 | contig 10695 bp, 11 predicted proteins | sample 1521441 | NCBI WGS metagenome assembly OFFO01 (sample SAMEA3504097, study PRJEB24116) | mouse gut metagenome | biome: mouse gut; feature: mouse-associated habitat; material: faeces | place: Denmark | collected 2011
CCCCATCCCGGGGCGGAACTGGTTGTGCACCTGGCGCATCTCCGCATGGGCGGCGGCCAGGGCGTCCTCCGTGCGCCGCAGCAGGTCTACGCAGTACTCGTTGGTCTCCCGGCAGGTCTTTTTCGCCTCCTCGTCGGCGTGGGCCAGCACCTCCCGCGCCTTCTGGCGGGCCTGGGTCATCACAGGGGCCTCGCTCACCATCTGGTTGGCCTCGATCTCCGCCCGTTTTTTGATCTCCTCCGCCTCCCGCTTGGCGGCGGCCAGGTACTCATTGCGGGCGTTGAGGATCTTCCGTGCCTCGGCCAGATCCACCGGCAGCTGCTTTTTGGCGTCCTCAATCAGGTCCAACGCTTTATCCCGCTCGATCACGCACTTGTCGCCGCTGAAAGCGGCGTTTTTCGCCTCGTCGATCATGTCAAACAGCATGTCCAGCAGTTCGTCCACGGCAGTCGCCATGCGTCATCTCTCCTTTTGATGTAAGCTCGTGGTTTACAGGTAATCCCGGCCGCTCCCGGTCACCTTGTCCCGCACCCGTTCGATGATCTGCCGGGGTACGAAGTCGGACAGCTCCGCCCCATACCGGGCCAGCTCCTTCACCACCGTGGAGCTGAGGTAGGCATATTTGGGCCGGGTGTAGAGGAACACCGTGTCCAGCCTGGGGTACAGCTTGGCGTTAATCATGGCCATCTGGATCTCCGCCTCGTAGTCGGACACCGCCCGCAGCCCCTTCACCAGCACCCTGGCCCGGCAGCGCCTGGCGTACTCCGCCACCAGCTCCCGGGAACAGTCCACCTTCACGTTGGGCAGCTCCTCCGTCACCGTGCGGATCAGCTCCACCCGCTCCTCCGGGGAGAACAGCCCCCCATCCTTGGCGGAGTTCACACTGACGCAGACAATAAGCTCGTCGAAAATGGCGGCGGCCCGCTTGATGATATCCAGATGGCCCAGGGTCACCGGGTCAAAGCTGCCGGGGTAAATGGCGCGTCTCATGGGCGGGCCCTCCTGCGGTACAGGGTGAATTTGATTGTCCCGTAGCGGTACTCCCTCCCCTTTTCATAGGGCGCCGGGAGGTCTGGAAGGGTGTGGTCCGCCGGGCTTTCGCACACTATTATACCATTTTCCACCACAATGTCAATCGCGGCAATCATATCCAGCGCCCGCTCCAGGCTTCCCGAGGCGTAGGGTGGGTCCAGGAAGACGAGGCCGTATTTCTCCCCGGCCCGGCTGAGAAAGGCGGAAAAATCCCTGCCGTGGCAGGCGGCGCGGCCCTCAAAACCGCAGGCCTTGACGTTTTTCCGCGCCACCTCCAGCGCAGCGGGGGCGCTGTCCACAAAGTCGCAGAAGGCCGCCCCACGGCTGAGCGCCTCAACGCCCAGCTGTCCCGTCCCGGCAAACAGGTCCAACACCCGCCGCCCCTCGATGTCAAACTGGATCACGTTGAAAATGCTCTCCTTCACCCGGTCTGTGGTGGGCCGGGTGTCCAGGCCGGGCAGCGCCTCCAGCCGGCGGCTCCGGGCGGTTCCCGCGATCACTCTCATAGCGTCTCGTCCTTTCGCTGCTGATTTTCTGCGGGGTGGAAGTGGGCGTACACCGCCTGGGCGGTGTTTTGGGGCACCACCGCGGCCAATTCCTCCAGGCTCGCGGCCTTGACAGCCTTCACGCTCTTGAACGCCTTTAGCAGCTGCGCCTTCCGGGCCGGGCCCACCCCGGGGATATTATCCAGTGCCGAGCCCTTCAAATGCCCCGCCTGCTGCTGGCGGTGGAACTCGATGGCGAAGCGGTGGGTCTCCTCCTGGATGCGGCCCACCATGGAAAACAGCGCCTGGTTGGCCTGGATGCCGATCTCCCGCCCGTCCCCGGCCTGGAGGGCCCGGGTGCGGTGCCGGTTGTCCTTCACCATGCCGTATACCGGGATACCGCCCACCCCCAGGCGGGCCAGCGCCTCCTGGGCCGCCTTCACCTGTCCCGCGCCGCCGTCGATGAGCAGCAGGTCGGGCCGGTCCGCAAACTTCTCGTCCCCGTCCAGATACCGCCGGAAGCGCCGCTCCACCACCTGCTCCATGGAGGCGTAGTCGTCGGCGTGGGGCATATCCTTCAGCTTGAAATGGCGGTAATCCCGCTTCAGCGGCCTGCCGTCGATATGCACCGTCATGGACGCCACAATGTCAGAGCTGCCCGTGTTGGAGATATCGAAGGCCTCGATGCGGTGGGGCAGCCCCTCCATCCCCAGCAGCGCCCCCAGGGCCTCCGTCAGCTTGGAGCGGCGCTCCTCCGCCGTGGTGGCCCGGAGCACCTCCTCCGCGGCGTTCTCGTTGGCCAGGCGCACCAGCTCCATCTTGGCACCCCGCTGGGGGGTGAGCACCTCCACCTTGCGGCCCACAGCCTCGGTGAGCATCCGGGCCAGCTCCACCTGCTCGTCGATGTCGCAGGGCAGCAGAATCTGCCGGGGGAGCTGCCCCCGCCCGCCGTAGTACTGGGCCGCCAGGGTGGACACGGTGGTCTGCTCGTCCTCCATGGGGATGCCCAGCAGCTCCCAGTCCTTGGCCGCCAGCTCGCCTCCGACATAGTGGAGCACCACAAAGCAGCTCTTGGCCTCCCCCCGATGGTAGCCCACCACATCGGTGTCCGCCAGAGACCCGGCCACCGCCTTCTGCCGGGTGGACAGCAGCTGGATGGAGCGGATGCGGTCCCGGAGCTGGGCGGCCTTTTCAAAGCGCAGCTCCTCCGCCGCCAGTTCCATCTCGGCGGACAGTTCGTCCACTACCTCGTCCAACCGGCCCTCCAGCAGCCGCACCGCCTGGTCGATGGATCGCTTGTACTGGCCCTGATCCATCTCCGTTCGGCAGTACCCGTCGCACACGCCCATGTGGAAGTTGAGGCATGGCCGCTCCTTCCCAATATCCCGGGGAAATTTCCGGCGGCAGGCGGGCAGGCGGAGAGCCTGGCGCAGGGCGTCGATGATGCCCTGGCTGGCAAGTCGGGAGCCATAGGGCCCAAAATAGCGCGCCCCGTCGTCCTCCGCCTTGGCGGCCAGGGAAAACCGGGAATAGTCCCCCGGGGACAGGCGGATATAGGGGAAGCCCTTGCTGTCCTTGAGCAAAATGTTATACCTGGGCTGGTGGCGCTTGATGAGGGCGCACTCCAGCACCAGGGCCTCAAACTCCGACTGCACCACGATGACATCGAAGTGGTCAATCTGGCCCACCATGGCCCGGGTCTTTTCATTGTGGCGGGACTGGTCCTGGAAATACTGGCTCACCCGGTTTTTCAGCGCTTTGGCCTTGCCCACGTAGATGACCTCGCTGGCTGCGTTCTGCATGATATATACGCCGGGCTTCAGGGGCAGGGCGTGGGCCTTGTCCCGTAGCTCATCGAATGTCAACCCAATCTCACCTCCCGCTCATAATAGCTCCGCGCTTCTAGCAAAAAAAGCGCCGCATCTGCGGCGCTTTTTCGTGGTCAACATAGAATCACTCGGCGAACTCGGAGTTGATGAGCTCCACCAGCGCGTTAATGGCGGCCTCCTCGTCGGGACCATCCGCGATGAGGTTGATGGCCGTCCCCTTCACGATGCCCAAAGACAGAACGCCCAGCAGGCTCTTGGCATTGACCCGGCGGTCATCCTTTTCCACCCAGATGGAACTTTTGAACTCATTGGCCTTCTGGATAAAAAACGTCGCCGGGCGGGCGTGCAGGCCGACCTGATTGTTGACGGTTGTCTCTTTCATATACATGAGCGGTTCCCTCCATCAAGTTGTTTCGGTCCAGCGTACCGCGACCTGATTGCTCTCCCGAATTTTTTACCCCATAAGAATACCAAATTTAGCCCCCAAACGTCAAGAGCATTTTCACCAAATTCTCACAGGCTCTTTCGTGAAAACCCCCCATAATTTCACTACTTTTGAGCGTCCGCCAGGGGCGGACACCGTCCCTATTTCAAAGTGGCCACCGTCACCCCGTCCTCCCCTTCTCCATAGACGCCGGGGCGGTACTCCTTCACGTAGCGGCTCTTTTTCAGGTGCTCCCGCACCGCCTTGCGCAGCGCGCCGGTGCCCTTGCCGTGGATGATGGTCACCGTCTCCAGCTTGCCCATCAGTGCGTTGTCCAGAAACAGATCCACCGCACCCAGGGCCTCGTCCACCATCATACCCCGCAGGTCCAGCTCCGCCTTGGCCGCCGCAGCCCGGAAGGGACGGCTCACCGCCGCGGCCCGGGCCTTGTCCTTCGCGCTCTGCTTCTTCCGGGCGGTGACGTCCTCCAGCACCCGCACCTCGTCCTGCTTGGCCTTCAGCTTCAAAATGCCCGCCTGGAGCTGGAGGGTGCCGTCCTTGTTCACCCCCACCACCTCCGCCTGGGTTCCCATCTTCACCAGCTCCACAATATCGCCCGCCACCGCGTCCCGGGTGGGCGGCGGGGGCGGCAGGTCCTCCTTGCGGCCCCCCAGGGCGGCGTCCGCCTCGTTGAGCTTCCGGCGCAGCTCGGAACGCCGCTCGTTGTCGTCCACCCAGTCCTTGGCCTGTTCCTGGCGGCGGCGCATCTCGTTGAGCTCCTTGAAGGTCTGGTCGGCGGCCTCCCTGGCCTGTTCGATGATGGAGCGGGCCTCCGCCTGGGCCTTTTCTGTGGCGCGCCGGCGCTCCTCCTCAATCCGGGCGCGGTATTCCTCCGCCTGGGCCCGGTCCTCTTCCATCTCCCGGCGCAGCTGGGCCGCCTTCTCCTTTTCCTTTTCCATGGCCTGGCGCTGTAGGTCCAGCTGGCTGAGCACGTCCTCGAAGCGCACGTTCTCCGCGTCGATGCGGTCCGCCGCCTTCTGGATGATATAGCCGGGCAGGCCCAATCTCCGGGAGATGGCAAAGGCGTTTGACTTGCCGGGGATGCCGATGAGCACCCGGTAGGTGGGGGCCAGCGTCTCCACGTCGAACTCGCAGGAGGCGTTCTCCACCCCGCTGGTGGTCATGGCGTACACCTTCAGCTCGGCGTAGTGGGTGGTGGCGGCCACGTGGGCGCCCATGGCCCTGGCGGACTCGATGACGGCGGCGGCCAGGGCCGCGCCCTCCACCGGGTCGGTGCCCGCCCCCAGCTCGTCGAAGAGGATCAGCGTCTCGTCGTCCGCCTGCTCCAGAATGGCCACGATGTTGGTCATGTGGGAGGAGAAGGTGGACAGGGACTGGTCGATGGACTGCTCGTCGCCGATGTCCGCCAGCACGGCGGAGCACACCTTCACCGTGGAGCCGTCCGCCGCCGGGATGTGCAGCCCACACTGGGTCATCAGGGTGAGCAGGCCCAGGGTTTTCAGGGTGACGGTCTTGCCGCCGGTGTTGGGGCCGGTGATGACCAGGGTATCGAACGTTCCGCCCAGGGCCAGGTCGTTGCGCACGGCGGTCTTGGGGTCCAGCAGGGGGTGGCGCGCCCGTTTCAGCTCAATGCGGCTGCCCAGCACCGGTTCCATGGCCCCCATGGCGGAGGACAGCTTGGCCCGGGCGAAAATGCAGTCCAGGGACACCAGAGTCTGGTAGTCGTCCTCAATGTCCGTCAGATGCCCGGCGCAGTCGGCGGACAGCTCGGCCAGGATCCGCTCGATCTCCTTCTGCTCCTTGGCCTGGAGCTCCCGCAGCTCGTTGTTGGCGTTTACCACCCCCATGGGCTCGATGAAGAAGGTGCCGCCGGAGCCGGACACGTCGTGAACCAGGCCGGGTATGTCGTTCTTGTGCTCGCTCTTCACGGGCACCACGTAGCGGCCCCCCCGCATGGTGATGATGGCGTCCTGCAAATACTTGGACTGGTTGGACGAGATGAGCCGGTTGAGCACATCCCGCACCTTGCCCGCCGCCGCCCGGATGTGCCGCCGGATGTCGGCCAGCTCCGGGGAGGCTGCGTCGGCGATCTCGTCCTCGCTGAGGATGGAGCCAGTGATCTTGTCCTCCAGAAAACGGTTGGCGGTGAGGCTGTCGAAATAGCCGTCCAGCACCGTTTTCCCCTCGCCCCCGCCGCCGTATTCCCGGACATTCCGGGCGCAGCGCAGCACCTGGGCGATGTTCAGCAGCTCCCGGGTGTTCAGCGCGCCCCCCCGGTCCGCCCTTTGCAGGGCGGCGGCCACGGGACGTATGCCCGACAGGGACGGCGTACCGTGCTTCACCAGCAATTCAAAGGCGGCGGACGTCTGCTTTTGCAGGCGGTTCACGTCGCCCGGGACGCTCACCGGCCGCAGGGCCAGGCACCGCTCCCGGCCCTCCTCGGTGGCCGCCTCATCCGCCAGCAGGGCCAGCACCCGGGGCAGCTCCAGGGTCTCAATGGATTTTTCAAATAATGGCGTCATAATTACTTTCCTCAATTTACAGCAGTTGGTTTGTATGTAATCCGTTTGTAGAAGTCCAGCGTCCGGAACCCCCGCTCCAGCCGGGTCATCAGATAGGCCTCCGACGCGTCGGACAGCTTTTGCAGCCCCTCCCCGTCCAGGCGGAAGGCCAGCAGCCGCTTCCGGGGCCCCCAGACAATATGCCGCAGGGCGGCCAGCGCCGCCGTGGTCAGCGGCATGGACACCCCCTCCCCCAGCCCGGCCCGGCAGGAAGCGCAGTGGAGCGTCCCCTCCCCCAGGTGGATGTGGGGCTCCCTGGGCTGCTCCCGTGAGCACACGCCGCACCGCCCGATCTGGGGCTCGTACCCCGCCAGGGCCATGGAGCGCCATTCAAACGCAGTTTTTACCTGGGCCAGGGGATGGTTCAGCTTGTCCAGGGCGTGGAGGCAGTTGAGGGCCACCGCCAGCAGGGCGGGGTCGGGCTGGCCCTCCTCAGCCAGCGCCTCGGTGACCTCGGCCAGGTAGCTGGCCAGGGCCAGCTTGTCCAGGTCGGCCCGCACCCCGTTGAACAGCCGCTCCGAGGCCGTCTCCTTCACCGACCACATCTCCCGGAATTCGTACAGCGTAAATTCCCCCCAGGCCAGCAGCTGGCAGGCCGCGGAGATGGGGCTGTCCTTTTTCCGGCACCCCCGGGCGGACACGGTAAGCTTGCCCTCCCGTTCCGTCAGCAGGGTCAGGATTTTGTCCGATTCCTTGTAATTCACCTCGCGCAGCACGAGGGCGTTGGTGGTCAGGTGCATCACGCGCCTCCTATGTACCGCCCCGGCATATGCCGGGGCAGTGGATTCAAATGGGCAGCCGGGGCCAGCCCGCCCCATCGGACGGGCTGGGCTCCACGCCGGCGGGCGGGCCGGACAGCCCCCACGGGTCCTCGATCCTCAGCCCCGCGTCGGCCTTCTCGCCACTCCGGCTCATCAGCCACGCCTCCGGCATCCCCGTGGTCCAAAACAGGCCCCAGTATTGTTCGCGCATCATCCGCCGCCCCTCCTTTGCCCGGTTAGCATGGGCAGAAACGGGGCGGATATGTCAGGGAAATTTTGTGTGCCGCCCCTCAGCCCTCCGCCATGGCGGCGGCAGACCAGCGCAGCAGCCGGGCAAAGGCGGCCTCCGGCTCTTCTTTGGGATGAAACAGGCTGTATGCCAAAATTTCCCGCTCATCCCCGGCAAGCCGGGGCAGCAGCTCCCGTTTGGCGCGCACATTTTCCCCGGTGCGCAGCTCGTGGAGGGCCCGCAGGGTGAAAAACGCCCCCTTGTGGGTCCCCTCTAAAAAGCCGGGCCATTCCTCCTTGGGCGCGTACAGGTAGGTGTGCACGGCGGCGTGGTAAATGCCGGACGCGCCGATGGCGGCGGCGTCCGCCAAGTCCTTCCGGCCCATGGGCGGCAGCAGGGGCCCCAATTCTCCCCGGTACGCCCGCACGTCCCGCGCCAGCTGGCACAGGTCATATTTGGGCCAGCTTTTCAGCTCCCGCGCCCCGCAAAGGAAGCCGCAGGCCTTCTCCCCCTCGGGCATTTGCCGGGCAATGGCCCGGTAGGCGTCCAGATCGGCCAGCTCCACCCGGTCCTCCAGCGACATCTGTGTCACATTATCTGCTCTGGTCAGCAGGGTCTCAAAGCCCACGTCGATGTCACTGTTCTCGTTGGCCTCCCCCCTGCCATAGCTGCCCTGGAGGCCCAGGAACAGCAGCCGGGGGCCGAACCGGCCTGTCAATTTCTCGGCCAGCTCCCCCATCCAGTTTTCAATTTCCACCATGGCTTTAATCCTCCGTGTACCCAAAATTCTGGATGGCGGCGGGGTTTTCTCTCCAGTTTTCTTTGACTTTAACCCAGGTCTCCAGATACACCTTGGCGCCCATGAATGCTTCCATATCCTGGCGGGCCTGGGTGCTGATTTTTTTCAGCATCCCACCGCCCTTGCCGATGATGATGCCCTTGTGGGAGGCCTTTTCACAGTATATGGTCACGTGACAGTCGATGATGTCGTTGTCACGCTGGGAAAATTTTGTCACCTCCACCGCCGTGCCGTGGGGAATCTCCTTATCCAGTTCCCGCAGCAGCTTCTCCCGGACGATCTCCGCCATGATCTGCTGCTCGGGCTGGTCGGTGACCGCCCCGTCAGGGAAGAGCTGGGGTCCCTCGGGCAACCATGTGCCCAGCACCTCCAGCAGCTCCTCCACCCCCTCGCCCGTCTTAGCGGAAATGGGCACCACCGCGTCCCAATCATGGGCCGCACCGTACACGGCCATCACGGAGAGCAGTTTTTCCTTCTCCACCGTGTCGATCTTGTTGATGACCAGGGCGGCGGGGGCCCCCAGGGTCTTGATGCGGCCGATGAGCTCCTCCTCCGGCCCGCCGATATGGTCCACCGGCTCCACCAGCAGCATCACCCCGTCTACATCGGCCACCGACTGGCGAATCACCTTCACCATATAGTCTCCCAGGCGGGTGCGGGCCTTGTGGAGGCCGGGGGTGTCTACAAACACAAACTGGCTGTCCCCCCGGTTGAGGACGGCGCAGATGCGGTTTCGGGTGGTCTGGGGCTTGGGAGAGACGATGGCCACCTTCTCCCCCGCTAGGGTATTGGTCAACGTGGACTTACCCACATTGGGCCGTCCGCAGATGGTAATAATGCCTGATTTTTTGATATTCATAGGTGATCCTCAACTTTCTTGAGCGTTTTATTCCCCACCGTGGTAGTCCAGGCTTTCCCATTTCTCCTGCTCCGAAGCGAAGCTCTCGCCCGGGGAAAAATACTGGTAATGCACCTGCGTCAGCTCCCCGTCAATCCGATCCTCCACTTTGAGGTGCATGGGGAACACCGTGATTTCCTCCTCTGTACGGATGGCCTCGTCCGGCTCCCACCACGTCTCGATCCGCCGCACGCACACCAGCCTGCCGTCCTCCCAGCGGTGGAAGGTGGTCACGCCGTCTCCGGCCCCGCTGTTCCGGGCCCAGCCGTCAATGACCCCCGTCTCCGGGTTGCAGCGGGGGAGCGATATCTCCCGGTACTCCGGCACCTCCACAAACTGTCCGGCCCCCTCGTCCCACACCCAGAGATACCAGGAGCTGGCTCCGTTCCCCATGCTGTTCAGGACGCTGAAATCCATGTACCCATCGAAGTTGGCGTCCAGCTCCTCATGCCGGTCATACGCGTTCCAATCCACATCCCAAGCCGTTCCCTCCAGCTTCTGAATCGGCTGGCTCATATCTGCGGGCTTCCAGACGGAAAGGTACACCGGGTACTCCCACGACTCCCATTCCGGGTTTGGGTTCGGCCCCCGCTCCCCCAGCTCCACCGTCACCAGCAGCGTCCCCAGCTTCCCCCCGGTGTCCACCAGGAACGCATCATGGGTCCCGTCGATGGGCTGCTCCGCCAGAAGCTCCTCGGGGGTCAGCTCCTCCGGCGGCACGCTCACCGGCTCACTGGCCGCAGGGGACGGCTCCGGCAGGGCGCTCTGCTCCTGGGACGGCTCGGGCGGCGCGGACACGGTTTCCACCGGCTTCTCCGCCTGACATCCGGCCAGCAGCAGCGCCAGGGCCGCCGACAATAAAAAACAACGTAATTTCATGTAGTTTTCTTTCTCTCCAGCCCCAATTCGGCCATGATGTCCTCCTCCCGCCCCCGCATCCGGGCCTTCTCCGGCCCCTCGTCCAAATGGTCGTAGCCCAGCAGGTGGAGGACGGAGTGGACAGCCAGATAGGCCAGCTCCCGGCGGTTGGAGTGGCCGTACTCCTTGGCCTGGGCCTTTGCCCGCTCCAGGGAAATGCACATATCCCCCAAGGGAATCAGACCTGTGGCCGGGTCGGCGTCCTCCTCCGGCGGCTTGTCCCCCGGCGTTAAATCGAACATGGGGAAGGACAGCACATCAGTGGGGGCGTCCACCCCCCGCATATCCAGGTTGATTTGGCGGATGACCGCATCATTGGTAACCAGCGCATTGACCTCGCAGGGCGTCTCCACTCCCTCCGCGTTCAAGGCGGCGCGGATCACCTTGCGCAAAAAGCTGCGCAGGCCGTCATCCACTCCCGGGACGTCGGCGGAGATTATGATTTCATGCTCAGGCATCTTATCTGCCCCCCTTAACGCTTGTCCCGCCTGGCGGCCCGGCGCTTCTCATCGTCCTCGTAAGCCTTGATGATGCGCTGCACGATGACGTGGCGCACCACGTCCGCCCCGGTGAGCTGGCAGATAGAGATGTCCTCCACCCCTTTGAGCACCCGCATGGCCTCCTTCAGGCCGGACACCTTGTCCGCCGGCAGGTCAATTTGGGTGGCGTCGCCGGTGATAACGATTTTTGACCCGAACCCCAGCCGGGTGAGGAACATCTTCATCTGCTCCCGGCTGG
>OFFO01001797.1_pt1 | contig 10456 bp, 7 predicted proteins | sample 1521441 | NCBI WGS metagenome assembly OFFO01 (sample SAMEA3504097, study PRJEB24116) | mouse gut metagenome | biome: mouse gut; feature: mouse-associated habitat; material: faeces | place: Denmark | collected 2011
AATTATTGAAAGATTATTGCGCAAAAATACTCCTAAAAGAGAAATAGCAAGATTACTGAACCGTAGTATTACCACAATCCGAAAAGAAATTAAAAGAGGTTCAGTCGAACAAAGAAAAGAAGTAGAAACCACAAAAAAAAGAGCAGATATACCGCTCTACACCACTGAATATGTATATTACGCTGACAGAGCTCAGGATGATTATAAAAAAAACAGAAAACATTGTGGCTGCAAATGTAAAACTGTCAAATGTTCAGAATTTTTAACATATGTTGAAAGGCAAGTTTCAAATAAACATTGGTCACTTGATGGTGCTGCAGGATATGCAAAAGAGCATAACCTATTTAATGATACTGTGACAACTCAAACTTTATATAATTGGGTTGATATGGGAATAAGCACTATTAAAAATATTGATTTACCTAAAAAGGTAAGAAGAAAAACACATACAGAAGCTGTTAGAAAGCATAAACGCTTGTATGGTTCTTCTATTGAAGAAAGACCCCCTATTATAGATGAGAGAATTGAATTTGGTCACTGGGAAGGTGACGGAATTGTTGGGAAAAATAAAAATGGTCATTTGATTACATTAGTTGAAAGAAAAACCAGAATGGGTTTACTATTTAATGTAGGAGATAGAAAAGCGAACCGAATTGTTGATGTTCTTGATAACTTACAGCAAGAATTCGGTTCGCTTTTTCCGTATGTATTTAAATCCATTACCTTTGATAATGGTGTTGAATTTGCAAATTGTGAGGAAATGGAAAGAGAAAGAAGAACTAAAATCTATTACGCTCATCCATATTCATCGTGGGAAAGAGGAACTAACGAAAATTGGAATGGAATAGTTAGACGATTTATACCTAAAGGCTCGTCGTTTGATAATTTGAATAAATTTGATATTATCAGAATACAAAATACAATTAACAATCTTCCGAGAAAACGATTTAATTATAAAACACCACAAGATTTATTTATAAAAGAATTAGAAGCTATCATTCAATCAGCTGAATGGGTGGCTTAATCATCATATAAAAATTTAATATATTTTTCAAAAAAGAGCAGTTGCATATATCAATATGTAATTGCTCTTTTTTGATTAGGAAGGAGTTTATTAATATGCAATCTGCAAAAATCATTGCTGTATGCAATCAAAAAGGAGGTGTCGGCAAAACAGCTACCTCTGTCTGTTTGGGTGTTACCTTGGGTAATCAAGGTAAAAAAGTATTGCTCGTTGATTTTGACCCGCAGGGCAACCTAACAAAGGGTTTTGGTTATAGGGATAAAACAGCATATCCCTATTCAATTAAAGACGCTCTGCTCAATGAGGTTTTTGAAAAACATATTGATTGGCACAATTATATTCTTCACACAAATGAAGATGTAGATATTATTCCGTCAAACATTGATTTATCAGGAACTGATTTGCAATTAGCAAGTGCTATGAGCCGTGAAACGCTTTTTAAAAGGTTTTTGGATAAACTAAAGGTCAATTATGACTATATCATAATTGACGGTAATCCGGCACTTAATTTGTTCACAATCAATGCTCTAACAGCTGCAGACAGCGTTATCATTCCTGTTCAGGCAGAACCATATGCAACTGACGGTTTAAATGATTTACTACATACAATTAATCAAGCAAGGCAACAGTTAAACCCTGATTTAGAGATTGACGGAATTGTGCTTACGTTAACTGATGCACGAACTAATCTTTCCAAACACATTGTAAGTGAAATAAGAGATTTATATGGTGATAACATTAATGTATTCAAAACTATAATTCCACGTTCTGTAAAGGCAGCTGAAGCAGTGCTTGCTGAACAAAGCCCTATAAAATATGCTCCTCAATCAGAAGCGTCAAAGGCTTATTTGAATTTAACAAAGGAGGTTCTTGAAAGAAATGGCGAACGAATTACCAAAGCTCGACCGAAGCCCGTTAAATGATTTATTTTCAACGCAGGAGCAGCGTGATGATGAACAGCTTGAACGAGTTAATATTATTGATATAAACGATATAGATAATTTTAAAAATCATCCATTCTATGTTAGAGATGATAAGGCAATGGACGATTTAGTTGATGCAATTAAATCAGAAGGCATCCTTATGCCGTGTATTATTCGTCCTATAGCAAATGGCAGATATGAAATGATTTCCGGACATCGTCGTAGACACGCTGCTATGCGTATAGGAATGGAATATCTTCCTTGTCTTGTTAGAAATCTTACAGATTATGATGCTACTAAATTAATGGTATTGAGTAATCAAAGCAGACCATATTTGCTTCCAAGTGAAAAAGCGAAATCATATGGTATGTACTATGACGAAATGAAAAAACAAGGAAAACGTGTAGATTTAACTTCGTCCCCAGTGGGGACGAAGTTGCGTAGTGATGATGAACTTGCGCAAATGGTTGGTGAAAGTCGTAATCAAATACATCGTTATCTTTGTATCAGGAAACTCATTCCTGAACTCTTACAAATGGTTGACAATTCTGTTGAAAAACCTGACAATCCAGAAGCCTTGCAAATGGCAATGCGCCCTGCAGTTGAGATGTCTTATTTAACACAGGATAATCAAAAAATTGTTTTGGAATTTATGCAAAGTTCTATGATTACACCGTCACACGCTCAAACAATTAAGCTGCGTAAAATGCAGGATAATAATTCATTTACTCCACAGGCTGTGTATAATTTACTTCAGCAAGAAAAGCCAAATCAAAAGGAAAAAGTCAGCTTAAGCGTTGATAAATTTAATAGGTACTTCCCTCCTGACACAAGCGCCAAAGATATTGAAAAAGGTATCTTTCAGGCGCTTGATTTTTATATGGAAGCAAAATCACGTGAACAAGTTAAGCGAACTGAACCAAAACAGAATATTTCAATTTAAGGAGATTGATTTATGGATGATTTAAAAATTTATGAAATAGCATTTGATGATGATAATTATATGCATTTCAATATTGATGCTGACGGATACAGGCTTGACGGCTTGTTCCGAATACTTGATCCTGCTAATGGTGTATCAATGGAACTTGTTAGCATTGATAATGGTAACAGACACCCTGTTATTTCAGAGCAATGGGAAAACATTGAACAACAATGTAAGATTGCTGCAGCTGAAAAATATAACGAACTAATAAGAATGGCGCAATTTAAAGTAATATCTGAATTCAATCCTGCACCAAATGAGTATCAAACGTGGATTAGAAAAGCAGAAGATATAAAAACTTTTAATGATACCCTCAAGGATAATGATTGGGAAGGTTGGGAGATTAACGGATTTGATGACAGTTATTCTGCTTTTGATGTTGAAAACGCTTTGCAATCAGGGAAAATAAAGGTTTATAGCTCTCATCCGATACGTCAAGGAGTATTTGTTACGCCTTCATATATGGAAGCTTACAGTTATAGCGGTAACGGGAAAGTATATTCAACAGTAGCTGATTTGGATGATGTTGCTTGGATTGATCCAACACAAGGTCAATATGCACCTGTTAAACATATTAAGTCAATGTATTCCGGTGAAATTGAGGTTTATTTTGATGGTGATAATGTTAGCATAACTGATAAATATAACCGTCAGATAAAGCTGCAGCCTGCAGACAATTATTCATATAACAACTTTGAAGAGTATCTGAATGGAATTGCAATGATATATCCTGAATATCGATTATTCATAGAAAACAATTTTGCTGAATTAAGCAATGATTATGAAAAAGCACTTCAAGCTGCATCTTATGAAGCAGAAAGTGTAAGACTTTCACAACTTGAGGCTGATATGTATGAAGGCGGCGGATATGGCGAAGATAATGCTAACGCAAGAGCAGAAACCGAAATTTCACGTTTAAGAGGAAACTTAATTGATACCAATAAAACTGAACTAAAAAGCAACAAAATAAGATTCCAAATATTAGAAGCAAATTCTGTTACGGGATATAAATATAATGTTCAAGTTCATTTTAGTTATGATACCCCTGAAAATTTTGTGTATTCAGGTATGGGGAGATTTTGCGAAAATCTCGACTCCGTAAACAAATACATCAATCGAATAAAAAAAGAGTATTCCGAATATAAATATGAATTTCGTTATGAAGGCATCAATGAAGATGAAGTTTTAAAACTTCAAAGTGAATTAGAAAACACGAAAACAAGTGAAAAATTTTATGCCCCTGAAACATCAATATATTTTGAAAGTCAAAAAAGTTTTGATGAATTGACCATTCAGAATGAAATAAAATATCATTTCAAAAATCATCATTTTTCTAACATAACTTTTACAAACGAAAATCTTGTTGGTGATTTTAAGAATTGTGTATTTAGAAACTGCTCTTTTCAGAATTTTAATGGTGAACATATCAGCTTTGAAAATTCTTCGTTTAATAATTGCGTAATTATAAACAGCAATTTTAAAAACTGTAATTTTGAAAATGCTGGATTGTATCAATCTCAAATCAGTAAATCAGATTTGACAAATGCAAATTTTGCCACAGCGAATATGAAACGTACAAGATTTGATGAAAACAATTTATCAGCAGTTAAATTCCACGGTGCAACTCTTAATGGTGTAATTATTACTGAACCAACAGTTAATAAACCAATAGAAGGATTATTCACTGAAAACATAACTTGGGATGGTGCTACTTATGAAGAAATCGAAACACTTAGAAAGAATATTTTTTCGAGGTTAAAGCTTGAGCCTGTCACATTCTCTCAGGAATTGGAAAAGTCAGCAAGTTCATTAGAACCTTTGTCGGAACCAAAACCACAACACAATATTAAATTTGTGTGGAATGGTATCAAAATTGATGGGCAGTTGTATAAAGGGAATTACTACTCCGGTACATATACTGAAACAAGCAATCTTCCTGAAGGGACAATTACCATTCATATGGACAGAAGCAACACTCCTATCATCGAAAGTCTTGAAATTGAGAACAATTCTGACAGTATGACAGATTATTTTGAAACTGATACGGTTCGAATAAAACCTGATTCGATTCATTATGCTTCAGCTGTTACAGCTGCTAATGCTTACGAAATTCATATGGAGAAAGTTGTTATTAGACAGTATGAAAAAGGCTTTGCCAAGCATCTTGGTACAAATATGGAAGAATACTATGCTAATGAACTTTCAAAACATAAAGCAAAATTATCTGAACTTGAAAAGAAATCGAACAAAGGTAAATCGGTTCGCAAAAATACAGTTCCTCAAAGGTGATTATTATGAAGCATTTGCCTAACTATGAAAGTGTATGGGGTAAAATTTCAACAAGAAAAGGAAAAAACTTTGTAATCACTTTCAGTATAAAGGATAACTTATATCGTCTTTATTGTTTGAATGAAGGAAGATATCAGTATTTAGACAAATCCAAAGATGCTGTAACACTTTTTCAAAATTCAAAATTATAAAGTCTGCATATATAAATAAGACGATTGATAATTCAATCGCCTCAGCCTGTAGAAAAACCCTAAATCCGGAAAGGATTTAGGGTTAAATTTTTAAGATTAATGAAAAACATGCTGATGTAATCAGGAAAAGCAGTCAGATTGGCCATATTCCACCTGTGTATTGCAAACTTTTTCAGATTCATTGCAGCAAATTTAAGCCTGACCCAATTTGTAACTTGAGTTAAGCCTCGATATGGCGTATATCGCATTGCGTGTTTTTCCTTTGCATCAGCGAATACCCGTTCTATTGTTTCTTTTCGTTTGTCATATATTTTTTGGTATTTAGGTGTGTGCCTGATATCTTCTACGGTTTCAAGATAATCAGACCAGATATGTTTTGCAACTGTCTTTTCAGATTTGGCATTCTCGGTACATAAATGTTTTGACGGACATTTCTCGCATATATATCCCTTGCTCTTAAATTCTCTGTAACCCTCTCTGTTGGTTGTTGCATAGCTTAATACTTTGTTTTCAGGACAAATTACACAGTCATAATATTTATCATACACATAATCATATGGCTTGAAAAAGTCCTTTTTGCTCATCGGTCTTTTGTAGGGCAGTACAGGTATTCTTCCGTCATCAAGTACCCTCTTGCTTATCCACGGTGTTTTGTAGCCTGCATCGGCTACTATTGTCTTAATCTCCGGATTCTTCTCCGTAAGTCTGTTATACAAGCTGTCAAAGGCAACACTGTCGTGTATATTGCCCGGATTTAACGTAACATCCAGTACATAACCGTTTTTATCACAGCCTGTCTGTGCTGTATATGCAAAGCATTTCTTATGCTCACCTTTGTGAAATACTCCGCTTTCAGGGTCTGTTGTTGACTCTGATATATTTTTATCCTTAGGCGGTTTTGTGTCATCAAATGGCTTTTTATCGTGCTCGTTTCTGTCCTCGTTGATTTCCTCCATTAATTGTTTTTCATATGTTCTTGCCGCCTGTGGTACTGCCTTTTTTACAGCTTTCTTTAAATTTGCATTTGCTTTGATATGTGTTCCATCCACAAATACAGCTTCAGGGGATAAATATCCTGCATAATTGATTTCATCCAATATCCAATAGAATATTTCCTCTATGGTCTGTTCGGTATATCTGTGCTTAAAATTGTAACTGATAGTTGAAAAGTGTGGGATTGGTTCATTCATTAAATATCCTAAGAACCAGCGATATGCCACATTCATTTTGATTTCTTCCACTGTCCTGCGAAGTGACGGTATTCCGTACAGGTGTTGTATTAATACCATTTTGAACAGAACCACAGGGTCTATGCTTGGTCTGCCATTATCCGAACAGTACAAATCCTCCACTATATCGTATATATGTGTAAAATCTACCGCACTGTCTATTTTTCGCAGCAAATGGTCTGACGGCACAAATTCCTCTATGCTGAATATTTCTACCTGCTCGCGGTTTTCTCTGTGCTTTTCTATCATTTTTCATCACCACATATATTTTACCATATATATGACAAAAAGCCCAGCATAAGCCGGACCTTTTTCGACAGACTGAAAGAACTAACCGCACGGTTAGTTCTTTTTTATTAGTCAATATAACAGAACATCAATGTTCCGTCGGCAGCAAAGCTGCAGGATAGTTTTTGCGTTACGGTCTGACCGCTGTTAAATTCGACAATTATCGTTATTTCATCTGTCGGCAGTTCATCGTATGGTGTTTCAGGATTATTGACCAAAAATTCAATTGCCTGGTCCGGAGAATAATGAACGCTGCCTACCCCATCAATACCGGGATATGTCTTTGCTGCAATTTCACTTTTATTAAACTGCATATACTGCTGACCTTCTTCCTTATTGCGAAAGAGAAATTCATCAACACCAAACTCATCGGAATATTCAATGAAATACAAATCAAGGTCAGTGCTGTTGTCACCAAAATAGGATGAGCAATCCCTGCTGTTCATTATATTATGGATAAAATCCTGTGTATATCCGTTGTAAAAATCGCCATTCTCTATAGTTTCAAGATATTCTGTTGCCTCTTCCTTGGTAATAGGCAAGCGTACTGCATAGTATTCTCCAAGACTTTCCTTATATCCGATTAGCGGAGTATCAAGATAATTAAATGAACCATTCTCACTTCTAAATGTCACCTGCTTAATATCATCTGCATTGACCTGAATACCCGGGCTTGTGTCAGTACCGCTGTAAACATAATAGCCGTAGCTGTCTTTTTTCAACTCTATTTTATAATCAATCAAAGTAATATTGTCAGGACTAAGCGTTTTTATTTCTGCATTTTCATCATCACTTGCAAAGGCAGTGATTGTGAAAAAGTCACTTGACGGAAGGTCATCCATAGTATGTGTAGTATTTTCTATATCCTCAATTGCTTTCGGTTCTTTAATCTGATGAATACCAAATCCGCTGCCAACAGCCAAAACAGCCATTACCAAAACTGCTGCCACAATTTTTCTTGGCATAAACACAGTAGATTTTTTATTTTCGTCTGCCTTATTGAATGTATCATACATAAGCTCACTGTCAGGCTTAATATGGTCAAACAGCTCTTTATACTCTTTTTTCAAAGCAATCCTCTCCTTCTAAAATTTTCTTAAGCTCTCGCCTTGCTCTTGTTAACAGCATCCGCACATTGCCCTCTTTCAGCTTTAACGCATTGGCAATATCTGCAGTACTCATATCCTCATAGTAAAAAAGATGAATAACGGCACGGTGCTTTTTTGACAGCTTATTCAGCGCAAAGGATAAATCATCACCGCTTACAGGCTCTGCTTCAAAGCTTTCGTCAAGCTCCGCTACCCGTGTTTTCCAGAATGACTTGAGGCTCGTTTTTGAGCAGTTTAGAGTTACACGAATAAACCATGCCTTTTCGTGCGCAGCACTTTCAAAGCAAGGGTTATTTTTAAGGTATCTCAAAAACACATCCTGATAAACATCATCCGCATCTTCCTTATTTTTCATTTGAGAAAAAGCAAGACGATAAACCATATTGCTGTTACGCTTAACTATTTTAATCTGTTCTTCATTATGACCGGTCATTTTCATCCTCCTTTCACTATGAATACTTTTGCGAAAGCGAAAATGCAACAAAAATTTTAAAAAGATTAACCCCCTGTTATTCACAGGGGGTCATTTGCGGGCGGATATTTCCGTCCCTGCAATTTAACTAAGCAAGGGGTAACTTAACTCTCGCTTTAAATAAATCACCGTCGATTATCAGCTCAAGCTCACCATTCTGCAGCTTACAAAGCTCCTTGGCAATAGACAATCCCAGTCCGTTGCCCTCCTGATTTCTCGACTTGTCGCCACGAACAAAGCGTTCTGTCAGCTCGTCAGGTGAAATATCAAGTGCCTGCGCTGAAATGTTTTTAATTTCAAATATTCCATAACCATTCTGACTGTAAACATCAACATAAACTCGTGATGCCTTGGCACTGTATTTCCTTGCATTTGAAAGCAAATTTTCAATAATTCTGAATGTTTTTGCACCGTCAGCGGAAATGACAGGCGGTTTTTCGCAGTTCTTAACAATGAGATCAAGACCCGCTTTTTCAAAATCAGGCTGAGCGTCAACCGTTGACTGCAGACAAAGCTCTGACAAATTGATTGTTGTAAGATTAACGGAAACATTGCCGCTTGTAACCTTTGATGCCTCAATCAAATCCTCAATCAGTCTTTTCAGCTTTGCACCCTTGTCATCAAGCACAGCAATATATTCAAGCGCCTTCGGGTCATCAATATCACATTTTGAAAGCAGGTCAACATAGGTAATAATTGATGTGAGCGGCGTTTTCAAATCGTGTGAAACATTTGTTATAAGTTCACTTCTTAACCTTTCATCCTTAACAGCCTTTGCCACCGCATTCTGAAGCTCTGTATTCGTGTACTTCATACTTTCAGAAAGAAGCTGCAAGGATTTCGGCAGCGAATCAATATCAACAACAGGCTCCTGATGCTGACTGAACGCATCAATAATTGTGTCAAGGTCAGCAAGATAACGGATTACCTTAATAAGAACCAGCGTATTGACAATTGCATCTGCAAGAAGAATTAATATTGAAACCGGTATTGCATCATATGCACATAAATATGCAATACCCATAACAAGAAGGTTAACAGCAAACCACAGAACAGTTAAAAGAATTGACTTCGTTTTTACTGTTTTAGGCTTATATGTGAAAGCCTTTACCATTGATTTGAAAAACCTTTTAATTAATACACAAATCTTATTGGTCAGGAAATTATCCCTTAATTTTCTGCCGCTGTTGATATAGCGTGCAATGGAATAGCATAATTCAAAAAGTAAAAGCCAGCAAAACAACACAATGATACTGATGAATACCGGGAATAAATTGGAGAAAAAGCTGTTCAATATATTATCAACCATTGCAAACAAGGCAAAAGTACCGAATCCACCGGCTGTAAAGGTTAAAACCGTATGAATTTCAAAAGGATTCTTGTCAATCGGCAAAAGCTTAACTGAACCATCCTTTTTTCTGCCGGCTGCAGTCAAAGCATAAAATCCACTGACGAAGGCAACGACTAAAAGCACTGCCCCAAAAGCTATCATTTTTGCCATATTGGCATCTGTTTTTATGGCGTTATCATTAAGATAATAATAATTAATATAGTCATCATTCCAGAATCTTATTGAAGTAATAAGTGACGGATGAACATCAGGTATCCGAATAAAAGCATAAATATCCTCAGCCAGTGCATAATTGTTTATCTTTATATAGTTCTCATAAAGCGATTCGGCAAATTTCTTACTTATACCTTTATATTCAATTTCACCATGCTTTGAAATAAAATAAACCTGACTCTTTGATTTAAAGCTGTTCTCGTCAAAATCTTTGCCGGCATCCGTATTCGTATCAATGTCTTCACCATTTTTAACATAATAAGCTAAAGAATTACGAAAACTATTTTCCTTGGCATAAATATAATTCTGCTCCCAGAAATTGTTTACCCAGTCATCATATTCTCTGCCGATGTAAGCAAGCTCTTCCCCGTCATTGGAATTA
>OFFO01001808.1_pt1 | contig 10412 bp, 20 predicted proteins | sample 1521441 | NCBI WGS metagenome assembly OFFO01 (sample SAMEA3504097, study PRJEB24116) | mouse gut metagenome | biome: mouse gut; feature: mouse-associated habitat; material: faeces | place: Denmark | collected 2011
GCGTAGGTGGTTTAGAAGTGCGCAGCCGGAAGCTCAGCCCGCCCCCGCCAGTTATCCGCCGCGTAGGTGGTTTAGAAGTGCACTTTCAGGAGTGCCGCGCAGCCGAATCCGTTATCCGCCGCGTAGGTGGTTTAGAAGATTCCATCCACAGGGCGGCCCCCCGCTTGTGCGTTATCCGCCGCGTAGGTGGTTTAGAAGTTTCGAGTTCCTTGGCGTGTGAGAGGTCAGCTGTTATCCGCCGCGTAGGTGGTTTAGAAGTCGAAAGAAAAACTTTCTGACCTCGCTCATGCGTTATCCGCCGCGTAGGTGGTTTAGAAGCTGACGAAAAGCTCTTGTGCTTCAACGTCATGGTTATCCGCCGCGTAGGTGGTTTAGAAGAAGCTCGAGCAGATCCGCCGCACCATCCGGCTGTTATCCGCCGCGTAGGCGGTTTAGAAGAGAAGGTCCATGCAGTATTTCCACTGCTTTTGGTTATCCGCCGCGTAGGCGGTTTAGAAGAAGCGCAGGGAGGTCAACCACGTAACCCAGACGTTATCCGCCGCGTAGGCGGTTTAGAAGGTACCAATCGCAATAGGAATGTGGGTTTCCGTGTTATCCGCCGCGTAGGCGGTTTAGAAGTTCAAGGATGGGAACGGACGGACCGCCCGGCTGTTATCCGCCGCGTAGGCGGTTTAGAAGACTTCCATGACTTGCCGTGTCCCGCGTGGTCAGTTATCCGCCGTGTAGGCGGTTTAGAAGTGAAGGAAAAGCTCGCCGACGCCGAGGCCAAGGTTATCCGCCGTGTAGACGGTTTAGAAGAGCGACTGTAGGGGGGCAGTTAAGATGAGAATAGGCCATATGGCTAGATAGTGTAGGCGGTATGTCGGCGATATGTAGGCGGTACGCGGGGATAGCGGGTATCTGACCCGCGATTTAGCGTCGAAACCAACTTGAGAATTTTTGGGCCGAAACAGGCCGTTTTGTGCAGGCAACTTGAGAATTGTGAGTACCCCGGTGTGTCGGAATTGACACAAAACCGGGGCATTTTTTTATGCTATTATTTACAGACTGGTGGGCAGCGTTGCAGCACGTCATCACTGGACGGGATATGCTGCCGCTCGTCAAAGGGGGAAGCCTCTTCCCGGCGCTGGCGCTCCCGAAGCGTTGCGTTTTCTTCGCGCAACAGGCCGTTTTCCTTCAAGAGCCTTCGATTTTCATCAGCCAGTTCGTCGCGTTGGTTCTCCACCTTTTCCAACTTGGCTTCCAGCTTTTCACAGCGGGCACACGGTATTGTGCTTGCTGTTTCGCTTGGTTGCACCTGTTCAGAGTGCGGTGTGCTTGTGGGCCGCGCCTCTCCGGGGCGCATGGGGCCAAGGCCAAAAAAAATCCAATCTAATGACACACCAAAAGTTTTAGCGATTTCTATTCCCCATGCCGGGGGGATTTTATCCTTTTTTTTGGCGTTATAGATAGACTGTGCTGATATTCCTAATGCGATAGCCAGGCCTGGCTCGTTTTTTGTTCCTGCGCCAATAATAAGCCTTTCTAATATGCCGCCTGTGGTTGCATCTTTCATGGGGGTAACCTGCAACCGAACATGCAATCAATATATACAAATAATATACTGATTTTATTCGGTAAAATTTTTTACGCCCAAAAGCAAACCTGCAACCAAATTATAGGTTGACATAGCACACTAAAAGTGTGTAAAACAAGTTTGTGAGCGGTTCAGTAGTCAATTCAGTTCTGAACCACTGTAACCGCCCCCAATCGGAAGATCAACGTCCTGACTTTTGTGAAGTTTGGACAAGCGGCAAAGGAAAGCAAATGTCTCAGATGTCCCTTTTTGACTGCGATTACACCCGATTTGCCGGAGTCATGCCCGCAGTGCGCGCCGCGATGCGGCGAGCAGCGGGCGCTCCGGACAGCGTTGGGCGTAAGGGGTTGGTCGACAAGATCAATCTGATCGCGGGCGAGGCCGAAATCCGGCTCACGGGCGGATCGGGGACGTCCATCTCCAAGGACACCTTGGACAAATGGCTGTCCCCTTCGGACACCAGCCATCCCCCTTCAGTTCTGGCTGTGCTGGTCTTCTGCCGGGCCTGCGAAAACTTTGAGGCGCTTCGCGTCATCGTGCAGGCTGTGGGGATGGATTTGATGACGCCCGAGGACAGGCGGCTCCGGGATTATGCCGAGGCCGATCTGAAGATGAAGGAAGCGCGGAAGCGTAAACGGCGGCTGGAGGAAGGATTATGAACCGACGTCGTGCAGGAACTCCACTCACCCGGGCGGAACTCGGCGCACAGCGTTGCGGCGTCGCCAAGCGCATCTATGAAGCCCTCCAAAGGAAGGGGCGCACGGCGGGCATTGTCGCCGAAGAGCTCGGCATTTCCGAATCCGCCGTGTGCGCCACCGTCAGGGGATGCAACCATTCCGAGCGCGTTTTGGACGCGCTCCGGTCGGCGGGCGTCCCTGAACGATACCTTTTTGACCCCCGCCGGATGGCTCCGGTGGGGAAGGAGGCGGCAGCATGAACGACTTTACTCCCGTGGGGATTCTAAAGGACGGAGTGGACCGGATTCAAGAGGCTCTCGATCATCTCGAATCGCCAGTCATCAAGGCCGCCCTTCTTAAGCGTGACAGGGATAAGTATGCCCGTCTTGTATGCAGCCTTATCGACGTCAAGTGCGCTGTTGCGGCTGTGGCCACAGTCATGGAGCGGGAAATGAAGGAGGATGCATGAGTAGCTATGCCAGCACAACATCTTGTTCACCGTTCTTCATAAGAGAACTTCGGGATCTTGCCCGTTTTCTGGATGAATTGGGCATGTCGCAGGAGATGATCAATATGACTGTGGCTGCCCGGGCCGGATTGCCGATTGAACCGGTTGATCCGAAGTCTCCCATCTTCGTGTGGGAAAAGGGCGGAGAAGAAGAGGAAGCTCCGGCACCCGAAGCGCAGCCCCGCAGTCTGGATGAATGCCGCGAGGCTGTGCTTCATGTGGTAGCCGTGCTGGATCAGAATGATGTCGTCGATGTGTTAACGTCGGTGCTTAATAGAGTGCTTGCAACGACAAGATACACTGCAACAGTTAAGCTTCATCGTTCAATTTCTTATGGAGCGTAGTAGCAAACTCGGCAAAAAGTTCAGCCTGTTTCATAAGCGTATCACTGATTTTTTCAGACTTTTTTCTTCTCCGATCTGGCCCGGAACGGTTCCGGGGTTGAGGTGAATAGGTTTGCAGGTACACCATACCAGATTGGAGAAGGAACCCAAAGAGCCGCAGCGTGCCGGAACGCCCTGAGCGTCCGCGCACCTGACGGCCCGGCTGCCAAGAACGCCGGAACCCCGTGAGGGTTTGAGCCTCGGAACGCCGGAGCCTCAGCGGGTCAGCATCCCCTTAGCGGATCGGAACCCCGGAAGGCCGGAGCATCCTGAAGACCGGAACTCCCTGCGAGCCAGTGTCTCGGAAGGCCCGAGCGTCGGCAGCAGCTACCGCGACCGTGTAGGCTTTCGCCGCATTTCCAGCGAAAGCAGCGTGCAACGGCGAAGTCCGTGCTCTTCAACACGGGACGCCAGCCCGGAGCGGCACAATCCGGGCCATTTTTTTGAAGGAGTAGTGGGCATGGCCATGAAGGACGCATACAGCACGCAGGAGGCGGCTGCCCTACTTGGAATAACAAGGCAGTCAGTTGAGAGGCGCGCAATCCGCGAAGGCTGGCAGTCTCGCCCGCGCTCCGGTCGCGGCGGCGGGAAGGAATGGTTGCTTGCCTCCATGCCCGAAGCCACGCGCATCCAGATCGCCAAGGCCGTCGCCGAAAGCTCCGTTCCCGCGCCCATTACGCCCAGCGATATCGCGATTCCCGACTGGGCGAACGCCATTGGGCTGGCCCGTTTTCGACTGGTTATGGAATGGCGCGAACGCTGCGCGAAGTCCAAGCAGACGAAAAGCATGGCGAGCGCCATGTTCGAGCTGGCCTACCGTTCCGGACAGTTGCTCCCCAACATTCATAAGCAGCTTGGGGATGTCTCCATCAAGACCTTGTATCGCTGGGACGCCATGCTGCGTGACCACAACGACGACTATCAAGCGTTGTGCGACAGGCGCGGAGCGTGGACGAGCGGAGGCCCGAAGGGACTTGGGCAGGTCGGACGGGAAGCGGAATCCACTTTTCTGAAGGCTTATCTCAATGACCGCAAGCCTAGTATGCGTCTCGCATGGCTCGCCACATGCTCCGTTCTCGAAAAGCACGGGCTGGAAATTCCCAGCTACAGCAGCGTGGTGCGGATGTTCAAGCGGTTTGATGCGGAAAATCACGATGTCGTGGTGCTGATGCGTGAGGGAGCCAAGGCGCTGGAAGACAAGGTCGGCAAGTTCATGAACCGCGACGACGGCCTGCTGAAGGTCGGAGACGTGTTGGTGGCCGACGGTCACAAGCTGAACTTCCTGATCATCAATCCCGAGACGGGCAAGCCCACCCGCTACACGCTTGTCGGATGGCAAGACTGGGCCAGCCGCATGTTTTTGGGGTTTGAGCTGATGCCATCCGAAAACACGCAGGCTATCGCCTCATCACTTTATCGCTCCATCATCCAGCTAGGGAAGAAGCCCGGCTGTGTCCTCTTGGACAACGGCAAGGCGTTCAAGAACAAGTTCTTCGAGCAACAGACAGACCTTGAAGAACTGGACGGGCTGTATCTGCGGCTCGGGATCAACGTGATGCACTCCCAACCGTATGCCGGGCGCACCAAGATCATCGAGCGATGGTGGGGGGACTTTGATCGGCAGGCGGAATGCGCCATTGACAGCTATATCGGCCATAGCATTGCCGACAAGCCCGCGCATCTCATGCGGAATGAGGACTGGCAGCAGTCCCGCCAGACCGGATGGGTGCCGACGCTGGAAGACGCCAAGCGGCTCATCACCGACTACGCCAAGTGGAAGGCCATACAGCCGCATCCGAAGCGGCCCGGAACGACGCCGTGGGAAGTGTTCGCGGCAGGGCGGGGAGAAGGCTTTTCAGAAGATGAACGGGCTGATCTTGCTCGAGGATTTCTCTACCGCAAGAAGATTCGTCCGGCCCGCTGCCGCTTTGCCATGATGGGCCTCACGTTCGAGTCGGACGAGCTGTACGGCATCAATAAAGAGCTGACGGCGCACTATTCCTTCTCTGATCTCTCCGAAGTGTACGTCTACGATGACGGGAGATTGGTGACGGTGGCGAGGCCCGTGGAAAGTGTGCATCCGATGGCGGAACTCTACGGTACGGCGTTGGATGTGGCCACGGTCAAGAAGATGCAGAAGGCAGCAACGCGGCTGCGGGCCGGAACGCGCAAGCTTGCCGAGGAAATCGGTGGCGAAGCTGGCAACGTCATGATGTCGCTGCAGCACATGCAGGGAGTGGCCGAGCGCCGCAAGCCCCTGCTGCTTCGCCCGCGCCAGCCTGAAGCCCTTCCGTTGCCAGAGCTTTCGGAGGAAGAAGCCGCGCAACTTGCCGCCATCGCCGAACGACATCAGCAGGCGGAGGCCGCGCAGCCCGCGTATACGCTGCCGGAGTTCTTCGCTTCCGAACTCGACAAGTACGCCTATCTTTTTGAGATTTCAGTAATAAACGGTACTCCTCTGAAGCAGGAGGATATGGAGTTCATGACTCGTTACGAAACTTCAGAGGAGTATCGCACAACAACAGGTCGCCGATTTGAGCAGTTGCGCGGCCTGTACGCCCCTAAAGAGAGGACTGCATGAAGAAGGTATTCATTGAGACACAAAATGTCCAGCGCCTGCGCAAGGTCGTCGGCATGGCCGTAGATACTGAAAAGGGCCGTCCGGGCATGGTCGCCGTGTGGGGCGAGGCCGGGACGGGCAAGACCGAAGCTTCTCAGATGCTTTACGCCGAACGGGGGTTCTATCTGCGGGCGATGGAAGGGATCACACAGTGCGCTTTTATGCAAGACCTCTGCTATGAAGTAAAAGGCTCCCGCCCGCACGGGACGCATCGGTGCAAGACCGAGATCATCCGCGAACTCGAAGGCACGCACACGCCGATTTACATTGATGAAGCCGACCGTCTGGACATCCGGCGCATCGAAGACCTGCGCGACATCTACGATATGACCGGCTGCCCCATCATTCTGATCGGCGAACAGGCGCTTCTCACGCGGCTTGAATCCCGGTCGCGCATCATCGACCGCATCCCGCAAGAGTTCCGGGTACCATTCGGCAAGGTCGAGCGTGCCGACGTGATGCTTTTTGCCCTCGAAGCCGCCGACCTGAAGCTGACGCCTGAAGCCGCCGCGCTCATCCACGCCGAGGCAAAGGGCATTTTCCGGCGCGTCCACAACGGCGTGCTCTCCGTCGAGAGCGCGGCGCGGGTCGCCGGGGTGCGCGACGTATCCGCCGAGCTCGTGAAGCAGGCGCTTGGAATCCGGAGGTAAACATGCGCAGCGCGAAGATGGAAGAAGTGCGGAACGTGATCAAGACGTTTTCCGAGAATGGAAACACGGTCACGCTCGCACAGGTCCAGAAAATTGTCGGTGTCGAGACGCCGGAAGACCGCAGAATGGTGCGCCGAAGGGTTCAGGAGCTGATCGAGCGCGGCGAGTTCGAACGGGACGGGCAGTATGTCTACAGATATGTCCCCGGTCGTGAGCCGCGTCGGTATGGCAAGAGCTACATACGCGCATGGAAAATCATCAGGATACAGCCCCCGGGCTGGTCAAAGTCCACCATCGTCTCCTTGGCTCGGGTTAGCGGAACCATCGTCCAGCGGTATGTCAAATTTCTTGAAGAGGAAGGATATGTCGCAAAGATCGGACGCGATAAAGGGGCGACGCTGTGGCGCACGACGCAAAAGGGACAGGCCGAACGGGAAACCCCGTGGCCACCGCTTGAAAATCCTGACGCCTATGCCCGCGAACGGGCGGCGACGGCGGCGCTTTGTACGCTTATGCTCACGTCCGATCTAGACAAAGAGTACGCCCGGGAAAAAATCCGTGGACACCTTGCCGTCCTGAATCAGAAGTTTTCCAGTCAAGTTGAGAATAATCTCGAAAGCTAAGGAGAATCCCATGTATAGCGATGAAATCAGAAGTATTATGGCGGCTCTGGGCGTTCTTGCAGGAAAGATCGGCGAAGAAGAGTGGGCGCTGGTACGGATGGCCCGGCATAACCTCAGCGAGCTGGCCGACCGTGTGCAGGCTGTCGAGGGTACTATTCAGGTCTCCGTGAAGGAAGGAGAGTGAACATGGCGGAAAAACTCACCATCAAGAATATGTCGCAAGCCGAAGGTGCGCTGGCGGAGATGTCGGCCATCAGCCGTAAGCTCTCTCTGATCGAAGGGACCATGAATGAAGAGATCGATTCCGCCAAGGCGCGGGCGCAGCAGGAGGGCGCGCCCTTGATCGCTCGGTACAACGAACTCGAAAAAGCGGTCAAGGCCTACGGGACACTGAACAAATCCCGGCTTTTTTCGGAGCGGAGGAGCCTCGAGCTGGCGTTCGGCACCATCTCGTTCCGTCAGTCTACACGTATCACGCTCCAGCATCGTGTGACTGAAGAGATGGCGCTTCAGGCGCTGCGGGAACTTGGACTGCCCGAGGGTATCCGTGTGAAGGAAGAGCTGGATCGGACGGCGATGGCCGACTGGCCTGATTCGAAGCTGGAGACTGTCGGCATGAAGCGCCGCACGGTCGATACTATCTCCGTCGACGTCAAAGCCGAAGAGCTGGTGGGGTAAAAGATGGCGAAGGTTACCTTTTCAAAGGCCGGACTTGAGGCTCTTGGGCGGAAGTATGCGGAGGCAGTCCTCCGGGATGCTTCCCTCCCGCCCGAGGCTATGCCTCTGCTTGCTGAGAGCGAGGAATGGGCCAAGGCGTCGGACACGCTCAGAAAGGCGGTTTGCGACGCCATCCGCGACAATGCCCGGCGCGAGCTTCGCCATGCGGGGTTTCCTGTGGAAAAGATAAACCAAGTTATCAAGAGAGGTTAGTATGACCAAGGCGGAATTGATCAAGCGGTGGAAGGAGGATGGGAACGAGGGGTATTCGGCGGCCCAGCTTGATGTCCTGCTCAAGTCCCTGTGCAGCGTCATCGCGACCGAGCTTTATGAGGGCGGCGAAGCGTCTCTTCCTGTGCTCGGAAAGCTCACGACCGTGCGGGTGAAGGGCCGCGATTACCGGAATGTCCATACGGGAGAAAAATACCATGTCCCTGCACACCTGCGAGCTGTCTTTCGGCCTTCCAAGACATTTAAGGAACTGCTGAACTAGGGAGAAAGGCCATGAGTGAAGACGACTTGATCCGGTGCAGCTTCTGCGGGTGTTCTACAGAGGAGCGCAAGCACATCATTGTGGGCTCGGGCGCAAACATCTGCGACAAATGCGTGCTGGCGTGTGTGGAAATCCTGATTGGTGCGAACGAGACGGAACATACCCCGGAAGCTGCTCCGGTACAGGGCGAGGAAAAGGAATAGCTATGGACGATGAAGCATTGATGGATAAGGGGATGAACACCCCGTGGCAGTTGACGCTTCGTGAAGCCGCCCTTTTCATGGAGCAGACGGGGGCCGAGAGCATGGTGGTCGGGATGAAATTCCAAAGCGGAAAAACGCTTCGGGTAAAAGTCGCGATTGCGGAGCCGGATGCTCAGGAATAGCGCGAAACCGCCCCCGTGTGGGGCGGTCGTCCGGGGGTGGCGCTCCGGGCCTGATGAGCAGCCAAAAAGGAAACAGCATGAACGAAATGATCTCGGATGAAGTCTTGTCTATCGTGCGAGAGACAATCGGCCCGGGGGGAAGATATATAACGCTGCCGTCTCATATCGTGACGGCCATGATCGCCCGGATAGACCATCAGGACAAGCTGCTCCGTGCTTATCGCACCCTTGATGCCTGCTACCGCGAGTGTCTGCGGGCGATGGAGAGAGGTTCTATTGAGTTGGAGTGCCTTGACAAACTGGTGGCCGCGCGGGGAGCTGTGGCCGATCTGGAAGAGATATAGAGTCATCCCATGAAAATAAAAATAAATTCCGTTGAGATTCCCGAGGTAATGCTTGACGTCGCCGCGCGCGCATCCGGTTTTTCCGATGGGCTTCGAGTGGCGATTGGAGTCATCAGAAAGGAAGCTTCGCAGGTACGTTTCCTCTCTGACGGGGTACTCTTGGAGAATATCGCCTGCAAGATAGAACAAAACTTGCCGGGGGCCGTGAGTATGTACACCGATAGCATCGCCAAGGTGCATGGCTGGAGGAAGAATGATGAAGACGACACCCAAGCGTGACTGCACAAACTGCGGTTGGGGCGTGGAGTGGGAGCTTGGCTTTAACTCTCGCGGTGAAGAGAGGCTCAGGGGCCGATGCCGCTTTCAGCCGATGCCCAAGTTTTGTGGAGGGCTGCGGACGACCATCAGCGCGCAGGCCAAGCCCGCGACGGATTGCCCCGCATGGAAAGAGGCGTACGGCCCCGTTCCGCCGTGGGGCGTATGGACCGCTCAGTGGCTTCTGGAGCTTTTGATCGAGAAGGGGCGGGAGGTATGGGACAATCTGCCTCCAGAGCTTCAGAAAGAGTTCGAAGCACAAGGCATGACAAGACCATAGCGCGAAACGGCCCTACACGGGCCGTCGCCGGATGATTTCCGGCCTGATGAGCAAAAGCAGACATCAGAGGAGAATAAGGGTGAAAGACAATCGGCATTTTATCGGCTCGATTTGTGTCAGAATCGGCACGGAACGCACGAAGCTTGAGCTGTCCCCCGCGTCCATCCACGGCGGCGGTGATGGGTTTCGCGTGCGTGTGAACCGCCGCTGGCTCAATGCCCCGGAGGGCGGGCCGCTCTTTGTGGGCCCGGATCGGCTTGGCCAGCTTGTGGCCGACGTCGCCCTCGGCGGGATGCCTTCCTCGGAGCCGGAGCCCGATCTGCCTGTTAAGACGCGGGTGAGCATCCGGCGGGAAACGGACGGTGTGTGTGACCGGGGACGGAAGCGTGATGATGAACATTCAGGAGCTAGAAGTGATAAAGCGTAAAAAACTGCCAGTGAAACTCTTCATTACAGATAATAAGGGATACAGTATGATCTATGGCTCCCAGAACGGGAACTTTAAAGGCAGACTGACTGGATGTACCAGGGAATCCGGGCTGACGCTGCCGGATATCGAGAAGGTTGCGGCGGCTTTTGGAATTCGGACACTGTCTCTGGGCTCAGAAAACGACTTGAAAGGCAGGATTCAGGAAGCGTTAGAGTATGACGGGCCTGTTGTATGCAGGGTTAAGGCAGATATCGAACAAAAGATTCTACCCAGGCAGGCTAATTATATGAAAGAAGACGGACAGATGGCATCCCGGCCATTGGATGATATGGTTCCGCTTCTTGACCGTGATGAGATAGAGGCAGTCCGTTGGAATGAAGGGGACTTACGGACTGAATGGCAGTGATGCAG
>OFFO01001813.1_pt1 | contig 10385 bp, 9 predicted proteins | sample 1521441 | NCBI WGS metagenome assembly OFFO01 (sample SAMEA3504097, study PRJEB24116) | mouse gut metagenome | biome: mouse gut; feature: mouse-associated habitat; material: faeces | place: Denmark | collected 2011
TGGCATCCCTCCTTTGAAAAATGGATTGTCCCGAATACTGTATAGAAGCCGGGACAGTTTTACTTGAAACAAAATGCGCATTATATTTCTTATCCGCTGCATTTCAGGCGCTCGGCAGATAAATCCAGTCGTGCATCAGGCACACGCTGGGTTCGTCCTCCCTGGGGACCAGGTGGTAGGTACATTCCCCGTACACGGTCCGCTTGTCCTCGATCTCCATGCCATACGCCTTGTAGAAGCGGTATTCCAGGTTGGAAATGATACACCGCAGCGTCTGCAGCGCCTCCCGCTGTGAGGTCACGATCAGGTCCCGGTCAATGCTGCGCTTTAAGAACAGCAGGGATTTATAAAGCTGTACCTCCGTCCGGTAAGGGCGGTAATCCTCATGCTCCAGCCAGCCGCTAAAGGCCACCGGCCCGCTCTGGATCACATCACGCTCCGGGTGGTAATACTCGTAGCAGTCCAGGTTTGCCGTGTTCAGAAGATAGAGCATTTCCCGGACCTCATTCTCCGGCATATCATAGAACCGCAGAAGGGAGCGGTACAGATGGACGTAGCCGGGTATCGAAACAATGGCATTCACCATAAAAAATCCTCCTAAATAGCAGGTGCGGGAGCAGACAGCCCCCGCACCGATTTCCAATATTCCTGTTAATCGTTTACAGCCGCCAGCTTTCCAATGACGATAAAGCGGCTCTTACCTCCGGGCGTACAGGTGGAAAGGGTCAGCACCTTATCACTGGAAGTCACCGTAACATCGGTTTCAATGACAGACCGGCCCGCCATTTCAGAAAGCCATGTGGTGTAGGCCCCGTCATCCTTCCAGCTAAGCCTCCAGGGGGAGGTGTCGCTGCCGGATTCCGCCGGTTTCGCCTCAAATGCGGAGAAAACCTCCATCACATAACCGCCGTCAGGGGTGACAAGGTACATCTGCGGGTGCCCGTCATAATAGCCCTGTCCGCCATATTCATTCAGCGCGGCGAACATGGAGCCGTCCCGCATGTTGTGGCCGTAGATAATGGTATTGCGGTCCGAAAAATCCTCCTGATTCTCATAGTCTGCAAACAGGCAGCCCACCTTGTTATAGGTGCCGTCATACAGATGGTGCAGGTAATACTCGTTATCGTCTGTCTGCGTTACCGGGTAGTTGATGGCCGTATCGGGAAGGCTGAGCCACCCGATGATGTCCGGCCCGTTTTCCCTGAGGGCTTCAAAGTCAACAACAGGGAGGACCGCACTGGAATCCTCCCTGCCTGTTTCTTCCTCTGCCCCCGGTTCTTCCGGCTCCCCGGCCTGCTCCGGCACTTCCACATGTTCCGCCAGCCCGTCATAGGTTCCTGCGCTCTCGGCATACTGGCCGAGATCCCGGACAATTAGGAATCCGCTGCCAAGAGCCAGCAACCCGCAGAGGGAAAGTACCGCAATGCCGGCAGCCTTTGTCCTGGCGGTATTTCTGCCGTGCTTTCCCTTTTTGAAATAGGCCGCAGCAGACAGCCCGCCGCCGATCACAGCCAGCGCCAGAAGCCCGCCATACAGGAAAATGAAATTGTCATCCCCGGTCTGCGGTACCGCTTTGCCCGGATTGGACGGTGTGGACGGAGTGGATGGGTTGGACGGTGTTTTCGGATTGTCCGGGCTGTCCGGCGTTTCCGGTTTCTCCGGTTTTTCATTGAAGAACTGGACCATTGCGGTTTCGTCCGCCTTGACCTCCACCGTGGCAGCGTCGGGGATGATATAGTCCCTGCTTGCCCGGTTGGAGATTTCCGTTACGGTATAAATGCCGACACGCAGCCCCTTGACCTCGATCACGCCGGATTTCGGGGAGGTAAAGGTCTCACAATAGGAGCCGTCCGCATTCTTGACCTCAAAAGCAAACCCATCCTTGCGCCCGTCACTGGAATCCTTCGTGATCTTCAGGTTCCCGCGGTACGCCTCATTGGTAAAGCCGCACCCGGCCTCGCTGTTTTCCACAACGGCCACCTGGCCGTCCTCGGTGATCTCAAAATAGTAGGCGTTTTCATCCATCTGGTAGCCCTCCGGCGCCTTGCTTTCCTTCACAAAATAGCCCTTTGCCAGAAGGTTCTCCGCCGTATGGTAGCCCGCATCCGATTCTTTCAGTGTGCCGATCTTCGTATCTTCGGAATCAAATTCCTTATTGCCGTTGGCGTCCTCATACAGATCGAACACCGCGCCGGAGAGGAAACGCAGGAAGGTGTTGTTATCCTTGTCCTTTTTCTCCACGGAAGAAGGCTCGTCTACCGCTTCGGTTTTCATCACCTGCACGCTGCCGCGGATCAGGGTGTTTTCCACTTTGATTTCAATGCTCTGGCCGTCCACACCGATATAGATATGGTGCTGTTCGGGGCTTACCGTATAAAGCGCCGGAGAGGAAATTTCCTTTACGATCCAGTGGCCGTAAGGGATATTCTCAAAGACAAAGCTGCCATCCTCGCCAGTAGTAACGGTAAGCAGCGCATTTTCCCCGGTAAATTCCTCGGTATCAGGCTTAAATAATCCCATGACCGCGCCGGCCAGCTTCACATCCTCGCCGCCATCCGGGTTTTCGCCGGTTTTCACGCCGTCCACACGCCCGCGCAGCAGGTCATTGGGAACCGCCCCGCCCTCATTTACAAGAACCTGCACCAGCGCCGCCTCCTGGCCGGCATACTCAAAGATAACCGGGTATTCGGTATCAGGGAGGATATAAGCGCTGTTTGTGGTGCGTTCCTTTACATAGTAGCTGCCAAAAGGCAGGTCGGAGGCAAAGGAAGCGCCATAGCCGCCCGCCTCATTCGGGTCAATGGAAACCACCTCCAGAAGCCCGCCTGCCGGGATCACGCTGCCGTCAAGGGCCGTCAGATCAGCGGAAGCATACAGCCCGAAAGAAATATCTTTGTATTCCTCATTCATGCCAAGCCCAAAAAGATCGTCCGTTTCCAGTGCTTTAGAAAGGCTCACATCCACCTTCTGGCGCTCGTCATAGAGGCCGGCTGCGGCATGTGTCACTTCCACGGTTTCCCCCGCATAAGTAAGCTCCGCGTATTCCGGCTGGGTGTTTAAGACCATCCCCTCCGGCGCCTGGCGTTCCTCCAGACGGTAACGGCCCAGGTACAAAAGCCCGCTCTGTGCCGTTCCATCCTCCCCGGTGGTAAGGGTCTCCACGACGGCATCCTTTGCCGCCCTGAGCGTACCGTCGCCGGTATAAATATCTTCATCCGCGATCACGTCATAGACTGCGCCCGGAAGCCCCATGACCTCATACACCGGCTGGTACAGGCCGCCGTTCTCCTGGACGGAAGCGAATACCTCGCCGGTCTTGGTGATGGTAAGCTGCCCCTTCTGCGGCATGTTGTACTGTGTGACCGTGACAACGGCCTCGCTGCCGTCAATGGTAAACGGTACCGGCTCATTGGACAATACATACCCGTAGGGCGCCGCCACCTCATACAATTCATAATCCCCGGTGTGCAGAGGCTCCGGCAGCATCAGCCAGCCTTCATCCGAAACATAGAAGGTATCAAGGGTTTCCGGGTTCGGGTAGTAGATTTCCTGGGTGACAAGTTCCCCGGTGGACAAATCCCTGATCTGGAAGCCGGTGCCCGTCATCGGGATAATATTGCCGGTCTCCGCGTCGCATTTCTCCACACGCAGCCTTGCGGTAATGGTACGGTTATTCAGGATATAGCTGTAAGTCTGTCCGTTGGAGGAAATAAAGACCGTAAAATCCGGGATAAATGCCTTCCCTTCCTCGCCGGAAACCTGATGCACCGTGTAATGTCCGTAGGGGAGCATTTTGGAGGAAGCGAAGCCGTCCCCGTCCGTGGTGAGCAGGTCACGCTCGCTTTCCTTCGCTGCGTCATAGCTGCCAGCCGCTTTCAGATAGACCTCAAAAACTGCGCCGGCCTCCGGGCGCTCAATGACGCCCTCATTGGGCTCGTCCGTATTTTCATCCCCGGACACATCCGGGTCCAGGTCCTCCGTATGCTTCACAAGCTGGATGTTTCCGTAAATGACCGTTTCCGTGACCTGGTTCTCGGTGGTGTTCAGCTCCACTTCATAAAGCGTGGGGGAGGCGCCCACCTCATAGACCGTATCGTTTAAGAGGTAGCCGGTGCTCGGCTCGATCTCCCGCACGGTCCAGTTATCGCCGCAGACATAGTACCGGGTCATAAAGCTGCCGTCCGGCCCGGTAGTGTAGGTGTCTACCAGCTCGCCGTTGCTATAAATCCCGTAAACTGCCCCTGCAAGGGTGGCGTCGCCCTGGGCGGCGCCGGTATCTGCGTCACTCTTTACCACATGGACACGGAATTTTTTCAGGATATTGCTGAAATGCACCGTGGAGGTCTGTCCGCTTTCAATGGTGACATACTGCGCGGAAGGGGTCACATAGCGGTCCACCGGCAGCTCCTTCACCAGATAGGTGCCGGGCAGCAGCTTTTCCTTGATCTGCCCGTTTTCCCCGGTAGTGACAGTTTCATCCACCTTATTCCCCAGGATGTCCGTGCCAGAGATATGGAAAGGAATCCCGGACACAATGCCGTCCTCGCTGGTCTTGACAATCTTTGCGGTGCCGTAGGTCTCGGTCTTGATCTTTACAAAGAAGGAGACCGGGTCGCTGGCGCCGGTCATCATGGTCTGGTAACCCGGCCTCCCCCAGATCAGCATGTCGTTAGCAACCGGAATATCCTTTCGGAATTCAAAGGTGACAGGGTCCATGATCATGTTCTTGCTGGTGAACGTGTACTTGTTCCCGCTCCTTGTGGCGGAAACGCCGCTGCCTTTCAGGGTCTCCAGATCGATTTTCAGGTTATTGGTGTCCGTGACGGTCAGGGTATAGACTTTTTTCTCCGTGTCCCATTTCAGCTCCAGCTCCGGGGCTTCACTTTTCTTCGTGGAAGTAAAGGAGGGGACCGTGGAATGGGAGGCGACCTGTGAAAGAATCCAGTTGTAGGCTTTTTCCGCAGGACGTCCGGCAATCACGCTGAAATACTGGTCTGCGTTTGCCTGGCCGTTCCCGTGCCGGCTGTAAGGGTCGCTGCGGAGCTGCTGCTGGTATTCCCAGAGGATGATCTGCGTCGCCATTTTATAATCATCCTCGTTAATGCCGGACACAGGGAGGGAAGCGCCGGGTTTCCAGCCGTAGATCGCCGTCAGGGTAATGCCCCGGCGTGCTTCTGCCGGAAGGAGGTTCAAGTAATTGCTGTTCGTGCCGCTTTCCGATGTATAGGTATTGTCAGAAGTGTTATAGGCAATGCCGCTCTCCACACAATAGACCTGCTGGCTGCTCCCGTCCGAAGCTGTCAGCATATAATGCCGGTAAGCGTTGCCCCCGGGACTGCTGCGCACATCCATCGTTCCATCAGAATTGTAAACAAGGTAGGTGTAAGGCGCCGGCGCATAATAATGCTGCCCGTCAGACCCCACATATTGATCGCCCAGCCAGGAGCTTGCTTTCTGTCCCGGCGAAAACGCAAACGCCTGAGTAGGGATCAGCCCAAAGACGCATACTGCGCAGAGAAGAAATGCCAGCAGCCGCTTTAGGCCGCTACGGTGATGGATTGTTGTTTTCTCCATGTAATATCCTCGCTTTCTTAAAATAGTAAAGGACAGCTTTATTCGCTGTCCCTGTCGTCAAAATCGTCCTCGGAGAGAAATTCCGTCTCGCCGTAAGCCTCATCCGGGTCAAAGCCTTCGCCGTACCCGTCATCCTCGAAATCTTCGTCATCCTCTGCCTGTTGTTTCGGACGGACGATCTTCACATAATAGCCAACGCCTCCTGCTGCAAGCAGGGCAATGATAATAAAAATGATCGTGCCGGCGCTGCCCTTGTCTTTTTTTGGCTGCTCGGCCTGCGCGGGTTCCTCCGTTTCCGCAGGTTTTTCCTTCCCGGCACAGCCTTTCAGGTCATTCTTGCAGACCGGGCAGGCGGTATCAACTTCCCCGGCTGCGCATTTCTCCGTACAGGTGCAGACATCCTCTGCCGGGATCGCACTCATGGTGTCCTCGCTCTTTTCCGCCAGCGCCATCAGGTCAGCCTCGGTAACGCCGTTCAGGAAGTAGACGTTGTTGCCGTCCCGCTTTCCGTCAATAATCAGATAGAACACATTCCCGTCCTCGGAGGTGATGGTGTAAAACTGTTTATCCCCATCTTCCCCGGTGGCCGTATCTAACACCGTGCCGGTGCCCTCCGGGGTAAACGCGCCGTCCGGGATAGCGGAAGCGGATTCCGTTTCCTCCTGGGAATCGGGGCTGCCGCCGTTTGTGCCGGAGGCTGTATTACCGCCGCCATTGGCGCTCGTATTCGTACCTGTATTAGAACCGTTCCCGGAATTGCTGTTCCCGGCATTGCTGTTTGTGCTGCCAGGGGAAGCAGCCTGGGCCTGCACAGGTTTTGCCGCCGTGCCGCCCTGGTTCTGCTGTGTTGCAGCCGCAGGTTTTTCCGTGGGCGCCGGTTCCTCATAATAGGGATTCTCAAACTTCACGGTCTTTGAGCGGTTCCCGGCATAATCCTGGGCGTACACGCTTACCTGTTTTCCTGTGCCGGCATAATCCTTTAAGGTGACGGAAGCCGCCCCATTGGTTAGGGAATTGATACGGTTCCCGTCCACAAAGACCGCCTCCACGCCGGAATTATCGTCGCTGCTTTCTATTTTCAGCGTGTCGCCGTCCAGGGAAGCCGTAAGTTCGGGCGGCGTGGTATCTTTGTCCCCGGCTGCATAAGCCGTCAGGGGCAAAGATATGGCGCTTATGACAAGCATAAGCGCCAGTAGCAGAGAGATTTTTTTAGTCCTCATTCTTATCCTCCTGTTTCTGCAGCGGGCCATCCCCGGACGGGGCGGACTGCTGCGATTTCAGAAATTCGGCCAGCTGCTGGGGTGTCAGATGGAAGCTGCGGGCAATCGCCACATAATCGGTATTCTCCAGCTCCGTTTTCTGCTTTTCCAGGTCGCGGAGCTTGGCCTGCATCTCCGCAATCTTTGTTTTTGTCTTGTCGATCTCTTTCTCCAGTTTCTCAATCTTAGGGTTCAATTTATTACCTCCAATCTGTCTTTTTGCAAAACAGTTTGATAATAATAAGCTCCATAATTACAATTAAGTTTGATAATTTACTCCAAAACTTAATATCACGAAGCCATGTTGCAGAAAAACAAAGAAGCAAAATAAGAACCATGCTCCTTTAAGTGCCACGAAATCTCCGTTTTTATCAACTTTAATTGTCATTTTCTTTGAGTTTTATCAATCATAATTGTTAATTCCTTTGTGAAGCCGTTTTTATCAAACAAAGTTGTAAATTATCAATCTTTATTGCAAAATTATCAAACTTAATTGTCACTGGACACCAATCTGTCAGGGCAGACGCCCGAATGTATAAAAATGCTGCTGCCAGTAGCTTGTGTTGATATTTGCGTAGGAGATCGGGTCCCCGCAGTGGATCATCATCCCGTTGCCCACATAGATTCCCACATGGCTTGCGCCGCTGGTATTGTAGGTGCCCTGGAAGAATATCAGGTCGCCGGGCCTTGCATCCGCGCTTGATACAGGCGTGCACACGCCTAAAAGCCCGTCTGCGGTAAGCCGTCCGAAGTTCCAGCCCACGCCGCAATGGTTGACTACCCAGGAAACATAGCCGGAACAGTCAAAGGAAGTGGAAGGGCTTGCGCCTCCCCATACATACGGATAGCCTAAATACTTTTCGGCCTCCGCGAGCATGGCGGCAAATTTTTCATCTGCAAGGGCCTCCGGCGGGACGTCATAGTCAAAATAGTTCCCTCCGCCGCCTGCGCCTGCCTCCGGTAAATGCCGCTCGCTGGTATCGCCGGTATCGGCAAAATACAACGGGTTCATATACTGGCCGTCAACCAGCACCTCCAGGTGCAGGTGCGGCCCGGTGGAATTTCCGGTGCTGCCGACCTTCGCGATCACATCCCCGGCCTTTACCTCCTGTCCGGCAGATACAAAAATCTGTGAACAGTGGCCGTATTTGGTGGTAAGGGAGCGCCCCTCATAAGCCTCGCCCTCAATGGCAACGCACAGGCCGTATCCGCCGGCTTCACCGGCCAGCGTGACCGTGCCGTCATGCCCGGCCAAAATCTCCGTGCCCTGGGGCATCCCGATGTCAACGCCGGTATGGTAGTTCTTTCCCCCGCTGATCGGGTGTACCCGGTAGCCGTAGTAGCTGGTGACATAGGGCAGCCAGTTCGTGCCAAATACATTTTTCACATACTGCCGGTTGCCTTTGGTCTGCAACAGAATCTCGCAGATTTCCTTCTGGTCTGGGTTCATGCGTGAAACAACCAGGTTTTCAAGCGGCGTAGAAGTAAGCGTTACATTCAGGATGTGCCACTCATAAGGCACTTCTTCCTCTGTTTCCTCGCCGGTCTCCGGGTCAACGCTGGTTTCTGTCCGGTAGCGGGTTTCCGTTTCTTCTGAAAAAGACAGGGAACAGGAAGTCAATGCCGTATTTGACGAGCAGGTGCGGCTCTGTGCCGACACACTGCAAAAGAAAACGAAGGAATATACCGGGGACGATACAGACCGGCTGGGGGCTTTTAAGGCGGCGGCAGCCTTGCAGCACACCACGCCGGAGCGCGCCCTTGCCGGGATGCTGGCGAAGCATATCGTTTCCCTGTATGACATGTGCTTTGACAATGATACGGATTACGGGATAAGCACATGGGAGGAAAAGATCACAGACAGCCTCAACTATCTGTTCTTACTGAAAGCCATTGTAAAGGAGGGACATACCGATCAGACGGATTGAAGTAAAAATATTAAACTGCCAGGCGGCCAGGGAGGCCGAGAAAAACATGGTCTTTGCCGCCCGGCTCACCCAGAGGGGCCACCGGATTGCCACAATGGACGATCTGATGGCCCTTTATGAAAAATCGTTCAGTGATGATACTGTGGCGGCCATCAGCGCCCTTCCCCACCCGACGGTCCAGAAATTTGCGGTAATTACCATTGCCGTTGTAGGGGCAAGCAGGCGGTTCCTTTCGCAGATCACCCGGCACCAGAACGAAGTAAAGTTTATGAGCGCGTCTTTGCAGTACAGCAATTATGCAGGGCAGGCGGATTTTGCCATACCCTACGAAGTATTGGCTGCGCCTGCTTCTGTCCGGGCACTCTACCTGGAAAGCTGTCACAAGGGCATGGATTGCTATGAGCAGCTATGTAATGTCGGCGTCGGCCATGACGCGGCGGGATATGCCACACCCCAGGGGCTTCGGAATGTGCTGGTTATCAGCGCCACGCCCTATCAGTGGAAACACATCATCGGCCAGCGGGTATGCCGGCGCAATACGGACGAGACCCGGATCGTGCTCCTGAAAATCTGGCAGGAGCTTTATACTTTAAGCCCGGTGCTGTTTGCCCCTGATCTCACAGGCCCTTTCTGCCAACAGGACAAATGCCTGGAGGGGAAAATGACCTGCGGCAGAAAAATAGACGCGGATATGACGCCGGAGGATATTCTGAAAACGGACTATCCGGCGCTTTTGGAAGGAGGCGGCGCATGAAGATCAAATTGATCGACTTTGGCGTGCCGGAGGACCGCCGCCCTTTCCGTCCGCATGGGAACGATGCCGGCGCGGATGTTTACATGCCCTATGACTGTACTTTGCAGCCGGGCGAGATCGCAAAGGTCCCTCTTGGATTTGGAATTGAAGTGCCGGACGGATATGCAGGCTATGTATTCCCGCGCACCAGCATGGCGGTAAAAGGGCTGGTCTGTGAGCTGCCGCCAGTGGATTCCGGCTACCGCGGGGAGATTCACGCGATCATCAGCAATGTAAGCAGCCAGACCCAGGAGCTTTCCAAAGGCTCCCGCGTGGGGCAGCTTGTGATCACCCCGGTTGTCATTGCGGACTTTGTTTCGGAGCTGGGTAAGCAGCGCGGCACGGATGGATTTGGAAGTACAGGAAAATAAAAAAGTGACATTCCGGGAGTGATTCTTGGTTTATCGCCGGTAGTGGGATTGGGCATATCAGGAGGATTGCAGGGTACAATAAAAGAAAGGCAGCAAAAAGCAGTACGCCGTCATAGCGTACCGCCCCGCTGCTTAAAATTGCCTTAATATGTCGTGATGCCCTACGTCTACCAGGATAATCATTTTATCGCCTTCATAATACCAGATAATGCGGATGTCCATGTTGACGCTGCACTCGAAAAGGTCCGTGGTGCCCTGGATGCGTTTGGTCCGCAGCGACGGATGGGAAGGATTTTCAGCCAGAAGTTCCAGCTTGTTTTTAAGCTGCTTCTTCTCCTGGGCGGCCAGACCCTTGAAATGCTTTTGGAAACGGGGCGTAAAGGTAAACTCATACGCCATCATTCCGCCTCCAATTTGTCAAACAGGGCGTCCACGCTGTCAAAGACAGGCTGCTCCCCGG
>OFFO01001814.1_pt1 | contig 10380 bp, 9 predicted proteins | sample 1521441 | NCBI WGS metagenome assembly OFFO01 (sample SAMEA3504097, study PRJEB24116) | mouse gut metagenome | biome: mouse gut; feature: mouse-associated habitat; material: faeces | place: Denmark | collected 2011
GGCCCTTTTTGTCGGAAATGCCAGGATGGGAATCGCTGAGCGCGGCGCCGATCAAGCTGCCCGTGCCCTCCGCCCGAATTTTTCGGTCAATATACGGGGTTATCCACATTCACCTTGTCCGTCTCCTGATAGGGCGCCAGGGTGGACACCATTTTCACCGGCTCATCGTAGGCGTTTTTCACGTAATGCACCTCGCCTGGCTCAATGTGGATCAGGTCGCCCACGCCCAGCACGTGCCTGACCCCGTCCACCACGATGTCCACCTTGCCCTCCAGAATGAAGAAGTCTTCCTCCATGATGTTGTGGTAGTGGGCCTGGAAGTCCTCGCCGGGGCGGAAGCGGACCAGGGCAAAGTTCATCCGGGGGCCCTTCATGAGATATTTGGGGCCGCTCTCGCCGAAGCGGTATTCCCGCTCATTTTCGTTGATGATAAACATACTATTCTCCTCCAATCCAAAAGTCGGCCAAGGGCTCACAGGCCGGGGGCGATCCACATGTTCCGGGTTATGCCCTGACCGCACAGCGCCAGCTGGGCGGGGTAGAGCTTCTTCCAATTGCCGTACAGCTCATCGTACACCGGCTTGACGGACGGGTCGGGCTGGAACTGCCGGTCCCACCTGACAGTGCGCGCCACGGCGTCCTCCACACCGTCGTACAGCCCCACGCCCACGCCCGCCAGGATGGCGGCCCCCAGGGCGGTGGCCTCCTTCACCACGGGCACCTTTACCGGCTTGCCGGTGACGTCGGCCACGATCTGGCTCCACAGGGGGCTTTTGGCCGCGCCGCCGGCAAAAATCAGCTCGTCGGGCTCATGGCCGGTGGCCTCCTTCACCAGCTCGATGTGGCTGCGCACCAGCAGGGCGGTGTTCTCCAGGATGGCCCGGTAGAAGGTGTATTTGTTGAACTTTTCCGGCTCCAGCAGGAAGTTGGTAAAGGTGGGGCTGGCGTGCTTCCAGTCGATGAAGTTCATGGTGTCGCTGAAGCAGCACTGCATCCCGTAGCACCCGGCGGGGATGTCTTTGGCCTTTTCGTTCATCAGGTCGTAGGCGTCCCGGCCGGTGCGGCGGGCCTCCTCCGCCTCGGCCTGGCAGAAGCCGTCCCGGAACCAGCGCATCACCAGGCCGGGCTTGAAGGCCAGGGCCTCGTACTGCCACAGGCCGGGCAGGGCGGCGCAGTTCACCCGCACCCGGCAGCCGGGATCGGTCTTGCCGGAGTCGGTGTTGAATTCGTACTGCCAGAAGCTGCCGCCGAACACGGCGGCCTGGTTGGCCTTATACGCGCCCACGCCGATGGCGCCCAGCTGGCAGTCGCCGCCGCCCACCACCACGGGGGTGCCCTCCAGCAGCCCGGTGTCGGCGGCGCCCTGGGCGCTGACTACGGCAAAATTGGTGCCGCACTCCACGACAGGGGGGAAAATGTCGGCGCGCAGGCCGCACTTGGCGGCGATCTCCGGCAGCCAGTCCCGGCTTTGCAGGTCCATGATGCCGGTGGTGCTGCCGTTGCTGGGCTCCACCGCCAGCTTCCCCGTGAGCTTGTAGATGAGCCAGTCGTTGAACATGCCCACGGCGGCGGCCTTTTCATAGACCTCGGGCAGGTTGTCCCGCACCCACAGGATGCGGGGCAGGGCCCCCAGGGCGTAGGTCTGGCCGGATTTTAAGTACGCTTCCTTCTCCAAAGCCGGATCCAGCTCCTTGAGCTGGCCCACCTGGGCATCGCTCCGGGCGTCCACGTTGGCGCAGGCCCAGATCTCGTTGCCGTCCTTGTCATAGAGCAGGATGCCCTCCCGCATACAGGTGGTGGACACGGCGGCGATGTCGCGGGGGTCGATGCCGCTCTCCCCCAGCACGCCCCGGACGCAGCCCCGGGCCAGCTCCCAGTTGTGGACCCAGTCGAAGTCCATGCTGCCCGGCCAGCGGGGATCCTCCCGGTGGGACCACTCCCGCTGGACGCAGCCCACCTGCTCCCCGTCCAGGGAAAAGACCACGGCCCGGACGCTGCCGGTGCCCGCGTCCACCGCCATCAAGTATTTCGCCATGGGGATAACCTCCTAACAATAGATTAAAATTGATTTGTCATGGTATTCATCACGTTTCCGCCTCCAGCAACAGCTGGGCGGTGTCCTCATCGGTGATGAGCATATCCAGGTAGCCCCCCCGGAGGACGGCCAGGATGGCCTCCGCCTTGTCCGCCCCGCCCGCCGCGCCGATGACATTGTCCAGCGTCCTGAGCTGGTCCATGGGGGTGCTCATCAGCCGGCCCTCCAGATCGTGGGACACCACCCGGCCGTTTTTGTCCAGGAAGTGGCTGAGCACATCGCCCACCGCCCCCTGCATCTTGAGGAAGGTGAAATCGTTGTTGTTGAGAATCCCGTTTTTTACAATGGTGGCCCGGTCGTTGAGGCAGCCGATGCCCACCACGCTCATGCTGGACAGGGGGATCATGCGGAAAATTTCCTCCACGTCCGGCTCCCGCCGCAGGGAATCCCGCAGGCTGGCGCTGGACAGCAGAAGGGGGGAGGGGATGAGGTACAGCCGGGCGTTGAACACGTTGGAGTTGGTGTTGGGCAGGTAGTAGTTCACCCCTCCCGCCATGCTGACCACGTTCAGGGGGACCTGGGCGGCGGTGGCCAGGTGGTTGAGGATGCGGCTGGTGGTGTCGCCGTAGCCCATGTTGATGAAGGCGTTGTCCGCCGCCCGGCGCAGGATGTACATGGCGGCGGCCTGGGCGATGCTCTCGTTGGGGCTGGGCAGGGTGGACGCGCCGGGGACGATAAAGGCATCCCGCAGGCCGTAGCGGGCAAGCAGCTCCCGCTCCATCTCCATCCGATGGCCGCTGTCCTGCTGGACGTTGAACTGGATGACGCCCGCCTGCCTGGCCCGTTCCAGCAGGGCGATGACCTTGGAGCGGCTCACGCCCAGCAGGTGGGAGATGTTCTGCTGGGTATAGTTTTCTATGTAGTAGTACCACACCGCCTTAATCATCAGCCGGTGCTCGTACTCGGCCTTATTGAGCCTGTCAATCTTTTCGTCCATTGCACCGCCTCAAAATTCGACAAAAGTTTTTTGAACTGGCAAATGTCTTATGCCAATAGTATAGCACCCGCCTGCGCCAACTGTCAAATGATTGCGGGAGAATTCCGCCATTTTCCGCAAAATCGTGGAAAACACCAAAAAACGCCAATTATTATTGTGCAGATACGACAAAAAGACCTGCTTTTCGTCTGAGGACTGAGGATTTTTCGCCGAAAATTGCCAAAAAATTCACGGAGGAATCAGTTGCGCACAGTTGACAAACGCCGAAAAATTCTCTATGATAGGGTCAAGAGCAAAAGCTGTTTTCTAAGGACATTTGTGCATTGCGACAAGAGGAATGGGGGAGTTTAAATGGAAGCCAACCAAAACGCGGGGAGCGGTGTTCCCCTGCTTTCGGTGCGGGGTATCTATAAGTCCTTCGGCCTGAACGCCGTGCTCAAGGGCATCGACCTGGACGTGATGCCCGGCGAGGTGCTGGCCCTGATCGGCGGCAACGGCGCAGGCAAGTCTACGCTGATGAAGATCATCATGGGCATCTACAGCCATGACAGCGGCCGGCTTGCCATGAACGGCGAGGCGGTGGCCCTGAACCGGCCCTCCGACGCCCTGGCCCGGGGCATTTATATGGTGCCCCAGGAGCCGCTTCTCTTCCCCAACATGAACGTGGAGGAGAATATCACCATCGGCTTTGACCGGGGCAAGGCGGAGCTGCACAAGGAGCTGGCGGACACCATGGCGGACATTGGCTGGAACCTGGATCTGGGCCGGAAGGCCAGCAGCCTGTCCATCGCCGAGCAGCAGCTGGTGGAGATCCTCCGGGGCATCCTGCGCCACGCCAGGCTGCTCATCCTGGATGAGCCCACCTCCGCCCTCACCTTCGACGAGGTGAAGAGCTTGTTTAAAGTGGTGCGGGACTTGCGGGAGAAGGGCATCGGCATCATTTACATCACCCACCGCCTGGCGGAGGTGTTCGATATTGCCACCCATGTGGCCATCATGCGGGACGGGGCCATCACCATCCAGGGCCCGGTGGCCGGCTTTACCCGCGAGGATCTGGTGAAGGGCCTGCTTCCCCCCGATGCCGAGGGGGGCGTACAGGCCCGGGCGGCGGTGGAGTCCTCGGTGGACTACGGGGCGGACCCAGTGCTGGAGCTGGAGAGCTTCAGCGGCTACGGCTTTTCCGATGTGAGCCTGAAGGTGTGGCCGGGCGAGATCCTGGGCGTGGCCGGCGTGGTGGGCGCGGGGCGCACGGAGATGGCCACCACCATCTTTGGCATGGATAAGGTCCTGGGGGGCAGGGTGCTGCTCAACGGGAAAGATATCACCGGGAAAAGGACCCGGCAGGTTATCGCCGCGGGGCTCAATTATGTGCCGGAGGACCGGCACCTCAACGGCCTGTTCAAGATCTGCGATGTGGCGGCCAACACCACCAGCGCCAGCCTCTTCGGCGGCGCGCTGGGCAAGGTGCTACTCAACCGCAGGGCGGAGTATGACATCACGGAGAAATATGTGAAAAACTTCCGCACCAAGGTCACCGGCCACGACCAGCTGACGGGCAGCCTGTCCGGCGGCAACCAGCAGAAGATCGTTATTGGGCGCTCACTGGCCACCAATCCGGGCATCGTCATCCTGGATGAGCCCACCCGCGGCATCGACGCCGCCGCCCGGGGCGATGTATATAACATCATCCACCAGCTGCGGGAGCAGGGTCTGTCTATCCTGCTCATCTCCAGCGACATGGAGGAGCTGGTGGAGCTGGCCGACCGGGTGGTGACCATGTACCAGGGCCGGATCAACGCGGAGTTCCAAAAAGCGGACATCAACCAGGACAATCTCACGTCGGCCGCCTTTGGCATCGTGGAACAGGAGGCGAAAGGGGCATGAACGCGGTAAAAAAAGTTCTGAAAGCCCGGGAGATGACCGCCCTTCTCTTCCTGGCGGCTCTCTTTGTGGTGGTGGGGATCATCAACCCCGCCTTCCTGGCCGACAGCAAGAACGTGGCCAACTGCTTTAACGATTCGGTGGTCTACATACTCATCGCCGTGGCCATGGCCTTCGCCATCTTTATCGGCGAGATCGATGTGTCGGTGGGCTCTAACCTGGGCCTGGTGGCCGCAGTGGTGGGCACCATGCTCCAGGACGGGAAAAACTGGTTTTTAGCGTTTTTCATCGGCATTCTCATGGGCACCGTGGTGGGGCTCATCAACGGCTGGGGCGTGGCGGTGATGAAAATTCCGTCCCTCATCTTCACCCTGGGCACTAATGGCATCCTCCGGGGGCTGATGTACCTCCAGGTGGGCACCAAGCAGGTCACCGACCTGCCTATCGGGTTCAAGGGAGCCTCCTCCTATGCCCTGTTCGGCCTGCCGCTGACGGTGTGCTTCTTCTGTGTGCTGCTGGCTGCGGCGGCCATCCACGGGGTGCTGACCCGCACCAAGCGGGGGCGCTATTTCATCGCCGTGGGCGACAACGCCGGCGGCGCGGAGCTGGTGGGCATCCCCGCCATCCGCACCAAGGTGCTGGCTTATGTGATCTGCGGCGTGCTGTGCGCCGTGGCGGGCATCCTCTTCGCCAGCCGGGCCGGCCAGGTCACTTCCCAGTCGGGCAACGGCTATGAGATGAAGGCGGTGGCAGCCTGTGTGCTGGGCGGCATCAGCCTGTCCGGCGGCGTGGGCAGCGTGGTGGGCGCGGGCATCGGCGCGGTCATCATGGCCTCCATCAGCGCCCTGCTGGTGTTCATGGGCTTCTCCTCCAACTTCGACAGCGCCATCACCGGCGTTATCCTCATCACCATTGTGGTGGTGGACGCCCTGGTGCAGCGCCGGGCCGCCGTGCGCAACCGGCACGCCCGTCTGGCTGCCCGGACCACCGCCCGCACCGGCGGAAAGGAGGCTGCGGAGCAATGAGCGGTATTTTCCCCAAACTGGATTCCCAAAACGGACTGCGCCGTTTGTGGGGCGGCCCCAATTTCCGCTGGAACCTGTTCCTGCTGGCGTTGCTGCTGGCGGAGTGCGTGGTGTTCGGCGCGGCCAATGCGAAATTCCTCTCCCTCAACCGCGTCTTTATCGCAGCGGTGGGCGACCTGCCCATCTGGTTCATCTCCATTTTTGTCACCTTCGTTATGATTACCGGCGGCATCGACATTCAGTCCTGCGCCATTGTGGGCTTTACCTCCATCGTCATCGGGGTGGGCTGGCAGGCGTTCGGCATGAACATCTGGACCGCCGCCGCGCTGGGCGTGGTGGTGGCCACCCTGTGCGGGGCGCTGTCCGGCTTCTTCGTGGCCTACTGCGGCGTGCAGGCCATGGTGGTTACCCTGGGCGGTTCGTTCCTCTACGGCGGGCTGGCGCTGCTGGTGTCCACCCTGTCGGGCACCGCCGCCTACAACGGCATCAGCGGCTTCCCGGATGGCTTCAAGGCCCTGGCCAAGACCACCCTGTTCGGCGTTGTGCCCCTGCCCATTGTCATCTTCCTGCTGCTGCTGCTGTGTGCCTACCTGCTGCTCCACAGGAGCAAGTATGGCCGCAAGGTGTTCCTGGTGGGGGTGAACCCCCAGGCGGCGGAGTACTCCGGCGTCAACGCCCGGGCGGTGGTGATGAGCACCTATGTGCTGTCCGGGCTAGCCGCCGGTATCACAGGCGTGGTGATGACCTCCCAGCTGGGCATCGCCAAGTCCGACCTGGGCGGCAATTTCACCATGATGATTATCACCGCCTGTGTGCTGGGCGGCACCCTGTCCACCGGCGGCAAGGGCTCCGTCATCGGCACTGCCCTGGCGGCTGTGGCCATCACGTTGCTGCGCTTTGGCATGCCGCTGTGCTTCGGCATCAATAAGCAGTATCTGGATATCCCCATCGGCGTGCTGCTGGTAGTGGTGGTGGTGGGCCGGGCCGTGGCCGGGAACCCGGCGGTGGCCGCATGGCTGGGCAGGCTGCGCCCGAAAAAAAAGAGCAAGGCGGGCGCGTGAAAAATTTATTCCAAGGCTTCGCTTTTGGAATAAGAGAACGGTATATTCCGGGGCTTCGCCCCTGAATATAAAATATCTATGGAGGTATGAAAACATGAAAGTGAAAAGACTCGTAGCGCTGCTTCTGTCCCTGTGCATGATCTTCGCCCTGGCCGCCTGCGGCGAAAAGACCGGCGAAGAGTCCAAGGCTCCCGAGAGCTCCGCCCCTGTGGAGGAGAGCAAGGCGCCCGGGAACGAGGGCAATAATGACCCCGCGCCTGCGGGCGGCTCCGTCGAGGGCAAGACCGTGGCCTTCATCCCCAAAGTCAGCGGCAACGCCTTCTTTGAGGTGGCCAACACCGGCGCCCAGGAGTTCGCCAAGGACTGGGGCATCACTGTGGACTACATCGGCTCCCCCAACGCCACCGTGGCCGACCAGGTGCAGTGCATCAACGACGCCATCTCCAAGGGCGTGGACGCCATCTGCATCTCCACCGTTGACGCCGCCGGCGTGGCCGACGCCCTCCAGGCCGCCAAGGCCGCGGGCATCGCCGTTTCCACCTGGGACTCCGACTCCAAGCCCGGCGACCGCGCCCTGATGGTCTCCCAGGGCACCCCCGAGGTGCTGGGCCAGATGCTGGTGGACCTGTCCGTCGAGGGCCTGAAGGCCCGCGGCGTGGACCCCGACAAGGACCCCGTGAAGTACTGCTGGCACTACTCCCAGGCCACCGTCACCGACCAGAACTCCTGGCAGGTGGAGGGCGAGAAGATCATCAAGGAGAAGTACCCCAACTGGGAGAACGTCCAGCCCGACAACTACTACTCCGAGCAGGACGCTGAGAAGTCCGTCACCATCGGCAAGGCCGTGCTGGCCGCCCACGCCGACATCGACCTGATTATCTGCAACGACTCCACCGCCCTTCCCGGCCAGCTGGAGGCCGCGCAGCAGGCCGGCCTGACCAAGGACGACGTGACCATCACCGGCTTCGCCACCCCCAACGCCATCAAGCCCTACTGCACCGCCAACATCCTGCATAACTGGGGCCTGTGGGACTGCAAGGTCCAGGGCGCCCTGGGCTGCTACGTGGCCGCTTACATCGCCGCCGGCAACGACGTGAAGGTGGGCGACACCATCGACGTGCCCGGCATCGGCGCGGTTGAGGTCATGCCCAACAACTGCCTGAATCCCGACGACACCCCCGCCGACACCAACAACGGCGTGGTGCTGCTCCCCGAGCGCGCCATCTTCAACGCCGAGACCATGAACAACTACGACTTCTAAGAAGCCGTCCGCTGTTATGATCTGAAAACCACGGCGGAGCGGGGCCCGGCCCCGCTCCGCTCCCAAAGGGGCGCCGGTTTCGCGGCGCTCTTTTGGGAGCGGGAGCGGTTTTCCCGCCGTTGACAATTTACCAATACAAGGAGGATATATTTATGGCTGATTTGGAAGGTTTGAAGGTGTCCAAGGACTACCACGTGGACGTCCCCTTCGCCAATCAGAAGGGCTTCTTCCTCAAGGGCATCAACAGCCTGGACTGGGGCATGAAGAAGCACATGGCCAACATTTTCAACCCAGAGAGCGGCAACACCGTCATGTTCGCCTTTGACCACGGCTATTTCATGGGCTCCACCGCGGGCCTGGAGCGCCTTGACCTGCTGCTGCCCCAGCTGGCCCCCTATGTGGACTGCTTCATGGGCACCCGGGGCGCGCTGCGCACCTGCGTCCCCCCGGAGATCGTGAAGAGCGTGGCCCTGCGGGTCACCTCCGGCTCCTCCATGCTCCAGGACGACCTGAGCCACGAGGTGGTGGCGGTGGACATTGAGGACGCCATCCGCATGAACGCCGACTGCATGGCGGTGCAGACCTTCATCGGCGCGGACGGCCAGCTGTCCAGCCTGGACAACCTGAACCGCGTCATCAGCGCCGGTATGCGCTACTCCATCCCCACCATGGGCGTGTGCGCCGTGGGCAAGGATATGGCCCGCACCGACCGCTTCTTCAAGCTGGCCACCCGCATCATCGCCGAGATGGGCGTCCAGGTGGTCAAGACCTACGACTGCGAGAACTTTGAGGAGGTTGTGGCCGCCTGTCCGGTGCCCATCGTGGTGGCCGGGGGCAAGAAGCTGTCCGAGCCGGACGCCCTCAAGCTGGCCTACGGCGTGATCCAGAAGGGCGCCCACGGCGTGGATATGGGCCGGAACATCTTCCAGAGCACCCATCCCGTGGCCATGGCCCAGGCGGTGTCCATGATCGTCCACAAGGGGGCCACCGACAAGGAGGCCCTGGAATTCTTCCAGGACGAGATCCACAAGTAAGAGGCTGCGCTGAGAATGGGGGAGGGGAAAGACAGATGCCTTTCCCCTCCCCTTTGTGGTTGGCGCGGGATATTCTCCGCCCTATTGGGGCGGAGAAGCAATTGATTGAGAAATGAGGGATGTTTATGGCGTTGCAGGTGCTCCAAATGGTGCTGCCCATCGTGGCGCTGCTGGCGCTGGGCATGGTGTGCCGCCGGAAAAATATCTTCGACATGAAGGGCTTGGCGGGGCTCAAGGCGGTGGTGGGGGACATCTGCCTGCCGGTGGTGCTGTTCAACGCCTTTTTCACCGCCAAATACTCCCTGTCGGTGGCGCTGATTTTCGTGCTGGTGTACGCCGGGTTTGCCCTGGCCCTGGGGCTGGGCTTCGCGCTGCGGAAGCTGGCCGCCCCCCATGGGAAGTTTTTCCCCTTTCTGCTGGCCAGCGCCGAGGGCGGCATGCTGGGCTACGCCCTGTACGGCGTGCTGATGGGGGAGCAGTCCGGCTTTGCCGCCGTGGATCTGGGGCAGACGGTGTTTGCCTACACGGCGTTTCTGGGCTTCCTCTCCCTCACCGACGGGCGCAGGCCCACGGTGGGCGGTCTGGTAAAGAACATGGTGACCAACAAGTGCTGCATCGGCATGGCCCTGGGCATCCTCCTGGGGGTGCTGGGTGTGGGGGAATGGGTGCTGTCCGGCCCCGCCGCCGGAGTGGTGACGGGGACCATCTCCATGCTTACCGCGCCCACCAGCGCCCTGGTGCTGCTGGTGGTGGGCTATGAGCTGGACCTGGACAAGTCCCTCCTGCGGCCCGTGGCGGTGACGGTGGCGTGCCGCCTGGCCGTCATGGGGGGGCTGCTGGCGCTGGTGAGCTTCATCCTGTTCCGCATCGTGCCCTATGACGAGGGGCTGCAGATCGCGCTGATGATCCTCTATGCCCTGCCGGCCCCCTTTATCATCCCCCTGTTTGCCGATGTGGGGGAGGAGGGGAAGTACATTTCCACCGCCCTGTCGGTGCACACCATCTGCACCATCGCGCTCTTTGCGGCTATCGCGGCGTTCAGCCTGCGGTGAGAGGAAAGGGGCCTCCGTATCAATTTGATACGGA
>OFFO01001816.1_pt1 | contig 10358 bp, 8 predicted proteins | sample 1521441 | NCBI WGS metagenome assembly OFFO01 (sample SAMEA3504097, study PRJEB24116) | mouse gut metagenome | biome: mouse gut; feature: mouse-associated habitat; material: faeces | place: Denmark | collected 2011
CTCAAAAATATAACCTGGAAAATATCGACGCCTTTATCGCGGGTTTCAACCATCTGACACTGAAAGGAGGACACAATGAATAAACAAAGTATTCTCGGTTATCAACCGCAAGATAGTTTTATCCATCGACTAAATGCGACGGCTAAGCTCTTTTTCTTTTTACTCGTGTCGATCGCTTGCATGACCACTTTTGATACGCGCTTCTTGCTATTTGTGGCTCTCTTTTCGCTCATTTTGTTTAAAAGCGCCCATTTAAAGTGGCAACAGGTGTCATTTATCATTAAATTCATTGCCTTGTTCTCACTTTTGAACTTGATCGCGATCTTTATTTTCCAACCGACTTATGGCCAAGAATTATATGGATCTCGTCATATCTTGCTAGCAGCAGGATACTTTACCTTGACTAGTCAGGAGCTCTTTTATCTAGTAAATGTGGCTTTAAAATACTTCTGTACGGTCCCCCTAGCTTTGCTTTTCTTACTGACGACTGATCCAAGCGCCTTTGCCTCTAGTTTAAATAAGCTAAAGATCAGTTATAAAATCAGCTATGCGGTGGCTTTGGCTCTACGTTATATCCCGGATATCCAAGCAACTTATTGGGATATCTCAGCTGCTCAGCAAGCACGCGGCTATGAGCTATCTTCCAAAGCTAAACTCAGTACGCGCTTAAAAGGAGCGATCAATATCATCCTCCCACTGATCTTTTCAAGTCTTGAACGGATCAATACGATCAGTACCGCTATGCAATTGCGCCGTTTTGGTTCAAAGAAAAAGCGGACCTGGTATACACAACGCCCGTTCAAAGCTAGCGACTGGCTCGTCGTCATTTTAGCCATTGTATTATTTGGGATCACACTTTATCTCTTCAAACTAAATCACGGGCGTTTTTATGACCCCTTCAACTAAAAAAGCTACCAGTCTATACTGATAGCTTTTTGAAAAACTGGTCACGATCAAGATTGCGATCAGTTTTTTTATTTTAGGAGCATGACTAACACAATACCGAGCACATCTAAGACCGCATAAGGTCAGATATAAGGTCCCACGCTTATCTTGTTTACTCAACTGATAATAGATCACCCCAAAGAATAAGATCTGTAAAATATTGTTCACGTAAGTTGCGCCAAATACTGCTTCTGTGATCACGACATAACTAGCAGAAATAACACTAAGAATGCAATTAACGATCACCAGTGTTAAAAATAATGCCTCTTTATCGCCTTGGTTGCTAGCTAAGATCACTAAGCGTCCAATACCCCATGTTACTAAAAAACTGACTAAAGATCCGATCGCCCCCCCAATGATCGTGACTGCATTTAAAACGTTTTTTCCTTCAAGTGATGCATCAGCTGGAAGGGGCATTTTTACATTTTGCGTAATAAGATAGATACTAGCCACTGAGAGAGCAACAACTAAAAAGACAAGTCCTACCTTGGTCAGCGCAGATAATTTAAGTCCTGAATGTGACATTTCAAACACCTCTTTTTACAATTATTTTCTTTAGTGTACATTGTTTTATCATCCGTTAGTCCAAGTATGCATAAGTGGTCATTTATTTAACTTATTTAGCTATCAAAAAAGCAGAGACCATAATGACCTCTGCTTTTCTGAGATAACGACTTAAAGCCCTTGCTCTTTTGTATTTATCCCTGGCTTCCAAGTTAAATAGCCTTTATAGTCAGCTACGCAAAGGAGTTTTTCAGCATTTTCGATCCGATCAGCCGTTGGCGGTTCAACACCTTCCAAGCGATACTTGATCCCCATTTCCTTATACTTGCGAACTCCCATAGTGTGATAAGGTAAGACTTCGACTTTTTCGACATTTTTCAACGTCTTGATATATTTGCCGAGTTCTTTTAAATACTTATCATCATCGGTGATCCCTGGAACCAAAACGTGTCTGATCCAAACTGGTTTACCGAGCTCAGATAGATACTCACACAAATCAAGGATGTTCTCGTTTGGATAACCGGTCAAGCGTTTATGCTCATCAGAGTTGATATGCTTGATGTCCACTAATAAAATGTCGGTATATTCCAGTAACTCATTAAATAAACTAAACCATGGTTCACGGCGCGTAAATGGCGCCCCACATGTGTCCAAACAGGTGCTTACACCATGTTCTTTACACTTCTTGAACACTTCCAAAGCAAATTCTGGTTGCAATAAGATCTCGCCCCCTGAAAGGGTGATCCCACCATCTTCGCCCCAAAAAGCTCGGTATGGTAAAGCTTTTTCTAAAAGCTCACTGGCAGTCATTTGCGTCCCAACATTTTTCTTCCAAGTATCTGGATTGTGGCAAAACTTACAACGCATATTGCATCCCTGCATGAAAGCCACAAACCTGATCCCTGGTCCATCGACTGCGCCAAAGGTCTCAAGGGAATGCACGTAGCCTAAAACCTGACCGTCTTTAGTTGGAACTGGATTAATATATGGATTAGCTTTCATTATTACGCCGCCTTTACTAATTGACTATTGTGCTCTTAACTACATTGATGGAACGTTCTTGAAATAACGTCATCTTGTTGTTCCTTGGTCAGATCAGCGAAGTATACACAGTAACCAGAAACACGCACAGTCAACGTTGGATATTCTTCTGGATGTTTTTGAGCATCAAGTAAAGTATCACGGTTGAAGACGTTGATGTTTAAGTGGTGACCTTCATTTTTCATGTAACCACTGATCATGTTTACCAAGGTCTTTTCTTCTAATTTTTCATCGTGACCAAGTGTTGATGGAGTTACGGCAAAAGTATTGGAGATCCCGTCTGTTGCGTAGCGATATGGTAATTTAGCTACAGAAAGCAAGGATGCCAATGCCCCGTGTGTTTCAGCACCATAAGCTGGATTAGCACCTGGTGAGAATGGTTCGCCTGCTTGACGGCCATTAGGTGTCGTCCCGGTATTCTTACCGTAAACAACATTAGATGTGATCGTCAAAACAGATGTTGATAATTTAGCATCACGGTAGAGGTGATGTTTGTTCATCTTGGTGTAAAGTTGTCTTACTAACCATGCAGCGATCTCGTCAGCACGGTCATCGTTGTTACCATAACGTGGGAAGTCTTTTTCAGTCTTGAAGTCAACTGCCACACCGTTTTCATCACGGATAACTTTAACTTTACCGTACTTGATAGCTGAGATGGAGTCAGCAGCAACTGCTAAGCCAGAGATACCTGTCGCAAATGTACGATCTAAGCGGGTATCCTTCAAAGCAAGTTGAGCTGATTCATAGTAATACTTATCGTGCATGTAATGGATCACATTCAAAGCATTTACATAAACATCAGCGACCCATTCCAACATGTCATCGAATTTCTTCAAGAATTCGTCATAATCAATATATTCTGAAGTGATCGGTGCATAAGCTGGACCACATTGCATCTTGGTCAATTCATCGACCCCACCGTTGATCGCATAGAGCACGGTCTTAGCTAAGTTAGCACGAGCCCCGAAGAATTGGACCCCATCAGCGATCGGTTGCGCAGACACACAGCAAGCAATGCCATAGTAGTCTGTGCCCCATGTTTCCATCATCAATTCATCGTTTTCATATTGGATCGTTGAACTTGCGATCGATACACTAGCCGCATAGTTCTTGAACCCTTCTGGCAAACGTTCTGACCATAATAAGGTGATATTTGGTTCTGGTGCAGCCCCCATGTTATGCAAGGTGTGCAAGAAACGGAAAGCTGTCTTTGTAACGTGGTGACGGCCATCCATCCCCATCCCAGCGATCGATAACGTTGCCCAAATTGGGTTACCAGAGAACAAGGAGTTGTATTCTGGAGTCCGAATGAATGTCACCATCCGGAGTTTCATTGTGAATTGATCGATCAATTCTTGAGCTTCTTTTTCGGTCAATAAACCGTTATCCATATCACGTTTGATATAGATATCGATGAATGAATCGATCCGACCAATAGACATGGCAGCACCATTTTGTTGCTTGATAGAAGCTAAGTAGCCAAAGTATAACCATTGGATAGCTTCACGCGCATTTGTAGCTGGATAAGAAATGTCATAGCCATAAGAGGCAGCCATTTTCTTCATGTCTTGTAAAGCACGAATTTGTTCAGAAACTTCTTCACGTAAGCGAATAACTTCATCCGTCATTTGACCGTCGCCATAGTTAGCTAAGTCATCTTTCTTAGCTGCGATCAAGCGATCGATCCCGTAAAGAGCAACACGAGGGAAGTCAGCGATGATCCGACCACGACCGTATGAGTCAGGTAACCCAGTCACGATCTTGTTGTGGCGTGCACGCTTAATTTCGTCATTGTATGCATCAAAAACGCCTTGGTTGTGTGTCTTATGCAAGTCGGTGAAGATCCGTTCTGTTTCCGGATCAATTTCCATCCCGTAAGCAGCCAAAGCAACTTTAGCCATCCGAATACCACCATAAGGCATCAAAGCTTTTTTCATTGGCTTATCAGTTTGCAAACCAACGATCTTTTCTAAGTCTTTATCTAAATAACCTGGTTTGTGTGAAGTGATCGTCGAAACAACTTTGGTGTCAGCATCTAAAACGCCACCAGCAGCCCGTTCTTTCAACTTGATGTCAATTAACATGTCGTTTAATTTTGTGGTTGCTTCGGTTGCTTCTTCAAGAAATGATTGATCACCATCATAAGGTGTGTAGTTACGGTTGATGAAATCACGTACGTCGATCTCGTCTTGCCAATTCCCGCCTTTAAAACCATTCCAAGCAGTTGTTACTGCTTCTTTGCTGTTGTCTTTGAGCATCTGTATTCCTCCCTGTGTAAAAAATCCGTCTGACCTAAATAATATAACCTAGCACGTACTAAAAAACGTTTGTTAACGTTTTCATTCTTATATTATCTAAAATCGAGCATAAAAACAAGTCATAATCCATTATTTTTGTACTTTTTTAAAAAATGTTGTCTCTAATTTTTTACCTAAAAAGAGGCTGATAGCCACCAATGACTACCAGCCTCTTTCTAATTTATTTAAATTTCTTCCCAAATGTCCTTTAAGACGTTTGTTTGATCACGGTCTGGACCAACTGAGAAAGTCGAAACTTCCACACCAACTAATTCTTCAATGCGTTTGACATAGTTACGTGCATTTTCAGGCAGATCAGCTAAAGTCTTAGCCCCTGTGATATCTTCTTTCCAGCCTGGCATTGTTTCATAAACTGGCTTGCATTGTGCCAATTCTTTCAAGCTAGCTGGGTAACGATCGATCTTTTCCCCGTTCAATTCGTAAGCTGTACAGATCTTGATCTCATCTAGACCAGTCAAGACATCCACACAGTTCAAGCATAAGTTGGTCAAACCTGAGACCCGCTTGGAATGACGCATTACGACACTATCGAACCAACCGATCCGACGAGGACGTTTCGTAACGGTACCATATTCGTGACCTGCTTCACGGATGTAGCTACCGATCTCATCGTGTAACTCAGTTGGGAATGGACCATCACCGACCCGTGAAGTATAAGCTTTGCAGGCACCTACAACTTTATTGACCTTTTCTGGACCAACACCAGAGCCAGTTGTGACCCCACCGGCGATCGGATTAGAAGATGTAACAAATGGGTATGTCCCATGGTCCACATCTAACATAACACCTTGAGCACCTTCAAATAAAACGTGCCCGCCGTTGTCTAACGCATCATTTAAAATAACTGATGTATCAGCTACATACTTCTTGATCCGTTGACCATATTCATAATATTCATTGTAAATTGTTTCAAAATCAAGCGGTTCGCCTTCATAATCGTACATCTTTTGGAATAAACGATTCTTTTCTTCCAAATTACGACGTAGCTTTTCAGCAAATGTATCTGCTTCTAACAGATCTGCGACCCGAATACCGATACGAGCTGCTTTGTCCATGTAGCAAGGACCGATACCCTTATTAGTCGTACCGATCTTGTTGTCCTTTTTGGCGCTTTCTTGTAAGCTGTCCAAGACAATGTGGTATGGCAAGATCACGTGCGCACGGTTTGAAACACGAAGGTTATCTGTTGGGATCCCATTTTCATGCAAGTATTCCAACTCAGCAACTAACGACTTAGGATTCAAAACAACGCCATTTCCAATGACACTGATCTTATCGGAATAAAAAATTCCAGATGGGATCAAGCGCAATTTGTAGGTCTTACCATCAAAAGCGATCGTATGACCGGCATTGTCTCCACCTTGATAACGTGCGATAACATCGGCATTTTTACTCAAGAAATCAGTGATCTTGCCTTTGCCTTCATCGCCCCATTGACTACCAACAACTACTACTGATGACATATACAGTCCACCTCATAATATTTCTAAGCATTACTCTGCTTGCTAGTCTAAATTAACGACCTTGATAATTGTAACAATCAAGCTTAGTTTTTTCAAGCAATTACGAATATTACTTCGCAAAAAAAAGGCTAAATTTATTAATTGCGAACTTTAGCCTTTTTAATTTAAATTATTCTGATTTAAAACGAATAACTAATCCCATGGATCGTAGCGACGAAAGGGCAATATGCTACGCGTCCGGGATAATTCTTCCATTTGTTTGACGATCGCTAGCGTTTCTGCGCTCATCTTGATCTTGCCTTTACCTCGTAGCACCGCCTCATAGGACGCAGTTACCATTTTTTCCATAATGACCTGGGGGGCTATCTGTCGCTTGGTCAAGGCATCTTTTCCGTAAGCGACGATCTTTAAAAAGACCTTATCATCTGTGCTTTGTTCCAAAGCCTGTGTCAATTCATTTGCCAGCCGTGCGATCTCTTTGCGTGACTTCATTTCACTCACCTCATCTTCATCTTACACCAAAGCTATAAATTAAGCTTGTTTATCGGCATAGACTTCGATGCAAAAGTTTTTCTGGTTACAATTTGGACACACTAGCTTTCGTGTACTTGGAGTGTGGGCCGACCAAAAATACGCTTTGAGGCCTGGTCGAAATTGGTGTTGGCAGTTAGGGCAGATATACGCCGTATGCTGCCAAACATAGTACACTAAGGCTGTTGCGAGTACTACTGAGATCACTAAAGCCCCGGCTACTGACCACCATGATCCATGGTTTAAGAAGACATAGATGATACTGCCCCACAAGATCACGTCGATCACAAGTCCGATGCCGATCATTTGCCAGTGTAATCGATGTAATTTTTTTGTCTTTTCCATTTCAAATTCAATTCCTTTCGTAAAATTTCCCGGGAAAACTTGAAATTTTTCTAGTTGTTTGGCTAAATAATCTAGCTTAACGGCACGTTTTTTAGCCCGTTCTAGTTCTTTAGCATTTTGTTCTTGGTGCTGAGCCACTAACAACTGTAAAATTTTATAATTTTCCGGTGTATCTAAGAGGCCTTTGATATCTTTTAGCGTGAAACCTAATTCCTTATAGGTCAAGATCATTTCTAAACGTGTGACTTGATCTTTAGCAACGTCGCTCAGCCTCTGTGCGACTAGCAACTAACAATCCTTGCCGTTCATAATACTGCACTGTCCGCAAAGTGACGTGGCACTGCTTCGCTAATTGTCCACTTGAATACATTTTCTGCCCCCTTTCTATTTTCACTATAAATGATAACGTTACGTCATCAGCAAGTAAAAAGAAAAGCGTGTGAACTAAAAAGATCACCCTGATGCCAAAATGCATCATGATGATCTTCCTTAATTATTTATACGGCATAGCCCGCTTTTCTTCGCACTGTGTTTTTAGTCGTGCTACGAAAAGCAATGCCTAGCGGATAACACTGCCCTGCCCATGATGCCAAAAACGCATCCTGGGCAAGTCACCGTTATCCGTACGGCATAGCCCGCTTTTCTTCGCACTGTGTTTTTAATTATGTGGCAAGATATTTAGTACATATAACATCGCGATGAAGATGAAGAATAAGACGATGACCACTGGATTTAGTTCTTTGCGACGACCTGCTGCGATCATTGTGATCGGATAAACTAAGAAGCCAAATGCGATCCCGTATGAGATGTTAGATGTCAACGGCATGGCGATGATCGTTAAGAACGCTGGTAAGGCGATCTCGAATTTTTCCCAGTTGATAAAGCGCATCGATTGTGCCATCAAAGAACCAACAATGATCAGGGCTGGTGCTGTAACTTCAGTCGTCACCACACTCAATAATGGGGAGAAGAATAAACTCAGACCAAACATCCCTGCAATCACTAATGAAGTAAAGCCAGTCCGACCTCCGACTGCGATCCCAGCAGAAGATTCAACATAAGCTGCTGTTGGGGTCGTCCCCATCACAGAACCAGCTAACATTGAAAATGAGTCAGCCATCAAAGCCCGACCGATCCGAGGCATCTTATCATTTTTCATCAAGCCAGCTTGTTGGGCTAACCCAACTAAAGTACCCGCTGTATCAAAGAAAGTCACCAGTAATAAAACGATGATCACAGCTAGCATTTGTGGCGTATTGATATTACCTAAGTTTGCCAGACCGACCCCAAAAGTTGGAGCCAAGCTTGGGATCGAAGAAACGATCTTATCTGGCATTGGGATCAAGCCCGTTACTAGACCTAAAAGTGTCGTTGCCAAGATCCCGATAAAGATCGAACCTGGGACGCGCCGTGCCATCAATAAGGCTGTAACAAAGAAACCAAAGATCGTTAACCAAGTAGTTGGGACCGTCAATGATCCCAATTCGACTAACGAAGATTTGCTGGCAACGACGATCCCGCCACCCTTTAAACCAACAAAAGCGATAAAGATCCCGATCCCAGCTGCCATTGCGAGCTTGAGATCATGTGGGATCGCATCGATCACGATTTCGCGGATCTTGAATAATGAAAGTAACGTAAAGATAACGGAAGCCACCACGACCCCTGCCATTGCAGTCTGCCACGGGATCCCCATCGTCAAAACGACGGAATAGGTGAAAAATGCATTATCCCCTAAACCAGGAGCGATCCCGATCGGATAATTAGCTAAAAATGCCATCAAGGTACAACCAATGATCGCAGATAGGGCAGTCGCTGTGAAGACAGCCCCTTTATCCATCCCTGCTTCACCTAAGATATTGGCATTGACGAACAAAATGTAGGCCATCGATACGAACGTAGTCAAGCCAGCAACGGTCTCCCGTTTAGTATTAGTTTTTAATTCTTTAAAATGGAAGGTTCTTTCGAGCCAGCCTGCTTTGGTGGCTGTTGTTTGACCATTATCCAATTTCTTTCACCTCTAAATTTATTTTTACTTTGATAAGTATTACACGTATGATTATAAAAATCAACCCCTAAATAGTTCGTGTTTTTATCAAATCGCATCGATTTTAAGGTAAAGAACTCTTACTTCGGATAAATAGCGCTATTATTAATAATTTCTTCAGGCGTTAGTATATTTTCATCATTGCCATCGCAAGTGTATCTATAAACTAAGGTGTAACACAGTAGAAATGATCCATTTTTCACCTATTTATCCCATACTCCTTGTCTATCTGTTACTCATATTCAAACTGCGCAGATAAATAGGCCATTCTACGTAAATTATTTAAATATTCATTTTCAGATTTGCTAATAAATATACTCAAAAATTCATTTTGAACAATAGTATTGGCTGAAGTCATCTTATCGCCTACATTAACAAAAAAGTACGTTTTTTCAGTCCAATTAAAATATTTTTTCTCTGGAACTTTTGTTATTACTCCTTCACGTAAATAGGGAGAATAAGATGTTGCTATTACAGCGGGCATTAATAACATATGCTCACTACAGTCAACTTCATCACTGTGATCAATTGATCGCCAATACTTTTCCAAAATATTTATTCCAAAACTGTACTGGATCAACTCCGGAATTGCCCCACCACCAAATCTTTTTCCAACCTCACAAAACACAAATTGTTTACTTTGGTCATCATAAAACCATTCAAAATGGAAAGGAGTAACTTGCTCTTCAATGGTGAATACTTCTAAAATATTTTTACATGCTGCAAATATCTTTTTAAGTAACTCAATATCATTCCAATACAGATGATTTGTTCTAATAATATAACCACTCTGCTCATTCAAAGTATTTAACAATAATTCTTCATATTCATTTGAAAAAATATATTGGATATTACTTCCCACAGCAAATCCATCACACGTCAACATTTGCTTTAATTCAACATATTCTTCAACTAAATAATTACCGTTATATATTCTTTTAGGCAAACTGCTTATTTCTTCTTTCGTCACTTTGTATACTTCTTCTGATCCTGCTAAATTTCGCGCTTTAACAATAGCTTCTGTAAGTTTATTTTTTTCAAAGAAACCAACCAATTTTTCATGCGATGTTACTAATTCAAATTTTGGTTGTGGTATTTCTGTACATCCATATATTCCTTGTTTATAGCAACATTGACATACCGTTTCAGGTGTTTCATATGTTT